>ERZ651768.6-NODE-6-length-176808-cov-14.298465_pt1 | contig 176808 bp, 157 predicted proteins | sample MGYA00514754_ERZ651768 | MGnify/ENA metagenome assembly ERZ651768
TCGAACGCTTCGAAGGTTGCGCTGGCAGGATTAGTTGACCACCTCAGTCGATGGAGCTTCACTCTCCTAGATTGTCAAATCATGAACCAACACCTACGTTCCTTAGGTGCCATCGACATGCCGAGAAATCAGTTTCTTTCGCTGTTATTGGAAAACCGACGCCGCACAACCCGAATGGGTCCATGGGAGTACAGTATCGAACACAATTAAGGCGCTCGCAAAATTAACAACAACCACGCGAGAATTTCTTGGCAGATCGACGTTGGTTATCGCTGGAGTGATCTAACCGGGCATGCTTAAATCTCGCCACGTTTACGAGGGGACTAGATGGCAAAAGAAGAACAGATCGAAATGGACGGAACGGTCATCGATACGCTCCCGAACACGATGTTCAAGGTGGAGCTCGAAAACGGACACGTTGTTACCGCCCACATTTCCGGCAAAATGCGTAAAAACTACATACGGATTCTTACCGGCGACGTCGTCAAAGTCGAACTAACTCCGTATGACCTTTCGAAGGGTCGAATAACGTTTCGAGAACGTTAACGGCATTCGGGTCACGGAAGCTTACGGACCGTCGGAAGGTTCACGACTGAGTCGCAACAGTCCTCGATTCGATCTCAATAGCAATGTCTCCGTCTTCCACTGAGACATAGACGGTACCACCCGAATCGGCCAGCTCTCCAAACAGAATATCCTCTGCCAGTCGACTCTTTATTTTCTCATCGATAAGCCGTTGCATCGGTCGAGCACCCATCTTCTCGTCGTAACCCTCGCGCGCGATCCAATCCCGCGCGGCATCGTCCACCTCTAGTTCAACTTTCTTGCGGTCTAGCTGTGCTTGAAGCTCGGTCAGGAATTTGTCAACGACGCTCTTGATCACCTCCATCGGAAGTCCATTGAACTGGATGATTCCATCCAACCGATTACGAAACTCCGGCGTGAACATTTTCTTGACGACTTCTAATGCATCGGTAGCGTGGTCTTGATGAGTGAACCCGATGGACGCGCGACTTGCTTCCTGTGCACCCGCATTGGTTGTCATTACCAGAACGACATTCCGAAAGTCCGCATTTCGACCGTTGTTATCGGTCAATGTTCCGTGATCCATGACTTGAAGCAAGAGATTAAAAACTTCTGGGTGTGCCTTCTCGACTTCGTCCAGCAGCACCACACTGTGGGGATGTTTTGTTACCGCTTCCGTTAACAAACCTCCCTGGTCAAAACCTACGTATCCCGGCGGAGCTCCGATGAGACGCGATACGGTGTGGCGCTCCATGTACTCGGACATGTCAAATCGCAACAGCTCAACGCCCATGACACGCGCTAATTGACGAGCGACTTCCGTTTTACCAACACCGGTCGGACCAGAGAAAAGAAACGATCCAATCGGTTTTTCGTCTGCCTTGAGCCCGGCGCGCGATAACTTGATCGCGTTAGCCAATGTCTCGATGGCACTGTCCTGTCCGAAAACTGCCATCTTCAATTTACTATCCAAATCTTTCAATGCTGCTTTATCGGACGTTGTCACCTGACTTGACGGTATCCGTGCAATTTTCGCGACAACTTGCTCAACGTCCGGCGCTCCAATGGTCTTTTTGCGCCGGCTAACTGTCACCAGCTGCTGTGCGGCTCCAGCTTCATCAATGACGTCGATCGCTTTGTCCGGCATGAAACGGTCCGTTATGTATCGATCCGCGAGTTCAGCGGCCACCCTTAGCGCGCGATCTGTATATCGCAATTGGTAATGATCCTCGAAACGCGATTTGAGTCCTTTCAGTATCTTGTACGTGTCATCAACACCAGGCTCGGTTATATCGATTTTTTGAAAACGCCTCGACAGCGCTCTATCTTTGTCAAAAATCCCTCGATATTCCTGATAGGTGGTCGACCCCATGCACCTCACCTCGCCCGATGCAAGCAGCGGTTTCAAAAGGTTAGACGCATCCATCACACCACCAGAAGCGGCTCCCGCTCCAATGATCATGTGTATTTCATCAATAAATAGGATGGCGCCTTCTTCATCCTTCAGTTCCACCAAGAGTTGCTTGAAGCGCTTTTCAAAATCACCTCGATATTTAGTACCTGCTAGCAACGCGCCCAGATCTAATCCGTAGACGTTGCTCTCCCCCACGACTTCGGGCACCTGGTGATCAACGATTCTCTTCGCCAAACCTTCAGCGATCGCAGTCTTGCCAACGCCAGACTCTCCCACCAACAAAGGGTTGTTCTTGCGACGGCGACAAAGAATCTGGATAACTCTTTCGACCTCGCTATCTCTACCCACTAGCGGATCGATATGGCCACGTCGCGCCATCTCGTTTAAGTTTGTTGCGAACGCTTGCAGAGCAGTTTCGGCAGGCTCCTCTTCGCTGGAATCTCCGCCTACACCTTCTGGCTCTGTATCGCCTCCGCTGTCACCCGCAACTTTAGATATGCCGTGAGCAACATAATTAACGATGTCAATGCGCGCGATTTGTTGTTGTTTTAGAAAGAATACCGACTGCGACTCCTGTTCGTTAAAAATCGCTATGAGTACATTCGCCCCCGTCACTTCTGCTTGGCCGCTTGATTGAACATGGAACAGTGCACGCTGAAGCACTCGCGTAAAACCTAGCGTCGGTTCCGTTTCGCGTTGAGTATCTCCAGCTGGAATCAAAGGTGTAGTCGTTTCGATAAATTCTTGCAAATCCAACTTGAGAGCATCCAAGTCCGCACCCACGTTCGTTAAAACTTCAATGGCTTTCGCATTGTCAAGAAGGGCGAAAAGAAGGTGCTCGACCGTCATGAACTCATGGCGTTTCGCGCGGGCATCCTTAAAGGCCTCGTTGAGCGTGACTTCTAGATCTTTGCTCAGCATGCGTCAGTCCGTCATTTCTATGGTCGACAATAAAGGATGCTGGTTTTCCTGGGCGTAATGATTAACTTGCTCTGACTTTGATTCAGCAACATCTCGCGGGAATATCCCACACACCGCGCTCCCACTCGTATGCACCACCAGCATTATCTGCGTCGCTTTATCTCGGTTCATCGCGAAAAACACTTCGAGTACATGTACCACAAACTCCATAGGCGTGAAGTCATCGTTAAGAAGAATCACCTTGTACATGGGCGGGCGCTCTAGTTTAGGTTTCTCAGGAGCGGTCGCCAAGTCGCCTTGTCGATCTTGCTCCAAGTCGCCGTCTTCATTACTCATGAAGCTTCCAGGTCACGGCAAACAACGCCATTAAATCCATCACTTGCAACGTATCGATCATAGTCCGATAGGCATACATCGCGCGCCGCTCAGTGTACAGCATTGGCCAAATCTTAAGAAGCGCTTGACACGCCGCACGGCCTGTAACAATGTTGAGCGATAGCCCGAAAAGGGACTTTTGTTTTGGCCGTCGCGACGTCCAACGCGTACAGGTCGGAGCCGAAGTTATTCCCAGATTTAGGGGGAACGGGAATGGCTCTGGGTAAAGTTAAGTGGTTTAACAACGCCAAAGGCTACGGCTTCATCCTGCCGGAAAATGGAGGCGAAGACCTGTTTGCGCATTACTCCTCGGTAGAAATGGATGGCTATAAAACACTCCGGGCGGGCGATGACGTTGAATTTGAAATCGAGGAAGGTCCGAAAGGAACGCATGCGGTTCACATACGTTCAGCTGGTGAGTCCGCCGATGCGCATTCGGAGGACTTAACCGACGAAGCTAATATTCAAGAGGACCCAGAGAACTAAGCACGTTACAGTCAACGAATTCTAGATGATTACGGTTGCAACGAAGCGATGGCCCGATTAAACGTCGACGAGGGTCGCATCGCTTTATCTGCGAGGCCTGTATCCGGGAAGTAGTATCCGCCCAAATCCACCGGGCTTCCTTGCGCTTCCATCAGTTCTCCATTAATTAAGCCTTCATTATCGTTGAGTGCTCTTTCCAACAATCGAAATTCATTCTTCAAACTTGGGTCATGGTCTTGTGAAGCAATCGCTTCGGCCCAAAACTTCGCAAAATAATAATGGCTACCCCGGTTATCGATTTCGTTAACGATACGAGATGGCGATTTATTGCTTTCAAGAAATTTAGCGATCGCTTCGTTCAATGTAATTGCCAGCACACGTGCGCGGGCGTTTTCGAACTTTTCGGCCAAATGCTCCAACGACGCCCCTAAAGCTAAAAACTCTCCCAGCGAGTCCCAACGCAGATGCCCCTCAGCTTCAAATTGTTGGACGTGTTTCGGGGCAGAGCCACCGGCACCTGTCTCAAATAGCCCACCACCATTGATGAGAGGCACAATCGATAACATTTTTGCGCTCGTGCCCAGTTCGAGAATTGGAAATAGATCCGTGAGGTAGTCCCTCAACACGTTTCCGGTCACAGAAATCGTATCCTTCCCAGCTCTCATTCGCTCAAGAGAGAATATTGTCGCGTCTCGGGGCGACATGATGTGATAGGCAACATCGCTAAGGTCATAGTCATTTAGGTACCGATTCACTTTTTCAATAAGCCGAGCATCGTGTGCGCGGTCTTCGTCTAACCAAAACACAATAGGTGCTCTTGTTCGACGCCCTCTCTCGATCGCGAGCCCAACCCAATCTTGAATCGGCCCATCCTTGACGCGACATAAACGCCAAATGTCGCCCGTTTCGACTCCGTGCTCGTGAAGGGTCTCGCCGTTAGAACCTTTAACCCGAATCGAACCTTTACCCTGAGCTTCGAACGTCGTCCCATGTGAACCGTATTCCTCGGCCTTTTGCGCCATTAAACCAACGTTCGGGATAGACCCCATCGTAGTTGGATCAAACGCTCCGTGGGCAATGCAATGCTTGATCGTTTCGGAATAAACCGCGGCATACGAGCGATCCGGAATAACAGCTTTCATATCATGAAGTTCGCCATCAGGCCCCCACATTTTCCCAGATTCTCTAATTGCAGCTGGCATGGACGCGTCAATGATGACGTCGCTCGGAACATGAAGATTCGTAATACCCAAGTCTGAGTTAACCATCGCCAATTGAGGGCCGTTCGTATGGCAGCTATTTAAATCGGCTTCAATGGCATTCGTTTGATCGTTGGAAAGCACCTTTATTTTTTCGTATATGTCGCCAATTCCATTGTTCGGATCAGCACCCAGGTCCCTAAAGACAGCTTCGTGCTTTTCAAAAGCCGCCGCGTAATACGTCCTCACCACATGACCAAAGATGATTGGATCGGACACCTGCATCATCGTCGCCTTCAGGTGCAAGGAAAATAAAACCCCTTGTTCCGTGTTCGACATCTCTTGCGCAAGGAATTTACAAAGCGCGTGCTTGCTCATCATGGTCGCGTCCACGACTTCGCCTTCCTCAACAGCAACCGCGTCAGCCAACACCGTCGTTCCCTTTTTATCAACAAATTCGATAATCAAGGTATCGTCGCTTGGCATGACGACCGAGCGTTCGCTTCCGTAAAAATCACCCGAAGTCATGTGGGCAACGTGCGATTTGGAATCCGATGACCAAACCCCCATTGTATGCGGGTGCTTTTTCGCATAGCGCTTAACAGCGTCAGCTGCCCTACGATCAGAATTGCCTTCCCGCAATACCGGATTGACGGCACTTCCCTTTACCAGGTCGTAGCGCATTTTTATCTTCTCTTCTTCAGCATCACGGGGTTCTTCCGGATAGACCGGTATGCCGAAACCTTTTCCCTGAAGCTCAGCGATCGCTTCGTGCATTTGGGGGAGCGACGCGCTGATATTTGGAAGTTTGATGATATTGGCGTCGGAACGCAGGGTTAATCGTCCTAACTCAGCCAAATCATCGTTAAATCGTTGTTCAGGAACGAGGAGCTCTGGAAACACCGAAAGAATCCGGCCCGCTAACGAAATGTCTCGCGTTTCAACAACGACGCCAGCCGCATCAGTAAAAGCTTTGACGATCGGTAGCAAAGAAAACGTCGCCAGGCGCGGCGCCTCATCGGTTTGGGTGTATATGATCTTAGGTACTTCGCTCAAAACAACTTCCTACTGTTTTAAATGCTACGAAGATGAAGCCGTCAACCCTGGTCCAGTGAACGGTCGGAACGAGGTCGTTATCGATTCACGCGAGCACAAAGGCTACCACACGAACATTGTTCCTCTAGACCACGGGGCCTATTTAAGATTCCCAGCTCGTTCTGCGTTCGCGATCGTTTTGAGTGGATTCAACCCACCTCGATTGTTCTGGTCCCTGTTCTTTCTTCCAAAAAACAGCCTCCGTTTTAAGGAAATCCATGATGCATTCGCACGCCGCAAACGCATCTGGACGGTGCCCCGAACCAACCATCACCAAAACGATTTGGTCGCTTGGTTTCAATAATCCGACGCGATGGATAATTAGCACATCGAGCAAGCTCCATTTCTTGACCGCGTATTCCGCGATTTTTTTCATACTTGCCTCGGTCATTCCTGGATAGTGTTCTAGCTGTAGCCCTTGAATTTCGTGATCTTCAAATCGATCTCGAACGAGACCTGCGAATGCGACTATCGCACCGCCGTCGCCGGCCATGCGCATCCGACATTTCGACCATTCCGCGTCGATCGAAAAATCAACTTCCTGAACTCGAACTTCTATCAATTTACCCGCCCGTGATTGGTGGTAAGAATGCCACCTCATCTCCCTCGTTCAAATTCTGTTCAGTTCGCAGGATCACTTGATTAACGGCGACTTTAACTTGGTCTCCCTCAATCGCCGCAAGCGCATCGGGATTTAAATCGTCCCTAAGCGCGCGCATAACGTCGCCTGATCCAGAACCGTGCGGTAAATCAATTTCAATCCTATCGATGTCGGCTATTTCTCGGAGCGACGCAAAAAACCGGACAGTTATCCTCAAGATCGAATCCAAGTCCCGGACTTTCCACCAGACTTCGACAGAAGCATTAGATTCTCAATGCGAATTTCCCGCTCAACCGCCTTACACATGTCATAAATTGTCAAAGCTGCAACGCTAACGGCCGTCAGCGCCTCCATCTCGACACCCGTTTGGCCTATTACTTTGCAAAGAGACAGAATCTGCAGTTTTTCTGAACTCACGCGTTCAAAATCAATTGAGATTTTCGTAATTGAGAGCGGATGGCATAACGGTATCAATTCGCTCGTTTTCTTAGCTCCTAGAATACCGGCGACTCGGGCGACCGAAAGCACGTCACCTTTGGGGAGCCCGCCGGCAAATAAAAGATCCAGCGTATCCGGATTCATACATACCAGAGCTTCCGCGGTAGCCGTGCGTTCTGATTCAGGTTTATTGGAGACGTCGACCATTGTCGCGCCTCCCTCCATATCGATGTGCGTCAGTTTAGCCATCGTGGCCCGGATTAAAGCCAACCCACTCGTTATAAGCAACTGAACAAGTACAATGCGCTCCTGTCATTATTGGAACAAATGACTTGACCAATCCGACGTCCAACTCGACGGTTGTTGTCGGTCTATCCGGAGGGGTCGACTCGGCAGTAGCGGCCAAACTCTTGTACGACCAAGGCTATATGGTCAAAGGCGTCTTTATGAAGAATTGGGATGAAGACGACGGCACGGAACTTTGCACTGCACCCAAGGACTTCGAAGATGCAAAGCAGGTTGCCGACACGATCGGCATTGAACTCCTACCGGCCAACTTTGCCGCCGAATATTGGGAGTGTGTTTTTGAAGAATTTCTTGCCGAATATCAAAACGCTCGGACACCCAACCCAGACATCCTCTGCAACCGAGAAATTAAGTTTGACCTTCTTATTCGCTACGCCCTTCAAATCGGTGCGGCGAAAGTGGCAACCGGCCACTACGCCCGTGTGACGCAGTGCGAGGGCTCTTACGCACTTCATAAGGCAAAGGATCTCAACAAAGACCAAACCTATTTCTTGCAGGGCATTCATAAGGATTGTCTCGCAAAGGTGTTGTTTCCTTTATCCCATCTGTACAAGAAAGACGTCCGCAACATAGCGAAAACCGCCGGGCTTAGTGTCCACGAAAAGAAAGACAGCACCGGTATTTGTTTCATCGGCGAACGGCGGTTTAAGGAGTTCCTAGGCCGTTACCTCAAATGCGAGCCCGGACCAATCGTTGACAGCCTTGGAAACGAAATCGGCCAACACGATGGACTGGCTTTTTTCACCCTTGGCCAACGTCAGGGACTCGGTATTGGTGGACGCCGAGGCGCAGACCCTGGTCCTTGGTACGTTATGGAAAAACTCCCCGTGAACAACACCCTCGTTGTCACACAATTGGAAGCGGATCTCATGACCAATGGTCTTATCGCGACTAACGCCAACTGGCTCGTCGATTCGCCAGAAACCAACGCCAACTGCACAGCAAAAACACGTTACGGGCAGGCCGACCAAAGTTGCCGATTCCGCATCATTGGAACGCACGTCGAAGTCGCGTTCGACTTGCCACAACGCGCCGTCACTCCCGGTCAGTACATCGCGTTTTACAACGGGACTCAGTGTTTGGGAGGCGCGCAAATCGAGTCGACTATGGCAGGTACTAGCGCAGATGACTAAGATTCCCGCCAGTTTGTTTTGTATAAAATACAAAATTACGGGACCAAGGTCGCGATGACACTCGAGTCACTGACGGCAATTTCGCCTCTCGATGGCCGCTACCGCGCGCGTACTGGCGATCTTTCGGACTTGGTCAGCGAGTTCGGACTGATCCGTTTACGGGTCGAAGTCATGATCGGGTGGTTCATTCATCTTGCAAACGAGCCATCTATCGAAAACACGACCAAACTCGATCCAGCAACCGAGGATCAATGTCGCGACATATGGCGCCACTTCAATATCGATGATGCACGGACCGTTCAAGCCATCGAGTTAGAGATCAATCACGATGTCAAAGCGGTGGAATACTTTGTCAAGAACAAGTTGCAAGATCTGGGGTTAGAGGAATGTATCGAATTTGTGCACTTCGCTTGCACTTCCGAAGACGTCAACAATCTGGCATACGGTCTATTGCTGAGACGCAGTCGCCAAACGTGTTTGCTGCCCGCTATCGAAGGTGTGCTGCAAGCGATTGCTACCCTGGCCCAAGAATACGCCGAAATACCGATGCTTTCTCGAACACACGGCCAACCTGCATCACCGACAACGGTCGGCAAAGAATTGGCAAACTTTGTTGCTCGCATGGAAGTTTGCCTTAACGATTTTGAGAACTGCCCCATTTACGGCAAAATGAACGGCGCTGTAGGTAACTACAACGCCCACTTCATCGCGTACCCACACGTCAATTGGACCAGCTTGAGCGAGGATTTCGTCTCGTCGCTGGGACTCGCGTTTAACCCCATGACCACCCAAATCGAGCCCCACGATTACATGGCAAAGCTATTCCAAGAACTTCAAGCCATCAATCAGGTATTGCTGGATTTCAATCGGGACGTGTGGGGCTATATATCGATTGGTTACTTTAAGCAGCGCCTCATCGAAAACGAAGTAGGCAGTTCGACCATGCCACACAAGGTGAATCCAATTGATTTCGAAAATGCAGAAGGTCAAATAGGGCTTGCAGGAGCGCTTCTCAACCATCTCGCTGCAAAATTGACCGTGTCTCGGTGGCAGCGTGACTTGTCTGATTCAACTGCCTTACGCAGCGTGGGAACAGCCTTCGCGCACTGCATGGTGGCTTATTCCAGTACCCTCCGCGGTATTCATAAACTCGATCTGAACAACAACGTCATCGCAAAAGACCTAGAAGTCTCTTGGGAAGTTCTTACTGAGGCTATACAAACGACGATGCGTAAACACGGAATTAAAGAGCCCTACGAGCGGCTAAAACAATGGACCCGAGGTCGCCATTTCGACGAGACCGTCTATCGGGATATTTTGAGCCGACTCGAATTGCCTGCCGAAGCATTGAAGGAGCTCGAAGCACTTACGCCAACAACATACATCGGCCTCGCATCAAGCCTCGCGCACCAGACCGCGTCGAGGATCATTAGTAGAAAATCTTCTAAGCCGGATGAAGATTGAACGTACGCGTCCACGAAGTCAGCTGGGAAAGCCATCAAACTGAGTTACGAGCCGTAAGGAACGCTGTATTCATCGAGGAACAGAATGTCCCGCGGGAACTCGAATGGGATGGCATGGACGAAACCAGCATCCACTTCATCGCACAAACGAGTGACGGCGACGCGATCGGAGCGGCTCGGCTTATGCCTTCGGGGCAGATCGGACGTATGGCGATCTTGATCCCCTACCGTGGTAATGGGATTGGACGGCGAATGCTGGATATGGCAATCCGCAGCGCAAGTCGATCCGGCATGAAAGAAGTATTCTTGCACGCACAGTCTTATGCACTGGAGTTCTACCTAAAAGCAGGCTTTAGAATAGATGGGCTAGAGTTCGAAGAAGCGGGCATTCCACACCGCTCAATGACACGTTCTATCGAAGACCGTTAAAGGTCTATCAGATAACGTCCTTGGTCACATTCACATGACATCTGACTATTTCAATTAATCGGTGCCTTCCGAGAGCCTCGCCATTATTGGGCTTCTGGCGATGCGGGCAATTCCGTATATCTCTAGCTCGGAACAACAAGGAGGCCCATAAATTCATCGACCGGCGTCGACTCCAGCGCGTCCTGATCCATACAGAGCGTCTCAATTTCGTTCGCGTGTGGCGCTGGAAAACGCGCGCTTAGGTTGCGCCGAAATTTATCCTCGAGCAATGGGATACCTTCCTTGCGACGGCGTCGATGACCTAGAGGGTATTCAACAGTCACTTTCTCGGTAGCAGTGCCGTCGCGAAAAAAAACTTGCACGGCGTTCGCGATCGAACGTTTCTCCGGTTGGTGGTATTCCTCACTAAACCGAACGTCCTCCTCTACCACCATCGACTCCCGTATCCGATCGAGTCGAGAATCTGACGCGACACTATCTTCATAATCCGCTGCCACCAAATCGCCTTTCAGAAGACCAACTGCCACCATGTACTGCAAACAATGATCCCGATCAGCTGGATTGTTCAGTGCCCCAGTTTTACTAATGATCCGGATGGCAGATTCGTGGGTTGTAAGCACAACCTTGTCGACTTCTTGAAGTCGTGGCAATACCTCTGGATGCAAAGCCACAGCAGCCTCCACCGCCGTCTGCGCGTGAAATTCTGCCGGGTAGGAGATCTTAAATAAGACATTCTCCATCACGTACGTGCCATAGGGTCGCTGAAATTGAAACGGCTTGCCCTGAAATGAAACGTCGTAAAAGCCCCACGTCGGAGCACTGAGCGCGCTCGGGTAACCAATCTCGCCTTTGAGGACCAGCATCGCCAACCGCACCGCCCGACTGGTTGCGTCCCCCGCAGCCCACGACTTACGAGGCCCTGCGTTGGGAGCATGTCGATAGGTCCGTAGGCTAGAGCCATCAATAAATGCGTGAGAAAGTGCGTCGACAACTTGATCACGGGTCCCACCAAGCATCGCTGCGACCACCGCCGTCGACGCGACACGGACCAGGAGGACGTGGTCGAGACCCACACGGTTGAAACTATTTTCAAGAGCCAAGCAACCCTGAATCTCGTGAGCTTTTATCATTGAATCGATGACGTCTTTCATCAGCAACGGCGCTCCACCTGACGCCAACGAATTTCGACTCACATAATCTGCAACCGACAAGATTGCACCGAGATTGTCCGACGGGTGTCCCCATTCCGCGGCTAACCAGGTGTCATTGAAGTCCAGCCAGCGAACCATGCACCCTATATCCCAAGCGGCTTTCACTGGATCGAGCTCAAACGAAGTTCCGGGAACGCGCACGCCGTTACGAACTTCCGTACCCGGGACCAATGGACCTAGATGTTTTAGACAATCTGGGAATGTCTGTGCAAGGAACCCGCATCCAAGGGTATCCATCAAACAGTTCCGCGCTGTTTCGCGAGCTTCGACGCTATCGATCACGTAATCCATTACGTAATCTGCAATATCAATCAACTCTCCATCGGGGTCGGGTCGGACGTTGACTTCAGAATTTACGCTCATACGACCAGTTACAACCTTCAACGATTACTTATCGGCTCAAGCGTCCTTGGCTCGGGGCCAATGTAATCAGCACTGGGTCGAATGATTCGATTATTTGAACGTTGTTCCATGACATGAGCAGCCCACCCCGAGAGTCTCGAACAGACGAAAATTGGCGTAAATAATTTTGTCGGGATGCCCATGAAGTGGTACGCGGCCGCGTGAAAAAAATCGGCATTGGCGAATAGCTCTTTCTCATCCCACATCACTTTTTCCACAGCGCAGGAAACAGGGTAATAACGCTGGTCCCCAACGATGTCCGCGAGTTTCTCCGCCCAACCCTTAATCACTGTGTTTCTTGGATCAGACGTTCGATAAATCGCATGCCCAAAACCCATGATTACTTCTTTACGTTCGAGCATTTCTCGGACGCCCCGTTCAGCTTGTTCTGGCGTCTCGTATTGGTCAATCAGGGCCATCGCTGCTTCGTTCGCACCACCGTGGAGGGGACCCCGCAGCGAACCGATAGCTCCAGTAATGCACGAGAACATATCCGATAACGTGGACGCACACACTCGGCCCGTGAACGTCGACGCATTAAATTCGTGCTCGGCGTACAGAATCAACGACACATCCATGACACGACAAAACGTTTCATTCGACGCATCCCCTAATAAGGTTTCGAGAAAATGCTCCGCAATCGAATCTGCATCCGTTTGCTCCTCAATTCGCACGCCATCGTGGCTAAAGCGATACCAATAATTAATGATCGACGGCAGAGCGCCCAATAGCCGATCTGCGACTTCCTGTTGTTGATCAAAGTCCGTTTCGGGTTCGAGATTGCCTAGCATCGAACATCCCGTACGCATCACGTCCATGGGATGAGTGGTTGAGGGAATCCGTTCAAGAACTTCCTTTAGAGCCTCGGGTAATCCACGAAGCGACTTCAATTTTTTCCGGTAGGCATCAAGCGTCGTTTGATTCGGCAATTCGCCGTATAGAATCAAATAGGCGACCTCTTCGAACGTCGCATGCTCGGCGAGTTCTGAGATATCGTAACCCCGGTAGGTCAAACCGGACCCTGTCTTTCCGACAGTACAGAGCGCCGTATCACCGGCTGACTGACCTCGCAAGCCGGCACCGCTAAGTTTCTTATCCACCATCGTCCGAGTCCTCCCTAAATAATTCGTCGAGCTTCTGCTCGAATGCGTGATAGCCCAGGAATTCGTATAGCTGATCCCGCGTCTGCATGGCTGCAACGACACCCCGTTGCGTCCCCTTGGTCCTTATTTCCTTATAAACGTTCAATGCCGCCAGGTTCATCGCACGAAACGCCGACAGCGGGTACAACACCATGTGCACTCCAACCCGACGAAGCTCGTCGACACTATATAGCGGTGTCGCGCCAAATTCTGTGAGGTTTGCGAGTATAGGAACGTCCACACTATCCACGATTTCCCCATACATCGAAATGTCCGTCATCGCCTCCGCGAAGATCGCATCGGCACCTGCTTCGACATACGCTTGCGTACGATCCAACACCGCGTTGAAACCGTCGACGGCAAGCGCGTCGGTACGCGCCATCAAAATAAACGACGGATCAGTTCTCGCATCAACGGCTGCCTTGATTCGGTCACACATTTCTTCCGCCGAAACGATCGCCTTATTGGGTCTGTGACCACAACGTTTCTGCGAAACCTGATCTTCAATGTGAACAGCTCCCACCGCCGCCTTTTCCATTTCCCGTATTGTCCGGGCGATACTGAAAGCGCCTCCCCAACCCGTGTCAATGTCGACGAGCAAAGGGGTGTCGGTTGCACCCGTTATGCGCAGCGCATCCGTGATCACGTCCTGCATCGAGGTGATCCCTAAATCGGGTAAAGCGTACGATGCAGCTGCAACACCTCCACCAGAAAGGTATAGGCAGCGAAAACCAACCTGCTCCGCCATCAAGGCCGCATAAGCATTGATTGCACCAACGATCTGCAATGGCTGTTCCTGGACCAGTGCCTCCCGAAATCTTTCGCCTGCAGTCGACACAGCCATGTTCTCCTCAGTCACTGAATTCGCTAAGCCTCTCTTTCAAACCAGCATAAGTCGACACAGTCTCAATCGTTGGAAAACGATCCGATATCGAAGCCGGTGCATTAAAGAAAAAACCTTTATTTGCCTGTTTCAGCATACCAACGTCGTTAAAGGAATCACCCGCAGCCATTACACGCAAATTCAGGGACTGCAACGAACGAACTGCTTGCGTTTTGGGGTCATCTTGACGCAATTGGTAACCAACAACACGATCTTCAACGACCTTCATTCGATGACACAGTAGAAAGGGGTTCCCTAATTTCGCCATCAAGGGCAACGCAAACTCATAAAAAGTATCGGAAAGAATCGCCAACTGGAAACAACTACGCATGTCGTCGAGGAAAGCAGCAGCATCTTCAAAGGGCTCGATCCCCTCAATAGCCTGGCAGATGGAGCTGTAACTAACGTCGTGACGTTCCAACACTGTCAATCGATGGGTCATCAATTCATCGTAATCGACGACGTCTCGTGTAGTGAGCCGTAACTCTTCGACACCGACTACATCGGCAATCACTTCCCAGATCTCCGGTACGAGAACACCTTCTAAGTCCAGACAAAGTACGTTCATTGGGCTCTCTCCGAGGGGCGCGTATGTTACGGGAGCACCCGCCTCAAGCCTAGTGGGCGAGTGTACATGCATGCGGAAACGGGCCAATGCGTTGTAAGCATATGACGAAGAATTATTTTTTCGGCTAACGGGTCGCTGCTACAGTCGCGTCTTCTCAATGTCGACTCGTTCACGCCTACCGAAACTCGATGGTATCGATCAACACTCAATTCAGAAAAGTCGATTCGGACGTTTCGCCCTTGGATGTACTTGCCGACGCATTTAATCGCTTCGAGCAAAGCAAGATCTCGATTTCCTTTAGTGGCGCCGAAGACGTTGTCCTCATTGAAATGGCGTATCAATTACTTGGAAATAAAGTGCCGGTTTTTAGCCTTGACACCGGAAGACTGCATCCCGAAACCTATCGTTACATCGACCAAGTTCGGAAACATTACGGCATTTCGATCGATATTTTATCTCCGGACCCAACCAACCTGGAGCAACTCGTACGGGAAAAAGGTCTCTTTAGCTTTTATCAAGATGGGCATCACGAGTGTTGCGCCATTCGTAAAATACAACCGTTAACGAAAAAATTATGCCACCTGGACGCATGGATCACCGGACAGCGCCGCGATCAAAACGTCACAAGAACTGAACTTCCGCAGGAACAACAGGACGGTGCCTTGTCAACGCCGGATCATCCCATTACAAAATTCAACCCGATAGCGTCGTGGTCGTCGGCCGATGTCTGGCGTTACATCCAAACAAACGGCGTTCCCTACAATCCACTGCACGATCGAGGGTTTGCGTCAATCGGTTGCGAACCGTGTACACGCTCCATCTCAAGGGTTCAGCCCGAACGAGCCGGGCGTTGGTGGTGGGAAGATGAGAAAGACAAAGAGTGCGGTCTGCACGCACAAAATGTTGATGCCCAACCTGTACGAGTCATCGAAATCGACATCGCCCCTTCTTCATCATGCACAAAGAAGACGTAATTCAACCCGACGCCAGCGATTAAAAATTCCTACAGGACGTACTCGGGAAAGCAATCAACAAAGAACCCCGACAAGAAGCAGAAGAAATCTTGGGTGCCAATCCGGATCTCTATCCAATCTGATCTGACTACAAATCACTTCACAGGAAGTGAAATGTGGCTGAACAGCTCCTCCCGCTCACTCCTGCTGCCGGTCGCAAAGGCCTCGTGCACCAGATCCGTCGTCAAATGAGGAGCAAACCGTTCGATAAAATCGAGCATAAACTTGCGCAAAAAAGTGCCTTTGCGGCATCCGATATGCGTGACGCTATTTGAAAACAGGTGACTTGCGTCCCGCGCCACCAGATCCGTATCGGTGACCGGGTCAAACGCCATCGACGCAATAATTCCAATACCAAATCCAAGGCGGACGTACGTTTTTATCACGTCGGTATCTGTCGCCGTAAAAACCACGTTGGGTACATGACCACCCGCTTCAAAGGCATCGTCGAGCCTGGATCTGCCGGTAAAGCCAAAGACATAGGTTACTAATGGCTGCGTCGCGACATCCTCTAGCGTCAACTCTTCTTTCTCAGCCAAAGGATGTCCCTTTGGGAGCACAATTGAGCGGTTCCATTTGTAGCACGGCATCATCACAAGATCCTTGAAATGCTCCATACCTTCAGTGGCAATGGCAAAATCGACCTCGCCGTTCGCGGCTAATTCCGCGATCTGGTCGGGGGTGCCTTGGTTCATTTGTAGAACAACGTCCGGATACTCTGCTCTAAACGACTGTATGACTTCCGGCAGCGCGTAGCGCGCCTGGGTGTGGGTAGTCGCGATCGAAAGGCTTCCTTGACGTTCGTCGCTAAACTCTTGCGCCACGCGCTTTACACTTTCGACGCGTTGAAGAATTTCTCCGGCCACCGAGACGATTTTTTGTCCCGCCGGCGTAATTCGGGTTAAGTGCTTACCGCTACGTTCGAAGACCTCGACACCCAATTCATCTTCGAGAAGGCGAATCTGCTTGCTGATCCCAGGCTGCGACGTATATAGACTTTGCGCAGTCGCAGACACATTGAGATTATGGTGCGCAACTTCCCAGATGTACCGGAATTGCTGGAGTTTCATCACCACCACCCTTATAACCAGAATGAACAGATACAATCATCTTTATTTCATATTGAAATATCAAGTGGTTTCGTTAGTTACCCCATGCGGTACATGACCCGAGGCCACAGCAGTACTCGCAAGTTCACAATTGCCTGCCTGGTCATCAAAAAACACATCGGCACCAAATGCCCGAAGAAACTCAGTTTTTTCGCGTCCGCCGAGAAATAAGCTTTCATCCAAACGAACGTCCCATGCGCGCAAGGTTTTGATGACGCGCTCATGAGCGGGGGCTGCGCGGGCGGTGACAAGCGCGGTTCGAATTGGACAAGCGGTCTCATCAAACTCGCACTGAAGCCGGTGGAGCCCTTTAAGGAACGGCTTAAAGGGACCGCCGTTAAGAGGTTCATCGGCAGCCAACGCTTCGCTATCCGAAAACGCATCGAGTCCACCATCCCTATAAATGCGCTCGGCCTCATCTGAAAACAACACGGCGTCCCCATCAAATGCTATCCGGAGATCCTCGTGGCTGGCGCTCGGCGAAACACCCCCCACGAGCGTCGCGGCCGCAAGGTGGTTATCAATCGCATCTCGAACGTCCTGCGGATGCGTCGAAAGGAACAGGTCGCAATTGAATGCTCGTACATATCGGTATGGGCTGAAGCCGCCGCTAAAAGCGGCACGAGTGATCTCTAACTCGTGGGACCGAATCGAATTGAATATACGGAGTCCCGTATCCGCCGAATTTCGAGAAAGAAGGATCACCTCGACACGGGGATATTCGGTTAAGTCATTAATATTTAATAGTTTTTTTACAAATTGATAGGCGTCGCCCGGATCCAGAACTCGATCCTCACGTTCGATTTGATAACGCCGATACGCTTCCAGGCCATGTTCTTCGAACACCAAGTTACTTTCATCTAGGTCGAAAAGCGCCCGGGAAGATATGGCAACGGTTAGAAACGATTCAGGCATCTAAGTCAGGAATTAAACCGCTTTCGAGACGATCGATCATATCTTTCAACTTTAGTTTTCGCTTCTTCAGCCGTTGAATCCTCATGGTGTTCGGATGATGAGTATCGATCAAGTAGTGGATTACGTCGTCGAGATCGCGATGCTCTGACTTAAGCTCTTCTAGCCAACGATTAGTCTCTTCCTCGTCCACTTGTAGCTATACGACTACGACCCGTTATGCGTTACGTGTCATCATAGACGAGTAACAGAAATCACTCGACACTTGTATTGCCCGGTATGGAAATCAATGCCAAAACCGCCATCAATCAAGACTTCCGTGAACACCTTTCTTCGCAGGGCCCAAGATCAGGCCATGACAAACACGACGTCGGCCCGTTTGGTCTTCGCCATGGATGCCACGGCGAGTCGCGAGCCGACGTGGGACTTAGCCACCAGTTTACATGCCGAACTTTTCAACATTGCGAGTGCAACTCGTCTTGACGTTCAGTTGGTTTATTACCGTGGTCTGGACGATTTTTATGTGTCCGGTTGGAACAAAGAACCGCGCACCCTCCTACACGAAATGCAGAACGTTCGTTGTCGGGGCGGTCGTACGCAAATCCTCAGGGTTCTCCAACATGCCCGTCGACAAATCTCCAATGAAAAAACAGAGGCCATTGTATTTGTGGGCGACTGCTGCGAGGAGTCACCCACTGAACTTTATGCCTGTGCGGGCGAGCTTGGTCTTTTCCGATTGCCTGTATTCGTCTTTCAAGAAGGACACGATCCTTACGCGAAACAGGTATTTCAACAGATCGCGAAACGCTCTCGCGGTGCATACGCTCGCTTTGCGCCCGGATCTGCAAAGGAACTGGCTGCCTTATTAGGGGCCGCGGTCGCATACGCGACCAAAGGAAAAGATGCGGTTTCCCAGCTCGCTACGGCAGAAGCCCGCCGTCTGCTTAAACAATTGCCCCCATGACTCTATTAGTAATTGCGGCCCTTCTCGCAACGATCGCATTCGTGTTTCTGATGCAGTCGTTATGGGCCGGTAAACAACCTAAAAACCTGTCGACTAAGATTCTAGCGTCCGCCGTCACCCTCTTAATTGCCCTAGCTATCCTCGCCGCTAGCGGTAGGATGCACTGGATCGCAGCGGTCGGCGCCGCGGTCCTTCCGTTTCTTCGTCGCGGTTTCTCTCTCCTCCGCTACCTGCCTTATCTTGCGCGTCTCATGTCCATGTGGCCGACCGCACACGCCAACCCCAATACATCTGGTTCGCAACAAACCGAAACAAGCACCCAGGAGCTTCGGATGCGTTTGGACCACGAATCTGGCGACATATACGGGGAGGTACTCGTAGGACGCCACGAGGGACGTGCGCTCTCAGACCTATCTCCGATCGAAATCAAAGAGCTCTACCTCGCTCTTAAGGAAACCGAGTCACGACGACTCATGGAAGCTTATGCCGATCGGTACCATCCAAAAATATTGGGCCCCAAGCCCGAGGATTCTAGCGCTGTCTCGCCGGAGATGACGCACGGGCGAGCGCTCAAAGTTCTTGGACTGTCCACTGGCGCGACCAAGGACGAGATTGTGGTAGCCCATCGACGCCTGATCCAACGCATGCACCCCGATCGTGGAGGTTCCAGTTTTCTTGCCGCCGAACTCAACGCCGCAAAGAAATTCTTGATGGAGGAATAATGTCGACGTCGCGTGGTATGCGCGCAACGTACGTTCAGCGACACCCATCGTTTTTAACGGCCGTCCGGACAGATGTCCGTGTAGAATTCTTCTTGTGCGCGATCCACTGATTCCTCTTGACCCGGAACTTCTTTCTGCCCTGAGCGAAGATCAAGTCGTTACCGCCAACGAGCGCCAAGTCCGCGAACTAAAGTACGCGTTCGACCATCACCAGAAGCAACTCGGGCTAGTGACCTGGCCGACGGCTAACGTCGTCTCCATAGACCATTGGCTTCAAAAAAACTACGCCTCGCTATATCGAGAAGATGAGTCCGATAGTGCGCTGACGGTCGTGTCGCCACAAAGCCTATTGCTAGCAGCAAAGCTGACCGCACCCGACAGCGACTTCGAAACCCACACATCGCTTTTTCTTGACGCATGGCACCACTATTGGCTTTGGCAAATCCAACCCACCGACCTGGACACCACGGACAACGGTAGACTGTTCCACCGTTGGATCAACAATCTATCCGAATTCCTGAAGCGTCGACACACCATCTCAGAGATCCAGTTGTACCCCTTGCTGGAAGACGCTGCGCAGGCGGGGAATTTTGTACCGACGACCGTACATTCATTCGGACTGGATGACAGAGCGCCGGCGCAGGAAACACTGTTCAATGCCCTGTCCACGTCCGGATGCCGCGTGCAACACCACGCCAGCCGAGAAAATACGGAAGCTCAACCAGCGCTAATTAGTTTTGAAACATCGAACCAAGAACGTGCCGCGTATGCCGTATGGTCAAGGGAAATTCTATCGGCTCAACCCAACGCTCGGATCGCCATCATCGTCGCAAACTTGACGCGCGAATACGCCGTCATCCGCCGGCAGTTCGAAGCCGTATTCCCAGATGTCGGTGAGCTGGTCCAAATCGTAAACATTGGAAGCGGCTTGCGATTAAGCGACGAACCGGTGTGTCGCGACGCTCTCGATTTGCTCCGATGGACTATTCAACCCTTGAGCTTCCTCCTCATAGAACAACTCCGACGCTCGGCGTACTTGCCATCAATCAACGCCACCGAAGGACTCGCCTCTTGGCTCCCCCACCGGCTCGATCTCCCGGACTTTGCGCACCGCGTAAAACTTCCCTGGAGCGAACGCATGCACGCTTTGCTCAAGACGCCTGCGTGGAGTTCACCAAGGACGTGGGCTGAGAAGGCACGAACTATCCTCGACATTGCGGGATGGCCCGGCGATGAACCCGACTCGAACGATTTTCAAGCCGCGCAAACACTGTCAGAGATCCTCGACACGTTGACATCGAGCACGCAGTTTGGCGAACTGTCCTGGTCGGAAGCTGTCCGATCTATTTGTTTCCTGTCAGATCATCAACGCTTTGCGGCGCAGTCGCCACCCGCTCATATCCAGGTGTTAAGCCAAGGAGAAGCTGACGGACTTAGATTCGATGCGCTATGGGTCGCCAACGCCAGCGATACGAACTGGCCGGGACCGTTCCGCCCCAACCCTTTTATCCCAATATCGACACAACGGGCCGCTGGGATACCCTCGGCATCGCATACTCAACAGCTTCGCAAAGCCCAAGAACGGACTCATTCGTGGCTATCGTCCGCGCCTCAAGTCGTATTTAGCTACGCGCGGGCCGATGGTGATTCCGTCTGTGCTCCTAGTGGGTTGCTCCCACTTCTAACTGAATCCGCGTTAAGTCAGATCCTACGAACACCGACCCTCGCCGCCCACGGACACATCTGGGCCCAACCGCAATCGTGCCACGCCGTCGAAGTGCTACAAGACGAAGCAGGATCCACCGTTCCATCCGATCGACTAACCTACGGTGGTAGTGCTGTACTGCGTGACCAATCTCTATGTCCTTTTAAAGGTTGGGCCCGGCATCGACTCGAGCTGTCCGACCCACGCGTTCCACATCGATTTCCAGACGCTTTAGACCGCGGCTCCTTAATACACGACGTTTTACATGCAGCTCTCGACTCCTGCAAAGACCAAGAAGATGTCATCGAAATCGATCCAACAAGGCTTCACGAAATCATTGAAAGTGCGCTGACGAAATTTAGGCCAAATCTTTCGCAGGCGGTACTCGAACACGAACATCGACGGGTCCGCGAAATTCTTACGCACTGGTTAGATTTTGAGAAATCGAGATCGCCCTACCAAGTCGTCGCCGTTGAGACCGACAAAAGCGTTCGGATCGGCCAGTTACAACTTGATCTTCGTCTAGATCGCATCGACCAAATGGAAGACGGTAGTCAACTCGTTATCGACTACAAAAGTGGCACCGCAACCACCGCAGGTTGGCGTCTACCACGTCTTTCGGACCCACAACTCCCTCTATACGCGTCAACCGTTGATAATGCCTCGGGCATCGCGCTGATGAAGATATCGGAAGAACGCTCCACCTTAATAGGTGTCGGAGAGCACGAAATCCACGGTTTATCGAATAGTCAGGATTTTGGTTTTGAAACCTTCAAAGACCTGGCCAACGCATGGAATAGTTACCTTAAAGATACCGCAACATCGTTCGTCAATGGCTATGCCGCCGTCGATCCCATCGACAAAACGATTTGCCGCCGTTGTCATCTCCAAGGTCTGTGTCGGGTATTTGATGGCGACAATTAGTCACAATAACGATGACGCCGCGCGCGCGCGCGCTATCGATCCCGAGCGTTCGGTCATCGTCCAAGCCCCAGCCGGCTCAGGTAAAACGACCCTTCTAGTACATCGTTACTTAAAACTGCTCGGACGAGTTGAAGAACCGGAACACGTTCTCGCAATCACTTTCACGCGTAAAGCCGCAGCCGAAATGCGGCAACGAGTGATTGAACAACTACGAAGTAAAACAGCCGCCGCCAACCCCGCACGCGTGCGTGCCCGTGAACGTGACTGGCATCTCCTTGATAACCCCCAACGCTTACGGATCCAGACGATTGATAGCTTTGCCCTGGGCATTCTTCAACAGCAGCCCTTTTCCGCCCGGTTCGGACATGGTTATGGGTTTGCTGAAGATGCACGTTGGCTTTACCGGGAAGCGGCCGATCGGTTACTCGAGAAAACAAACGATAAAGACCCTTTAAACGCGGACATTAGTCGCTTCGTTGCCCTGGTCGGGAATGACTTCGACCTTGCACGAAATCTAATCGCAGACATGCTAGGTCGACGAGATCAGTGGCTCGATCCCGTATCTAACGTGGCTCGAGAAACAATCACCAACGATCCGGGTCAATTCATTCACCTAATCGAGTCGGCAATCAAAAGCGTCGTAGATAGAACCACCAATATGCTTACCGCTTCCATTCCACAATCATTGTTCGACGAGATCAAAGAGCTGTGCGCTTTTTCCGCGTACAACCTCCAGCATCCTTTTTCTCACCTGTCAGATTTCCGCGACTGGCGTTTTTTTTCCCGTATAGCGACCACGAGGAACCGGTCGTTTCGTCAGCGCATCACGGTACGTGAAGGTTTTCCAGCCAAAGCACGATCCGAAAAAGCGCGGTTCACCGATGCAATGCGATCGTTGGCAAGCCTCGGGCTCACCAAAACGATCGCGAACCTTCAACACATCCCGGTCGAAAAAATACCCGTAGAAGAACGTGAGAAACTCATCACTTTCTCAATCGTTCTTACCCTGGGTGCGGTCGAACTCATCGAAGTCTTCCGGCTTCACCAACTGGTCGACTTCTCTGAAATAACTATTTCCGCCCGGAACGCGCTATCCCGCGGCGAGACCCCAACCGATCTAGCGCTGATGCTCGACTACCGGACATCACACATCCTCGTCGACGAATTCCAAGATACCTCCCTAGCACAATACAAATTGCTTACGAGTCTGGTACAAAGCTGGCAACCGGGTGATGGCAATACGTTTTTCGCCGTCGGAGATCCGATGCAATCGATCTATCGTTTCCGTGACGCCGACGTAGATCTTTATCAGACGACGTTTAGCGAGGGTTTGCCCTCAATCCCCTTAGACGCCGTCAAACTTACAAGCAACTTTCGTTCCGCTGCCTCGCTTGTCGCCTGGTCAAACGGCATATTCGGTACGCTTTTTGCGTCCCCCAACGACGCACTTACCGGTGCCGTAACATTTAACCCCGCGATTGCCGCACGAAAAGAATCGGGGCTCATCCAAGCATTTTCGGCCGACGATCCCGAGAAGGAAGCCAAAAGCATCGCAGACCGCGTTGACGCGATCCGTTCGAATCACCCAAACGATACCATCGCCATCCTAGTACGCAGCCGCAACGTCCTCCCGTCAATTATCAACGCGCTGCAAGAATCTAAACTTCGTTGGCGCGGTATCGATCTCGAGCCATTAGCAAATGTACCCGTCGTCAGAGACCTCTATGCCATCACACTGGCATTAATGGACGAGCGTAATCGACTCGCCTGGTTATCGATTTTTCGATCGCCTTTGGTCGGAATCAGATTGCACGATCTAGAGGTCGTCGCACGCCACCAGTCCGTGGACAACATGATCGCGGACACAAAGCCAAGCCTCGACGCGCGCGCGCGATTGGACCTAGTTGCACAAGCGCGGGAAATCGCGACACTTGGTCATTCGATTCGATCCAGGGTCGAACGATTTTGGCTCGCCATGGGTGGCGCTGACGCCTACGCCGACGCAGACGGAGCAGCGGCGTCCTTCGATTCCGCCGATCGCTATCTAGAAGCCCTGGAAAATCAACCGACCAATCGTATTTTTGCGGACCAATTGCTCGAGCAAACTCAACGATTATTTGCCTCGACATCGATTGATCCAGTGGACGTCGAGATCATGACCATTCATCGGGCCAAAGGTCTGGAGTTTAATCACATCATTATTCCAGGACTTGATAGAGGGACGCAGTCGAACATAAGGCCCATGCTGCTTTGGCGGCCCGAAGCTAATTCTTTGCTGATGGCGACGCGCGATGATTCGAAGACGAACTCCCTATACAACTGGCTGCGATACGAGGAAGCGGAAAAGGATTCACAAGAACTGAAACGCCTTTTGTACGTTGCAGCGACACGGGCAAAGGATTCGTTATCGCTATACGGCTGTCTAACCAAAGATTCCAATCCACCGCGCGGTTCCTTTTTGGCGTTATTACAGCCCTTGATTTCTCTTCAACCCCTTGACCGAGCCACCCCAAGATCAACAGAAGCTACGCCCCCGTCTCGACCGCCGTTGAAACGGCTAAAATCCTGTTACACCTGGCAAGAACCCTTTGCACCTCCATTAACCCCTTCCTCTTTCCGTACGTCACCCTCGATAAACGTGTCTACCCCCATCGCCGATCGAAAAGAGGTCGCGCTCGGCAATGTTGTACACAACGAACTTCGGTTACTCGCCGGGTCGAGCCAGGCCACCCCTGGCAATCTAGATCCCTGGCACGAAAGACTGATTCATCTGGGGCTATACAAATCTGAAGTGGATTGGGTCATAGAACACGCGCACAAACAAATTAGTTCAGTTCTAGCAGACGACACAGGTATATGGATCTTGAATCCCAACCATATGGAGAGCCATGTCGAGTGGATGTTGACCACGTATCAAGACGCTCAATTTACGAATGTTGCGATTGATCGATCGTTCATCGACTTGAGTGGCAATCGGTGGCTAATCGACTACAAAACTGCTGTCCCCGACGTACCAATCGTTGTCTTCATCGAAAATCAAGTCGCCCGATACGCTAATCAGTTGCGCAGATACGCTCGTATAGTCGAATCCATGGATCAGCGAATCATTCGAAAGGCGCTTTACTTAACCGCTATACCACAACTGGTTGAAATCTCGGATGACGGCGATTAATTGGTCTATTGGTAGTACGCGTTGTCGGTCACCGTGTGATCAGTCACATCGCGAACAGCGGCTAAGTCTGGTATCTGCTCCAGTAACGTCGTTTCCACGCCTTGTTTCAGTGTGATGTCGACCGCGGCGCATCCCTGGCATCCGCCACCGAATTCGAGAACGGCGGTATTATCTTCCACGATCTCCACGAGCGAGACGACGCCGCCATGGGCCGCCAATCCAGGATTGATCTCGTTGTACAGAACGTAATTAATCCGGTCTTCCAACGGCGAATCGGGACCCACGTTCGGAACCCTGGCGTTAGGCGCTTTGATGGTTAATTGCCCGCCCATGCGGTCTTCCTGAAAATCCACCGTAGCGTCCACAAGATACGGCTTACTTTTCTCTTCGAACCATGCCGTGAATCCTTCATATTCAATCGGCATATCATCCTCTTGTTCTTCACCAACGCGGCAATAAGCGATGCAGGTTTCTGCGTTCGACGACCCAGGCTGAGCGACGAAAACACGGATGCCGCAACTTTCGTCCTGCTTCGATAGCAGCTCGCCAAGGTATTTCTGTGCTGCCGAAGAAATTTCCACCATGCCGCTCAATCCCGACCAAAATACTCGGGTATAATAATCCAATCGGCCACCACACTCTATATGACATCGGCTCACGCGTTCCGACCCAATATCTCAACCTAGGTCCAAAACATTTGTTCTAGTATTGCAACGCTAAATTTAGCCTGCTCGTTATGTCGAATATCCTTCAATCTTCACTCCAAGAACGCGTTCTCCTGTTGGACGGTGCAACCGGAACCATGCAACAGCGATTAAATCTTTCCGAAGACGATTTCCGCGGCAAGGAATTCAACGATCACTCCATCGACCTACAGGGCAACGGCGATATCCTCTCGCTCACGCAACCTGCGATTGTGCGGCAAATTCACAATGCCTACCTACAGGCGGGCGCCGACATAATCGAAACCAACACCTTCACCGCGAACCGAATCTCGCAGGGGGACTATGGTCTAGAAGAAAAAACCCGGGAGATGAACGTTCAAGCCGCAACGATCGCAAGACAAGCCGCAGATCAGTACACAACCTCAACGAAACCACGTTTCGTCGCCGGCATCCTCGGGCCCACAACACGTGCCGCAAGTATTTCTCCAGACGTCGAGAACCCCGCATCACGAAGTATCCGATTTCCAGAACTTGTCGAAAATTATGCTGAATCCGCCTCCGGACTGTTGGAAGGCGGTGTCGATCTGCTAATGATCGAGACCGTCTTCGATACGCTCAATGCGAAGGCGGCGATATTTGCCATCCGACAGGCATTTAGCTCTGGATGCCGACGTGTGCCCATCATAATCTCGGGCACCATCACCGACGCCAGCGGCCGAACCCTATCCGGACAAACCTGCGAGGCATTCTGGTACTCAGTCGCTCATGCCGAGCCATTGGTGGTTGGCTTGAACTGCGCCCTCGGAGCTGAAGCATTACGGCCCCACGTTGAAGCGATGGCGTCGACCGCGTGGACGTATACGAGCGTCCATCCCAATGCAGGACTACCCAATGAGTTCGGCGAGTACGACGAAAGTCCAGATCAAATGGCTGGCACGATCAAGGATTTCGTCGATCGCGGGCTCGTCAACCTAGTCGGCGGATGTTGTGGGACAACGCCCGAACATATCGAAGCATTTGCGGATTGTTTAGCCGGCGCCGCCCCCCGAAAGCCGATAGAGAGACCTTCTTGCCTCACGCTGTCAGGTCTGGAGGCCACAACCGTCGATAACGATTCGCTGTTCGTTAACGTTGGTGAACGAACCAACGTTACTGGCTCAGCGCGTTTTCGCAAACTAATCAAATCGTCCGCGTTTGGTGACGCGCTGGAGGTTGCGATTCAGCAGGTCACCAACGGCGCGCAAATTATTGACGTCAATATGGACGAGGGGATGCTCGACGGTGTCGCAACAATGCAGCGCTTTCTCGATTTAGTAATGACAGAACCCGATATCGCTCGGGTCCCGATCATGATCGATTCAAGCGACTGGGAAGTGATTGAAACCGGTTTGCGCAGCGTACAAGGCAAGAGCATCGTCAATTCAATCAGCCTCAAAGACGGTGAAGATTTATTTCTTGAGCGCGCGCGCAAATGTCGCGATTACGGCGCCGCCGTGATCGTCATGGCGTTCGATGAGAATGGACAGGCCGATACACTGGATCGCCGCAAAAGCATTGTTCAGCGCTGCTACCACCTCTTAATCAACGATGTCGGTTTTCCTCCAGACGACATCATCTTCGATCCAAACGTCTTCGCGCTCGCGACGGGTATCGACGAACACAGCAATTACGGAGTCGATTTTATTGAGGCATGTTCCTGGATCAATTCAGAATTCCCTCGTTGTCACACTTCGGGTGGAATCAGCAATGTTTCGTTTTCTTTCCGAGGAAATGATCAGGTTCGAGAAGCTATCCATACTGTATTCCTTTACCACGCCATTAACGCTGGACTCAGTATGGGGATCGTGAATGCCGGCCAGCTAGGTATCTACCAAGATCTCCCCGCCGACCTCCGAGATGCAGTCGAAGATGCCGTCCTGAATCGAAACGAAGACGCTACGGAAAACCTAGTCGAAATCGCCAGTCAATTTGCCGGGCACAGTCCTTCAGACGTAGAAGAGGAGCTTGCCTGGCGGGACGAACCGGTCTCGGAACGGCTATCGCACGCACTAGTACACGGTATTTCACGATTCATCGTGGAAGACACCGAAGAAGCTCGATTACTGAGCACGAGACCGATTGAGGTCATCGAAGGCCCCCTAATGCAAGGGATGGACATCGTCGGCGATCTTTTTGGCGCCGGAAAAATGTTTCTACCGCAAGTCGTCAAGAGCGCACGCGTCATGAAGCAGGCCGTGGCGCACCTTGTACCGTTCATTGAAGCGCAGCAAACCGATGACGACGTTCCAGCAAGCAAAGGGCGTATTGTCATGGCGACCGTGAAAGGCGACGTCCACGACATTGGTAAAAACATTGTTGGCGTTGTTCTGCAGTGCAATGGATACGACATCGAAGATCTTGGCGTTATGGTGCCGGCCGAAAAGATATTGGACACTGCAGAAGCCTTGGATGCCGATCTTATTGGGCTTTCGGGATTGATCACGCCATCGCTCAACGAAATGGTTCGCGTCGCGGAAGAAATGGAGCGACGCGGGTATACACAGCCTTTGCTAATCGGTGGCGCAACGACCTCCAAAGCCCATACAGCGGTCAAAATCGAGCCCGCGTACAGCGGTTCCACCATTTACGTTACCGATGCATCGCGCAGCGTTGGCATCGTCTCGACGTTGCTTTCCCCTGAAACGCGTGACTCGTTCGTTGAAGAAATCAGTGCTGACTACGCCAACGTTCGAGCACGTAGAGAAGCCGTCCAGGGAAACCGAGAGAAACAGCCCCTCGCGCTCGCGCGCGAGCGTAGATTGGACTGGAATTGGGAGAGTTACACGGCGCCCCAACCAAACGCCTTACGTATTCAACCGCTTGAAAGCTATGCATTAGATAAACTCGTCGAGTACATCGACTGGACGCCCTTCTTCCGAACCTGGGACCTAGCAGGGAAATATCCTGACATCCTTGACGATCCTATAGTCGGAACGGCCGCTGCCGATCTCTTTCGTGATGCCACGGACATGCTAGACAAGATTATCGACGGCTCTTGGTTAACGGCAAATGGTGTGATCGGCTTTTGGCACGCCAACCGACGTGGCGACGACATCCAATTGTGGCACGACGGTTCGCGAAACGAACCTTTGGTCGTGCTGCATCATCTCCGACAACAAAATGCGGCGCTGGATACGTGTCTCTGCCTATCGGATTACGTAGCGCCCGCGACTCGCGAGGACTACGTCGGCGGCTTCGTCGTTACCGTCGGTCCAGAAATCGAGGATGCACTTAAGCGTTTCCAAGGAGACGACTACAACGAAATTCTGGTGAAGGCTCTCGCCGACAGATTGGTGGAAGCTTTTGCTGAGCATCTCCACGAACGCGTTCGCAAAGAATTCTGGGGCTACGCCGCGGACGAAGCATTGACCAATGCGCAGCGAATCGGCGAAGCCTACCGAGGTATCCGTCCAGCTCCAGGCTATCCATCGTGTCCAGACCATTCAGAAAAAGAAGTCCTGTTTGAGCTCCTGGGAGCGTCCGAGGTGACGGGTGCCTCGCTTACTGAAAATTATGCAATGTGGCCAGCAGCCACGATTGCCGGCTGGTATTTTTCCCATCCTCAATCGAGATATTTTGGCATCGGGAAAATCGGTGACGACCAATTGCATGATTACGCGTTGCGCAAAGGACTAGAACGCGATGAAGCATCAAAATGGTTGAGTTTTGCGGTCGAAATATAGACTGCACTTTAAAACATACCGATATATCTATAGATGCACTGGATAGTTTCTTGATTCAGTCGCGGCTGATAAGGTCCCCGACCGCCGTATAAGGTTACTGCATGTACCGATACAACCAATTCGATCAGCAGTTTATTCAAGAGCGCGTGGATCAGTATCGAGACCAAACGGCCCGGTACTTAGCCGGAGAAATCAGCGACGATGCTTTTCAGCAATTGCGCCTCAGAAACGGTCTTTACATCCAGCGACTTGCACCCATGCTCCGTATCGCGGTTCCTTACGGCACGATATCTTCACGCCAGCTTAAAGTAATCGCAGAAATTTCAAGAAATTACGATAAAGGCTACGGGCATTTAAGTACCAGACAAAATATCCAACTCAATTGGCCTGAGCTTGAAGAGGTACCCGATATCCTCGCTGATCTTGCCGAGGTAGGGATGCATGCAATTCAGACCAGCGGCAGCTGTGTTCGCAACGTTACGACAGATCACTTTGCTGGAGTATCCGCAGACGAGGAAGTGGACGCGCGGCCCTATTGCGAACTTTTGCGCCAGTGGTCCACGTACCACCCTGAGTTTGATTGGCTGCCACGAAAATTCAAAATAGCCCTTAACGGGTCTAGCAGCGATCGCGCGGCGACTGCAGTTCACGACATCGGCATCGAAGCGCGGAAAATACCTTCGGGCGACGTGGTCCTCGATGTCTACGTCGGCGGAGGACTCGGTCGAACACCCGTGATCGGAAGTTTGATACGTACTGGACTGGCGGAGCGGGATCTTCTGACCTACGTAGAAGCAATACTTCGCGTTTATAACCGCTACGGACGACGAGACAATAAATACAAAGCCAGGATCAAAATTCTTGTCAGGGCAATGACGCCCAATATCTTTCGGGAAAAGGTGGACGCCGAGTGGGAGCACCTACACGATGGACCAGGAGCATTAACGGACGAAGAAATTCTCCGTGTCAAAAACAGCTTCGTGCCACCAACGTATGCCGACCTCAATAACGAAGAATCGCTGTTAGGACTGCAACGCCTCAAAAATCGTCACTTCGATGCCTGGGTCGAGAACAATGTCGATGCCCATAAACGAACAGGATACGCAATCGTCACCCTGTCAACCAAAATACCGGGGATTCCACCAGGAGACGTCACCGACATACAAATGGATGCGGTAGCGGATTGGTCAGACAAATACGGATACGGAGAAATTCGGATCAGTCACGAGCAAAATTTTGTTCTTCCAGACGTGCGTCAGTCCGATCTCCTCGAACTATTTGTTACTGCAGAAAAGCACGCATTAGGCGCGGCAAACGTCGGTCTCTTGACAGACGTCATTTGCTGTCCTGGCGGTGATTATTGTTCTCTCGCCAATGCCAAATCGATTCCGGTCGCTGAAGAAATTCAACGGCAATTCGACGATTACGACTACCTTCATGATCTGGGACCCCTCGATCTAAATATTTCCGGATGCATGAACGCGTGCGGGCACCATCACGTGGGACATATCGGCATTCTTGGAGTTGATAAGAAGGGGGCCGAGTTCTACCAAATTTCATTGGGCGGTCATGCAGGCAAAAACGCGTCGTTAGGAGAAATAATCGGTCCTTCGTTTTCACGAGCTGATGTAACAGGTTCGATAGTTAAAATTCTTGACGTGTATATCCAATCAAGAGTGCAAGACGAAACATTTCTCGATTGCTATCGACGTATCGGCATGCAGCGATTCAAGGAAAGGGTCTATGCCAACGCTGGTTAGAAACGGCAAAATCACTGAGGATGCTTGGACATACGATGTTGCCAACGCAAGTAGCCCGGAAGCCGGCTCGATCCTGAATATGGAAGACTTCACGAAACAGCATGCCGGCGAGCTACACGGGGTACGCTTAGATGGCTCAGTCGAGATCGAAGACGTTATCGATCAAGTCAAGCGTGCTGCGCTCATCGCTATATCCTTCGCGGGGTTCGCTGATGGTAGAGGACTGTCGCTCGCGGTCCTGTTGCGATCACGATACGACTACCGAGGCGAGTTGAGGGCCGTCGGAGATGTACTACCGGACTGGACGCCATACATGTTGAGATCTGGATTCGATACTTTCGAATTACCAGATTCGAGGGCAGCTGAGACCGCTATCGCTTGTATGCAACGGATGACCGATCACTACCAAGGATCCGTGATTCAACCACGCCCAAGATTTCGACGATCGAGCGATTAGGAATAACGTTAACGAATCGTAGATCGGGCGATCGAACCCACATTTGAGATCGTCGACTCACAGACTAAGGTCAACCACGCCACGTCCAACCATCTCCCCATCCAATATCGTCTCGATAGCTTCCGACAACGTATCCAAACTTAAAGTTGATTTCTTGAGTTCGGTCAATCCGGTGAGTTTCCATACACCGGCTAATTTGTCCCAAATCTCAATTTTCTCGGTAAGCGGCAACTCGACCGAATCGATCCCGAGTAAATTCACGTGTCGAAGTATGAAAGGCAGCACCGTCGCAGGAATATTCGGCGAACTAACCAATCCACACGCTGCCGCACTTTGCCCGTACCGCAATCCTTTAATCGCGTTAAACAACATACCCCCACCAACAGTATCCACAACCCCACCCCACCGTTCCTTTAGCAGCGGCCGATCGCCTCCGGCTTCAAGATCTTCGCGCGACAAGATTTCGCGCGCGCCAATCGATTTCAGAAATTCGTGTTGGTCCTCTTTCCCCGTCACAGCGTGCGGTTCGTACCCCAATTGATCAAGGAGCTTAATCGCGACACTGCCCACACCACCCGTCGCTCCACTAACGAGTATGGGTCCCCCTTCGGGACTCATACCTGTCCGCTCAAGTTTGTGGATTGACAGAGCGGCGGTGAATCCCGCCGTCCCTAGAATCATGGCTTCCTCAAGGCTCAAACCCTGAGGTAAGGGAACCGCCCAAGCCGCCGGCACACGAACTCGCTCACCAAAGCCACCCGACGTATTCATACCAAGATCAAAACCGATCACCACGACCTCGTCGCCAGCGGTAAAGTTCGCGACCGTAGATTCGAGAATCGTTCCAGCAGCATCGATCCCTGGGGTATGGGGGTAACTCCTCGTCACGCCGGGGTTACCGGTCGCGGAGAGGGCGTCCTTATAATTCAGCGACGAGAACTTCACATCGATCAACAACTCTCCCGCAGGCAGATCGTCAAGTTCTCGGTCAACGACAGATCGAGTGAACGTCCCTTCCTCATTTTTTTCGACCAAAAAAGCTCGAAACGTTGTCATCTTTGTCTCCTCACGATTCGATCGAAGGTCGATTCTGTGAATTCGGCGAGATTGCGTAACAACCGTTCCACAGGCTTTTGGGGAATGACCCATTGCACCGCATATACATCGGCTCGATCACACGCGCTCACCACGTATTCGTCGCTGGTCGACAACACATCTACCAGGTTTCTCTTTTGGGCCCTTTCTCCATACCAAGCTTCACCAGTCGCAACAGCTTCCACGTCGAGACCTTGACGATACGTCGCCACAAACTCACGGAATAGTGCATGGGCGTCTTCTAACTCTTCAATAAACTTAGCTCGATTTTCCTCAGTGTTCTCTCCGAACATGGTCAACGTGCGCTTGCTCTTGCCCGCGGTGATCACGTCGTAATCGACGTCATATTTTTTAAGTAACCGATGAACATTGGGGACTTCTGCAACAACTCCGATGGACCCAACAAGCGCAAATGGCGCCGCAACAATCTGATCGGCAACAACAGCCATCATATAGCCGCCGCTTGCTGCTAATCGGTCAACGGCAACCGTAAGCCGAATTCCTGCCTGCCGCACTCGAACCAGCTGCGAAGCAGCAAGTCCGTATGCATGAACGAGGCCTCCAGGACTCTCGATCTTGATAACGACCTCGTCGTCATTCCCGGCCCGCAAAAGTACCGCCGTCACCTCGTTCCGCAGCTTTTCAACGTTAGAAGCGTTCACGTCGCCTTTAAAATCAAGCACGAAAACGCGGGGCTTCGGTTCAGGCTTTTTCGCTAATTTCTTGCGTTCTTTGCGACTTTGCTTCGTGGACTTCTTGAACTGCGCAGCGGGCATCACGCTCTGATCCATCGCGTCGCGCAATTCTTGCAATCGGTCATTCACCCGATGAACCTCAAGGTATCCTCGCGAGGGTGCTTGTCGACCACGACCCATGGCGCCGAGGGTCATCAACACAATGACCGCTGCGATCACAATCGTCACGGTATTCGCTAAAAAACCTAGGTATTCGAACAAAAAGTCCATCAAAAAGTACTTCAGAGGGAAGTACGAGAGATTACCTGTTCCTTCACGGAAGCGTCCACCGGCAACGCCCCGTCACTATTTCATCGCACAAGCGACAACTAATCGATATTCTTCGCCGTTTCTCGCGTGAACAAGAAAAGGGAGCGCCAGTGACAAGGGACGAATGTCGCGAAGAGCTTCGGAAAAATTTTTTCGCGGCAGCCGCTACAGAATACGATGTCTTCATTGGTCTTACGGTCCAAGACCAACAACTTTGTTGCCACGTTTCAGGAGAGGGAATCGATTTCGTCACAAACCCTCCCGACGTAAACTTCTCATTTAAGAGCTGGGAAGCGGTTTGGGGATTGCTTCTGGGTGACATGGACCCTATCGCGGCTTTTATGGCTGGACAATTCCGATCCGACGGCTATTTGACTCTGTTGTTCCTCGTTTTAGCGATATTTAGGTCCCCAAACCGTCCGCAGATCCCGGATTGAACGCTGCCTGCATTTCATCGACGAACGCGCGAATCAACCATCCTGAAATAGCTGTACCACCGGGCACGTTGGGTGATTGGTCGTACCTAAACCAGTTGGCCTCTGCAATTTCCCCATCGCGACAAACAATGTCACCCGAAACGTAGTCCGCGTGAAACCCAAGCATTAGCGAATTTGGGAACGGCCACGACTGACTACCTAAATACCGAAGATTTTCGATCTTGATGCCAACTTCCTCATATACCTCCCTATGCACGGTCTGTTCAATCGACTCTCCCGGCTCCACAAAACCGGCCAAGGTACTGAACATACCAGTCGGCCACGTGGCGTTTCGAGCAAGTAGCATATCTTGATCACGTCGAACCAACACGATAATACTTGGACTCAGACGCGGATAACTGATCAATTGGCAGGACGGACATACCCGAGCTCGGTCCGCAGCATGATCTTCCGTTTCCGTACCACACCGCCCGCAAAAGACGTGGTCCCGATGCCACTCAACGATCTGTTTTGCTCGTCCCGCGAGATAAAACATCGCGGACTCGACCCGACCCAGCCAAGACCGAAGTCCAGTCAAAGCGTAACCTTCAGGCGCACGACCCTTTGCTTCCAACGCGTAACAAGACGTTCCACGCCATTCACCCACGTAAAGTCGCGCAATAACTTCGAGATCTACCCAACGAAACTCATCTGCCGTCACCGGCCGGGGAACGCCGTGTTCACTGAGAGAAAGCACTTCCCCGCCGACAAAAACGAAATAAAGCGACTCGTCAGTGTGCGCCCCTTGCGGTTCCTTACTGATTGATTCGAATCCATCGGGTTCAAACGGCCACATACCTTTCCCGCCTCGCGTACAACGCGAACGATGATACCAATGAACCAAGATATCAGTATGCATAGGCTTAAGAGTGGCGGTGCCGTATTGAGCGAGCCGTGCCGCGCCTGTATCTTCCAACGTTAACTGAACACTGGAGTGTCGCAGTGGCTGAGACGACTTCAAGCAGGCGTGGACGAATTAGTTTTGATTCATTCTGGGACAACTTCCTCGGAAACGCGCCCGAATGGTACAAACGCGCCATCGTTGGCTTCCTTATCCTAAATCCACTGCTCTTACTCTTACCCCAAGGGCATTACATCGCTGGATGGGCCCTCGTCTTAGAATTTATTTTCACGCTGGCAATGGCACTTAAATGTTATCCACTACAACCCGGTGGCTTGCTTGCGTTGGAAGCCATCGCCTTGCAATTGTCCAGTCCCGACACAGTACTGCACGAACTGGAGAGTGCCTTTCCAGTGATTCTGCTACTCATCTTTATGGTGGCTGGCATTTACTTCATGAAGGATCTGTTGTTGTTCATATTCACAAAGATTCTGCTGCGCGTTCGTTCTAAAGCTTTGTTATCGTTCCTTTTCTGCTTCGTCGCCGCGTTCCTGTCTGCATTCCTTGACGCGCTTACCGTTACCGCCGTCGTTATTAGTGTCGCTGTCGGTTTCTATTCTGTTTATCACCGCTTTGCCTCCGAAAGCGGAGATCATGACGAAGATGTCCCCGAGCTTCATCGCAAAGACCTCGATCAGTTTCGTTCGTTTTTAAGAGGTTTGATGATGCACGCCGCCGTTGGGACCGCACTCGGTGGCGTAACTACAACTGTGGGCGAACCGCAAAATCTCCTTATCTCTAAAGTAATGGGATGGGAGTTCATAGAGTTTTTTATGGTGATGGCTCCCGTGACCTTACCGGTACTCGCAATCGGACTGTTCACTTGTCTCGTGCTCGAGTGGACCGGGTGGTTTGGGTACGGTACGAAAATTCCGGAGAATGTCCTAACGGTACTCAAGGAATACGACAGGGAGGAAACCGCGAATCGAACAGGCCGCGATAATGCGCGCCTCATTATGCAAGCTGTGGCAGCAGTTTTTTTGATCTGCGCTCTTGCATTTCAGCTCGCCGAGGTCGGCTTGGTTGGACTGTCGGTGATCGTCTTACAGACCGCGCTGAACGGTATCGTCGAAGAACATCAGCTAGGACATGCTTTCGAAGAAGCTCTACCCTTTACTGCATTACTCGCAGTATTTTTTGCCGTCGTCGCCGTCATCCACGATCAGCATCTGTTTACTCCGGTAATCGATTACGTGCTCGCGCTCGAACCACACCTGCAGCCAGGCATGTTCTATATCGTTAACGGGGTCCTCTCTGCGATTAGCGACAACGTCTTTGTTGCCACTATTTATATCAATGAGGTTAAAGCCGCTTACGTCGCAGGCGATTTAACACGACAACAATTTGATCTGCTCGGAGTAGCCATTAATACCGGCACAAACATCCCCAGCGTCGCAACACCGAATGGCCAGGCCGCTTTTTTGTTTCTCCTCACGTCGTCGTTGGCACCGCTCATTAGACTCTCGTACGGGCGCATGGTGTTCATGGCATTACCGTACACACTAACGATGGGAGTTACCGGCTGGATGGCGGTTCAGTGGATTCTTCAGTAGTTCCTATTTGGCGCCAAACCGAACCGTTGTGCGCGGCGTTATCGAGGTTGTCTAGATAGGCTTCATGCGCATCTAGTTCCTCTGGCGTTGGTCGCTGTACAAGCAACTTCGAAGACCTCGCGGTCAGCCGAACCTCCGTCGCTTCTGCCGCAATCCGTCCACTTCCATTATCACCATCGTCAAACATCGAGGTTTGGCCGCCAGTCATCGTTAGGTATACGTCAGCCAGTATCTCGGCATCGAGCAACGCTCCATGACGCTCGCGAGCAGAGCTATCAACCCCATAACGACGACAGAGCGCGTCCAAACTATTTTTTTGCCCGGGATGTTTATGCCTGGCCAAGACGAGCGAATCTAAAATCGTACAAGCATCATCAATCCGTTCCGTACTCTCCATCCTCGACAACTCGTGATTGAGAAACGCTACATCAAACGGTGCGTTATGAATGATTATTTCAGCACCACGAATAAAAGCCATGAACTCCTCCGCAATGATTTCGAACTCAGGTTCATCCTCCAAGTCGCGGTTGCTCAGTCCATGGATTTCGTACGCCGCATCATCTATTTCGCGTTTAGGATTCACATATTGGTGATATCGTTCCCCAGTAACTCGACGATCCAGAATTTCGACACATCCAATCTCAATCACGCGATGTCCCTGTTCCGGTTCTAGCCCTGTAGTTTCCGTATCGACAACAACTTGCCGCATCGTTACTCCTTCAACAGGTCGTCGATGGCATCATTTGCCGCCTGATCGACACGTTCGTTCTCTTCATGTCCGCTGTGTCCCTTGACCCAAAACCACTGTACATCGTGGCGCGCGTTGAGCTCATCCAATTCAATCCAAAGGTCCCGGTTCTTAACCGAATCTCGGGAGGCCGTTTTCCATCCGTTGGACTTCCAACGTTGTATCCACTCAGTCACACCTTGACGCACATACTGTGAATCTGTGGTGAGCGACACGCGGGTCGTTCTTGAAAGCGCGCGCAGACCTTCAATTGCTGCCTGAAGCTCCATGCGATTATTAGTCGTAGAAGCTTCTGCACCGTTGATCAATCGCTCATTCATTCCTTTTCGTAGTAGCGCCGCCCAACCCCCGGGTCCCGGATTTCCTCGGCAAGCGCCGTCAGTAAAGATCTCTACTTTAGCGATGCTCATCGCCGCGCGATCGGCCTAGGCAAACCGATCGAACCGACCTTTGGTAAACGCGAAAAACCGGCCATACGTGGAGGAATGAGCGCGCCCCTCTGCTTCACCCCGCAAATCACGTATACATCACCAAATGGGAAAGAGATCCCAGGTAATTTGTCCGCAACCAGGCCAAAGCTACTACTATTTATGCGACGAACCATACGGCCATAACAATTGAGGTATCGAACGGGTTGATCACGATGGATCCCTAGCACGGAGATCCAATCCTGTATGCGGATGCTCGACAGCGGCATCAAACCTCGAAACGTATTGCGCCATCGCAAAACTCCCCAAAAACTCAAAGAATTGAATCCGCAGATAATGACGCGCCCGCCCGGTTGCAATACTCTTTGTACCTCGCGCAGAACCGCCCGCGGATCCGTACCAAGCTCCAGAACATGGTGCAGCACTAATCCATCGATCGAATTCGACGGGAACGGCAAGCAATCGGCTGCAACGACCACGCCTTCTTCGACCGTACCATCGATCTTTCCAGTATGAACGGCTCCGTACAAGCGAGCCTTCATCATGCATCGTTTACTCGAAGCTTTAGCTATTCTAGCGTTCGGCCCGAGCCATAACATGACTTCACCATGAAACCGTCTTGTCTCATGACTGAGCACTTCGGTTTCAATATCAGAAAAGGATGTCGCGACTTGCGAGTCCAGCCACGCGACGAACGAGGAAGACGTCCCTCCTCGTGGCTTTGAATATTTGGATCCAGCGTCAGTTGCCAATGACCTTCGAATTCCGCAAAGTACTGGCGTTCTGCAGCATTCTGGACCGTCGAATCTTGAAGGGCAAGATCAATCAGGTAGTTCGTCTATCGTTTCTAGTTTTGTTTCTCCTGGTTCAGGGCTGTTCGACGCTACCCTTCTATTCAAATGACGAACCGAAGAGTTACGTCAATCTCGCGACAGTAGACTGGGCACCCGAACCTCACTTTTACAGCGAAACCTCCTTACCAACCAAGAAACCGAGCGACAATGCATTACGCGACGGAACCAGTTTTCGGGAAGCAAAGTTACCACCGGAACGAAACGACTACCTAAAACAATTATCGGGATCCTTTGAACTCGACCACCACCTTGACAACCATCGCGTGCAACAAGAAATCGCAAAGCTTCAGCGAAACCCAAATTACTTCAATTCGCTTCAATTCCGGCTAGAGCGTTACCTGCCCTTCATTTGTGACAAAGTGGTGAGTCTGAATTTACCGGGCGAACTTTGCCTAATTCCCATCATCGAGAGTTCGCTTGATCCGTTCGCGTTTTCATCGGGCGGAGCCGCAGGATTTTGGCAGTTCATTCCAAGTACGGCGAAACGATACGGGCTCAAGATTGACTGGTGGGTAGACGAGCGGCGAGATCTACTCGCGTCAACGGACGCGGCATTAGATTACCTCGTTTACCTCAATGGTCGCTTCGACGACTGGCTCCTAGCAATCGCGGCATACAATTGGGGCGAAGGACGGGTGGCTCGAGCAAAAAAACAACGCAGCGGCGACGTTGGATTCTTCGATTTGCGCGTTCCGGCGGAAACAGCGGAATACGTCCCGAGGCTTCTGGCCTTTGCGGCTATTTTTGCTGCGCCCGAGGCATATAACGTCCACCTTGTCATCAATCGAGCCGACATAGATGAACAAGCGTTGGCAATCGTCGACACCATTGATCAGTTAGATGTGAGCAAGGCTGCAAGCACCTCGGGGATTTCGGTCGAAACTCTATATCGAATCAACCCTGCCTTAAATCAGTGGTCAACCCACCCGCGAGGCCCACATCGCTTAATGGTGCCAGCTCGTAATCGCGAAGGGATTCAAACCGCCTTGGTTAACATTCCTCCTGACGAGCGTGTTTCCTGGATTAGACACAAAATCGTGAGAAACGAGACTCTAGGCGATCTTGCACTGCACTATGGAACGGACGTTGCGACTATGCTCAAAGCCAACAAAATGACTTCAACTCGAATAATTGCGGGAGACTATTTGCTTATTCCTCGCTCAACCATCCCCATTGAACGATATCCGACGCCGGATCTAAACCGAAATACAAATGGGGCAGTCCACATTGTCCGTGGAGGAGAATCCCTCTGGACGATCGCTAAACGTTATCGGGTAACAACAGATACGCTCATGCGCACCAACCGTATCGGTCCAAGCGAAATCATACGACCGGGAAGAAAAGTCGTTATTCCGCAGAAAGCATCCCCGGAGCCCGTCGTCAGAGAAATCCGATACAAAATAAAAAACGGTGACTCTCTTGCGACTATCGCCCGAAAATTCAACCTTTCCGTGAGCGCTATTGCGAATCGGAACGCCCTCGACCCCGAAAAGTACATTCATCCCGGACAAGAGTTAACGATCGACGTTAATGTAAATTCTGCACGCTCAAGATAGTTAATTGGCGGCGACAGTCACACCGGTCTCAATGGAGGCATCTGAACGCAAGGTCTGCATCAACCCTTCGAAATCTCGCTGTCCAAAAAAGTCGGTCAATTGATCGGATAGTTGCAACCGCTCGAATTCGGTCGTTGCTCCGAAATCTCCCAGGTTCGCGTTAGTGACCAAGACAATCGCGCGGTTTCCATCCTCAAGTTGAGTCTCACCGACAGATCGCGACCGTTCTCCAGGTACCGCGAGCTCGAATGCCCGTTGCAGAATCGGTGTCGGCACACTATCAACAGCCCGCGTCGCATCATCTGAACGCACCCATGTCGCTCCCAGTCGAGCAGCAACATCACTGGCCGACTCTTCATTCTCTAATCTCACCACCGTATCGTGTATCGCCGTCAAAACCTGTTTGTCAGTTTTATCTTGTTTAAGCTGCGCGATAATTTGCTCCCGAACTTCATTAAGGGGCCTTTGTTTTGACGCCGTTCGATCGACCAAACGGGCAACCACAGCATGGGTGTCTTCAATCAATATCGGTCGGCTATTGAAACCATTATCGATGACGTCGATTTCAAGCACCCCTTGCCTGACTTTTATATTTGAAAACACGCCTACGCCTTCGCTTCTGGTAAGACCCTTAACGGTTTTTATCTCCAACGCATGTGTATCGGCTATCGGTTGCAACGAATCCGTCTCTTCAAAAGCGAGTTTATCGACCGCCGCCAGACGTTCCTCAAACAGACGCTCTGCCCGGTCCGTCAAAAGTGTTTCACGCATCGCCGATTGCTCGTCATCAAATGACGGGAATTCAACAGTCTCGATCTCTACAAGTTTGACCAGATGCACACCAAATTCAGTTTGGAAAGGAAGCGAAACGTCGCCGGTAGTGAGACTCCACAGAACGTCTTCGAAATCGCTCACAAACGCGCCCCTTCCAGCCATACCTAGGTCTCCCCCAGCGCCACCGGATCCAGGATCTTCCGATAGTTCTTTCGCCAGAGTCGAGAAGTCCTCACCACTAAGTACACGACTTCGAATATCCGACATCTCCTCAAGAGCTACGACCAACGATCGATTTTCATTCACCTCAAGGAGAATGTGAGAAGCTCGCCGACGGTCATTGGACTTGGATGCAGCCTTCGCCGACTCGTATGCAGATCGAACGTCCTCGATCGAAATATCGATCTCGTTGCGACGGTCATGATCTGAAAATTCAACGTAGGCAAGATCAAACGACTCTTCCGTTACGAACTGATCCGTGTGCATTTCGTAGAAATCCACAATTTCGGTTTCGCTTACTCCCACCCGGTCTTCAAACATGGCACCATCAATAATCATGTATGCAACGTCGCGCGTCTGATTAAGCATCGACGCAGCGTCGCGAAGTTCACGTCCAGTCGTAAACGCAGTGTCTTGATATATCTCCACAAGCTGAGAGAGCTGTGCATCAGTTTCCATCGCCGACTGAAAACTCTGCGGCGAGTACCCCAAATTCTGCAAGGTCGATCGATAGATGGATGGATTGAATACGCCATCAACCTGAAAACTCGGATTGTCGACAAGTTCCTTACGAAAGGACTCGGCCAAGCCAACTAGGGCGAGTTCTTCGGCAGTTTGCCGTAACAACGTTCGGTTAATGAGTGAGTCAAGGACAGCTTGCTGACCGACAAGATTGTCAATCAGTTTGGGATCAACCTCATCACCCATACGAGATAGCAAATTCCGTTTCTGTCGTTGAGTCTCTATCTCTAATTCGCGCACTGTAATTTCATCGTCATTGACGGAAGCCGCGCGAGGCTCGTTTCCCGCAAAAAAATTGAACGCTCCAAACCCGAATACCACGAGGACAAAGCAAATAATGCCGACAATGATTTTCGCCCCCAGACCTTGGGCCCCATCTCTCATCTTCTGTAACAAACTATTTAGTCTCCTAACAAGATCCAAGAATAAAAAAGGCGCATTCGAGGTGCGCCTTTAGTTGTAGCTCAATCCCTGGGGGTGAAGGGGGCCGGGCGGGTAAGTCGTTTCGACATCCCGCCCATTCCCAGGCTTGTCTCGTCCAGCTGAGTTAGTTCAAAGAATCCTTCAGAGCTTTACCCGCCTTAAATGCTGGAGCCCGCGAAGCTCTAATGTGAATCGGCGCTCCCGTTTGCGGATTACGGCCCATCCTGGCCGCTCTATCCCGAACGTTAAACGTACCGAAACCAACAAGCACCACAGGATCCGATTGCCTCAACGATCGACCGATCGCACCCAGAGCAGCATCCAGCGCTCGTCCAGCAGATGCTTTAGAAAGGTCGGCTTCGTTGGCAATTGCATCGATAAGTTCTGATTTATTCATATGGGCCCTTTTAGGTTGATGGAGAAACGGCTCAAAGCTCGTTTCTGAGCATCTTATAGCAGCGCATGAAAAACACTGTCAAGCCGCTTATTCAAAGGGATCTATCGAATCCGCTCATTTTTTGGTCAGTGCGGGTTGACGACGGGACCGTCATCAATCGGTTTTTTGACCGGGGGCACCTTCGGATTCGCTAGCAATTCTTCGTCCAACGGCTCCGGTCTTCTCTCAAGCGCGAGCTCAATAACTTGGTCCATCCATTTGACTGGACGAATATCTAAGTCTTGTTTGATTTTGTCCGGGACCTCCTTCAGGTCGCGCTCGTTTTCGTCGGGGATGATTACCATCTCGACGCCTCCACGGTGTGCGGCTAGAAGTTTTTCCTTTAGTCCGCCGATCGGAAGCACTCGCCCACGAAGGGTTATTTCGCCTGTCATCGCGACGTCGGCCCGAACAGGAATCGCGGTAAGGACCGAAACAACGGCGGTACACATGCCAATACCGGCGCTAGGGCCATCCTTGGGGGTTGCACCTTCTGGCACGTGTACATGGATATCCAATGTTTCGTGAAAATCAAGCGGCACGCCTAAAAACGACGCCCTACTCCGGACAAAGGTCAGGGCCGCTTGAATGGACTCCTGCATCACGTCTCCCAATGATCCCGTTTTGGTCTGCAGTCCTTTCCCGGGTACTGCAACGGCCTCAATGTTGAGCAGCTCGCCACCTACCTGAGTCCAAGCAAGGCCAGTGACTATCCCGACCTGGTTTTCTTCTTCGGCACGCCCGAAGTTGAACTTCCGAACACCGTTGTGTTTTTCGAGTGCATCAGACTCGAGCACCTCCGCGACCGCACCGCCATCTAGCGCTTGTTCAGTCACTACCTTTCTACATAACTTCGCGATCTCGCGCTCCAGCCCGCGCACGCCGGCTTCTTTGGTGTAATAACGAATAAGTTGTAACAATGCGTCATCGCTGATCGAAAAATTCTCTTTATCGCCCAATCCATTTAATCGCCTCTGTTTCGGGAGAAGAAATCTTGACGCAATATTTTTCTTTTCGTCTTCCGTGTAGCCGGGTAACCGGATGACTTCCATTCTGTCCAACAGCGCCGGTGGAATATTCATTGAATTCGACGTGCAAACAAAAAAGACGTCCGATAGGTCATAGTCTATTTCCAGATAGTGATCGTCGAACGCATGGTTTTGCTCCGGGTCCAAAACTTCAAGTAGTGCCGACGCCGGATCTCCGCGAAAGTCCATTCCTATCTTGTCGACTTCGTCTAGAAGAAAAAGAGGGTTGCGAACGCCCCCTTTAGCTAGCTTTTGCACGATTTTTCCGGGCATCGACCCAATGTAGGTCCGGCGATGTCCTCGAATCTCCGCTTCATCCCGCAACCCACCCAAGGCCATTCGAATGAATTCGCGATTCGTAGCCCGAGCTATGGATTCACCCAGCGAAGTTTTCCCAACCCCAGGTGGACCAACGAAACAAAGAACTGGCCCTTTAACCTTCCCTACCCGTGCCTGAACTGCAAGAAACTCTAGAATCCGTTCCTTGACTTCATCCAAACCGTAATGGTCAGCATCCAAACGTTCCTTCGCCTTGCGAATATCTTTACGAATTCTTGTACGTTTCTTCCAAGGCACACTCAATAACCAATCCAAATAGCTCCGCGAAACGGTCGCTTCGGCAGACATGGGAGCCATGAGCTGGAGTTTCGAAAGTTCGGACGTCGCCTTGACCTTTGCCTCTTTTGACATCCCAACTTCTTCGATACGTTTGCGAATCTCGTCGAGCTCGTCTAGCGTCGCCTCGTCATTGCCCAGCTCTTTCTGAATGGCCTTCATCTGCTCGTTTAAATAGTACTCGCGCTGACTCTTCTCCATTTGGGTTTTAACCCGCCCACGAATATTTTTTTCTAACTGCTGTACATCGATTTCTGAATCCAATAATGAGAACAACTTCTCTCGACGAACTTGGACATCAACTGCTTCCAGAATTGATTGCTTATCTTCTATGCTGAGCTCCAACTGAGCCGCAATGGTATCGATCAAACGCCCTGGATCATCGATGGAGGCGACACTTGCCACGACATCCTGAGTAACTTGTTTCGTTGCCTTAACGTAACGATCAAATTCACTCATAAGCGATCGGTTCGTTGCCTCGCGTTCTGGTTCGGCAAGTTCGGAAGCCTCGATCACCTCAACTGTGGCCACCGGAAATTCACCTTCATCGTTGAATCGACGAATCGCCGCACGGTTACCCCCCTCAACCAGAACCTTGATGGTCCCGTCAGGAAGCTTGAGCAGTTGCAATAGTGTGGAAACGGTTCCCACCTCATAGAGATCGTTTTCTTTCGGTTGTTCCGTTTCAGGATCCCTCTTACTAACCAAAAAAACCTGTTTATCTCCCGCCATCGCGTATTCGAGCGCGACTATCGAGCGAGTAGTCCCCACGAATAACGGTTGTACTCCGTGGGGAAATACGACCATGTCGCGCAGTGGAACTACAGCCATGTCATTAAGCAAATTCAATTCAACAGTCATCGATTTCATCCGCTTGACGAAGAAACGTCGCGTGCATCAAGAAAACACACCAACCGTATCGAGAATTAAATGTTCAGGTAAAACGAAGCCTGGGCCCGCGTTCATAGATACAAAAGCCCAACGGAAATGCCTTATTCCTCCGACACAGCCTTAGCTTGATCAGGATTCTCGTACATGAGCATCGGCTCGCTTTCGCCATTGATAACGCTTGCATCAACCACAACCTTGGAAACAGATTCCGACGACGGAAGGTCATACATGGTCTGAAGCAGAACCTCCTCCAGAATAGACCTTAAACCTCGCGCCCCAGTCTTGCGTTCCATCGCCTTTTTAGCGATAGCAACTAGTGCGTCTTGGCGAAAGTCGACCTCAACCCTCTCCATATCGAAGAGCTTTTCGTATTGTTTCGTTAGCGAATTCTTGGGCTGGGTGAGAATCTTAACCAACGCATCCGAATCCAGCTCTTCTAAGGTAGCAACAATGGGCAGCCGCCCAACGAACTCAGGAATAAGGCCGTACCTAATCAAATCTTCTGGTTCGACTTTGCGCAGTGTTTGCCCGATGTTTTTTAGCTCTTCTTCCCCGCTGACTTCTGCGGAAAATCCGATCCCACTTTGATCTGATCGATCCAAAATAACCTTATCTAATCCCGAAAAGGCTCCACCACATATAAACAAAATATTCGCGGTATTAACCTGCAGAAACTCTTGCTGAGGATGCTTTCTACCACCTTGGGGCGGGACAGACGCTATGGTTCCCTCGATAAGTTTTAACAGCGCTTGCTGAACGCCCTCGCCGGATACATCGCGTGTTATCGAAGGGTTATCCGATTTCCGCGAAATCTTATCGATCTCATCAATGTAAACGATGCCTACTTGTGCCCGCTCGACATCGTAGTCACATTTCTGAAGGAGTTTTTGAATGATATTTTCAACGTCCTCACCCACATAACCTGCTTCAGTGAGTGTGGTCGCATCTGCAATCGTAAATGGCACGTCCAGGAGTCGTGCAAGAGTTTCCGCGAGCAGCGTCTTACCGCAGCCCGTCGGCCCGATGAGAAGGATGTTCGATTTTGACAGCTCAACCTCATCCTTGGTCCCGCTATGGTTAAGCCGCTTGAAATGGTTGTAGACAGCGACGGAGAGTACTTTTTTTGCGTGCTCTTGACCGATTACATATTCGTCCAGGATGCCCTTAATTTCCGCGGGAATGGGTAACTTGGTTGTTTCTTTGGCTTCCGAGCTTTCCTGAACTTCCTCGCGAATAATGTCGTTGCAGAGTTCTACGCATTCATCACAAATAAATACTGAGGGCCCGGCAATCAGCTTTCGAACCTCATGTTGACTCTTACCGCAAAATGAGCAGTAAAGAAGCTTCCCTGAGTCGTCACCCTTATTGTCGTCGTCTGCCATACAAACTTTTCGCTCTAGAACCCGCCTCTAACCATGCTGTCTCGATACATATTTTGCAAGTTTCATGCCTCTAAGCCCCAATTTCTCTGGGTCAGACGTTCCAATCAAACCCCCATTTACACCTCGCTATCGGTTCTATTACGAGCGTGTTGCACCGTGTCCACCAGTCCATATTCAAGTGCCTCCTCTGGATTCATCCAGTAATCCCGATCGGTATCTTCAGCAATCTTTTCGATCGCCTGGGAGGTATGTTCGGCAAGAATTTCATTCAGTCGAGTCCGTATTAGAACGATCTCGCGAGCTTGAATTTCGATATCAGATGCAACGCCCTGCGAACCACCAGATGGCTGATGCAGCATCATCCTGGCGTTGGGAAGCGCAACGCGTTTTCCTTCAGCACCTGCAGCCAGCAAAAATGCTCCCATACTTGCTGCTTGTCCCACGCACATGGTGGCAATGTCGCAACGAACAAATTGCATTGTGTCGTAAACGGACAAGCCAGCAGTCACTGACCCACCTGGTGAGTTGATGTAAAGGTGTATGTCCTTGTCGGGGTTTTCTGACTCCAACCATAAGAGCTGCGCCATGATGAGATTTGCGACGACATCATCCAAGGGTCCGCAAAGAAAAACGATGCGTTCCTTCAAGAGTCTCGAGTATATGTCGTAAGAGCGCTCACCTCGGGCGCTCTGTTCCAACACCATGGGCACCAGGCCCAGACTTCTAGTAGGGATAGCAATTTCGTCGTTCACGTTTCCTCCGTTGAGTCTTCAGTCGTGCCTTTAGCGTCTTCTTCCTGGCTCGAATCTATTGGTTCGGGGACAGTAGCGCGTCCCGACACAATATCGTCGTAATCACTTTCGACAACTTGGATCTGAGCCACCTCTAATATTTGGTCGACAACCTGATCTTCAAGAACTGAGAGCTGTATTTGCCGCAACTGTGTTTCATTCGAATAATACCAATTCACGATTTGTTCTGGCTGGTCGTAAGGTTTCGAAAGCTCGTCAACGCGCTCCCGCACACGATCTTCGTCTACCTTCAAATCGTATGTTTCTACAATGCGGTTTACCACTAGCCCAATGCGTACCCGTTTTTCGGCCTCCCCAGCAAAAAGGTCGGACGGTAACTGCGGCTTTTCTGACGAAGGATCTATTCGCAACTGTTGGAGCATCTGCGTTCGCAGCGTCTCCGATTCATTCTCGACCAGCGATTGCGGGAGCTGAAATTCGTGAATCTCTGACAGCCCATCCAATACTTGACGTTTTACCTGACCGCGAGCAGCGGCTTTCAATTCGCGCCGCATGTTCTCATGTACTTGGTTGCGAAAGGCTTCTTCTCCTCCCTCCTCAATGCCAAAACCTGAAAAGAATTTTTCATCCAATTCTGGCAAATGAGGTGCTTCAATTTTTGTCACCGTCAAATCAAATACCGCCTCTTGCCCCTGCAACTTCTCGTCTTGATATTCGTCGGGAAACTTAACGGAAATGAGCTTGTTTTCGCTGACACTCATTCCACTAACACCCACATCTAAATCTTCAATCATCTGCCCCTCGCCAACGAGGAAGGCCACTTCTTCCGCCCTGCTACCTTCGAACAACTCTCCAGCTATAGTGCCCTCAAAATCCACCGTCACGCGGTCGCCTATTTCAGCGGGCCGCTCCGCTTCATGGAAGTGTTTTCGCTCCTGCCGCAAACGTTCAATCATTCCATCGAGATCCTCGTCTCGAACAATGCCCTCCGGCCTTTTAACGCTAACTTGACTGAGGTCCGAGACATCGAACTTTGGGAATACCTCGAAGGTCGCTGTAAATTCAAGATCGGCGCCAACATCCATATTGATCACTTCTAGCTCGGGGGATCCCGCGGGAGCAAGCTCCTCTTTTTGTACCGCGTCCATATAACTCGACTGAATCATTTCCTGAGCAACTTCTTGACGAACGGAAGCCCCGAAACGACGACGTACTTCTTTAAAAGGAACCTTGCCGGGACGAAAACCATCCAGTTTCACGCGCTGACTCGTTTCTTTGAGTTTTTCGTTGATGCGCTGTTCAAAGGACTCCGCCGCTACAGCAATTTTCAGCCGGCGTTGTAGCCCTCCAGTCGTTTCTATCGATACTTCCATACCGTGTTTGTTATCTCGCGGTGGGGTGGATGATGGGGCTTGAACCCACGACCGCCGGAACCACAATCCGGAGCTCTACCAGCTGAGCTACATCCACCATTGAACCTCTTCTTAACAATTCCAGGTCTCTCAACAGCCCGACAGACGATCTTTTCCTCCGATCCTCGGCATCAATAAGATCGCGAGTCTCCGTCCGCAGCGGCGCGAAATCCTATCAGAAAACGTAAATCGGATCGCGATGGATTATTACCGCTCTTTATCGCTTTAGAAATCTTCTGGCGCGCCTGGAAGGACTCGAACCTTCAACCCTCGGCTTAGAAGGCCGATACTCTATCCCGTTGAGCTACAGGCGCAAAAAGGACGGAACACTAACAACGTTTGGTCGGGGTAGAGAGATTTGAACTCCCGACATCCTGCTCCCAAAGCAGGCGCGCTACCAGACTGCGCTATACCCCGCTGGACCGCGTCTATCATACATCTCGGCGCGGGACCTTACTGAGCCGCGAAGGATTGGTCAACATAGGTTTCGCGTGTTTACGGACAACCATAGTTCACATAAAGTCCGTTTCGAAGTCCACGACCTCAGTTTTTTCGAGAGACCCTGATGTCAGCACGAATTCTCGATGGTGAAGTGATTGCTAGATCCATAAAGGATGTGATTGCAAGACGCACTATCAAACGCGTCCACGACGGGCATCGCCCCCCCGGATTAGCCATCATTTTGGTAGGCGACGACCCTTCGTCGCACGTTTACGTGCGGCTCAAAAAAAAGGATTGTGAGGTGGTTGGCTTCCATACCGAAATATGTCTTTTCGACGAGTCCGCATCCGAAAATGAGGTCATCTCCTGTGTCCAGGGCTTTAACCGGAACGAAAATATTGACGGCATCTTGGTCCAGTTGCCGCTGCCTGCTCAAATTGACGCGTTAACGGTCATCAAAACCATAAATCCGGAAAAGGACGTCGACGGAATTCACCCATACAATCTCGGCCTGCTGGCCTTGCGCGAGCCTGCCATACGCTCGTGCACGTCGAAAGGCATCATGTCGCTCTTGGACCAAACCGACATCCCGATCCGTGGTCTTGACGCTACCGTCGTGGGTGCATCAAATCATGTTGGTCGCCCAACCTGCCTCGAACTATTACGAGCGGGTTGTACAGTAACAAGCTGTCACCGATTTTCGCGAGACACCAGGTCCCACGTCGTCTCCGCCGACATCGTGATTAGTGCAACCGGCGTCGCCGGTCTGATCAAAGGTGATTGGATAAAACCAGGTGCCATAGTTATTGATGTTGGCATCGAACGTCAGCTAGATGGGTCGCTTCGTGGAGATGTTGATTACGACAGCGTAATTAAGGTGGCCGGCTGGTTAACCCCGGTTCCGGGCGGCGTCGGACCAATGACACGGGTATCTATACTCGAGAACGTAATGGAAGCGGCGGAGAAGGTTGCGCCATGAGCGCCATATGCATATCGGACTTGCACCTTGATGCGACGGTTCCGAAAAGGCTCGACGCGCTCAATAATTTATTGGTTCTTGAATCGGAAAAAGTTGAAGCCATCTACGTCCTTGGTGATCTGGTGGAGGCGTGGGTTGGTGACGACGACGACAGCCAATTTGCGGACGACCTTCGTACCATTCTTGCAGGGTGTATGCAGCACACGGCCCTATACCTAATGCACGGTAACCGTGATTTCCTCATTGGAAAGAAGTTCGCGAACGACACGGGCGCTTGTCTTATTGACGATCCGGTAACGGTTGAAGTTGAAGGGCGGCGAGTTTTGTTATCGCACGGAGACGCTTTCTGTACAAAAGACGAGCCGTATCAGCAGATGCGAAAGCTTTTCCGCTCAGCAGATTGGCAGCGAGACATTCTTAGTCGCACGTTGCAAGAACGTATCCACTTAGCCAACGAAATGCGTGAACAAAGTCGCCAAACAAATGCGAATAAATCTCAGAACATCATGGACGTAACAGACGAGGTTGTATTATCCGTAATGCAAGAAAGCGCTTGCGATGTACTTGTACACGGACACACACACCGCCCTGGGATCCATCGATTGGATAACGTGAAGACTAGGTATGTACTTGGAGATTGGAACCGTTGCGGCTGGCTCGCCCGTATCGAAGAAAGCGGCATCAGTTTAGAGTGTTTTTCTATCTAGGCGATTTTTGAACCGGTATCTAGATCGACGGTGGGGCCACTGTGAAAACGAAACTCTTGGTCCGCAGTGGTGATAAAGTCATTTTCCTCCTCTAGAATCACGTCGAGACGCGCCTGCACGTCCTTCTCGTCTCCATATTCCAGAGCCAGCTGTCGGTATGCGTCAAAATGTCGTTTTTCCGAATCCAAAAGACTTCGATATAAACCCGCAAGATGCTCATCAACAACGTCGGCGAGCAACGCGAAACGCTCGCAACTGCGAGCCTCAATGACACTAGCAACCAACAGCGTATCTACCAACCGTTGCGGTTCGTGGGACCGGACTATCTTATTCAGTGCCCCAGCATAGCGGCTCGCCGAAACGTGCCGATAGGCAACGCCTCGTTCCTCGATGACCCGTGCAACTTGCTCAAAGTGCCGCAACTCTTCTCGAGCCAGTCTGGATAATCGTTGCAAAAGGCGAGGTTTTTCCACATAGCGATAGAGAAGAGACAAGGCAGTACTCGCCGCTTTCTTTTCGCAATTGGCGTGATCGATCAAAAGTAGGTCGGCGTTTGATATAGCGCTCTTGATCCATGCCTCGGGCGTTGGGACACGCAAATATTGCGCTATTACCAATGGAATCATAGCGCGAGAGTCTTAAAGCTGCGCTCGTAATAGGCGGTCGAGCGGATATAAAACTCGCGATCGATCGATCTTAGTACATCGCCCGATGACACGTCCCGCGGCAAGCCCAGAGGTTCGAGCCCAGCTTCTGTGGGTTTTCGTACAACATTTTTCAACACAGCCAAAACGAGCGGCGCAAATTCGGTAGGCTCCGCATCAATCATTGACTCTATTGTTAGCTGCCATCGAATCTGATCGTAAACGCCCACGCAAGCGCGGACACTTTCGTGATGCAGTTTGACCAGGCGTGACCGTACTCGCTCTTGTTGATCCGGGTCGTAATCGTTCCAACCGACGATCTCGTGAGAAAAACGCTTACATCCCCTACAAACCAAATCACCATACGTTGTAGAACACACTCCGACACAGGGTGTCCTTCGGTTAATCAACGTTCAAGCCGCCAGCAACCCGCACACATCATCGCATCGAACGCGCTCGTTGCGCTCAGTCCTTATCGAAACTCGCGCCAAATTTAGCGTCACTCAATCATCAAGCATGATTATGAAGTTCAATCACGGTTGGCCCTTCGGTTAATTCCGCGTCTCTGCGTTGCTTCGTTTCGTCATTTCGGTCAATAGACAATCTTTCCAGATATGCATCATCGATATCGCCCGTAACGTAGTTGCCGTCAAAGACGGAGCAATCGAAGCTTTCGATCACGCGATTTCCTTCTCGGGCCGATTCAACGAGGTCATCTAAATCCTGATAGATCAGCCAGTCAGCACCGAGATACGCGCCTACCTCTTCGTCGGTACGGTTGTATGCAACGAACTCGGCAGACGTCGGCATATCGATGCCATACACGTTTGGATACCGAACCGCTGGGGCGGCCACAGCAACAAACACCTTTCTAGCGCCTGCATCCCGTGCTTGTTGCACAATTTCCTGGGTGGTCGTACCCCGAACAATAGAGTCTTCCACCAACAGCACGTTCTTTCCGTTGAACTCTAGATCGATGGCATTGAGCTTTTGCCGCACAGATTTTTTCCGCTGATTTTGACCCGGCATAATAAACGTACGCCCAACGTATCGATTCTTGACGAACCCTTCCCGAAGCTTGACGTCCAGCCGATGCGCGAGAGGTTGCGCAGCCGTCCGACTGGTTTCAGGTATTGGCATCACCACGTCGATCTCGTGATCCCGACCCGAGCATTGTTCCAAAATCCGATCGGCAAGTTTTTCGCCCATCCTAAGTCGTGCTTTATGCACAGAGATGTCATCCATAATCGAATCGGGACGAGCCAAATAAACGTGCTCAAAAATACAGGGGGTGAGGCTTGGGTCAACAGCACATTGCTGCACGTGGAAACGGCCCTCGACGTCTATGTAGACTGCTTCGCCAGGTGCCACATCGCCCATGATCTCGAAACCAAGCACGGCTAATGCTGCACTTTCGCTAGCGATCATATATTCCTCGCCGCCCTGCACGTCGCGACAGCCGTATACCAACGGTCTTATTCCATGCGGATCCCGAAAACCGACGATGCCCCCTCCCATGATCAGTGCAACGGCAGCATAGGCTCCGAGGCAACGTGCATGAACGCCTGCAACCGCTTCAAAAATGTGTTCCGGACCGGGAACGAACTCGCCGAGCTTATCAAGCTCGTGGGCAAACACATTGAGTAGAATTTCGGAATCGGATTCAGTATTGACGTGGCGCAGATCGGCGCGATATACATCGGCGACCAGTTCCTCGGCGTTCGTTAAATTTCCGTTGTGCGCCAAGCTTATTCCGTAAGGAGAATTTACGTACATTGGCTGAGCTTCGGCCGAGCTGCTGGTTCCTGCCGTGGGGTAGCGCACGTGGCCGATGCCCATGTTGCCTGCGAGCCGATGCATATGACGTTGCTGAAAGACTTGACTAACTAGACCCGTGTCTTTTCGGAGGTGAAGCCGATCGCCGTCAACCGTGACTATCCCGGCAGCATCCTGTCCCCGATGTTGCAAAACCGTCAGTGCGTCATATAGGTCCTGATTAACAGGGCCCTTTCCTACGATTCCAACGACGCCGCACATACTATGTTTAACCTCGCAGAGCTTCCTTTATGAATCCAAAGAACCTCACAACATCCACCTCAAACGCCATCAAATAAGGTCGAAGCATCGATTCCTGCCACCAACCAGTTTCCGACTGTGAAGACTCGACCGCCACAAGTGCAACGATCACTAGTATAGCTCCTCGCGCTCCACCAAAGAAAAATCCAAGCGTTCGGTCGGTTCCTGTCAACCCTGTTCCTTGTACGAGCTTACCTAGCATCCATTGAACGATGGCTCCAATGATGAGAATTCCGATAAATATTGCCGCAAAGGCACCGGAGTACCGGAACGCTTGCTGTGCCGGCTCAGACAATCCTTCCATCCAACCGAACTGAATGAAGTTCATAGTCGATTCGGCAAACATCGCTGCACTAAGGAATGCTGCCAACCAAATTGCGAGAGAAACTGTTTCTCGAACAAGCCCACGTGCCATTCCGATTGCCGCCGAGATCAGTATTACAACTGAAATGGCGATATCCGCATAATGCCAACCGGTCACTGGCTAAAACCGACAATCAATGCTTCCAAACCATCGTATCTATCGACGAGCTCCTCCTCCATAGATAGTGCATCGGTACGCAAGAGTATGGGCCCGACGGCAACTCGAGTTCGATTACCTCCCGCTTTACGTACGTTCGAAAGCCACGCCGAATAGCCGTCTTGAAGCAAGCGATCGCGTAAGGCGGTTGCGTTATCGAACTGATCGAAGCTACCAACTTGTACCGCCCATACGAGAGTAGAGGTATCTTCAATAGACAAAACCGGTTCGCCGATCCGAGTACCGTTGTCTTGTAGATAACCTTCCTCGTCAATAGTCTCGCGAAGCGCTTCCCGCGCGTCTAACGCGGCTTTTGACCCTGGAACCTCGGAAGTATCTCCCGAAACAGCTACCGAAAAATCCAGCGTGTCGACGGCTTGCTGTAAGTCAAACGCGTCCGAATTAAACGCCTCCGTAGGTTCGAGTCCCTCTCCATCGAATAGCATCGGTAGAAATATAATTGCTATCGACGCAAGAAAGATGGCGCCTGTAACCCGGTATCGAGTTAACTCCATCACAGGATTAGCTGGTCGTCAGTTATCGTGAAAATAACCAAATGCGCATTCGCTCGACTAAATCAAAGGATCCGAATACGAGAATCAGATCGACACTCTGCGTCGTATTGATGAGGTAATCAACACTAGACTCGATTTTCCCTCCAACACTCCCCGTAGGCCCAAAGCCAGCTTTTTGTTCGAGTTCGCTCGCGGGCTGTCCTCGAGTCCCGGTAGTATCCGCGTACACCACTTGATTTAGCATCTCACCCAACACACTCAAAATCTGTGCTGCGTCTTTGTCGGTGTAACAGCCAAACAGCCCACTGAACCGACGTCCCGGATAACGTTCCTTCAGCTGCTCCAACAAAAACCGAGCGGCATGAGAATTATGGGCAACATCGAGAATCCAAGTACGGTCCATCTTGTGTACCACTTCGAAACGTCCCGGCAGACGAACGTCTAAGACATCCGCAATCAATTTGGAATCTAAAGAGACACCGAGCAGCGCCGCAGCCTGGAGTGCGACGACGGCATTTTCGGTCGCAATAGATGGACTTTGCCAGTACTGATAGGCATTAAGTTGGGCGCCCTCGGTGACCTCAATTCTCCAACTGTTCGAATCTGCATGCGCGCGAAAGTCCCGCCCAGAGATATAGGTCGGTACTCCAAGCTCTTTCGCACGTTGCTCGATCGATTCGGGTATTTGGGGTTCACCGAAAATCAATGGGATGCCGCGCCGCAATATTCCCGCTTTTTCACGGCCGATACTTTCTCGATCAGATCCTAGGTATTCCTCATGGTCAATACCTACGCTGGTAATAATGCTGAGATCGCCATCAACAATATTTACCGCATCTAGGCGTCCACCTAGACCGATCTCCAGAATAGCGTAGTCTAGATCCTCCCGGCTGAAGCACGTGAGCGCGGCGAGAACCGCGTACTCGAAATAATTGAGTGGTACATGGTTTCGAGCGGCTTCTACCATTTCAAAACTCTTGACTAAACTATTGTCACTCACCTCCTCACCTTGAACTCTGATCCGTTCATTAAAGACGTGCATGTGTGGCGACAAGGTTGTGCCGACACGAGCGCCAGCGGATAGTAATATCCGTTCGAGAGAAACGGAGGTGGAGCCCTTGCCGTTGGTACCCGCCACCACGATAACCGTCCGTGCAGGTCTTAATACCGCCAAGCACTCGGCGACGTCGTACACTCGCTCCAAACCGTCGAGTACATTTTTCGGATGTTCCCGACCGATCCTGGTAAGCCACTCGCTTAGTAGAGACGATTCCTCTCGCATCACACGTTGGCTCGTCATCAAAGAATTCCTATCTGGAACCAGCTATTCGCGCGCGGCCTGGTCACTCTCATCCATCGCGTCCCGGAGTTCCCTTACTTGTGCTTCGAGGGCACCTGGGATTTGACGTTCTGAACTCTGGAGAGCTTCCATGGTCCGGACGAGCGCACTGCCAACGACCACACCATCCGCGTATGTCGCTATCCGCCGTGCATCCTGAGAATCTTTGACACCGAAACCAACCATCACCGGCAGCGGTGAATACGACTGAACCCTCAGCACCTCCTTCCGAACGGTCTCGACCTCCAGATGCTGAGCACCAGTTACTCCTTTCAACGATACGTAGTAAATGAAACCGCCCGCCACAGAAACGATCGAACGCGCACGCGCCTCGGTGGTCGTGGGTGCGATCAAAAAGACAAGATCAAGATCCGCTGCCGCAAATGCGGGTTGAATATCCGTCGCTTCTTCTGGCGGGAGATTGACGATAATGACGCCATCGACGCCCGCCTCGACGGCGTTTTTCACCAAGTGCTCGGGACCCCGATGCAACAACGAATTGAAATACCCCATCATGAGCACAGGGGTGTTCGTATCGGTTTGTCTGAACTCACGAACCATGTCAAGAACCGAGACTAAATTGATCCCATTCGCAAGAGCGCGTTCCGACGACTTCTGTATCGCCGGGCCTTCCGCCTCGGGATCTGAAAACGGAACACCTAGCTCAAGAATATCTACGCCGCCCCTCACCAGCGCGTGAAGCGCGGGCACCGTCGTCGCAACCGACGGATCACCCGCGGTGACGAAAGAAACCAGAGCCGTTTTACCTGTGCGTTTGTACGTTTCCAGCCGCGAACCAATACGACTCAAAATTGAATCCCATCCATGTCGGCAATGATTTGGATATCCTTGTCCCCACGACCCGAGAGATTCACGACCATAATTTCATCGGTGTTACGACGCAACGCTTCGACGGCGGCATAAGCGACCGCGTGGCTAGACTCTAATGCGGGCATAATCCCTTCGGTCCGATTCAATAGTCGGAATGCGTCGACGGCCTGTTCGTCGGTCACAGCAACGTAATTTGCGCGTCCAATGTCTTTCCAGTATGAATGTTCGGGACCAACGCCAGGATAGTCGAGACCCGCCGAAATGGAATGGGTTTCTTGTATTTGGCCATCTTCATCGTCCATCAGGTAGCTTCGGCTTCCGTGCAATACCCCAGGCCGACCCGCGTTCAGTGGCGCCGCGTGCCTCCCGGTCTCAATACCAAGCCCGGCCGCCTCGACCCCCACTAAATCGACTTCATCGTCATCGACAAAAGGAAAAAATAGCCCCATAGCATTCGAGCCACCGCCAACGCACGCGATAAGCACATCCGGTAGTCGCCCCAACTGCTCGAGGCTTTGCTCTTTCGTCTCCCGACCAATGACCGCTTGAAAGTCACGGACGAGCGCCGGGTACGGGTGCGGTCCCGCAACACTCCCGATAATGTAGTGCGTATCGTCTACGTTTGTTACCCAGTCACGCATTGCTTCGTTCATGGCATCTTTGAGTGTTCGCGAACCAGACGAAACGGGAACCACCTCGGCTCCTAACAATTTCATGCGATATACGTTGAGCGCCTGCCGTTTTACATCTTCTTCGCCCATGTAGACGCAACAATCAAAACCAAACCGAGCCGCAATCGTCGCGGTAGCCACACCGTGCTGACCGGCTCCAGTTTCCGCTATCACTCGCCGTTTCCCCATCCGTTCCGCAAGCAGGGCCTGTCCAACGGTGTTGTTAATTTTGTGAGCGCCCGTGTGATTCAGATCCTCTCGTTTGAGAAAAATGCGTGCACCACCGATTTCGTTCGTAAGCCGCCGGGCCTCGTACAACGGCGTCGGCCTACCGACGTAATGCGCCAAATCATGTTCGAACCGCTGACGAAATTCCTCGTCCGTCGACATGTTCTCGTAAAGCTCGGTAAGTTCATCGAGTGCGTGCGTTAACGTCTCTGCAACAAAACGTCCGCCGAATTCTCCGAAGTGACCACCATCGTCGGGCGCGTTATAGGGTTTACGGTTACGCGGCGACACGTCGAACCTCACTCATGAACGCTTCCATTTTCTGGGCATCTTTGGCGGGTCCGCCGTCTTTTTCAATTCCACTCGCTACGTCGACGGCCCAAGGATTCGTCTGCTTTATGGCCTGCGCAACATTGGTCGCATCCAATCCGCCCGCCAGAATGATTCGCTGTTTTACGTACTTCGGCCATAACGCCCAATCAAAAGTTCTGCCAGTTCCGCCTCGCTCCAGACCGCGAAAAGAATCGAGCATCAACGCTTGTGCTCGATAATACTTGCCTGAGAACTCTTCGAAATCAAACCCCTCGGTCACCGATGCCGCTTTCACGAAAGGTACTTGAAACTGTTCGCAAAATGCAGCGGGTTCGTGACCATGGAACTGCAAGAAGTCCACTCCTACTTCCTCAACGACATTCACAACTTCTTCGACTCTCGGGTCTACAAAAACAGCTACCGTTTTCACCGTACCATCAATGCTCCGAACGATCTCATCGGCGGTTTTTAGCGGAACCAGTCGCCGACTATGCTCGTAGAAATTGAGTCCAATCGCGCTGCAGCCTAGATCGACGGCTTGGATCGCGTCTTCCACCGTCGTAATTCCACAGAACTTTACCGCAACGCTCATAGTCGAGGTGCCCAAAAAAGCGCGCTAGTCTACCACCTGCGGACCCAAGATAACGGGACGTCGAGCTTCAATGTGGCGCGAAAAATTTGGATACGAAACCTGAACCAGATACAGCCCATGAGGTGGCGCGGTGGGAGGAGCGAGAGATCGATTTCGTGCAGCAAGAAGGGTTTCGACATCCGAAGTATGAAGCATATTCGAACCTACATGCGCTAGCGTCCCCGCGATATTTCTAACCATGTGCATGAGAAACGCATTCGCAACCGTATCGATCACTACCATCCGTCCGCTTCGACTCACGGTCATTTTCTCAATACACCGATAAGGAGTTGACGCTCGGCATTGCGCAGCTCGGAATGACGAAAAGTCATGTTTACCTAATAGAACCTGGGCTGCTTCTTGCATGCGGTTCACATCCAAGATCTTGTCCTGCCAACACGCCAAGTCTTTTCCTATCGCGGGTCGCGAATCGGACTCTCCGAAAACGTATATGTATCGGCGCCACACCGCGGACCGCCGCGCATCAAAACCCTCCGGAACACGTTCCGCCCAAATAATTGATACGTCGTCTCCGATAACAGCATTCACTCCTCTAACCCATGCCGAAAGAGGTCTTGGGGGACCACCAAAACTAACGATTTGGTGAGTTGCATGGACGCCAGCGTCGGTTCGACCAGCGGCCGTAACCCGTACAGGTTCGTCGGCAACATAAGCCAATGCTTTTTCAAGAACCCCCTGGACCGTCACTGGCCCACGCTGCGCCTGAAATCCATGAAACGCCGTCCCCATGTATTCAAGGCCTAGCGCAATGGTTTCCTTAGACACTTTGGCTTTTCTTTCCTCGAATCAAACAAAACAAAGATCCGATGTCGAATCCATACACCAGCACTCTGTGCACGTACGAGTACGGGGTTCAGGTTAGACCAAGAGCGGCACCAAACCCTCAGCGATTTGCACGCTGTTGAGCGCAGCTCCTTTTCGAACGTTATCTGAAACAACCCAAAGGTTCAGCCCACACGGATGTGAGATATCTTCTCGAATCCTTCCGACAAAGACGGCGTCGTTGGAGGCCGCATCAAGGGCCGCTGTCGGATAACGACTAGCATTTTGCTCATCTAGCACCACGACACCTTCAGCAATTTCCAACAGCTCTCGTGCTTCCTCCGCACTGATCGGGTCCGTTGTTTCAATATGAACGGCTTCGGAGTGCCCGTAAAAGACCGGAACCCGAACGCAGGTCGGATTCACCCTTATGCGTTCATCTTCGAAGATTTTCTGCGTTTCCCAGACCATTTTCATTTCTTCTTTGGTGTAGCCGTTGTCCTGAAACGGGTCGATGTGGGGGATCGCGTTAAATGCGATTTGAACGGGGTGAACTTTCGTCTCGATATCTTTTCCGTTCATAAGGCTGAGAGTCTGTTCGGCCAGTTCGTTGATTCCGCGCGTGCCGGCACCCGACACCGCCTGATAGGTAGCAACATTGATTCGCTCCAAACCAACCGCGTCATAGATCGGCTTCAAAGCGACAACCATTTGGATAGTGGAACAATTCGGATTAGCCACAATGTGTCGCGCAAAAGCGTCCTGGATTCGATGTCCATTGACCTCGGGGACAACCAACGGCACATCGTCGTCGTATCTGAACGCAGAACTGTTGTCGACCACGATGGTTCCAGAGAGTGCGGCTCGTTCGCCATGTTCCGCTGATACCGTACCACCCGCCGAAAATAGGGCAATCTGGGTATTCGAAAAATCGAAATCGTCGAGTAACTGCACTGGAATCGATTTCCCATGAAATTGAAATCGTTTTCCAAGGGACCGTTCACTTGCAAGCAACGCAAGTTCGCTTATCGGAAAGTCGCGGTCCTCGAGGATCTCCCGCATAGCTGCACCCACGGCCCCCGTGGCACCGGCAATGGCGACGTTGATTTTTTCCATTATGTAGGCCTGATCATCCGTCTAGTGCCGCAATAACTGCATCGGCCATCTCGTCCGTACTTACCAACGTCAATTCCGCAGCGGATTCAGGCGGCATAATGTCGGGTGTGCGGCAACGACGTAAGACGTCGGCCACGGACCGTTCCAACCTATCTGCAATTTCTGCCTCAGAAAGGCTATACCGGAACATCATCGCACCGGAAAGAATAGTCGCCAGCGGATTGGCAATGTTCTGTCCCACGATATCGGGTGCGCTACCGTGTACCGGTTCAAAGAGTCCTTGGGCGCTAGCGTTGAGAGAAGCAGACGGCAACATCCCTAAAGAACCTGTCAGCATAGCCGCGACATCGGAAAGAATGTCACCGAACATATTTCCAGTAACCATCACATCGAATTGATTAGGATGGCGAACAAGCTGCATCCCCGCGTTGTCAACGTACATATGGGAAAGTTCCACGTCCGGATAGTCCGCGTGAACCTCGGTGACAACTTCACGCCAGAGCTGCGTGACCTCAAGTACGTTGGCCTTGTCCACTGAGCAAAGGCGCCGACCTCTTTGGCGAGCGAGATCAAAAGCCGTACGCGCAATACGAGCGATCTGATGTTCATCGTATTCGAAAGTGTTATAGCCACGGCGGCCTTCCTTGGCGTGCTCGATACCACGTGGCACGCCGAAATAGATCCCACCCGTCAGTTCACGAACGATCAAGATGTCGAGGTTCGTCACCAATTCGGTTTTCAAAGACGAAGCGCTGGCTAGAGACGGAAACGCCACCGCCGGGCGAAGGTTGGCATATAGGTCCAAGGCAGCTCGAATTTGCAGCAGGCCTCTCTCCGGTCGATCGTCCATTGCCAAGTGATCCCACTTCGGTCCTCCCACCGATCCCAGAAGAATTGCGTCCGATTGCCGAGCGGCATCGAGGGTTTCCTTCGGCAAAGGCCTACCGTATCGATCGATGGCGATACCGCCAATGTCCGCCGTAGAAATATCAAGTTCCGCCTGTCCCTGAGAGGCCGCTTCCATCACACGCACCACGTGTGGCATTACTTCCGCACCGATGCCGTCACCAGGGAGTATCAGAATCTTATGTTTAGTCATGGTTGAAAATCCATGGCATGGCCTGGCGATGCCGAGCTTCGAACTCGCGGATCTCGTCTGAATGCTTGAAAGTCATGCCAATATCATCGAGTCCCAGTAACAGGAGTTCTTTTCTCCCAGGTTCTATCTCAAAAGGAATATCGTCCGCGGTTTCAACGAAGAGTCGCTGCGTTTCGAGATTGACTTCGATCTCTAATGCCGGCGACCCCGCTGCTAAACCAAATAGGTATTCTATTATTTCTTCTTTTAAAACAATAGGTAATAACCCATTTTTAAAACAATTATTGTAAAAAATATCAGCAAAACTCGGTGCGATAACACAACGGATGCCAAATTCGAATAACGCCCAAACGGCGTGTTCTCTGCTAGAACCACAACCAAAATTCCGCCTTCCCAATAGGATGCTGACACCCTGGTATCGAGGGTCGTTAAGAATAAATTCCTTGTTGATTTTTCTCTCATTCGGAGTCTTGCCAATCTCGCCTTCGTCGATGAAGCGCCAAGCATCGAACAGATTCTCGCCAAACCCGGTCCGCTTAATGGATTTAAGAAATTGCTTGGGAATGATTTGATCGGTGTCCACATTTGCCCGGTCAAGCGGAACCACGGTCCCCCGATGTACGCTAAAAGGCTCCATCACATAAATTCCCGAGGGTCGGCAAAACGACCAGCTATGGCACTTGCTGCGGCCGTTGCTGGACTAACCAAGTGCGTCCGCCCCATGTGTCCTTGTCGCCCTTCGAAATTTCGATTCGAAGTCGATGCGGCCCGTTCCTCCGGATACAAACGATCCGCGTTCATCGCCAAACACATTGAACACCCAGGATCACGCCATTCAAAACCTGCATCTGAAAAGATTTGGTCTAGACCCTCCTGCTCAGCCTCCGCCTTAACCAGCCCCGATCCTGGTACGACGATCGCAGACTTCAACGCGGACGATATTTTCCTTCCTCGCAGGAGATCCGCCGCTATCCGCAGATCTTCTATACGAGAATTCGTGCATGAACCAATAAAGACGCGATCGAGGCGAAGTTCTGTCATCGGCACGCCAGGTTCCAGGCCCATATACTTGAGTGCCCGGACGGCCATTTCCTCTTTCTCAGGATCATCAAAGGTATCCGGTGCGGGAACAACGCCATCGATATCAACAACAAGCTCAGGGTTAGTTCCCCAAGATACCTGCGGTTTCAGTTCGTCAGCGTCCAATTCGAAAGATAGATCGAACTCGGCACCCGGGTCCGACACCAAACCACGCCAATACCGTTCCGCCCTTTCAAGAAGTTCTCCTTCTGGAGCAAACGGGCGACCCTCGAGGTAACCTAGAGTCACGTCATCGACGGCCACTAAACCTGCACGTGCACCCGCTTCAATTGACATGTTGCATACCGTCATCCGTCCTTCCATCGACAACGACCGGATCGCGCTACCGGTATATTCGATCGTATGTCCCGTCGCACCAGCGGTTCCCAACAACCTAATGATCGCGAGGACAATATCTTTCGCGTACACCCCCTGTTGCAGCCTGCCCGTTACTTCGATACGCAGGTTCTGAGACCTCGTTTGAACCAAACACTGAGTCGCTAGTACGTGTTCGACTTCCGAAGTGCCAATACCCTGGGCAAGCGCTCCGAACGCCCCGTGGGTCGACGTATGCGAATCACCACACACAATGGTCGTTCCAGGCAACGTCGCCCCTTGTTCCGGGCCAATCACGTGGACGATGCCTTGTCGCCGATCGGTCATGTCAAACTGTCGAATCCCAAAATCGTTACAGTTTCGATCTAACGTAATGACCTGTTCTCGAGCAATCGGGTCTTCGATTCCGTCGACTCCTGCCGCTCGATTCTGGGTCGGCACATTATGGTCTGGCGTGGCAAGGTTCGCGCCCAATCGCCACGGCGACCTGCCCGTCAGCCTTAAGCCTTCAAACGCTTGCGGGGAGGTGACCTCGTGCAATAAGTGGTGGTCGATATACAAAATCGTCGCGCCATCGGACCTTTGTCCAACGACGTGCGCGTCCCATATTTTGTCGTAGAGGGTTTTAGTCATGGTCCCGCTCTATACAACAACGAGCTTCTTTGTAATTCAAAAGGGAGATAAAACATTCTACATAACCGGGGCGTGTGTCGGGGGCCTCGTCGGCGGTCAATTCACCAGGATTACCGCGTCACATCCGCATTCTGTGCTCGATCTCGGAGCGCATGGTCCATGAGCACCAGCGCGACCATCGCCTCCGCGATGGGGGTCGCACGAATCCCGACGCACGGATCGTGTCGGCCAGTCGTGACCACCTCCACCTCGTTTCCCGCGCGATCGACGCTCTTACCAGGCCGGGTCAGACTCGACGTAGGTTTCAACGCAATACTTACCACGATATCTTGTCCCGACGATATGCCACCAAGAATTCCACCGGCATCATTGGAAAGGAAGCCCGACGTATCCATCTCGTCTCGATGTTCACTGCCACGTTGTTGAATCACTCCAAAGCCCGCACCGAATTCAACGCCTTTGACAGCGTTGATGCTTACAAGCGCCGCTGCCAAATCCGCATCCAATTTGTCGAACACCGGCTCGCCAAGGCCCACGGGCATATTGCTTGCCATTACGTTGACTCTCGCGCCAATCGAATCACCGTCGCGCCGAAGCTGTTCAATCAATTCAGCGATAGGGTCGATCATTTCTGGATCCGGGCAGAAAAACGGGTTCCCGTCGACGGTCTCTAACGATTTTACCTCCGGCCGTATGGCCCCTATCTCCGCGAGGTAACCGCGTATCTCAGTCCCAAAGGTCAAGCGGAGATATTTTTTTGCAATACCAGCCGCCGCAACTCGCATTGCGGTTTCCCGCGCCGACGCTCGGCCTCCGCCACGATAATCTCGGTGACCGTATTTTCTGTCATAAGTGAAGTCCGCATGGGCTGGGCGGTATAGATCTTTAACCTGTCCATAATCTCTCGAACGTTGATCCGTGTTTTCGATCACTAGCCCGATTGGAGTGCCCGTGGTTTTTCCCTCAAAAACGCCCGAGAGTATCTTTACTCGATCGTCTTCCTGGCGCTGCGTCGTGTATTTCGACTGGCCCGGGCGTCTCCGATCCAAGTCTCCTTGCAAATCCTCTTCACTAATTTCAAGACCGGGGGGACAGCCATCGACCACTGCACCCATCGCGAGTCCATGACTTTCGCCAAAGGTGGTAACCGTAAAAGTCTGTCCAAAGGTATTGCCTGCCATCTCTTCAGCTTACCGCAAGAACGTTTCCGCGTCGGCCACGAAAACGCCGAACCCTCCGTCCTCCTGCCGGACCGCGCGTTCAAGTACCGGCCAAAAAATGTCGTACGATGGGAACGCGTTCAAAAAGCCTGCTGTTGCGCTGCCGGTTTCGCCAACCAAGATCCCATTGGGCGACATCCACTTGCCAATCTCGCTAAGGATCGATCTCCAACACGCGAGCCCGTCATGGCCAGCGGCCAGACCTGTCCGTGGTTCATACCCATACTCTTTCGGCAGGTGCTCAAATTCGTCGGCCGAAACGTAGGGAGGATTGGCAATGATGACGTCGTAAACATTCGGCTCAAGTTGTTCAAACAAATCCGACCGCAGAATCTCAACGGTATCCGACACACCATGTCGTAAAACGTTCGATCTCGCCGACGACAACGCTCGCTCATCAATATCGATCAACGTGACGTGTGCTTCTGGAAATGCTAACGCTGCCATCACCCCGAGGCATCCCGTCCCGCAACAGAGATCCATAATACGATCAGGAGGTTCTCTCAACCACGGTCGCAGATTAGTCTCGATGACTTCGCCGATTGGCGAGCGCGGTATCATCACGCCACGTTCAACTTCGAACCATCGATTGAAGTACCAAGCCAACCCAGTCAGATACGCGGCCGGCACCCGATCACCGAGACGAAGAGACACACAATCATCTACGCACCGTTCAAACGCCTCATCGATCGAGTCGCCGACCCGTTGTTTAAGAAGACCATGTACCAACACCCAGGCCTCCATGTGCGCACTATTGGATCCGTGGCCGTAATAGATATCCGAAGCCTGTTTTAACCGATTTGCAACACGCCGCACCAACGCCTCGGTTCCAGAGGGACTTCTATATTCTTCACTCACTCCGGAGACGGCTTGGAAGCACAAGCTCAAGTCTTGATTCGGTTGATCCTTGTGTCGGTGCCATCGGGCCCGTGCCAAACGGTATCGTTATCACACCGCTAACATCTGCGATTCGTTCTGCCGCAAGTTCGGCGCACTCCTGTGATCGTTCAAGAAGCTTGCCGACTTTCAAGGATCCGTACAGGTGACAGACCACATAAACTTGTTGCCCAACGAAACTCGTCAACGATTCCGCCAATACATCCAATTGTTCGAGCTGACTTTCGTCCAACGCACCTTGTCCGTTTGGGACAATCCCATCGATTCGAACGAATCCGCGTTTTGCTAGCCGCTCGGCAAAATTGCGATTCCCATCAAATTCAAAGTGCGCAGCCGTTACAACCTGCTCGACGTGGACATAAATTCGTTTGTTCCCGCGTTCGACGAGATAAACCCCAACCAACGATTGCTGCTCATCCGTTGTGAATGTCGCCGCAAGGTAATATTGATTCCGATTTGGCGCAGTCATCAGGCGTATTCCAAAAACGTCGTTAGCCCAAATTGAAGAGCGTCCACAAGCGGGACCATGACATCGGAATAGGACCTTGTCGGCCGTCTGACGCATTTGCTTTTCGTAATGTTCAAGCACCTCGGCCAATTGAAAACCAGGGGGAATCTGGTAGGTGACGCGAATTTTCTCGCCTTCAACACGGATCGCATGTTCGAACCGAACTTCCTGACCCATCTTGTCAACCGGACCGATAATAAATTCGTAGGGTCGTGATTCTTCGGTCGCTTCGAATAGGACTATCCACGACCGAGGAAAACGATCGACTCCACGAACATCAAAAGACTCCGGGACATCTACATTCGCCAACGTGGACACGGCGAAAACAATTACGAGCGGCGACCATTTCAATTTGTCGTGTCCCAAGTCGTTGGCTTGGCAAACTCAACGTCAAGTTGCTGCTCAGCCGTCATCAATCCATCGATGACCTCGTCCATGGATCCATGTTCGAACAACACACGGAAGAGAGCTTCGGCTAACGGCATGTATACACCCAACTTTTCGCGTTTTTGATGCACGACGTGCAACGTGTTGACACCTTCCGCTAACTTACCCAACTCATCCATCGCTTCGTGAAGCGACAGACCACCCGCGATCCGGAATCCTAATTGATAATTCCTAGAAAGTGGTGACGTGCACGTCACCATCAGATCGCCAACGCCCGCCAACCCCAGAAACGTATAGGGATTGGCACCCATCGATTCGGCGAATCGGCTCATCTCCGCTAGACTTCTCGTAATCAACATCGCGATTGTGTTTTGACCGACTTCAAGTCGAGTGGCCATTCCGCAAACGATCGCATAAATATTCTTGAGCGCACCACCCAACTCGACGCCAAAGATATCTTCGCTCGAATAGACGCGAAAGGTATCGCTCGCAAATACCATCTGAACACACTGACACAGCGCAGGGTCGCGACTAGCGACAACGGTTCCCGTGAAATGTCCACCCGCTATTTCTTCAGCGATATTGGGACCACTAATGACTCCAATTCGCCGGCCCGGTAATTCCTCCTCCAGGATCTGACTCATCAATTTAAAACTCGGGGCCTCCACGCCTTTGGTTCCGCTAACGATGTACGTCTCTTTGGTGACAAAAGGAGCCAACTCGATCGACATTTCTCTAAAGGAAGCACTTGGAACTGTGACAAATAGTAAGTCGCTTTCGGACACAGCCAACTGAAGATCCAGGGTGGGTGTAACTTTCTCGTGAAGCGGATAACCGGGCAGATAGCGGCGATTCTCACCGTACTTTTCGATCTCGGCAAATTGTTGCGGATCACGCATCCACAAATACGCTGGCACACCGTTCGCAGAAACAATATTGGCAACGGCCGTGCCGAAGTTACCTGATCCAATGATCGCTACTTGCAAGTTGCTACCTTTATTCCAAGAGATTCAGGAGAAGGCGATTAATACGGTGCACGTATTCGCCAGGCTCAAGCAATACGGTCCCATCCGCCAGCGAGGCTTGATCAAAGAGAATCAGAACCATGTCGCTAAATCTATCTTCGTCAGATTCGGTGTCCAATCGTTGGACCAGAGGGTGGTCGCCGTTAATCTCAAAGTGCGGTTTGGAGTTTGGTATTGATTGACCCGTGGCCTCCATGATACGGCGCATTTGATGTCCTATATCGTCGTCGCCAAGCACAAGGCACGACGCCGAATCGGTGAGCCTGGTCGACCGCCGCACCGATTCGACCTTCTCTCCCAACACCTCCTGAATCCGTTGGACTAGGGAATCGTCATCCAATTCCTCAGGCTTCTCCAGCTCAGGCAGATCGAGTTCACCGCGCATAACGTCTTGAAACGACCAACCATCGAACTCCGTTAGAAACGACATCAGCCATTCGTCGACTCGGTCCGACAACAACAACACTTCAACTTTCTGCTGTTTAAATACTTCGAGATGCGGGCTTTGGCGCACCGTAGCGAGATTGTCGCCCAACACATAGTAGATCGTTTTTTGTGCCGCTTTGGCTCGATCCTTATACATCGCAAGCGAAATACGCTGGTCTGAGGACTCGTCCACCGTCGACGTAAAGCGCATGAGGTTAAGTAGGAGGTCACGGTTGACTGTATCTTCTCCAGCCCCTTCCTTAAGCACTTGTCCAAACTCGTCCCAAAATGCGCCATACTTTTCCCGATCCTCTTCCGCCATTTTGCCAAGCATGTCGAGCACTCGCTTGGTTAGCGCGTTCCTAATCGAAAGCACATCTTCTGATTGTTGCAACAATTCACGCGATACATTGAGTGGCAGGTCATTGGAGTCGACGACGCCGCGGATGAAGCGGAGGTATAGCGGCAAGAATTGATCCGCCTCATCCATAATGAAGACCCGCTGCACATAGAGTTTGAGCCCTCTCGGTAACTCGCGATTCCATAAATCGAATGGCGCACGCGCGGGCACGTAGAGCAAACTGGTGTACTCAAGCTTGCCTTCGACTCGATTATGCGACCACGTGGTAGGGTCTTCAAAATCATGAGAGATGTGTTTGTAGAACTCCTGATACTCGGTATCTAAAACCTCAGATCTAGATCGGGTCCAAAGCGCTTTGGCGGAATTGACAACCTCCGTTTCTTCACTCGCTTCGTCGTCGCCTTTTGGCATTTCCACTGGTATGCCAATGTGATCACTGTATCGCCGGACAATATTTCGTAACCTGAACCCATCGGCGAATTCCAACGCATCGTGTTTTAACTTGAGCACCACGCGCGTGCCACGGCTTGTGTCCACCTGGTCAACAACGAAGTCGTCTTCGCCACTCGATTTCCAACTCGTCCCCTGGTCTTCTCCAGCTTTCTGGGTAAGCACGTGGACCTCATCGGCAACAATGAACGCGCTATAAAAACCAACACCGAACTGGCCAATTAACGTCGAATCTTGCTGCTGATCACCGGTGAGGTTGGCGAAAAATTCTTCAGTACCGGAGCGGGCAATAGTTCCGAGATTCTCGATAACTTCCTGCCTGGACATACCAATGCCATTGTCTTCTACCGCCAGCGTCCCCGCGTCCTTGTCGAATTCAATCAAAATTCGGTAGTCCGGATCTGTCTCGGATAGCTCTGGTCGTTCCAACGCTTCGAACCGCAACCTGTCGATTGCGTCCGACGCGTTAGATATCAACTCCCGCAAAAAGATTTCCTTGTTCGAGTACAGGGAATTGATCATCAGCTGCAGTAACTTCCGCGCCTCGGTTTGAAAGCCATGTGTTTCCGCTGTCATCGCCTACTCCCAGCCCGTAACTTCGGCCAACGCCTCGCCAATATCGGCCAGACTCTTCACGGTTCGAACTCCCGCCGCCTCTAGCGCCGTGAATTTCTCGTGCGCGGTCCCCTTTCCGCCAGCGATAATCGCACCCGCATGCCCCATTCGTTTACCAGGAGGTGCTGTTACACCTGCGATATATGCAACCACCGGTTTTCGCACCTCCATTTTGATAAATTCAGCAGCTTCCTCTTCGGCCGTACCTCCAATTTCCCCAACCATAACGATGGCTTCGGTAGCATCGTCTTGCTGGAAAAGACCCAATACATCAACGAAGTGCGTTCCCGGTATAGGGTCACCGCCGATTCCCACGCACGTTGTCTGTCCATAGCCCTTGTCCGTCGTTTGCTTAACCGCTTCATAAGTCAGCGTCCCCGAACGCGATACCACGCCGACTTTGCCAGGCAAATGGATGTCACCAGGCATGATGCCAATTTTGCACTCGCCGGGTGTGATTACACCGGGACAATTGGGACCAATCAGTCGAGCCCCCGAGATCCCAATACGGGCTTTAACCTCGAGCATGTCGAGTGTGGGGATACCTTCGGTAATACATACGATTAACTCAATGCCCGCATCGATAGCTTCCAGTATCGAATCTTTGCAGTACGCGGCAGGAACATAAATTACCGTTGCGTTTGCATTGGTCTCTTCCGCGGCCGCGCGAACGCTATCGAAAACGGGTAAGCCCAGATGGTAGCTACCACCTTTACCAGGCGTCACACCGCCAACCAACTGAGTCCCGTACGCAAGCGCCTGTTCAGAATGCAACGTCCCCTGAGAACCCGTAAAACCCTGACAAATCACCCGAGTCGCACGGTTGACTAGGATGCTCATGCCGAACCTCCCGCCGCCGAAACCGCTTTTTCAGCGGCGTCCACCAGTGAACTGGCGGCAATGAGATTAAGTCCGCTCGAGGCCAACCTCTCGGATCCTCGATCGGCGCTATTCCCTTCAAATCTCACCACCACGGGAACGTCAACACCTATCTCTTCAATCGCCACAATGATCCCTTCCGCAATCGTTGCGCAAGACACGATGCCACCAAAGATGTTGATAAGTACGGCACGAACATTGGTGTCGGAAAGAATGATCTTGAACGCCTCAGCGACAGCCTCTTGACTAGCCGCTCCGCCAACATCGAGGAAGTTCGCTGGATTTCCGCCGTACAACTTGACCAAATCCATGGTGCCCATCGCAAGACCCGCGCCGTTGACCATGCACCCGATATTGCCATCCAAAGCGACGTAGTTGAGCCCGAAGGCGTCGGCCTGGACTTCCCGCGCATCCTCCTGCGAGATATCTCGCATAGAACGAAGACCTTCTTGGCGGTATAACGCGTTGCCGTCCACATTAATCTTCGCATCCAGGCATTGAACATCGCCCACATCGGTAATCACCAAGGGATTGATTTCAACCAACGAGCAATCCAATTTATTAAATAAATTCATTAAATTATTGAATAAATTAGTAAATTGACTGATTTGATTTCCTTCCATACCCAGCTGAAATGCCAAATCCCTACCCTGGAACGACTGCGCTCCAACGAATGGGTCGATAGCGACGCGGAAAATCTTCTCGGGGGTTTCTTCAGCCACCTTCTCAATTTCGACTCCGCCATCCTTGGAGGCCATCACAACAATGCAGCTGCTGCTCCGGTCGATCACGGCCCCTAGATACAACTCCCGTTCGATCCCAGTGCAAGCCTCAATGTAGATTTGGTTCACAGGTTGCCCATCGGCGTCTGTCTGCACCGTAACTAGTCGCGTGCCAAGCCATCGTTCTGCGAACGAACGCACTTCGTCGGTTGAATCGACGAGCTGGACACCGCCAGCATTACCACGACCGCCCGCGTGGACTTGCACCTTACAGACCCAAACCGTACCCCCGATCCGTTCTGCCGCTGCGACAGCCTCGTCTGGTGTGTCAGCCACATACCCAACCGAAACGGGTAATCCATAATCGGCAAAAAGACGCTTCGCCTGGTACTCGTGAAGATTCATTGAATGTTGTTCCCCCGAACACGCCACGCCTCAAACAGACGCTACACAACTCCCATCACTTTTTCTTTCTATTTACTACGTGAATCGCCCGTCCCCCAGCAGCCAGCGCTGCCTCGTGAACGGCTTCAGAGAGCGTGGGATGAGCGAACATCGTCAATCCCAGATCTTCCGCGCTTGCGCTAAATTCCATGGCGATGACAGCCTGGGCGATCAACTCGGATGCCTGCGGGCCGAACACATGCACGCCGAGGATCTGGTCGGACGTAGCGTCGGCCACAATTTTTACCATGCCTTCGGCATCGTTCGCCGCTATTGCACGACCACTCGCGCCAAAGGAAAAGGATCCAGTCGTGATGGCTTCACCCTCCGCCGTCAATTCCTGTTCGGTCCGTCCCACCCATGCGACCTCAGGGTGGGTATAAATCACATTCGGAACGGTTTCGTAGTTAACCAAAGGTTTGAAGCCTGCGATTCGCTCAGCAACCATGACCCCTTCTTCCGTTCCCTTATGGGCAAGCATCGGGCCTCGCACAACGTCGCCCACTGCGAATACGCCTGGAACACCCGTCTCACAATGATCATTAACGTACAAAAAGCCACGCTCATCTACGGTGACACCGCTATCCGGCGCAAGAAGACTTTCCGTACAGGGTCGTCTCCCAACGGCTACGATCAATTTATCCACCGAAATACGCTGGTCACCATCGTTGTCCTGATAGGTGACATCAATGCTACTGTTTGCTTCGGCGGCTGCGACAACCCTCGCACCCAAACGAATATCGAGACCCTGCTTTCGCAACACTCGTAAAGCCTCACGGGCGATGCGCGTATCCACCATCGGTAAGAACGAATCTAGAGCCTCAAGCACAATCACCTGCGATCCAAGACGGGACCAGACACTGCCAAGCTCAAGCCCAATAACACCCGCACCAATGATCCCAAGTCGCGTCGGAACGGTGTCAAACTCCAAAGCGCCCGTCGAATCTACAATTCCCTCGTTCGAAACAGGCGCCGCATCGATATCCATTGGAACCGAACCTGGCGCAAGAATTATGTGTTCAGCCCTCATTTCATTGGTTGACCCCTCGTGGTCCGTCCACGCTACTCGTCGTCCAGCAAGAAGCCGTCCCGATCCAGGGTAAAAGTCAACGCCATTGCCCTCGAATAGCGACGAAATACCCCCGGTTAATTGCGTAACTACCGCATCTTTGCGCGCCATCATTTTCGGAAGATCAAAACCTACTTCCTTCGTTTCGATCCCTAAACTCTCTAGACCTTCGATTTCTGCGTACTTCTGAGACGCGTCGAGCAGCGCTTTCGAGGGGATACAACCCCAGTTTAAGCACGTCCCTCCCAACGAGGGTTCGCCATCCTTGCCTAGGGTCCGATCAATGCAAGCCGTCTTCAGCCCCAATTGAGTGGCCCGGATCGCACTAGCATAGCCAGCGGGACCAGCACCAATCACAACGACCTCATAGCTCAACGCGTCACTCACGATGTGTCCTTCACAGTTCCAATAGAATCCTTGCAGGGTCTTCAATCATGTCTTTGATTGTGACGAGAAATCGAACCGCCTCTTGCCCGTCGATCAACCGATGATCATATGACAGCGCTAAATACATCATGGGCCTAACCACGATTTCACCTTCCTCAACGACCGCTCGATCTTGTATTTTATGCATACCTAAAATCGCTGTCTGCGGCGGGTTGAGTACGGGCGTTGACATCAACGAGCCAAACACGCCGCCATTGGAAATCGTGAACGTGCCGCCCTGAAGATCCTCCAATGAAAGCTTGCCATCTCGGGCTTTACCCCCGTATTCAATTACCTGATCTTCAATTTGAGCAAGGCCAAGGGCGTCCGCATCACGAATTACAGGAACCACCAACCCACGCTCGCTACTTACAGCGACTCCTATATCGTAATACCCGTGATACACAATATCGTTTTCATCGATCGATGCGTTCACCGATGGAAATCGTTTTAAAGCTTCCACTGACGCGCGCACAAAGAAACTCATAAATCCCAATCGGGTCCCATGATGGCTTTGCTGGAACTCCTGTTGATATTTCTCCCGGATGTGCTGGATGGGCGACATGTCCACTTCATTGAACGTTGTAAGCGTTGCTGCTGTTTGCTGTCCCTCGACGAGACGCCGGGCTAGGCTCGCGCGAAGTCGCGTCATCGGCACTCGCCGATCCACTCGTTCGCCCGTCACGCCAGTATCAAATTCCAAACCTAAATCGGCGGAAGACGGCGGAACACCATCCAGATCCCGGTCACCTACCTTCAACATTGTGTCCACGTCCGTTTTGGTTACCCGCCCGCCACGACCGGTACCTCTCAATCCTTCAGTATCGATATCGTTCTCGAGCGCCAGTTTTCGTGCTGCCGGTGACAACCGGGTAGTTACAACATCAGCCGTCGACGATTGACGCTCGGAGACCGATTCCGTTATCGGTTCGTCAATGCTTCCCGCTTCGAATTGAGCGATGATCTCCTCGCTCTCGACAGTGTCTCCCTCTTCCTTAATGACCTTCGTCAAACGCCCATTAGCCGGGGCAAAAACTTCGATGACCACTTTGTCGGTCTCAATGTCGACCAGCAATTCGTCTCGAGCTATGGATTCACCCGGTAGCACATGCCATGCAGCCACCGTGCCCTCGGCAATCGATTCAGGAAAGGTTGGCGCTTTGATTTCGATGGTCATACTAAATTTCCGTGGATGAGTCGCGTTGGCGTACTCATCATCAATCGAACAACGCCTCTCTTATCAACCGCTGTTGTCGTTCGATGTGTTTGGCCACGTATCCGCCAGCCGTGGCGGCAAACCCTTCGCGTCCCGCATACGACAGATAGAGCTTATCATTGTGGTCCAAAATGACTCGGCGTATGTGGTGTTGGCTGGAATACCACGCGCCCTGGTTCATGGGTTCCTCCTGACACCAAACAACGTCTTTGATGTTTCGAAGCGGCGCGATGACTTGCCCCAAGTCGCGTTCGGGAAATGGGTACAACTGCTCCAGCCGAACGATTGCTATATTTTCTGCTCCCTCTTTGCGGCGCTGTTCCAAGAGATCGTAATAGATCTTGCCTGAGCACAGGACCAGGCGATCCACCTGACCCGGATCCACAGCATCAATTTCAGCCAGAACTGTGTGGAACTGACCAGAGATCAGATCCTCCAACGCCGAAACGGCGAGCTTATGCCTAAGAAGACTTTTAGGCGTCAAGACAATGAGTGGTTTACGTAGCGGCCGGATAACTTGACGGCGAAGCATGTGAAACATTTGCGCCGGCGTCGTCGGGAGACAAATCTGCATGTTGTGTTCAGCCGAGAGCTGCAAAAAACGTTCGAGCCGGGCCGAAGAATGCTCAGGACCCATGCCTTCGTAGCCATGTGGAAGCAACATAACCAACCCACACAGGCGTTCCCATTTGGCCTCACCACTTGAAACAAATTGATCGATCACAACCTGGGCTCCGTTCGCAAAGTCCCCAAACTGCGCTTCCCATATACACAACGCGCCCGGAGTCGTCGTCGCGTAACCATATTCAAAGGCAAGTACGGCTTCTTCCGAAAGCAACGAATCGTATATATCAAACGTTGGCGTCCCAGAAAGATGGTTGAGCGGGATATGACGTTTGCCATCGCGTTGATTGTGTACCGCCGCGTGTCGATGCGAAAAGGTTCCGACGCCGACGTCCTGACCCGTCAAGCGGACAGGATGCCCTTGATCGAGCAGAGACGCATACGCAAGTATCTCGGCAAATCCCCAATTGATAGGCATCGCACCAGCTGCCATGCGCCGTCGATCTTCAAAGATTCTTTGCACCTGTCGGTGCAAAACGAAGCCCTCCGGAACCTCATTCACGCCGTCAGCTAGCTTCCGAAGCCGGGTCAGATCACATCCTGTATCCGCCGGCGCCGTCCACTCGTGGTCAAGATAAGGCCGCCAATCGACAAAGAGATCAGTATTTGGCTCGTGCACCAAAGAAAGCGCGACATGTTCTCCCGAATCGAGCTGATCACGATACCGAAAAATCAATCGGTCGGATTCAGAACTCGGCAACGTACCGTCGGCGTGTAGTTGATCGGCATAGATGGAGCACACGGTTGGGTGTCCGCGAATCGATGCGTACATTAATGGCTGCGTCTTCATCGGCTCCTCGGCCTCGTTGTGTCCTCGCCGGCGATAGCAGACCAAATCGATGACAACGTCTTTATGGAAAGCCATGCGGTAATCAACGGCCAACTGCATGGCAAAGACAGCGGCTTCAGGGTCATCTCCGTTAACATGAAAGATCGGTGCCCGAACCATTTTCGCAATTTCGCTGCAATATTCACTTGACCGGGCGTCGTCAATACGATGGGTCGTGAAACCGATTTGATTATTGACGATGACGTGTATCGTTCCACCTGTATGAAAACCACGGGTCTGGGACATCTGAAAAGTTTCCATGACCACCCCTTGACCCGCGAATGCCGCATCGCCATGGATCACGAGAGGGACCACAAGATCGCCCGTGTAGTCCCGGCGCCGATCTTGGCGCGCCCGAACCGATCCCTCAACGACCGGGCCGACGATTTCGAGATGCGACGGGTTGAAAGTCAGGGCCACGTGCATTTCTCCGCCAACAGTCTCAACGTTGGAAGAGAATCCTTGGTGGTATTTAACATCTCCGGTCCGATCCCCTTCCGGTGTTTTTCCGTCGAACTCATCGAACAAGTCCACCGGCTGCTTTCCGAGGACGTTAACCAAGACATTCAACCGACCTCGATGCGCCATACCGATAACGGTTTCCACGACGCCATGTGACCCACACCTCTGCAAACCCTCATGCAACATAGGAATCAGACTCTCACCACCTTCAAGCCCAAACCGTTTGGTACCCGGATATTTGTTGTGTAAGTATTTTTCGAGGCCTTCGGCCGCCAAGAGGCGTTCAAGGATCGTACGCCGGTGCTCCTCTGAAAACGTCGGCCTTGCATGTACCGATTCAAGTCGTTTACGTAACCACAGCTGTTCATCAGCGTCGGTAATAAACATGTACTCCGTCCCAACCGTTCGACAGTAGGTGTCTTCAAGCGCCTTGATAATGGCCCGCAATGACGCCTGCCCGTCTTCAAAAAAGTGCGCGGAGCCCGTCTGGAATAAAGTGTCGAGGTCACCTTCCGTTAGATTGTGATATGCAAGGTCAAGTTCGGGGGCAGGATCCCGAACCCAGATGTTGAGAGGATCGATACGGGCACGACGGTGTCCCCGATGTCTGTACGCGCTGATTAGCTCCAAAACACGAACCTGTTTACGCTCGTGCTCTGAACTAACTTCTGTACTTACTTTTTCGAGTCGTGCTTTGAGACGATTTCGGCCTAAACGCTCGAAATGCCGAATGATCGCTCCGTGGGGGAAATCCGTGCGTACCCCATCCACCATCGGCAGGTGTTCAAAATAATTACGCCAACCTTCGGAAACAACACTAGGATTTTCGAGAAACTGTTCGTACATCGTCTCGATGTACACCGCGCTTCCACCGGAAAGATGGGAGCTCCGTTGCATACGAACTAGATAGTTTTCATCCATGGCGCTTCAACGCGTTTAAAGATGAAACATAGGACGCGCTGTCTTCAGGAATCCCGCGTCAGCAGTAATGAACGTATCTTACCTATAGCGCGCGTCGGATTCAGACCTTTCGGACAAACACTTACACAATTCATGATGCCGCGGCATCTAAACACGCTAAAGGGATCACTCAGTTTTGATAGGCGTTCTTCGGTCGCAGTATCTCGACTGTCTGCGAGAAACCGATACGCTTGAAGCAACCCCGCTGGCCCAATGAATTTGTCCGGATTCCACCAAAACGAAGGGCAAGACGTAGAACAGCACGCGCACAATATGCACTCGTATAATCCATCAAGTTCCGCACGCTCCTCCGGCGACTGCAATCGTTCCTGCGCCGGCGGCGGGTTTTCGTTGATAAGGTACGGGTCAACTTTTTCGTACTGGTCGTAGAACTGTGTCATATCCACCACCAAATCCCGGACCACGGGCAAACCTGGAAGAGGCTTAAGCACCAGCGTCTTGTTGTTAGCAACCTCTGACACGGGCGTTTTACATGCCAACCCGTTGGATCCATTCATATTGATCCCGTCCGATCCGCAAACGCCTTCCCGACAGGAACGTCGGTACGCAACCGTTGGGTCCTCGGCTTTAACGAGCTGAAGAACGTCAAGCACCATCAAATCCTGGCCTGCGGGGATGTCGATCTCGTAGTCCTGCATCCGTGGTGTCACATCTTCGCCGGGGACGAATCGATAAACGCTTACATGCATACTTAGTACGTGCGCTCCTGTGGCTCGAAACTTGGAACAGTCTTGGGCGTTAAATTCACCGCCCGTTTTCCAACCCTCATCTCCTTCGGAAAATACATTGAGTGGCACAGCCAATTCTCGTCATCCCTCGCCTTATAGTCGACGCGTGAGTGAGCGCCCCGACTTTCACGGCGGCCTTCAGCGGTAATCGCGGTCGCTTCGGCCACATCCAACAGGTTATCGAGTTCCAACGCTTCGAGTCGCGCCGTATTAAAAACTTCGCTCTTGTCCGGTAGATGTGCACGAGCGATCCGCTCGCGAAGTTCAGCTAGGACCCGCATACCCTCGATCATGTTGGATTCTGTCCGAAATACTCCGAAATTGATCTGCATCGTGTTTTGTAGTTCTTTCTTCAAATCGTCGACCGCTTCGCCACCTGAAGAGTTGTCCCAACGGTCCAGGCGCGCGACGGCATCATCCAGATCACCCTCGGTCGCATCACGAAAACTGACGCCCTGACGGAGGATATTTTCAATATGGATGCCCGCTGCACGGCCAAATACGATCAAATCAAGTAGCGAATTGCCTCCGAGACGATTGGCACCATGCACCGAGACGCACGCGGCCTCACCGACCGCATACAAACCCTGAATCGGGATGTCGCCACCGGTAGCGTCTTGGGTCAATGCCTGCCCGTCCACGCTTGTTGGAATCCCGCCCATCATGTAATGACAGGTCGGAATGACCGGTATCGCTTCTTTGGTTGGATCCGCGTGTGCGTACGTGCGTGACAACTCCAGAATGCCAGGCAATCGTCGTTCGAGGACGTCTTTCCCCAAATGATCGAGTTTCAAAAGAACGTGGTCAGCTTCCGGGCCGCAGCCGTTGCCCTCTAGAATCTCTTGGATCATCGAACGTGCCACCACGTCACGACTCGCCAAATCTTTTGCGTTAGGCGCATACCGCTCCATGAAGCGCTCGCCATCCTTATTGATGAGGTATCCACCCTCACCCCGACATCCCTCCGTGACAAGAATCCCATGACCCGCGATGCCCGTTGGGTGAAATTGCCACATCTCGATATCTTGAACCGGAAATCCGGCGCGCAGTGCCATGCCGATACCGTCACCCGTATTTATCAGTGCGTTGGTCGTGCTCGCGTAGATACGGCCAGCGCCTCCTGTCGCAAACACCGTCGCTTGCGCTTTGACGTACACGGTCTCACCCGTTTCGATACATATGGCAACAACGCCAACGACCGCTCCATCTTGATTCTTGACGAGATCGACGACGAACCATTCCGACAAAAACGTCGTCCCGGCCCGCAGATTCGCTTGATACAACGTGTGCAGCAGCGCGTGTCCGGTGCGATCTTCAGCGGCACAGGTACGCGATGCTTGACCGCCTTTTCCGTAGTCCTTCGATTGTCCCCCGAACGGTCGTTGATAAATCCTCCCGGACTCGGTGCGCGAAAAAGGCATCCCCATATGCTCAAGCTCGTAAACAGCTTCCGGGCCCACACTACACATGTACTCGATCGCATCCTGATCACCAATGTAATCAGATCCCTTCACCGTGTCATACATGTGCCAGCGCCAATCGTCGTCGGGATCGTCACTGGCAATCGCACAGGTAATTCCACCTTGCGCCGAGACTGTATGCGAACGCGTCGGAAATACTTTAGAAATAACTGCGGTTTTTAGTCCAGACTGCGCCAGTTGAAGACCCGCGCGCATTCCGGCACCGCCACCCCCAACGATAACGCCATCGAATGTAAGCGTGCGCAGAGCCATCACCCAAGACTCCAGATGATCGAGCTTCCCAAGCCGAGGTATATCAGCAATGACGCAACGACGAACACCTGATAGACCTGCCGCAAGAACGTTGACCGTTTGCCAAATGAGAATGTTCGAATGTAATCGGTGCCGATGGTCCACATCCCGACCCACGCATGCACACACAAGGATACAAGGGACACGGTCGAGAAGATCATCATCGGCATCGATCGCATAAAACCGACCCATTCGACTTGAGAAAGCTCGCGGTGAGACAAGAAAAAACCAAGCAAGCAGAAGGTATAAAGGCCGAGTACGATCGCACTCACACGCTGCATGACAAAATCGAGGAGGCCTCGATTACGTACACTTAACAGACCTACTACCACAACCAAAACCCCGCCAACATAGCAAGCACTCCACTAACGATTATCACCAGATACGAGCCCACAACGGCCGCAGCATGGGTATCGCCAACATGTATATCGAGCAGGAGATGTTTGGTACCAGCCACCACGTGATAAATCAACGCGACGAGTATTAACCAGAGCAAATACGTTTCTGCAGTTCCGTCAAGCCGAATTTTCACAGCATGCAGACCGACCTCGGATGCCAAAGAACGGTCTAATAAAAACAGTAAATACGCGGAGCCAAAAAACAAAAACGCCCCAGAAACACGGTGTAAAAATGACGCAACGGCATGCACTGGCTGCCGTATGATCGTGCTAAACGTTAGATTGACGGGACGTTCAGTATTCATTCAGGTAACGCTGGTCATTTCCCGAGATATCAAGAGTGCTTCCGGAAACACCGCACGGCGTCCGCATCATAGTCCATGACCTAAAAATTGACTATGAAAGAAGAGGAAAAATCGTAGGCCGCGGGGCGGTACGTTGACAAGATCAAGGCGCCCCCGATACGCTCGATCGCTCGGTTCCTGCAACAGGGATCCAAAAAAGGGGGCGGCGGCGGGCATGGCGGATAAAGCAGCTCGACTATCAGTTGGCGGGGTCGAAGTCGATCTCCCGGTGTACAGTCCCACCGAGGGTCAAGACGTTATCGATGTGGGAAAACTAACCGCCGAAGGTTATTTCACTTACGACCCTGGTTTTGTCTCAACCGCATCTTGTGAATCTGCGATCACCTACATTGATGGGGACAACGGCGTGTTGCTGCATCGTGGATATCCTATCGAGCAACTCGCGGAACAATCTGATCACCTAGAATTGTGCTACCTCCTATTGAACGACGCGCTTCCAAATGCCCAAGAAAAGGAAGCATTTGTCTCCGCGATCAAGGCCGAAGCCGCAGTGGACAAACGTTACCAGCGCGCCTACGAGTCGATCGCGAGAGACGCCCATCCTATGGGAACCATATGCTCGATGACTGCATCGTTGTCCGCCCACTATCACGCCGATCTTGATGTCGACAGCGAAGAAGACCGCATGTTGACCAGCCACCGCCTTATAGCAAAGATGCCAACCCTTGCCGCAATGACTTACCGCCACAGTCAAGAGTTACCATTCGTCGCACCAAGGCCTGATCTGCCGTATGGCGAGAACTTCCTGAACATGATGTTCTCGACCGGCGACGACTACGAGGTCAGTCCTGTTCTTGCGCAAGCCATGGATCGAATATTTCTTCTACACGCAGATCACGAACAAAACGCCTCCACCTCAACCGTACGTCTTGCCGGTTCAACTGGCGCAAATCCCTACGCAAGTATTGCGGCTGGGATCGCCGCTTTGTGGGGACCTGCCCACGGCGGCGCCAATGAAGCGGTGCTCAACATGCTTGCTGAAATCGGCGAGCCCGGCAACATCGACCAATACGTAAATCGGGCAAAAGACAAAGACGATTCCTTCCGAATCATGGGCTTTGGGCACAGGGTCTACAAGAATTACGATCCCAGAGCAAAAGTCATGCAAGAGACTTGCCACGAAGTCTTGAACGAACTCGGCGTCGATAACGATCCAACCCTACAAATGGCACAACGACTCGAGACCATTGCCCTCGAAGACGAATTTTTTGTGGAACGGCGTTTGTATCCCAACGTCGATTTCTACTCCGGCATCATTTTAAAAGCCATCGGCATTCCCACCGAGATGTTTACCGTGATTTTTGCGACCGGTAGAACCCCGGGTTGGATTGCGCACTGGAACGAGATGGTCAGCGTTCCCTACAAAATTGGGCGACCTCGACAGTTGTACACGGGGTCAGGGTTCCGCGATTTCGTTCCAATCAACGAACGCTAGCTCGCCCTCCTACTCCTCAACGCGACGTAGACGTTCGATCAGACTCGAGGTATCCCAGCGATTTCCTCCCATCGCCTGAACGTCCGCATAGAATTGATCCACGAGTCCCGCCAAGGGCATTCGAGCGCCAACTTTTCGCGCCGTTGCAAGCGCGATATCCAGATCTTTTCGCATCCACTTAACCGCGAACCCGAACTCAAATTCACGTTTCATCATCGTCCCTGCGCGGTTATCCATTTGCCACGACTGCGCCGCCCCTTGCGAGATCACGTCGACCACATCTTCTAGGTCAAGGCCCGCTTTTTCAGCCAAATGAAGCCCTTCCGAAAGGCCTTGCAGGATGCCTGCAATACAGACCTGGTTGACCATTTTAGTCAACTGACCGGCACCCACGTTGCCCATCAATCGCGCCGACTTGGCGTAACAGCCAATCACGTTCTCAGCACGCGCAAAAACAGCCTCCGCCCCACCAAGCATGACCGTGAGTTGCCCATTTTCTGCGCCTGCCTGGCCACCACTAACGGGTGCATCCAGAAAATCAGCGTTGTTTGCATTAGACGCTTGTTCCAACTCGACAGCGAGTTCGGCCGATACCGTCGTATGGTCGACGACGATGGCTCCGGCCTCAACGCCCGACATGACGCCACCGTCGGACAATGCAACGCTTCGCACGTCGTCATCGTTGCCCACACACATAAACACAATCTCGGCACCGATCGCCGCCTCACGTGGGCTATTAGCAACCGACCCACCGTGTTCTACACACCATTGCTCGGCCTTGGCTGTAGTTCGGTTATATACGGCTAACTGATGCCCAGCAGCAGCCAGATGACCGGCCATCGGATAACCCATCACGCCGAGACCAACAAACGCTAATCGCCTACTATCCGTCATCGCGCACTCTCCCGTTCGAATGCGAGGACATTACCGCATTTCCCATGGATTAAGCAGACGCAGAACAGACACTTGAAGCGTCCCCACTAAAGCGGTGACCCAACATCAAAAACCCCATTGACGTTCATGCCGAACGATGCTGGTAAGCTTTGCACGTGGTCGAAAACAACAATCAACGTCGTAAATTACCTGGGGTCGATCAGGTACTTCGAGCACCGCAACTCACGTCCTTAGTACACCAGTGGGGCGTCGCTACGGTTGCCGATGCCATCCGTTCGATACAAATATCCGAACGCGACCGCTTGCAATTATCGAGCTGGGCGATGGAACCCGGCCATTATCTCGAGCCGATCACCACATGGCTACGAACTCACGTCGGACACGGCTACGAAACCGTTTTTAACCTCACGGGGACGGTGATTCACACCAATCTGGGACGATCGCTCCTCAGTGAACAATTGATGGCGGAAGCGGTTCGCGTCGCGACCAGACCAACCACGCTTGAATACGATTTACGGACCGGGCGCCGCGGTCAACGCGAAAACATCGTCGAGCATCGTCTCAAGCTCCTCACCGGTTGTGAAGCCGCGACGATCGTGAATAACAATGCGGCCGCCGTGTTGCTCGTGCTCAATACCCTCGCGCACAATAAATCGGTACCGGTTTCCCGCGGCGAACTGATCGAGATTGGAGGAAGCTTTCGCTTACCTGACATCATGGAGCGCGCCGGATGTCGATTGGTTGAGATAGGCACTACCAACCGAACCCGACTTTCGGACTATGCAAACGCGATCGATGAAAGCACGGCTATGCTGCTGAAAGTGCATCCTAGCAATTTTCATATCGAAGGATTTACCGAAGCGGTGGCAACCCGCGACCTCAAAGAACTTGGCAAGAAAAGCGGTTTGCCCATCATCGAAGATATCGGCAGCGGAGCTTTATTTGATCTTGCGCGTTTCGGATTACCCCATGAACCAACGCCACGCGAAGTCCTTGACCAAGGTGCCGACATTGTTACGTTCTCAGGCGACAAGCTACTGGGAGGTATCCAGGCCGGGGTCATTGTCGGTTCAATTGAGCTCATCGAGCGAATCAAAGAAAACCCACTAAAACGCGCGTTGCGGGCGGACAAAATCACTTTGGCAATCTTAGATGCGACTCTCAAAACGTATGAAGACCCAGACACCACCCGCGAAAAAATTCCGCTTTTACAAACGCTCACCCTACCTCGGAAGACGTTGGCGCACCGTGGCAAAGTACTCTCCAAATTGCTGCAGGAACAGCTCAACGATTTCACGGTGGAAGTCGTCGATAGCAAAACGCAGATCGGTAGTGGCGCGCTGCCCGACCGACTCATCGACAGCCTCGCGATACGAATTTCCCATGCTGTACCTCGAGAAATGCGAGGGCTGGTATCCAAACTTCGTAACCTCAATCCCCCGGTCATCGGTCGAGTACAAGACGATACCTTGTTGCTTGATCTTCGCGGGGCGGAACCGATGGAGGAGCTGACTCGCGCGTTGGAAGATCTCACATGATCGTTACGCTCGCGGGTCACGTCGATCACGGCAAGACATCCATCGTGCGTGCACTTACTGGTACCGACACCGACCGCCTCGCTGAAGAGAAAGAACGCGGTTTAACTATCGATTTGGGATTTGCATACTCAGATCTGGGCGGCCACCGTATCGGCTTTGTGGATGTCCCCGGACATCATCGCTTCATCCACAACATGGTCGCAGGCGTCGCCGGTATGCAACACGCCCTCCTAGTAATCGCTGCCGACGATGGCGTCATGCCGCAAACACGAGAGCACCTGCAAATTCTTTCACTGCTGGGCCTTAAGCGCGGAACTATTGCGCTAAGCAAGATTGACCGGGTTAGTGATCTAGAGGTTAACGATCGACGAGACGAAATAAAGACCTTCGTTGAGGATTCTTTCTTGGAGACAGCGGACATCATCGCGATCTCATCCGAGGACGGTCAGGGAATCGACGTCCTACGCAATGCCCTAGCAACCGCCGCAGCACATCATTCATCCGAGCGTCAATTACCACGGGAATTTCGGCTGGCGGTGGATCGATCGTTTAGTACTCGCGGTGTCGGCACCGTCGTCACGGGTACGGTGGTCGAAGGCCAATGCGCCGTCGACGACCAACTCGTTTTGGGGTCTGACGCAACCCCTGTCCGAGTACGCAGCCTGCACGTGCAGAATCGACCCGCGTCAAAGGCAGAGTTTGGAGATCGAACGGCTATAAATCTAGTTGGCGTCGATGCCGAAAAAGTACAACGAGGCGATTGGATTACAAAAAATACAGTGCGTCTTCCAACATCAAACGTATCGGTTCAACTCTCGGTCTTGCGTGACTTTCCAAGAACGGTTCGCCATCGTTCTCCCGTCCACATTTATCACGCGACAAGTCATCACCTGGGGCGAGTCGCGCTGCTCGAAAGCAACGCCGCAGATCCCGGAAGTGAACAACTTGCCGATCTGCTCGTTGAGTCGGAGATGCATGTCAAAGTTGGCGATTCCCTCATCATCCGAGATCACGATCTGGGGAGAACGATGGGCGGAGGCCTTGTTATCGCGCTTGACGAGCCCAGCGCGCGACGTCGCAGCCCTGCTAGGTTAGATATGCTCATTCGTTTGCGGTCGGCCTCTATACAACAAGATCCCATTGCATCCTTGTTGGACATGTGTCGTCATGGACCTGTGCATTTCGACAGGTTTCGTCGTTCGTGGAACCTAACTGAGTCTGATGCCGAAAGGCTCAGAAGCTTGCCGCCGTTAACCTTCAAGAACGATTTCGTATTGCATGACGAGTACCTCACGATCCAAACAAGTGCCTTCACTGCAACGCTGGAAGAGCACCATCGCCTAGTATCTGACAGCGAAGGTATCGAGCTTGAAAGCTTAGCGACACTTGTCGGCCAACCCATGGACGCAAGTCGGATTGTTCTCGCTTGTGCCGTGGTCGACGGGACAATCAAGTTAAAGGGTGGTCGTTATGCCCTTGCACACCACCACGCAAACGTCCCGCTAGCGGTCATCGCGCTGTTCGAAAAAGTAAAACCATTGTTGGACCAGGCGCAGCCTCCAAGCTCGGGAGATTTAGCCAAACAACTGGGGATACCCCTATCAAAACTCGAGAAGGAATTGCCCTCGCTAGCAAAATTTCGGTTGTGTATTCAGATCTCTACAAATCGTTACTACCTTCCGGATCAGATTGCACAATTGACTCAAACTGCAATCGATCTTGCCGAACACGACGATTTCACCGTTCGAGCCTTTCGCGATTCGACCGGCGTCGGCCGCAATATTGTCATCGAGATTCTCGAATATTTCGACCGCAAAGGATTCACCCGACGTAGCGGTGACTCACGACAAATCGTAGGAACGGCAGACCAGGTACTTACCTAAAGACCTCCACTGGCACGACGCATGTGATTAACGTCTAATCGTCTTTGGAAGAGTATCGTCTCCGGTGGGGCGCGCGGCCTTCAAAGCCGTTGAGATGCTTAACAGGCGTCTGGTGGGTTCGACTCCTACCTCTTCCGCCAGATTAAGAGTTAAATAGTAGACAGACCGCTCTAATTCTTGGGAATGAAACATTAGAACTCACCCGGTATACCGCCATGGCAATCAAGCTACCGTCTCTCAATAACCCCCTCCAAAAATCTCTTGACGCCTTAAAGAATGTTTCCGAGGCGTTATCCGACTCATTCAAATCGTTAGAGGCTGGTACAAGAAACATCGACGCACTAGATACCGATGCCCGGATCGCCTTCGCCTGGGTCATGTATGACGACACCGGCAACCCTTACTATGCACTTGAGTGTTTAAAAATCTGTCGGGAGAAAGATCAGCTACCGCCACGCGAAGTGCAGGAGTATTTCGACAGCGTTGTCAACGACGCCTTAGCGTACGGCGATTTACGAAAAGCTTTAGATCCCAAGCAAAAGAACGCTTTCGACGTCTACAAAAAACAACGGGGGAACGTTGACGCCGTGATTCAATACGTCACGTTGGTCGAAAACGGTATGACCAAGGCCGAAGCCCGAAAACGTGTCAGTCCTAATCTAGAGAAGCCCATTGGTGATCGCCAACTCGAACGGATTACCGACAAGTACGAACATTTAGTCAACAAACGATTCCCTCGATTAAGGAACTGAAGGCTCGCACGGAACGGATATATTGTCGGCCATTATGATTCACTGGACCGCAGCGCTCTGCAACCAAAACGACCAGGTAACGGTTCATGCTGGCGACTATAGCACCGCCCACTTGATCACTCCGCTCATTGGGTTCGAGGTCAATCCTGGGGGCCTCGCTTGGCAACTCGACCTGACGCGTTGAACTTCCCCTCAACCACCAATATCTCCTCGTTTCCGAAGACGCGCCGATATCCCTGCCTATGTTCTCCGGCCCTTGATCTAATCCGTCGTCACGACCATTGAGGCAATGTACCCTTTGATCTCTTCCGACGTTGTGCGGGTTGCCGACTCGGCGATGACGCCCTGAACGAGCGCATCTCCATCAAACCCGAAGAGATACCGAAGTAACAACAAACCGTCGGTGAGCGCTTCTGTTTGACCGTCGCCGTCAATGTCGATCTGGCTTAAATTTGTTTCCAAGTACGTGGAAATGGCCGCAGGATCGATCCGCGTGGCGGAGGCAGTCATAGCACCTTCCGTCAACGACGAATCAGCGAATCCAAATAAATGACGAAGGACAAGTAAGCCATCGGTCAACGCCGCCGTCGCACCGTCAACATCAATGTCGAAATTAAAACAGCCACGACACGAATTGCGATCCATCGGATCGGTTCCGTCAGAAGCTTCTTGCGCATCGGAAAAGCCGTCGCCGTCGTCATCAGAATCCGCGTTGTTGCCCAAACCGTCACCGTCAGTATCCAGCGACTCCGACGCATCGATGGGAAACACGTCAGCGGTATCCGGAATCCCATCCCCGTCGTCGTCGCTGTCACACGCGTCGCCGAAGTCGTCACCGTCGGTATCCGTCTGCAACGCATTGGTCACCAACGGGCAGTTATCTACTCCGTCCGACACACCGTCGGCGTCGTCGTCGGTGTCCGCGTTATTGCCAATGCCATCGCCGTCAGTATCCGCAGACTCCGACGCGTCAATGGGAAACTCGTCCGCCAGATCCGTCACACCATCGTTATCATCGTCATCGTCGCATGCATCACCCCGATCGTCCCCGTCCGTATCGAGCTGGCTGGTACTAACAATAAGCGGACAATTGTCCAGTGCGTCGGTGATCCCGTCCGCGTCGTCGTCCGCGTCGCACGCATTGCCTTTGCCATCGGCATCAGTATCGAGCTGGTCCGTATTGACCACCAATACGCAGTTGTCGGTGTCGTCATCGATTTCGTCGCCGTCAATATCGATCTTGAATAGAACCGCCAATTCATTCTGGAAGTAGCTCGCATTGAAGACGACTTGGGCGCCGACGTTACCGTCAGCGCTCGCGATACCCACCGTCGCGCTATCGACGGTCATCCCACCCCGAAAATCCAAGTACTGAATCAATATTCGTCCATCGGGTTTAAGAATGACTTCAGCATCCACGCGACCCGTATCGTTCACCCACTCACCGTAATCATCAAATTGGATAACCAGATCGCCATCCACAACTTCGTAGTACACGTTGGAATCGGCCCGTGGATACAAATCGTCCCACATCCACGCGATCGCATTGTCGTAACCGTAAGAATTTGGAGTGGCGTGATTGTCGACAGTGAAATATTTGTCGGCGAAGCTGATGGCACCATTTGATTGCACGTAGAACTGTGTCTGCGTCTCACCAAAAAATTCGAAATCGAAACCGATATCAAACGGACCAACATGATTGTCGTCGGTTAGGCCAGTGATCTCAGTACCGGTCGCTGCAATATCTAACCACTCGAAGTTCGGGCCACCTGCCGCTTTATTGTCGGACCAACTGTATCGTTCGCAAGCATCACCGATACCATCCGCATCGGTGTCTAACTGATTAAGATTGACGACAAACGGACAGTTGTCCAGGCCATCATCGATTCCGTCTCGATCCACATCAAAACTGAAAACAATCGCTAACTCATCGTGCAAGTAACTCGCGTTATACGCGGCTCGCATTCCGTGCGTACCGTCCGCGTTTTGAATGCCGACGGTGGAACTCGTGAGCTCCATCTCATTCTTAAAATCCAAATATTGGAACACGACGTCGCCGTTTTTCTTGAAGATAACCTCTGCATTGACCCGTCCCGAATCACTCGCGTACTCGCCATAGTTTGCGAACTGGATCACCAACTTGTCCCCTTCAACCAATTGGTAATACACATTCGAAAAAACCCGCGGATACAAGTCGCCCCACATCCACGCGATCACTGGAACCGGCAAATCTTCTGACGGAATGGTTTGGTTTTCCGGGCCAAAAGTTAGGTCGTGCAAACTAATCACGCCGTTGGACTGCACATAAAACTGCGTGTGCGGATCGCCGTAGAACATGAAATCAAAGCCAATGTCGAATGGACCCAAGTGGTTGTCATCGGTTAAACCCGTAATTTCGGTACCGGTCGCTGAAATGTCGATCCAGTCGAAGGTTGGACCAACCTCTGTATCGCTATCGAACCATCGAAGGCCAATCCCGGGATCGTCGTCATCGCAGGCGTTGCCGATGCCATCATCGTCGGTGTCGACCTGTTCGGGGTTCAATACCAACAGGCAGTTATCGGTCTCATCGGCAACGGTGTCGCCATCGTCATCAAGATCCGCGTTGTTACCCACCCCGTCACCATCCGTGTCCACCGCTTCCGAGGAATCGAGCGGAAACACGTCGACGCTATCGAGGACGCCGTCAGCGTCATCATCGTCGTCGCAGGCATCACCTAGACCGTCCGTGTCCGTATCCACCTGACTTTCGCTTGGCAACAACGGACAGTTGTCAGCAGAGTCGGGGGCGCCATCGCCATCATCGTCATCGTCGCTATTGTTGCCGACACCGTCGCCGTCAGTATCGACCCACTCATCGACGTCATCCGGAAACGCATCGACGCTGTCGGCTACGCCGTCACCATCCCTGTCGTTTTCGATCGCGAAATCGATATCCGAAATCGCAAAAAAGACATGGTCTGAGCCCTTTACTTTAAATCTCGCGGCCGCGACTGGTAGATCCGGTAATGCAATGTCATGCGATCCATCGTTTAACACTCTCTCGGCTAAGGTCACGGAGTACAGCGCACCGCCATTCATCGACAAAAAAATATCCACGTGGGTCGCGTTAACGGGAGCTTTATCCGTGTTCGCAACATCCCACGTAATCGTCTGCGTGGTGTTTCGAGCATACGCGGCAGTCGAAGACGTCACCAAAAAGGGACCAGAGGTATCGGTGACCGAATAACTGACCGAATCGTCGGCAACGCCACCGCCATCCGCGCGGTTGTCACGCACCGTCGCCTTGAATGTCAGATCGCGAGCGTATGTCGGTAACTGCTCACCGATCACGGTCGTGTTGGCCGTCAAGTCGTCTAAACGGGGGAAGACGCGGGTGGCACCGGTGGTCGCGGGTGGCCAAGATCGAAATATTGGTTGATTCCCGGACGGTTGTGAGAGGTCATCATCGCTACTCGTCGTCGAGGGCCCGAGGTCGAATTGCTCCCAATTGAAGGTCAGTGTGTCTTGATCGACATCGTTACCCACCATCGTCAATTCAAACGGTGTCGAGATGGGAATCGAGAGATTGCCTTCTGGCATGGCAAGCGTTGGCGGTGAATTGCCTGTCTGTTTGATTACCGCACACGCGTTACCACCCCCGTTCACTGAAAAAGCGATGATCTCGTTGTAACTCGCGTTATGAAAATAACCGTCGCCCGAACTCTGAAGATTAGGTGCGCAAAGACCCCCGTACGCCATAATCGTGGAGCCACTGCCTGGCTCGTACGCTGCGCCACTGTATCGATTTCCCCCGCACGAATTGTTGAACGTGTGGTTCGCCCCAAATTGGTGGCCCATTTCATGCGCAACGAAATCGATGTCGAAAGGGTCGCCAATCGGCGCGCTGCGTCCCGTGACACCATGCGCTTTATCGCCGCGACAAACCGATCCCAAGACTGCCACGCCGCCGCCGGCGGTACTGAAAATGTGACCAATATCGTAATTGGCCGCTCCGATCACGGCATCAATATTGGTTTGGTTTTCGCTCAAAAGCGTTCCACCGTCATCGTTGGTATAGGGATCTTCGGCAGCATTGGTGTACACCAGCAGATCGTTATCTGCGACTAACACCATCCGGATGGCCACTTCGCGCTCGTAGACCCCATTGATCCGATTCACGGTGGTGTTCATCGCAGCCACCGCACCCGCGACGGTGCCGCCATGAAAAGTCGTGTATTCCCCGGTGACAGCCAATGCCAATCGATAGGTTCTGAGTTCCGTCCCCGATGAGGTCTTTTGAGCGACGATGTCCCGTTTGCGCAGGACTTCTTTGGTAGCTTCCTTCCGGCGAATAACGTCGTCGAACTTCGAGTCGACCGGCGCGTCCCTCCGTATTGGCGGTAGCTCTTGGAAGACAGGGGCGTTATTTTTTTGGTATTCCGTTTTCCAATAGCTAATGTAATGTCGTAGATCCTTCGGCGAGTATGGATCGATGTAATAGGCGCCCCGCTCACTTATGACCGAGCCGTGGAAACCCTGTGGCGTGACGTCGAACCGGAGCGTCGCAGTCGGATCATCAACCCCCTGACCCGCGTACGTCTTGATAGAAGGGAACTTAGCTGCCAGTTCGGGAGCCATCACCGGCGTTTCGACAATCCGAAATTCCTGGTCCGTCCCGTCCGGCAACGGAATCGTGATTTTGTATTCGGATTCATGCAACGAAACGTTGGTTTCGTGCGGAACCGTCGTTAATTCGAGACTAAACGTCGCCAGGTCGATACGAACGTTACGATACGATGCCGGAACAATTCGGCGCTCGTCCATCGACGTCGGTTCCGAACCATCAGCCCAAAATAAAGTCGACTCAGCTCCAATTGCGGTACTGCAACAACACAACAAAAGGAGCATCTCCCAACATTTTCGAAAACACGCGTTATCTACGATTGGCCGGACCAACGTGTAACCGCTCTTGATCATAACGATTCGGTCGCATCAAACGACTTTCGGCCATGGACCCAAGACACCGTCATCTTAGAGCCTGCTTTCTTAAGCGCGAGAACAGTCCACAACTGAGCAAGGTCGTGGATTCGAATCGAGTCGATGGCGATTAGGACATCGTCTTGTGATAGTCCGCAACGTGCGGCGAACCCATCTTCATCGACGTTCGTAATCTCGAGGCCTACGGGTGTTTGTCGAACCGTCGCCCCGACGCTCGGCCCCCAACGCGTATCGGGCGCGTGCACACGGCGTTCGAGATAGAGCCGGAAATTGGCAACAATCTGCAACCAATGTGTTTCAAATATCTCCTTCAACGCGAAGAGCGAGGGATCAAAACCACCCTGCTCAATCTGCACTCTAGTCGGCCATCCCGACGCGTTAGCAGGTTCCACGCGGATCGTAATCTCGGTTTCCATACACGGCCAATCGTCCTTGAGGCACCGCAACCAACAGCGTTCCGGCTCGTATTCAAGGACGCGTGCTCGACAGCCAGGCAAGTCCGTATCAGATGAAGGAAAACCCGGGATTCGGCAGATTTCGTCTTGTACATCGAACCGACAATTCTCCCAAACTTCATACCTCGGCAAATCGAGGTTGAATATGGCCTTGAATCCTTTCTCCACGTTGTAACCAGACGCGCTAAAGCTGAAAACTCAAGCATCGCCTCCTTGATCAACCGACACAACTCCGCATGAACTTATCGCCATCAACTCTGATAAAAATGGGATCCGGAAACTAGCGGAGAAATGTAGTCGAGGAACTAAAACGCACCTTGCCACGCGAGAAAGACAATCCCGATTCCGCTTGTAGACCGAAGCAGTTTAAGGTTTAGTTTCTGTCGACATAGATTCGTTACCCACCGGACCGAATCTGGAAGTGGGTGGTCATGCATTGGGGGAAATCATGAAGGCACTGATAGCAATTGTCGCCGCAATCGTATTGGCGATTGGCGCGTTTTTTATACTGCAGGATGACGCTCAACCAGACCCGATCGCCACGGAACCACAACCTACCACGTTGCCCGAGAGCGTCTTTGGCATGGTCGACGACGCGCGTATCGAAGGGGCTCTTGAAAACGAGCCCGGGAGTTGGCTGACATACGGTATGGATTTTACTGAGCGACGATTCTCCTCGTTAACACAAATTAATCGCGACAACGTTCATGACCTCGGGCTCGCATGGCATAAAGATCTGGGGACATTCCACGCCCAGGAAGCCACGCCGTTGGTTGTCGATGGCTTGATCATTTATCCGACGGCATGGAACATCGTCTACGCTGTCGATGCCGTCACAGGCGAGACCCAGTGGGTCTTTGACCCCAAAGTTGATCGTGGCCGCATTGGAACGATTTGGGCACCCTTTAGTAGAGGTATTGCCGTGTACCTTGGTCGAGTGGTCGTCGCCACGCTCGACGGATACCTGATCTCTCTCGATGCTTCCACCGGAAGGCAAATCTGGAAAGTAGATACCATTGCGGATCGCAGTATTCCCTACTTTATTACGGGGGCACCCCGCATTGGCGGCGGCAAGATCTTTATCGGCAACGGCGGTGCCGAGTGGGGCACGCGCGGATATACCACCGCTTATGACGCCGACACTGGTGAGCAAATTTGGCGCTTCTGGTCCGTCCCGGGCGATCCATCCTTACCGTTTGAACATCCCGAAATGGAATTGGCCGCCAAGACCTGGAAGGGCGGCGAATGGTGGAAGTACGGCGGTGGCGGTAACGTTTGGAGTTCGATTGTCTACGATGCTGAACTCGGTCAAGTCTATCTCGGTATGGGCAACGCGGCGCCTTGGGCAAGGATTATTCGTAGTCCGGGCGGCGGCGATAATCTCTTCGCCGCCTCTATCGTGGCGGTTGACGCCAATACCGGTCGCATGAAGTGGTACTACCAACAGGTCCCCGGAGATAACTGGGATTTCACGTCGGTCCAGGACATGGCGCTCGTTGATCTCGAAGTCGATGGCGCTATGCGCAAAGTAATCATGCAAGCCCCCAAAAACGGCTTTTTCTATGTCATCGATCGAACCAACGGAGAATTATTACGTGCGCATCCGTTCGCGACGGTCACTTGGGCATCCCACGTGGATATGGAAACCGGCCGTCCGGTCGAACTGGAATCGGGCAATTGGGACAAGGAAGCCAAATGGATCATGCCGGGACCTTTGGGCGCTCACAACTGGCAGGCCATGAGCGTTGATCCCGAGACCCACGTGGTCTACATGGGCACGCACGATTTCGCCTGGTACTTCAAACTCGACCCGAATTTTCAGAAAACTGGAATCTACAAATGGCGTGCCGGTCAGATGAATTTGGGTACCGATTTAGAAACTGCCGACATCGTTGAAGGAATGACCTCGCCCGCGGCGGACGGATATCTGACGGCTTTTGATCCGCTCACCGGCGAAGTGAAATGGCAAAATCGGCTCGAGCATTGGTGGAACGGTGGTGTCGTCGCGACCGCGGGGGGACTAGTCTTCCAAGGCGGAGGCATGGGGCATGTCTACGCCTACGATAAGGAGACAGGGGAAAAACTGTGGGGGTTTAACACGTACACTTCCATTATTGCCCCGCCTATTACATACGCCATTGATGACACTCAGTACGTGGCGATATTGACGGGTTCGGGTGGCGCTGAGAGTTTTATCGGTAAAGAGTCGGGGACGGCAACCGACACCTACGGGAATCACCCACAATTATTGGTGTTCACCCTTGGTGGAACCGACAAATTAAAAGAACCCCAGATTCGTGAACAAATTCCGCCAGAGCAGCCGTTATTGACCAATAACCGAAACGAGGTACGTCGCGGAAGCGTGCTCTACCACGATTTCTGTGCTGCCTGTCACGGAGGCCAAGCAAAGAGTTTTGGCGTTATGCCAGATTTACGTTTTATCGATGCGTCGAAACGGTCGACTTGGGATAACATTGTACTTGACGGCGCCTTAGAGAAACTGGGCATGGGGGGCCGGGGCGACATGATCACGGCCGAACAAAGCCAACGTATTCTCGGGTACGTGTTATTCCGCGCCAACGCGGACCGTAAAAAAGCACTTGAGGAAGCTGGGGAGGCTTAGCGGTTTAGCACGGCAACGCCTCATTGATATGAATTCAATTCCTGGAGACAACATATGTTGAAGCTGCACTTCGCACCAAATTCGCGGGCAGGGCGCATCGTCTGGCTATTGGAAGAGCTGGGACTTCCTTACGACATTAACAAAATGGCCTTCCATCCCAAAGATTTGAAATCCGACGAGCACCGTGCGCGGCATCCCCTCGGAAGAGTCCCCGTTCTTGAAGACAACGGCGTCTCGATCTACGAGTCGGGCGCAATCGTCGAATACGTGTTTGCGAAACACACGGATGGCGGTCTCAAACCCTCGGTCGATGCACCCGAATTCCCAGCGTATTTGCAGTGGTTCCATTATTGCGAGGGCATGGTGATGCCACCGGTCAATACCATCATTGTACAAACGGTACTGCTGCCGCCCGAACGACAAAACAAGGAAGCGCTGGAGCAGGCGCAACGGTTACTTACGAAGGCGCTACAGCCGATCGACGACGCGCTCGAAGGGAAGGACTACCTTATCGGGGATTTTTCTGGCGCCGATATCATGCTCGGTCACGCGATATTCATGAGCAATCGACTCGGTTGCGTGAGTGAAGAAATGCAGAACATCAAAGGGTATGTCGAGCGCATCCAGGCACGACCGGCATTCCAAACAGCGATCACGATGCAGTAATGGCGCGAGGTTCCGGTCCGTTCGACTCTATGCTTTGGATCCAGTCATGAGACTAGCCCGAACAGCAAAGCATCCGTCGGTTTACTCAAAGCAGTTGAACCGTGAGTAGCCTTAGCGACGACCTCCACCACCAGTAAAACCGCTCTGCTGGGATGCCGCGCCGCTCGAACTCCCGCTACTGGAATACACACTCCCAACGTCACTCCCGCCCGTATTCATGTGACTGATGGTGGTGAAGGGATCTTCGATCTGATCACCATATCGTGAATCCGCGAAGTGGCACTTGTATTGCTTAACATTAGTACCAACCGGCTTATAGCCTTCGCAGCGTACTCCATGCGCCTTGGTCCCATATCGCGAGACAAACGCATTCACGATCTTGTCGAACTGAGGTCGGTACTCTTTCGGAATCGATTCAATCGCATCTTTGTACGTTTTCTTAATGCGACTCCCAGCTTTGCCGTCAGCAGCTACACCCAACCAACCGATCCCTAACTGGGCACTGCGGTCCACTCCATTCCCAGTAAGATGCATCAAGCCGAGCGTGGCTTGAGCATTTTTAAGCCCGTGCTGTGCGGCCAACATAAGGTGCGGGCCCGCTTCTTGATAGTTTTCGCTACCGTACAAACTCAAGCCTATGTTCTGCGCTTGATAGAGTTCCTGCGCCGTGATACTTGGCGCGTTCGCCAAAGCGCTCGCAGTATCTGCTAGTACGGACGCCGGTAGAAAAAGCGGTAAAAGGAGCGCAGTTCTCAAAAAAATCTTCATATCGCCTCGTCAATACGTGCCTCTTTGTTACGCCATTTTACCCCGCAGTGAACCAAAAACCACATTTTCCAGTTCTGTCATAAGGTCGCACACGCACGCATCTGCGGATCGCAACAGGCGGCTATTTCTCTTTCCTTGAAACAAATCAACTTATTGGAAAGTGCCGGTATTGGTCGAGGGAGCAAGTTGTACATGTACTGTGGAGAAATACACTGAAAATCCTTCGGACGCGGCCGTTTGCTACCAACGCCTTCCGAAAAAATATGTTTTACGTCAAACCAATTTCGACTGATTTCGCGAGCGACGTCGTCGCAGTTTGCAGCGTTACCCACCCCAAACGTCACCTCTGCTGACACCCGAATGCCCCACAAAGTTGCCGTCCCAAGAACCGCAATCATCGAGACGTATGCTAAGTTTTTCATGTCGCTAGGCGAGAACCCTTACCGTGCTACCGCACCCGCGGAATGCCCAGCTCTTCTAGATTCTGAACCAAGCTCGTTCCCGCGGTCAGCGGTTTAACCATACGATCAATTTTTTGGATAACGCCTTCCGCGTCGATATAAAAGGTCCATCGTTTAGCCATCCCAATCGGGTACAGCACCCCATAGGCGTCGCACATCTCCTTACTCGGATCCGAGAGGATCGGGAAACTTGCTTGATTCTTCTCCGCAAACCCTCGGTTGTCTTCAATCGAGTCCGTGCTTGCCATGAAATAAACGACATCGTACTCACGGATTTCTCGGTCGCTGTCACGCAGCGCCTTGCATTCGAGAGTTCAGCCGCTGGTATAAGCTTTAGGGAAAAACGCGATCACCACGTGTTTCCCCAAAAGGTCCGAAAGACGATATTCGTTTCCATCCGATCCCGGCAATGTCCAATCAGGGGCCAAGTCGCCCACTTCCGGAGCCGCCGACATGGTTCCGCCAAATAACAAAGTCGCAAAAAATAATCCGATTCTCTGTAGCTTCAAATCGACGTCCTCCAATATCACTAAGCATGGATACTACACCAACGCGCGTTACAAGCTTGGCGGCATTGAGTCTCCGAATCCGCATCTTTTCGGAGGGGGGTTAGCTAGTTATCGCTTTGCCAAGTTCCGCGGCAATCGTTTCGATGGTTCCATCGTCAAGGCCTTCCCACAACGGCACGCATAGAAGACGTTGGCCGACGTCTTTCGCAGTATCAAGCGCACTTCGTTGGATGCAGAAATCGCCGTAATCCGGCAAATTATGGAGCGCCGGGAAATAGTCCGCCGTCTCTATACCCACCTCTTCCATTACAACCATTACCCGGTCGCGATTTATTTCTCGCGGCAGCAGCATGGGAAAGGTAAACCATCCGCGGCGACTCTCGGAATCGGTCACGGGCATCGTGAGTCCGCTCACCGAACCTAATGCATCGATATATTTTACCGCCAACCGGTCACGCTCAACGAGCCGGCCTTCGATACTGTCTAGCTGGGCCCGACCCAATGCGGCACCAAACTCGTTCATACGAAACGAGTGGCCTGGCATCGCTCTTTTTAGCAATTGACCGCTTGACCCATACCCCTGATTCGAGATCGCGCGAGCTGTCTCTACGACATTCGAGTCCGTCGAAACCACCATTCCGCCTTCGCCCGTCGTCAGCAACTTGTTTGGATAAAACCCAAAAACACCGACGTCCGACAACCCGCCCACGGATCGAGAACCGTAAGTCGAACCAATAGCTTCGCATGCGTCTTCGACCAGCGCCACATTCGCTTTTTCAGCTAGAGCTATCAGCTCGCTCATCGGGGCCGCCAACCCAAAAAGATGGACGGCAATAATGGCTCGTGTATTTTTTCCGATGGCTTCTGCAGCAGCGAGAGGGTCAAGATTCCAGGAGTCAGGCAGGACATCGACGAGTACCGGCCGAGCACCGCAATTAAGAACCGCATTTGCAGTGGCAACGAACGTAAGTGCCGGTACTATGACTTCGTCGCCGGGTCTCACGCCAACTGCGCGCAATGCCGCAATCAAAGCCGATGTGCCGGAATTTGTTGCGACGGCGGCGTCAACGGCTAGCCACCTCGCGAATTCTTCTTCAAACGCGTTGACTTCAGGCCCTAAAGCTAGTCGCCCTCGATCGGTCACTCGCGCGATCGCCGCGGCTTCCTTCTCGTTGATCTTAGAGCGGGCGAGCGGAATCTTCATGTATTTGAACAAACTTCGTGCTACTCGAATCAAGCTCAAGTGCACGTTTATGTAGGAGCACCTCACGACCGGGAGCGTCGATCAACGATCGCAAGATACGTTCGCTGGCCCGACCATCCCCGTACGGGTTAACCAAACCTTTCAACGAAGCCCGAAACTCGGGTGCCGTCACCCTCCGCATGGCAGCCGTAATAGCGTCAGCCGCAGCAGGCGCATGCACAACGTTATCGGCACGTGTCCGACCCCGTTGCCGATCACCAACGTCAACGGCCGGAAGGAGCAGGCTGGGCGTTTCCATGATCGCGCTCGAGGAGTTCCCGACCATAAGTTCGGCATGCTCAAGCAGAGCCCAGTACGTGAGATGATCCAAATTAACGTACAGTTTTGCGTTATCCCGTCGAGCGCAAAAAGCTTCTGCTCTTCGCACGATTTCAGAGCTGCCCGCATCCGCGTTCGGAAAGCAGAAAACAACTTGATGTCCCCACGATTCGAGGGAAGCAAAAAGTGCGTTTAATTCCGTCGTCGTCTCGCGGTGCAACGTAACCGCGTGATACGCCACCACACATACCTTGCCTGACATTGCTATGCCCATCGCTGATTCTAATTGGCGACGATCAGGTCGAGTGCTCCTCCGCAAATGATCGAGTGACGGCGCCCCTGTCCATACGACCCGCCATTGTTCCTCGCCCATAGCAAGAACACGCCGGCGGGCCACTTCAGTCGGCGAAAAATGAAGATGGGACATCTTAGTTAGCGCATTTCGGACAGCATCGTCTATCGCCCCTTCACTAATGTCACCCCCTTCGATATGAGCAATAGGTATTCGAAGCGCAAGCGCAACCGACGCAGGAGCGAGCATTTCGTATCGATCAGCAATCACCAAAAGAATGTCGGGTTGAAGTCGGACAAGAACCTCCGTCAGTTTCGTCGTCGCTTCTCCGATAGTCCGCGCCATTCCACGATCAGAGTCGTCTGGATCGAGGCAATCAACGCGCGCAGCAACTGCAAAGCCATCGCTTTCAATGAACTTAACCGTGTTCCCGAATCGTGAAGATAAATGCGCGCCCATGACGACGACACTGAGGCGAAGACTTGTGCTGGCTTCAATGTCTTTCATCGGCCAAAAAAGATGGCCGTAATCCGCCCGCGAGCTCGTCACGACGACTACGTGCTTAACCACCTCAAGTCCCTCGTTTGGCGCAACGTCCCAAGTCAATTTCGCATGCTCGTTTTTCGCTCGCGATCAGTTAGTCGCGTGTCTCGGTACCCAACGCGACCGGATGGCATCAGCGACAAAAAAATACCTACGCTCCTCCCCGAGGCTGTCGCGTAATGATGCCATTTGAAACTCGGCCATTCGGAAGAATGACCTCTTTCGCATCCTCTGTTACGAGCTTGGTGTAGAACGGGTGAATCTCGGTCACCTTTCCAGAAATGCCCTGCGTTTTGATGTCATCACCGACCTTGTAGTACTGAAAAATAACGATCAAAACCCCACCCGCGAAGTTAGAAAGACTTCCTTGAAGCGCCAGTCCAATCGCTAAACCGGCAGCACCAAGGACTGCTATAAACGATGTTGTTTCGATTCCAACCATCGATGCGACGCTAATTATTATTAGCGTTTTCAATAAGATACGGAATAGATTTGTTAGAAATCCTACAAGGGATGGAGTCAGTTCTTTGGCTTCCATCACGCCTTGGACAGCCTTCGCGACACGATTTGCAATCCAAAGGCCGACAATAAGTACGACGATAGCAACAACGACGGACGGGCCGTACTCAACGGCGAGACTCACCATTCGTTCCGCGTACGCCGTCATGTCGTTAGCTTGCGATTGACTCATTTATCGCCATCCGTTTTGTGGATGTACCATCACGAATCTCCGTAACCCTAAGGCGATGACGACGACTTCACAAGATGCGCACGGCAAACGCGTCAGCCGCGGTGACTAGGGTTCTTTGAGCTGCGTTTTCGATATGCGTTCAAGCAGTCGAAGACGAAGTTCATCTTCCACCACACCATGCTCCGTTAAACCCGCTAAGTTATTCGTCTCTTCAGGATCGTTATCGAGATTGAACAGGAGATACGTCTCGCCCTCCCTGTTCACTGCCATTTTCCATTGATCCACCATCAACATGAACTCGCCTCGAAATTCGGATAGAACGTCCTCACGGTGAGGCTCGTCACTTAGTTCCCCGCTTATCGCTGGAATCAACGATCGTCCGAACTGCCGGTGTTCGAGTTCACCACCGGCAAGGTCGACAAGCGTCGGACCCAGGTCCATGTTCTCGATCAAATCATCGTTTTCGACACCGCCCCCCGCTACTACGGTCTCTGGCGTACGCACGATCAATGGCACACGTAACGCTCCATTCAAGAAATTCATCTTATAGATGAGGCCCCAATCGCCATTCATTTCGCCGTGGTCGGACGTGAACGCGATGACGGTATTCGAGAGCTCGCCTCGTTCTTCAATGGCATCGAGGATCTCACCAATCTGATCGTCGATAAGACTCACGTTTCCCGCGTAATTCGCTCGCATGTCTTCGGCATCGGTTGATTCGAGTTTCGGTGTATTCCGTCCCATGTGAAAGTCCAACCAGCCTTGTGGTCGCGGATGATCGTTTTGGGGCCGCATCACCGGTTTTGGCATTGCACTTGGCTCGTACATGCTCGCGTAGGGCTCCGGCGCATCCCACGGCTCATGGGGGCCGCCAAAGCTGACCCAACAAAACCACGGCTCGTCGCGGTTGTAAGATTCGAGATAGCGTTTCGCTCGTTGACCTACATAGACGTCGGCGTATTCGTCGAGCGGTAGTGTCGACGGTCTTACAACATGAGGTTTGTTCGCAAACCGTTCTTCAAAGTCTGCGCGATATCCTTCGAGCAGACCACGATCAGACCACCTCGCCGTCATGTGACTCATGACCACGGCGCTGGCGCGGGGTCCACCGATTTCGTCCACATCATCAAGCCCATAGGCGTGTAGCAGGTGTTCTTTTTCACGCAAATCGCCTTGATGAGGGTGCAAATGGGTTTTACCGAACAAACTCGTCCGGTAACCACAATCCCGAACGACCCGCATCCAACTCGGACCATCGGGCGGTAACGTGTAATCAACGTTGCTCCATACCGAATTGTTATGCGGATAGCGACCGGTCGCGAGCGTCACCCTCGCAGGGATACATATTGGTGTCGTGGTGATGCAGCGTGTAAAACGCACGCCTTCTGCAGCGATTCGATCCAAGTTCGGTGTTCTCACCCAATCGCCGCTGCAACCCATTGCGTCCCAGCGCTGTTGGTCCGTCATGAGAAATAAGATGTTGGGCTCAGCCACTAGCATTCACCTCGCTCGAATAAAATTCGTCCGTCATGTGAATTGGATCTGGCAATGGCGTCGCCTCAGGTTGCCTGCTCAGCATCAATGTACGTCGGCACCTCTTCATCGTTGAAAAACGTGTCCATCTCCTCGCGCTCGGATGCCGTTAGCCGCCAGTCGGCGGCTGCCACGTTCTCCAAGAGTTCTTGTTCATTACGCATCCCCACGAGGCCGACAGTTACAGCCTCGTGCCCCAGGAGCCACGCAATCGCCAACTGCGCTACTGAGCGACCGTGATCGGCGGCGAAGGCACGCAATCGTTCAACGACACGAAGTTCCTTCTCGAAGTGGTCCTTTTCAAAAAGTGGGAGCCCAAACGCTTTACCACTGCTCCGCCAATCCCAATCGACAAACTCCGTTTCAGGAGACATTGCCCCAGTAAGAAGCCCAAAACCCAAGCTTCCATACGCCATGTAACCAATGCCCTCCCTCTGACAATACGGAAGAACCTCGGCTTCCATACGCCGGTCGAACATGTGATAGCCGACCTGATTCGCCGTCAAAGTTCCATGGGATTGGCACGCGGCCATCATCTCGACGTTGTAATTCGAAACACCGTAATGACGAATCTTGCCGGCCTGCTTAAGCGATTCCAAGGCCCCCACCGTCTCCTCGTGCGGAGTCTTGTGATCCGGCCAATGGATCAGCATCAAATCCACATAATCGCTGCGCAGGCGACGTAGGCATGCTTCGGTATGTTGCGTGACACTATCGGCAGAAGCATCTCGTCCGGCAACGGCAGCGTTGCCTTGTCGATCTGCATCATCGTGATAGGTAAAACCCACCTTGGTTACCAACACAATATCTTTTCGACGCTCTCCTAGACCTCGCGCAAGTAACTCTTCCGAAGTGTATGGCCCGTACACTTCCGCCGTATCAAACAACGTGATGCCGTGATCAACTGCCATTTCGACCGCACGCACGGCTTGTTTGATATCGATGTCACCGTACTGAGTTGTCCCCATCTCCCACGTGCCGAATCCGACGGCCGATGACTGTAGATCGGTGTTACCAAATTTCCGCTGTTCCATTCCAAGCTCTCTCGTTTATTCTCTGGGTCGGCAATCGCATGGCCGTTTCGACAACCATACGTATCGATACGCTATTTAACAAAACACCGAGTAGTGTAGGCATCGATCCGGACAATGATGAAACGCCAACAAAAGGGAAGGAAGGACATGAGTGATCTTGCATTTCAATCGGCCACAGACTTGGCGAGGGGTATTCAAAAGAAGACGTTCAGCTCACTCGAGCTCACGGAACTCTATATCGATCGAATCGAACAACACGATGGAGAAATCAACGCAGTAGTGGTCCGCATATTCGATCGCGCTCTTGACGACGCCCGCAACGCGGACGCCGCGTTGGCACGAGGCGAGAACCTCGGTCCATTGCACGGCGTCCCCATGACCATCAAGGAGTCCTACGTCATTGCCGACACGCCGACCACTTGGGGCCTTGAAGATTTCCGCAACAATAAGCCGACAAAAGATGGACTCGCGGTCCAACGGTTTAAATCCGCCGGCGCCCATTTTCTTGGTAAAACCAATGTGCCAGTGAGTCTTGCTGATTTTCAAAGTTACAACCCCATCTACGGCACAACGGGAAATCCTTGGGATCCAACACGCACGCCGGGAGGCTCATCGGGTGGCAGCGCGGCCGCGCTGGCGGCCGGTTTCACTGCCCTCGAAGCCGGTTCCGATATCGGCAGCTCCATTCGAAACCCCGCCCATTTTTGCGGCGTCTACGGCCATAAGCCGACGTGGGGGATCATCCCCATGCAAGGGCACGAACTCGCTGAAAATACCCCCGAGCCGGATCTCGCGGTATGCGGACCACTCGCGCGCAGCGCCGAAGATCTCGCGACCGCGCTGGACATTATGGCAGGACCCGTACAACGGGAAGCGGTCGGCTGGACATTAAATTTACCGCCGTCCGACATCACGTCGCTTAAGGGTGTACGAGTCGCACTATGGCCGAGCGACGACCTTGCACCTGTCTCGACGGAAACCCAATCGCGAGTCGCCATGGTCGGTAAGGCAGTTGAACGGTTAGGTGGAAGCGTGTCCGATACCGCTAGGCCCAATTTCGATATTAAGCGCGCTCACATCGCCTACCAAAGCCTACTCACTTCGGTCATGTCGGCCGGCATGGCCGATGACGAATATGCTCGTGCGCGGGACTTTGCCGATTCTTTAGATCCGAACGACATGTCACGCGCCGCGGTGGAATACCGTGCCCGCGTGCTTCCGCATGGTCATTGGTTACGTCACAACGTTGTCCGAGAACGACTGAGGTATGCGTGGGTCGAATTTTTTCAGGATTGGGACATCCTCGTTTGTCCCCAAATGGCGGTTCCTGCGTTTCCTCACGACCATCGACCTTTCGGCGAACGCACCATTGATGTTGATGGCAACGAGCAAGACTATTTCACCCAGCTATTCTGGGCAGGATTGATTACCAACCCGTATTTACCGAGCACCGTGTTTCCTACCGGACCTTCGAAGGACGGTTTACCCATCGGCCTCCAAGCAGCAAGCGCTCCGTATCGAGATCACCGAACCATCGCCTTTGCCCGACTGATCGGCGACGAGATCGGCGGGTTCGTTGCACCGCCGTCCTTCGCCAAGTCGACCTGAATCGCCGAACACGTGCGCTTTCTCAGCAGTATGAGCACTCCAAGAAGGGGCCGACGGGCGTCGACGTGTCTGGAATCGTCATGAACGAAGCACCCCATTCGATCGACAGCAAAGAGTCGCAACGCGAACGCCGCTACGTGCTGGCTATCCTCGTGCTGGTGTTCGCGTCCAGTCACGTCGACCGTCAGATCATGGGGATTCTCGGTCAGCCCATCAAAGAATCGTTGGCGCTGACCGACACCCAGCTGGGACTCATGACCGGGTTAATGTTCGCATTGTTCTACGCAACCCTTGGTATGCCCATGGCCATGTGGGCAGATCGCGGCAACCGTCGAAACATCATCGCACTATCGATTTCACTGTGGAGTGCGGCCACTGCCATCTGCGGGGCCGCGGCAAATTACGGTCAGCTGCTTATCGCCAGGATCTTCGTTGGTGTGGGAGAAGCGGGATCGAACCCACCGTCACATTCGATTATCGCTGACCTTTACGAACCGGAAGTTCGCACCACCGCCATGGCTATTTTCGCGACCGGGGTGAACTTCGGCATCTTAATCGGTTTCCTGCTGGGCGGTTGGGTTAACGAATGGATCGGCTGGCGCTGGGCGTTCGTGATCGCCGGCCTACCGGGATTAATATTGGGTCTGATCGTACGGTTCACGGTACACGAACCAATCCGCGGCCAATCCGATCCAGGTGCGCTCGTGAAGCGTGCGCCGCCCTTTCCTGTCGTCATTCGGACCATGGTGAAGAAGCCAGTGGTATTGCACTTCGTTCTAGGCAGCGCGTTGGCTAGTTTTGTCGGATACGCGGTGGTGCTATGGATTCCAGTCTATTTCGTACGTATTCACGAAGTGGGCACCGGCATGGCAGGGACGTGGCTCGCGCTGCTTATTGGTGGGGGGGGCGCGCTGGGAACATTTCTTGGTGGGTATTTCGCCGATCGCCTGAGCATACGGCACAGTCCCTCATGGCGATCTTGGATCGTTGCCATCGCGATCGTTGCCGCACTTCCTTTTAGCCTGTTGACATACTTTAGCGACTCGGCATTCCGAGGTTTTATCGCGTTCGTGATTCCGTCGATTCTCGGTGGTGTATTCATCGGCCCCACCTTTGCCATGGTGCAATCACAAATGCCGATTGAAATGCGATCCGTCGCGGCATCACTCAACCTATTCGTCGGCAACATCATTGGCCTAGGCCTTGGTCCTTACTCGGTTGGAGCAATCAGCGACGCCCTACAACCGACCTACGGCGGGAATAGCCTCCGTTACGCGTTAAGTGCTTTGGCCATTGTCTCGATTTGGAGCGCCCTGCATTTTTTTCTCGGTGGTAGGCAAATTCGTGATGAAGCCTCGCTGATAACGCCAGAGACACCAACCAAACCGCCGACAATCGAATGAGGTTAGACTCAACAACTGATTTAGGCGTAGATGTCTTGCGGCTTTAGTCTGCAGGTCAGTAGCAACCGTAATAAGGCATTAATTCGTGGCAACCAAAGCAAAATTTTCCCAACTCCTTGCTTACGGGGTTGGGCAAATCCCCATCTCCATCAAAGGCTACTTGTTCGGAGCGCCGATCATTTATTTCTACAACGATGTACTCGGGCTCGAGGCCTGGTGGGCTTCGCTCGCACTCGCGATTGCCATGGTCGTCGATGGCTTTACCGATCCCATCCTTGGCTACCTTTCCGATTACACTAAGTCGCGATGGGGCCGGCGCCACCCATATATATTCTTAAGCATCATCCCATCTGCTCTTTTTTTCTTCTTGTTGTTGACCGTCGATCAGAGCGAATCGCAACTGGCATTGTTCGTCCAATTACTGACACTCACCATCGGCGTCCGCGTCGCTTGGACCTTTTACCAAGTTCCGCGCGAAGCACTCGGTGCAGAAATCAGCAAGGATTACGAACAGCGTAATCAACTCCACGGTTTCAACAGCATGTTTGGCTGGATTGCGGGCCCGATCACGGCCTACCTATTTCTCAATGCCCTTGGAGATTCGTATCAAAATCTCAGTGCGTACCATTCCTTGGCTATGTGGGGCGCGCTCACTATCGTGGTTGTCGGATTCTTTTTCGCCTTCGCCACGGCGCGAGAAATCCCAAACCTTGAACCACCTAAGGCATCACTGCCAAGCACTGCTCGGGCGATGTTTCGGGATATATTTTCGACCCTTAACCACACGTCTTGGCTAAGTCTTTTTTGGTCCGGGGTCGTGTTCAGTTTATTTGTTGGGCTCACCATCGGCTTGGAGTTTTACTGGAACACCTACTTCTGGGATTGGAAGCCCGCCGACGTCGCAATATTTCCCATCGTGGCAATGGGCGGTGCCCTGATCATCAGCGCGTTTGCCGGCCCGCTGGCACGCGGTTACGACAAGAAAAAATTGGCGATCGGGCTGTTCTTGATCTCGATCGTTATCGGCCCGTCTCTACTAATTTTACGGTTACTCGACCTTCACTACGGCATTCAGATCCTGCCGCCAAACGGCGAAAAATATGGCCTCTTATGGTGGGTCATGCTCGCGCACGGTTTCTTTGCCGCCAACATTGCCGTCCTTGCTTGGATCCTTGTTGGTTCAATGAACGCCGACGTGGTCGAAGACAGTCAGACCAGCACCGGTCGACGCTCCGAAGGACTATTTTTTGCTGGCCCCAACTTGATTCAAAAAGCGATCAGCGGTGTTGGGCTGATGGCTAAAGGCCCCCTACTTTACTTTGTGGGTTTCCAAGCGGCCGCAAGTACTGCTGACAAAACCCTAGCGATTCAAGATCTCGCGCTCGTTGTCGCGGTTCTGAGTGTCATCATGCCCGCTATCTGCCTCTACCTACTTTCCAAATACCAAATCACTCGCGCTCAGCATCAAGGCAATCTGTCAGGGCTCGGCTATCGCGACGAGGACAGCACAGCACAACCTCCCATTTCCACTAAATAGGGCTGCGTCGATCGATTTGTGGGGTCCGTTAAACGATTGCAACTAGTTTGGCGGGTTCTCGTTGTGGGCAACGACTTCGATCAACAAAACGTTGCCTCTGGAGTCGATCACTTTAACCGACCCTCCGACTCGGCAGTCCTCGCCTTCGGCTAGCCACACCGAGTCCCCGACCTGGATCTTGCCCTGACCGTTCTCTATCGCTTCGACGACCGTGTAGGTTTTTCCCATGTACGCCTGTGTCCGATCGGCAAATGCCGGGACCTCAGGATCGCCGCGGCGCTTGCGCATCAGATACCCCAGACTGAGGCTGGCAAAACTGAGCAAGCCAAAAACAACCACCTGGCTCATGCCACTCAAGTCAACGACCAGTCCGATCAAACCCACTCCAAAAGCAGCGAACGCGAACCAGATCAAAAATGTCCCCGGTAACACGACCTCGCCAATGACGAGCACGATGCCGATCACCCACCAAAGGGAATCACCTAGTGCATCAAGCACTGTTTTCAAGGATGAATGTTCAAACCAGGTACTCGTGATTACCTGGTGTTCGCTCCCTTTGGTGGCCAGCGTCACCGAGCCCGTTTTCGTTGCTAGCGTCATGCCATCAATCTTCGCAAGCAGAACACCGATATCCGTCGCCATGACGTCTATCACGTTCTGCTCTAGAGCTTCCGATGCCGTCAGGTTAGTCGCTTCTCGGACCGTCTTTTCGGCCCAGGCAACATTGCGTCCGCGGAGCTCGGCTAAGCCACGCATTTTCGCCACAGCATCGTTCACCACTTTACGCTCCAGGTTGGGCTCCATTGCCTCGCCATCGGCCCGTACCGGCGTCGCCGAACCAATATTAGTCGCCGGCGCCATCGCGGCCACATGACTCGCGTACACGATGTAGGTCCCAGCACTCGTCGCGCTCGCACCTTCAGGCGAAACGTACGCGGCGACCGGAACTGGTGACGCCAGGATATCCTTGACAATGTCACGCGTGGAATCCATCCAGCCACCCGGCGTATCAATTCGAAGCACGACCAAGGGCACGTTTGACGTGCTCGCCTCTTCGAGTGAATCGGAGAGGTATCGTGCCGACGACACCTCAATGACGTCATCAAGATCGATCACCCACACCGGAGGAGTCGCGTGCGAAAGCACGCCAGTCATCAACCCCAACACCGAGATCATCAGTGTTCGTTTAGACACACGCCCTCCTCAGTTTGACGCCTTCGACCCCTACGTCTCGTCTTTGCCGAAAACTTCCTTCGCGATTTCACCGATACCAGCAATCGACCCAAGAAGACTCGTGGCTTCAAGTGGCAACATGATGATCTTTTGGTTATCTGCACTGCCTATGGTTTGGAGCGCCTTGATGTAGTCTTGGGCCACAAAGTAGTTAATGGCCGACATTTCACCCGCGGCAATCGCGCGGCTGACGGTTTCGGTCGCGTTGGCTTCCGCCTCGGCGAGTCGCTCGCGCGCTTCGGCTTCGCGAAAGGCGGCTTCACGCTCGCCTTCGGCATTTAAAATCTGTGCTTGCTTCTGACCTTCCGCCTCGAGAATTTCTGACTGGCGTTTACCTTCGGCATTCAAAATCTCGGCGCGCTTATCCCGTTCCGCTTTCATCTGCCGCGCCATGGCATCAACCAAATCGCGCGGTGGGTCAATGTCCTTAATCTCTACTCGGGTCACCTTGACGCCCCAGGGGGTCGTGGCTTCATCAATAACATTTAGAAGTTGCGCATTGATCGTTTCGCGCTGAGACAAGAGTTCATCCAAATTCATGTTGCCCATCACGGTACGGATGTTGGTCATGGTCAGGTTCTCCATCGCGCGTACCAGATCCGAGACGGCATATGCGGCCTTATCCGCTTCGAGAATTTGATAAAAGACGACGCCGTCAACTGCGACCTGGGCATTGTCTCGTGTAATCGCGGACTGGGTCGGGATATCTAACACGCTCTCCATCACGTTAATTCTTTTATCGACTTTTTCAATGATTGGGGTCAAGAAGTTGAGCCCGGGGCTGAGTTCTCCCGTGAATTTACCAAAGCGCGTTTTCGTGTAGATATGGCCCTGCGGGACGAACTTCACCATCGACGTCAGGACAAACACAATAACCAGTATTAATAGGACCGGTACGATTAAGTCCAACATAAATCCTCCTCGACCGTTCTTGGCATCGTTTATCCAAGAGAACGGCGTCAAAAATTAGCACCTTTACAGTCATAACCGAGTTAGCAGCGATAGACCAGCGTTATCGGTTGGAACCAAAGACACTTCCATCCTCTCTCCAGTGAATTTCATCCAACATCCAGTAAATTTCCATAAACCGGAAAAGTGCGGAATGAGCTCGTCGATGACGCCAGGCGATCAAACCGGCGGCTTAATTCAAGGCCTAAATAGCCAGTGACCATGCTGTCATCAATAATCCCACGGTAATGCCTGCGGCAATCCACTGCCCGCTCTTACCAAGCCGGCGAACGTCAAACGACGATGCTGCGGCTCCCAACACGATTCCCGCGAATAGACCAGCGCAATGCGCAAGAATGTCGGTCCTCGCCCCACTAACTCCTGTGAACGCGAGCAACGCAATTGCCCCAAAAATCGGTGCCGCGTTGCGCCGGAATCCCCCGCCTCGAAAGTAACCGCGCGCGACAACGTAGGCGGCGACCAACCCCACCTCGGCGAACGTCGCTGTCGACGCACCCAAGGAAAGAAACCCCTCCGGCCGGAAAAACGCGTTGAGACCATTTCCCAAGCCCCCGGCCAGTAACACCAAGAGCCAGCCAAATCCCGAGCCCAAGTGCCGGCCTACCATCAAACCAAACACAGCACCAAAAAAAGAATTCGCCACAATATGAGGAAGATCCGCGTGCAGCGTCAGCGCACAAAACAACCGCCACCATTCACCCAGACTGACTAGCGTCACGTCCATCTGACCAGCGCTGCGCCAATCGATTTCGGTGAACATGCCCGCGAGCGCCGGAATCGACCAAATCACGAGCAAGTAACCAACGACACCCGACCACCCCGTGTCGACGCGGAGGACCTTCGGTAGCGTTATCGGCGTGTTCTCGCGTCGGTATAACTCGAGCTGTCGCTTGGCGACATCCTCCGATGCCGACGGCACGTACAACAGCCATTCGTACGTATTGCGATCCGACCGATTAGCGATATCCATCGCGGTGAGAACCAAAGACGCGTCGGAGATAACACTACGATTCGTGTCGGTTTGGAGAAGCACCCACGGCGTTTGATCGTCCGATTCAGTCATCGTTAGATCTTAACGATTCGAGCAACTCTATGGGAAAAACTCCGCTATCGAAACAAAGAAACCAGTTATCACATATTTTATTAAAATCTTATAACTCTTTGTTTTTTATATTTTATCGAAAAGTTAGTTATCAACGATATGTCAGTACCTGACCGACACTTTGGAATCGGTCATAATTAATGGCACTACCTGATCACGTTGTCGCGCTGATCACTTCGTATCGAATTCATGGGACCTGCAAATACGCATGCCGGACGCAAGACAATATGTTGAAATTGAAGGCACCCTTGCACTCCGACGGGGTCAGTTAGCTAGTCCCACGATCGCATACGAATCGTGGGGCGAGCTGAATACGGCGAAGGACAATGGGATACTCCTGTTCACCGGACTATCACCCTCAGCCCATGCCGCCTCCTCCAACGAGGATCCTTCCAGCGGTTGGTGGGAAGACATGGTGGGGCCCGAAAAACCGATTGATACAACCCGTTACTTCGTCGTGTGCGTCAATTCACTAGGTAGTTGTTTCGGTTCCACCGGCCCCGCGTCGATAAATCCGGCCACCGGAAAACCATACCGACTGGGGTTTCCCGTGTTATGCCTGGAAGACGTAGCCCTCGCCGGTCAGAAAGTTATTGAACAATTGGGCATCGAGCATCTCCATGCCGTCGTCGGCCCCTCGATGGGCGGCATGACGGCGTTAGCACACACGCTGATGTTCCCAGGAGTCACTAAGCAACTTGTTTCAATCTCGTCCGCCACTCACAGCCTGCCCTTTTCGGTCGCGCTACGATCCTTGCAACGAGAGATGATTCGCAAAGACCCCCTCTGGCAACGAGGGCAATACGACATCGACGCACCCCCCGCGCAAGGCATGCAGTTAGCGCGCAAGCTTGGAATGATCACCTACCGATCCGCTCAGGAGTGGTCGACCCGATTTGGCCGTGAACGGGCGACCGATGACGCGCACCACGAGGACGACGATGCTTTTGGTATCACCTTCGAAGTGGAATCCTACCTAGAGGCACACGCGAAAAAATTCGTTGGGTCATTCGATGCCAATTGTTATCTCTACCTCTCACGCGCCATGGATCTTTTCGACACAGCTGACCATGGCGGTAGCGTTACGTCCGCGTTCAAAAACCTCCGCCTCGACAGAGTACTGGTGATCGGTGTTCAGTCGGACTTTCTGTTCCCAGCACACCAGCAAGAGGAACTCGCAAACGCATTCAATGAAAGAAGTATCCCCACCGAGTACGTCCTTCTACCGTCAATCCAAGGCCACGATTCTTTCCTCGTCGACATGGATCGATTCCGGCCCGTCATCGCCGACTTCTTCTAGCCACTGGACAACCAGCGCTCCAAGTCTTCAACCAGTTGCCCCGCGCTAACGTATCCCCCAGCAAATAGGCGAAAGTCGGTCCCGTTATCGGATACCACAATGCTGGGTAGCGCGTTCGTGCCGTATCGTCTCAAGCCCGTGAAACCCCATTCCGTGCGTGTCCTCACCTCGGTACTCGTCATGCGTTCTAACAACCGGTTTGGATCGATATCGAATTCTTTCCCGGTTTCGAGTAAGACGTCTTGACTATTGATATTGACGCCCTCCTTAAAAAAAAGTTGCTGCAGGCGATCAGTAAACAAAAAAGGGGGCTTACCCGAAATATCTCTTGCGCTTTCAAGCGCAAGACACGGCAACTGACTGTTGTAGATCGTACCTTCGGGAAGTTGGTGGCTGAACGTCTGTCCGGTGACCGCCGTCACTTCGTCCCATAGAAGATCAAGTCGACGACGCCCGTACGCGCCAACCGGACGCACACTGTCCGTGTTGATGCCACCCAATCGAATATCGAAAGAAATTCGGTCACCCAAACTCTCGACAACTTCGCTGATCGCCGGCGCCATTCCCCAACACCATGAACACATAGGATCCGACACAAAAATGGCGCCCGACACTCAGGTAATCCGAATCCGGGACATCGTCTCCTCCGTCACCATGCCCACGACATGCGCTTGAACGTAGCCGTGTTGCGCCAATGCAACAATACACGACGCACTGTTGTCCCGCGGGACCGACGCCAACAGCCCCCCCGCCGTCTGAGGATCGGCGAGCAAACGAACGAGCGGCGTATGCACATGTTTTTCCGGCACGACAAAGTCCTTGGTCACTTGCTCATTGTTCTGCTGCAGCGAACTCTCAACGCCACCCTCCATCAGGGCGTTCGCACCACCCAAAACGGGTACAGCGAAGGCATCAAGCACAACGGCTCGGCCCGACGCACGCATCATCTCACCGAGGTGTCCAAGCAATCCGAACCCGGTGACATCGGTACACGCCGTTGCGCCATGATCTCGGAGTATTCCCGCTGCGAGCGCGTTGGACTGATCCATCATTTCAATCGACGTCATCAAATCACGTGCCACCGTTTTCCCTTGCATGGCTCCTGCAAGTATCACGCCGGTGCCGATGGGTTTCGACAAAACCAAGTGATCACCGACCTGCATGCCACTTTTTAAAAGGGGCTCGTTGGGAGCGGCGCCTGTGACCGTGAAGCCGATGGAAAGTTCGGAAGCTTCTGCCGAATGCCCTCCCACTAAACTCACACCGTGAGACGAAAATACGGAGACTGCGCCGGTCATCATCTGTAAGAGATCGTCTTCCATCATCGCATCCGCCATCGCCGGCACCGTGGCGATCGCCAACGCGATACGCGGTACGGCCCCCATCGCGAACAGGTCGTTCATCGCGTGATGTGCTGCGATTCGGCCAAATCGATACGGATCCGAAATCATCGCTCTAAAACTGTCGCAGCTGGTGACGATTGACGAACTCCCTAATTCCACGATGGCAGCATCGTCGCCAATACCCTGTCTGATATCGGGGCTCGCTTGGATTGGTAATTGCCCCAACACACGTGCCAAGAGATCGGCACCGAGTTTTGCCCCACAACCACCACAACGCATCGCAGACGGAGCATCGGCGCGCAAACTGGGCGCTAGCTCTGGTTCCGGCACCGTCATCATCGGTAACTGGTTAAAGCGCCGCATGAAACGACGATCTATCCAATGTTTCCAAGCCCCCATCCGGCGTCCACGCATCGACCAGGCTCCTCGCGACGCGACTGCCGATCGCCGGCCCACTCGAATCAATGCAAGCGCCCGACGCTGCGCGCGGTATTGGCGCAAGCGTTTAGACAAGACAAAACGCCGCAAATTGTCCGCCAACACCGGGCCTTCACGTACTGCAAAAACGCCGGATTTCGGTCGGGGCTGATCAATAAGGTCAACTACATCACCGGCCGCAAAAACGTTCGGATGGGACGCCGACCGCAACGACCGATCAACACGAATAAACCCGTTGTGGTCGACCGCAAATCCGGATTCGGCCAACCACTTGGGCGCCTCGACTCCGGTCACCCACAACGTCGATTCTGCCGCAATGAAATCGCCCGAGGCACTCCATAGCCCCGCATTATCAACATTACTGACGGTAAACCCGGTCGCCGTGACGATACCGTGGAGTCCAAGGACACGTTCGATCGCTGTTCGCATTCTGTTCGAGTGGCCACGAAGCAACGCGCTATCGGCTGTCACCAGCGTGATGCAAAAACGCGATCCGAATCGTTCGGCGATCGCAACAGCCAACTCCACGCTGCCCGGACCGCCACCGACAATGGCTAATGGAAATTCGGCATGACCGCGGGTTCGGTCGACCAGGCCTTCCCACGCTTCGATAAATCGTCCAATGGGTTTAACTGGAAGCACCGTGTCATGGACTGGCATTCCTTGTAACGGCACCCCACCCGTATTGATCGATAACACGTCGTAACGAATGGACGGGCGATCGACAAACAGGACACGATTATCCTCTGGGTCCACGCCAATCACTTCGTCGGCAATAAACCGAGCGTTGCAAAACGCACCCAGCCGCGCCAGATCGATATGGATAGCGTCCCAGGGATACTGACCGGCGATAAACCCCGGCAGCATGCCTGAATAAGGTGTATGGGGCTCACGAGCAACCAACGTTAACCGCACGCCGGGCTCCGGACGCATACCAAACCGTCGCAATACCTGGACGTGACTGTGGCCGCCACCAACCAAAACGATATCCCGAACGTCGGGGATTTGCTGCATCAGAAACTCAACAACTTAGGCGTCGAAGTCCTCATCGAGGTATTCGAGATCGGCCTGAAACCGCTTTTCTTCTTCAAGTTTCTCGATACGTCGACGTATGTCTGCCAGATCATTATCGGTCTCTTTCTCATCCACCAAAGCATCAGGATCGACATCGGCGTCGTCTCCAGCTAGGTCGTCAAGCTGGGCCTCCGAGATAGTCTCCGTCCCTGCCGCGCTATCGGAAGTATCTTCCAATCCCTCCGCATCTTCGTTTTCTTGATCGTCTGGTTGTGCCGTCACGCGTACTTCTACTCAGCTCACGTTTGTCGTGCATGTCGAAGGAGTTCGCGTGTCAAGGGTTCAAGGTTAACTCGAAGAACATGCAATCTATCTCGCTCCTCGCGGGAAAGCATTTCTTGTTTCTACGCTGGAGACGTCTTGAAGATGTTGCCGCCGCACCGGGAAATTGATGAGGCAACCTTTCGCCCCCACCTGTTCAAACTCAGGTCGAATGCCGTTAAGAATCGCATCGAGCGCTTCCGCGACGTAATGGCGGCCTGCCTTCGCTTTTTGACGCTCGTACGTCAATCGGTCATTCACTGGACCACGGTACACGAGATCCCATTCGTTCGTATCAATCACCAACACTTCCGCCGTTCTTGTGATTCCCAACGCCTCACCCACGTGTTGACCGTCGTCGTTGAGAATGGGGAAATCGATATTCCACGCCTGCGATTCTTCGCGGATCGCCGAGGCATCGTCCTGTAGATTCGAATTGATCATCAAAAACATAACGTTCTTGGTCGCATAAAGATCGCGCACCGCCTTGATGTCACCGAGCGCGTTCCGAACAATAGGACAGCCGTTGCCCTGTACCATCAACACGACGGCTTTTGAATCGGCATAACCGTAGAGTTCGTGCAATGCGCCGTTTTGATCGAGTAGGGAAAAATTGTCTACCGTCAAACACCAAGACTGCAGAGCGGTCACGATCACCGTAGCAACTGCGATTTGGCGTAATCGAATAGGCTTCCTATCCATGGGCGCCTGTATACCACCATTGGGCCAATGTGTCCTCGACGAAGTGACAACGCTATAAAGGGTTTCGAGCTATGTGAAGGCCGTCGGATTAACTATCCAGGCTTCTTTTGCAGTCTCCCCGAACCGATGTCATCACGATAACCCGTCTCGACTTCATCATTGGAGTCGGCCACGATAAAGCGGCAAACGTCCTTCGCGTGCTCGCTGAGTGTTTCATAGATGGCGTACGGCATGCTGCGTCGCATCGGCTCACGAAACCACGGGGCATAGAATTCCGCATTCGGTATTGCCCGTACTTCGTTGGAAAGATTTGGTGTTCCGCCATGCCATGCACGAACGTCTCGAATTAACACGCTGCCTGCCGGCGCCGGGCAAACCGCACTCAGCTTCATCCACTCGGGTTCCGACTTGAGGTCCGGAATCGGTTGTTGGCTGTACTGCGTACCAGGAATTTGACGCGTCGCACCATTAACGGCGGTAAAGTCGACCATCAAAAAGTTGCAACAAACGTAGGGACACGGTAAATCGCGATAGTTGAGCTTGCCGCGCGGATCGTGAAACGAGCCCAAGGTGTATGAACGGGTCGAATCCGGTGGCGTGAATTCTCGCCGATCACTCATATCAGCATGGAGGGCTTGGTACTCTTTCGCGCCTGGTAGGCAAAAATCGCCGCCGCCGCCACGTGAAATGTAGTTTGCCGAGCCAAAAATCGACGTCAAAATAGGCGTCACCGTCGGTAAATCGATCAGCATTACCCACTCCGGTCGGTGAACCAAATGGCCCGTCAGGCTCGAACTGCCAAACGAGTATCGATGAGAACCGCGATTGCCGAAACGGTCGGCATCGCGCGACAGAATTTCATGGATGACTTCATCGCTACCCCCGCGGATAAACGCTAACTGATCATCGGATAGCACATCGCGGATAACCACAAAGCCGTCACGGTAAAAGACCTGCGTCGCCTGTTCGACTTGATCGGGCGTCAATATTTCGAGCCCTCTGATACCGTTGTTCGTACGCAAGTATTCGCGACGTTCAACCACATCCGTGGCGTTCGGATCCACGTTGACCCAACCTAGATCGTTGAGCGGGACCGAAAGCGCGTCCGGGTCATCTACTAAGTTGGGCAGTTTACTCATCATTAGCAATCATAAGACAATCGTGATGACCCACGTTAGAGCCGTCCCGGTAGCTCTGAAACAGCCGGTAAACAGACCGTTCACGGACTGTGCCGTTCTACCCCTCTTATTTAGGCTGGCAAATCTGGTAATCTGCACTGGGGAGATTAGGAAATACGAAGTGCGAACATTCATCTCAGGCGTTACGTGCGCCATTTTCATTTTCATTGCAAGCCATGCGTTTACTAACGAATACAAAGCACCCCGGTTAGCGGGTTCTGACCAACCAGACATCAATGGCATCTGGCAAGCGCTTAACGCAGCCAACTACGATATTGAACGGCATATGGCGCGTCCAGCGATGGCCCTTAGAGACGGACCGCACGGTCCGGTTCCAGCCGTCGATGTTGTAAAGCTAGGTGCCGTGGGTTTGGTTCCGGGGGGCATGGGGATATTGGTCAACGCCGACGGTACGCCATCGGAGTCCGGACTACCGTACAAGCCAGAAGCACTAGCAACAAAGCAGGAAAATGCAGACCAATGGCTCGAAAGAGATCCAGAAATTAAATGTTATTTGCCCGGCGTCCCGCGAGCGAACTACATGCCCTATCCATTTCAGATCATCCAGAACAAAAATGCGGTCTTTATCGCGTACGAATACGCTGGCGCGGTTCGTGACGTTTATTTTGATAATGACATCCCCGCACCCGTCGACTCCTGGATGGGCCAGTCCGATGGCCACTGGGAAGGCGACACGTTGGTCATTGAAGTCACCGGGCAGCTTGATAGTTCATGGTTTGACCGCGCCGGTAACCATCATTCCGCTGCGATCAAAGTGACCGAGCGCTGGACCCCAACTGGTCCGAATCATCTGCAATATGAAGCAACAATCGAAGATCCTGAAACATTCACCGAACCTTGGACCATTGCAATGCCGTTGTACCGTCGTATGGAACCCAACGCGCGGCTAATGGATTTAAAATGTGTCGAGTTCGTCGAAGAATTGATGTACGGCGAATGGCGTCGATACCCACTGGACAAGTGATATGAAAATTAAAGCAACCGCCTTGTTACCTATACTCTCGGCCGTGGTCATCGGCTCATTTGCGACCGCGGATATACCGCGAACTGCGGAGGGTAAGCCCGACATGAGCGGCACTTACAACGTCGGCACTTCAACGTCAATGCAGCGAAATCGTATTTTTGGCGACAACCGTTACATGACCGAGGAGCAGGCAGAACGATATACCCGCGCCACCCAATCGATCCTGCAAGGCCGAACAGAAAGCGATCCCGACAGGGAAGCGCCACCCGAAGGCGGCGATGGCTCACCGGGGGCTGCCGGCAATGTTGGTGGATACAACGCCTTTTGGATTCCACGAGATGGCACCACATCGGTCGGCAAGATGATCCCAACATCAATCATCTACGAACCCGAAAACGGGCGTTACCCACCAAGAACTGAAAAGTCACGGGAACAAAGGGCAAGCCGATACCGAAACTATCGTCAAAACGACGGCACAGCATGGTGGCTAGAAAACGAGGGTCCCGGTCCATACGACGACCCCGAACTACGGCCCCTTGCAGAACGTTGCTTGCTCGGCTTTTCATCAACGTCAGGGCCACCCATGCTCCCGGCGCTCTATAACAACACCAAGCGCATCGTGCAGACGCCCGATACCGTGATGATTCTCATCGAGATGAACCACGACGCCCGTATAGTCCGCATGAACGGGGAGCACGTCGCGCCGGATGTCCGAAAATGGATGGGCGATTCTATCGGCCACTGGGAAGACGACACGTTGGTGGTGGACACGACCAACTTCGCTGACCGGCCCGGTCTTGGTGGTGCCACACGAAACCTTCACGTCGTCGAACGCTTTAGCCGAGTGGACGAGAGTACCCTGCTTTACGACTTTACCGTCGACGATCCTACGGTATGGACGCAGCCGTGGCAGGGGCAGTATTCCTGGCCAGAAACCGAGGAACGGCTCTACGAATACGCGTGTCACGAGGGCAACTACGCGCTCGGTAACATTCTTCGCGGCGCAAGGATTCTTGAAGCCGATGCCGTGACCGCACAAGGAGGAGAATAAACGTGAAAGTACCGAATCTAACCATTGCATTGCTCGCTGCATTCTTGCCCGTATCCAGCGCACAAGCACATCACGCCTTCGGGGCGGAATTCGATCCCAACCGCCCACTCCTTATTAAGGGCGAAGTCATCAAGGTCGAGTGGGTGAATCCGCACGCATGGATCCACGTTGCACGCGAGATGGAAGATGGGACGACCGAATCATGGATGGTTGAAGGTGGTACACCAAACACACTCCTACGTCGTGGGATCACGCGAGATTCGCTAAAACCCGGTATCTATCTGGTGGTCGATGGGTACCAGTCGAAAGACCGTTCCAATCGCGCCAACGGCCGCAACATTACTTACGCCGATGGAACCACCCTGTTTCTGGGATCCTCAGGGACAGGAGCGCCTCGAGACGGCGCAGATCCGCGCGACCGACCACGCTAATTGTTAGCGCGTCAACTCCCCATCGGAGTCGTAATATCGGCAGTGATCGGGTGTAGCGCGCCCGACACAAGTTCGATCGTCGACTACGAGACATCGCTCGATGTAGAACAACTCATGCATTACGTGCTCGAACCAGCCGCCGATATCGTCTGGGATTCGGCAGGCACCATCGCAACACTCGAAGGGGTCGAAGACCTCGCACCAACCACCGACGAGGGTTGGTTCCGCGTCCAACACGCGGCTGCCGTCGTCAGCGAATCAGGCAACTTATTACTCATGCCGGGCCGGGCCAAGGACGACGACTGGCGCGAAATTTCGCTGGGATTAGTGTCCACCGGCAAAGCGCTAATGACGGCGGCCGAACAACAGAACGCCGACGCCATTTTTGATTTGGGCGGTCAGCTATATAACGTGTGCGTTGCGTGCCATCAACGCTACTGGGTCGAAAACGATCAGTAGAGCGTTTCTTGGCCTGATTATTCTCGGCTTCGCTATTTCAGCGTCCGGACACGATCTCTCCCAAGCCAACGCCAATTACGTCCAATCGATCGAAGGGGCCGCCGCCGCAGTATTTACCTACCTTGGCGCTAAGCACATGTTCACCGGTATTGATCACATCCTCTTTCTGACCGGGGTGATGTTTTTTCTTCGACGCGCACGGGATGTCGCAATTTATGCGTCGCTTTTTACGGTTGGACACAGCATCACGTTGCTTTGTGGCGTCCTCGCGAACTGGATGGTGAACGCCTCGATCGTCGATGCGATCATCGGTTTTTCGGTCGTCTACAAGGGGTTCGAGAATCTCGGCGGTATCAAACTGCTCGGCCGTTGGGCGCCCGACACCCGAATCGCGGTTTTCGTTTTCGGGCTGTTCCACGGGCTCGGGCTTGCGACCAAACTTCAAGGACTCATGTCCACTGAAAACGGCGGTTTGATTAATTTGATTTGTTTCAATGTCGGCGTCGAGTTGGGCCAACTCGCTGCGTTGGTATGCGTGATGGCGGTTCTCATCTTTTGGCGTTTCCGCCCGAGTTTCGGGCGCATGAGTTTTGTTGCCAATAGCGCATTGGTGGCCAGTGGATTTATGCTGGCTGGGTATCACTTGCTGCAATATTCGCTTTCGTCATGACCTCCAACCCCACCACCAAGTCCATTGCCGCCACCACCGCCATCTCATTTTCGATCGCAGTCATCGTCCTGATCGGCGCGGTTCTGCCCGCAGAGTTTGGCATCGATCCGCTCGGCACCGGGAAAGCATTGGGACTCTTAGATCTATACGTCACCGATACGACGCACGCCATTTCAATGGCGCAAACAGATGACTATGTCACCCACGACATCGAGATTCCGTTAAGTCCATTCGAGTCGATGGAGTTCAAGTACCACCTCGCGGCCGGCGCCGGCATGGTTTACAACTGGGACGCGTCAGGCGAGGTTTTGTTCGACTTTCACGGCGAAGCCGACGACGCCGAGCCGGGAGAGGCGAGTTTTTATGAGAGCGGTCGGAAGCGCCATTCTTCGGGGACATTTATTGCGCCTTTTTCCGGCAAACACGGGTGGTTTTGGGAAAACCGCGGCACCAAAGTCGTCTCAATACGTTTGACGTCTGCAGGACATTACGATCACGGGATCGAATACCGCGATCGTAGTATTCAACAACATGCCATCGGCGCCTCTAACTAACTACGTGGTTCAGCGGTTTAACTCCGACGGTACGGTACCGAGGACAATCCATAGTGGATCGCCCGTCGCGGGCGACTGATCGACAAACCTAATCTCCTCAAAGCCAGCCTCGAACAGAAATGCCGACACCAATTCCACCCGTTCTCTCGGAGACAGTGAGTGGAATGCCGCGATGGCTTTAGTCGGAAAACACCGGTGGGACATCGCAATCGCTATTTGACCCTCGGGACGCATGACCGAACGCACAGACGACAGCACTTCGACGGGTTTAACCAAGTATTGAATCGACACACTAATGAGCACGCGATCAAAGGAGCTAGGTGCATAGGGCAGCTCGTGATCGCGATTCAAGTCGTGGACCAAGTATTCCGTCAGCCTCGCGTTGCCGACCAGTTCTTCCTCGTTCATGCCAAGTCCGGCCACCCGTCCTAATGTTTGATCCTCGGGCAGGTGCGAAATCCACGAACTCATGAGATCAAGAACGTCGGCTTTCAACGGAACGAATTCCCGATAGAATTGCGTCAATGCTTTGATCGTCTCTGGATCAATATGGGCGACGAAGCGCGGAGCCAAATAAAAGTTCCCATCCGGGCTCTCGTCGGCTCGGCGGAAGTACTCTTCAGGAAATACGTTTTCGTCCATGAGCCGATTCATCACTGAAAGTCGGGCGCTCGTCAAGCTAGCCGCTCCCATGGCACTAACCCAGTTCTTCATCATGGGGATGGGATTTTTGGATACCGCCATGGCGGGCCGTTACTCCGCCACCGATCTCGCCGGCGTTGCGCTCGGGGGGAACATCTTGTGGCCCGTTTTTATGCTGACCGCCGGCATCACCATGGCGCTGACCCCTATCACGGCCCAATTGAGAGGAGCCAATCGCGTACACGAAATCGGTGCCTTGGTGCGACAAGGGATATGGATTGCGCTAGGCGCGTCGCTTGTCACCGTCGTCCTCGTCACGCAAGCGGGGACAGTGTTCCAATGGATGGCCATCGATCGCGACGCGATCTCCATCGCGGATCAATACCTGGACGCCGCCGCGTGGGGAATCCCGACGGTGTTCGTGTACGTCACGCTCAGATATACGTCCGAAGGCCTCGGACATACCGTATCTCCCATGGTCATCGTCGCGTTCGCGCTCGCCGTCAATGCGTTTTTGAATTACGCGTTCATCTACGGCCGATTCGGCGCCCCTGAATTGGGCGGTGTCGGGTGCGGTTACGCCACCGCGATCGTTATGTGGTTAGAGCTATTGCTTATGACTACCCAATTATTTCGGGCGCACTTTCGTCGAACCAGAGTGACGGCCAGATTCGATCTCCCCAACATCGCCACGATTGCGAATATCTTCCGTATCGGCCTCCCCATCGGTCTATCATCGTTTATCTCGATGGCGATCTTTTCTGTCATCGGCTTTATGGTCGGTACCCTCGGCGTCGTTCCGTTGGCCGCACACAGCATCGCCGGGAACATCAATTGGGCGACGTTTGTCATCCCGATGGCAATCGGGGGAGCTGCCAGCATTCGGGTTGGATTAACGGTGGGGGCCGGGGATTATGCCGGCGCTCGCGCGGTGAGCGCCACGGCGATCAAACTCGCTCTCGCTTACGCATTATTGGTGAGTTTGCTGCTGGTCTTGTTTCGGCACGACGTGGTCTTGCTCTACTCACAAGACGCCGACGTTTTGGCCATGGCGGCGACGCTCATACTCATTATTGCGGTTTATCAAATCGCTGATGCCACGCAGGGAACCGCCATCGGCTCGTTGCGCGGCTATAAAGACACGCGCGCACCCATGATCTTTGCGCTGGTTGGTTATTGGATCATCGCGTTGCCAGTCGCCGCCTATTTTGGTTTCGGCGATTACGGCGTATACGGATTCTGGGCCGGAATGGCGATCGGCGCTGCACTGGTCGCATTAGCTAGCGGACTGCGACTTCGATCGACCAGCCGTAACGAGGCCCGTATCAAGCAGTTTTCAGGTCTCTAACACATTGAACCGTAGCCCCAACCTGCGGATCGAAAATCCCGTCGACTAGGCTAAGTTCGATGCCGGAATGTGAACAATCATTCCGTCGAGACGTTCACTTATCGGCACCTGACAGGTCAGACGGCTATTGCTACGGCGCTCCGGGACAAACTCCAAGATGTCATTTTCGTCGGGATCCAACGGACCCGAAAGCACAAACCAAGATTCTTCTAGATAACAATGACACGTCGAGCAGGTACAACCACCGCCGCATTGCGCCGTGATACCCGGCACGCCGTGATCGACGGCGCAATCCATGACAGACTCACCGTCCGTTGCTTCAAGGACCTGACGGCTGCCGTCCGGCTGCACGAATGTAATCTTCACCACGGCAGCGATGCTAGAGTGGCCACGTCGAAATAGCTATGATGCGCGGTTTGCGGAAGGGAGTACGCGTTTGCGAGTCGTTGGCCTCACAGGCGGAATTGCATCTGGAAAGTCCACAGCGGCAACGCTGCTGGGCGAGCTCGGCGCACACATAATCGATGCAGACGTTCTGGGTCACCAAGTGTACAACCCCGGCACATCGGCATTCCAAACGGTGGTGAAAACGTTTGGTGAAGACATCGTTGCAGACGACGGCACCATCGATCGTCGCGCGCTCGGCAGCAAAGTGTTCGGTAACGGCGACGCTCTAACACGTCTCACCGATATTGTCTGGCCCGAAATACGCCGATTGGCTGAGTTGGAGATTCGCAAGGTCGGCGACGAAAATCCCAATGCCGTGATCGTGTTGGAAGCGGCGGTTTTGCTCGAAGCCGGTTGGGACAACATCGCCGATGAAATCTGGGTCGTCGTCGTCGACCCCGAGATTGCCATCGAGCGCGCCATGCAACGTGATGGCGCCGATCGGGAGGCGATCGAAGCGCGCATCAACAGCCAACTTAGTAACGACGAACGCACCGCCAAAGCGCACCTTGTCATCGACAATTCCAAAGACCAAGCAACACTCGTGAGCCAAATTAATGCGGCATGGAAGCAAGTCTCCAGCGGATGAAGGAATCAGCATGATCATCGACCTCCATACCCATTCCATCAAATCGGACGACGGTCGGGCAAAAGTCCAAAACTACTGTCAGTGGATTAAAACGCGAGACATCCCGATCGATGGTTTCGTTTTGACCGAGCACCGACAGTTCGATTTTGAATCCGATTACAGCGCGCTCGCTAAAGAGTTTAATCTGATCATCCTTAAGGGTGCCGAGGTCGAGACCGAATACGGGCACGTGCTCGTGTTCGGTGTCACTGAAGCGCTGACCGAGCAATTCAACTTCTCAAGCATCGGCCTACCTCTGGCCGATGTAATAGAAAAAAGCGAGGCCCTTGGCGCCGTTCCAGTGCCGTGCCATCCTGGCAGGCCACGCGTCGGTATGAGCGCTCATTTAGACGAGTACGGCATCCCTAAGGGAGTCCGTATCGTCGAAACGTTCAACGGAGGTAGTCGCAATAACGAGGACGACATTGCACAGTCCATGGCCGAACAGCAGTCTTACCTGGGTATTGGTGGCAGTGATTCACACATCGTTAGTCATGTCGGCCGCTGTGCAACCGAATTCTCGAATCCTGTCCACTCAGAACTGGAACTCGTGGAAGCGCTAAACGCAGGCGAATTCAAAGCCGTCTCGTTCAAAACGTAATCACTCAATTGCGGAATTATTGATGTCGAAGATCAATTTTTGCCCACGCTGCGCTACTCCGCTCACCAGCGTGTTTGATGGTGGTCGGGACCGCCAAGCGTGCCCAGATACTGACTGCGGGTTTGTCCATTTTGGGGATTTTTCTATTGGCTGTTCGGGTGTGGTGTTACGCACAGAAGCAGGCGTCAATAAGGCACTTCTTATCCAGCGTGGTCAGGAACCCTTTGCCGGCACATGGCAATTACCCGGCGGATACGTCGAAAACGACGAACTACTTTCCTTGGCCGTCGAGCGTGAAATCGAAGAAGAAGCCGGTGTTACCGCCAAAGTAACCGACGTCGTCGCCTTCCGTCACATGTTGGGTGGTCCGAGCTCAAACATCTACATGATTTTCCGTCTCGATTATGTTGCCGGAGAACCTCGCTACGACAGCGTCGAGACTGCCGACGCAGGTTTTTATTCGCTCGACGAAATGGCAACCATGCGTGGGGTCCAAAACATTTCCCGGTGGGGGATCGAACAAGCCATTCTGACCATACCCGGTAGCGGGCTCACCCTCGATACGACTGGGACCCGAATGCCCCGTTGGCAGGTATTCGGTCTTACCGATGCCGATCCCGAGGTTTGGCGGCAGCACTAAAGATTCGTGACCCGTACTTCTATAGCGGTCGAAAGAGCGGGATCGCGTAATCGCCGTGGGGTTCCCATTCGACACGAACCGCCATTCCACAATGCACGTCGCTCGATGGATCTTCAATACCCACGACGTTGGACAGCAACCGCGGGCCCTCATCTAGGTCAACCCAAGCAACGACATAGGGCACATGTTGCCGAAAGAAGGGGTGGTAGCTTTGGCGGACGATGCTGTAACTGTAGATCGTCCCTAGCCCGCTGGCGTCGTGCCATATGAGGTCGCGACCCAAGCACCCGACGCAATGGCGACGTGGGTGAAAAATGACCGTGTCGCAATCATTACAGCGCTGAAAACGAAGTTGACGGTCCATGGTCCCTTGCCAAAAGGGCGCCGTGTCAGACTCTTCGAAATTGGGTAGAGGTCGAGTCGATTCAGTCATATTAGTCACCTCCCAAGACGACGGTTCCGGCGCTATGTCGACTGCCCAGCATGCCGCCATTGCCATGTGCCACCGCAAGTTTCGCTCCCTCAACTTGAGCCGTGCTTTCGCCACGTAGCTGCCGCGCTGCCTCGATAAGCAAAAAAATGCCGCGCATACCCGGGTGATTTGACGATAGGCCACCACCATCCGTGTTGAGGGCAGGGCCCTCGCTGGGGCGATCGAAACGAAGACGGTCACCTTCGACCCAACGACCACCCTCGCCTTTTGGACAGAAGCCCAAGTCTTCAAGAATCGTAAGAACCGTGATACTGAACGAGTCATAGATCATGGCGATGTCCATCTCATCTGGACCGACGCCCGCTTCGCCGAAACCAATAGGACCCGATTGGACTGCGGCGCTCGACGTAATGTCCGCACCTCCACCGGGGTACTTGGTGGCCTCCCCTGTCCCCAAGATCCAGACCGGTTTATGACGGCAATCGCGAGCCACATCCGGTGCCGCGATGACCACGGCACCGCCTCCATCTGAAATCATGCAGCACTCCAGAAGGTGTAATGGGTCAGCGATCATTCGCGAATTAACCACGTCGTCGACGGTTGTTTCCCGGATATCGAGAAACTCCAAATCTTCCATTGCACGAACGGCGTCCGGGTTTCGCATCGCGTGACAGCGAGTGGCCACCGAAATTGCAGCTAACTGTTCACTGGTCGTGCCAAATTCAAACATGTGCCGACGCGCGCACATCGCGTAATTCGCAATCAGCGTTAATCCAGCGAACGATTCGAGATTATCGGCTGGATAACCCCCCATGCCACGACCCCCTGTGCCAATGCGGGCGACGTTGCTGTGCGCAGTCGAACCGTATGTCAACAAGGCGACGCGAGCTTTACCGGCTGCGATGGCTCGGCGCGCGTGCGCGGCATGAAATTGATACGAGCTTCCACCGACATTGGTGGTGTCAATCACGGTCGGACTTAATCCGAAATATTCGGCGATGGTTAAACCACTGGCACCGCCCTCGCCCGCGTCATAAATACCATCCACGTCGGACCAGGTAAGACCCGCATCGGCAAGCGCTTTACTCGCACTCTCAGCCTTAATGTGAAGCGGAGAAAGTTCTCCCTCGACATCGCGAGACGGAAATTCATGGATACCGACAATGGCAGCATCCCGTTGTTGAATAGACACACGTGCATCCTTCGAAGCGGGCCTGGGAGTCTACGAAATTACCGGAATCTAAGTCCAATCAGGATGATTCGCCCGCGCTACACCTCATAGGTCTGGCCGCCATGAACGCAACAGAAGGGAGTTGGCAACAACGCTGACGCTTGACAACGCCATGGCAGCGCCAGCGATCGTGGGGGTCAGCGCCCCAGACATCGCAAGAGGCATTGCCACAATGTTGTAGACAAACGCCCAGAAAAGATTTTGTTTGATTTTGCGGAACGTGCGTCGACTCGCGTCTATCGCTCCGGGAACCAAACGCGGGTCAGCACGCATCAGAGTGATTGCCGCCGTTTCCATGGCAACGTCAGTCCCCGAACCCATCGCAAAACCGACGTTCGCAACTGCCAACGCGGGACTATCGTTAACACCATCACCCACCATACCGACCGGAATCCCCCCTTCAATCCAGTCAGAAATCAATTGCGCCTTTCCTTCAGGAGACACACCTCCATGCGCTTCAACGATGCCCACATCGTCAGCAACTGAACGGACAGCCGCCTGGGCATCGCCCGAGACAATGACGGGTTCAATATGCATTCGTTCCAACTGCCGCACTGCCTCGGCGGCTTCGGTCCGTAGCGCATCGTGGATCGAAAAAACAGCAAGCACCTGTGTCGAGTCGGCGAGCCAGACCTTCGTATCCGTTTCGTTCAGATCCTGTATCGAAGGAACCACAAGGCCGGACTCACGCACCATAGCGTCGTTACCACATAAATAATCAGTCCCTGCGACCCGGCCTTCTACGCCCTGGCCAACGCGATTGACGAACCCCTCGCTTTGCCCCGTCGAAATACCACGCTCGTTGGCCGCAGCGCAAAGTGCCCTTGCCAGCGGATGCTCGCTATTTTGTTGTATCGCAGCAGCGATCTCGAGTACGCCAGGTTCATCAGTACCCGCTAACGTTGTGATTTGTCGCACCCGCGGTTGCCCGAGAGTAAGCGTCCCCGTCTTATCGAAGACGATCCGCTTGAGCACTTGAGCTTCTTCGAGTGTCGAGACATCTCGGATCAAGATCCCAGCGCGCGCCGCGGCCCCTGTTCCCGTCATAATCGCGGTCGGCGTAGCCAAGCCCAACGCGCACGGGCACGCGATGACCAATACCGCGACCGCGGCCAGTAACGCCGCTTCAAGGTCGCCGTATAGAAAAAACCAACCCGCAAAGGTGATGCCTGCGAGGATTAGAACAAGCGGCACGAACCATACGGTGATTCGATCGACCAAGCTCTGTACCCGAGCCTTACCGAGCTGCGCGCTTTCCACCAACCGCACGATCCTCTGCAGCGTGGAATCTTCGCCGACGGCTAATGTATCGATCTCTAACATGCCGTTGATGTTGATCGAACCTCCGGTCACGGTATCGCCTTGTGACTTCAGCAGCGCCACGCTTTCGCCCGTGATCAGTGACTCATCCACCTCCGCTTCACCCTGAATGACTCTGCCGTCGACGGCGACACGGTCACCGGGTCGACATACAACCACATCGCCAATGCGTACCCCCGCAATCGGTCGCTCTTCCAAATTGCCGGCGGCCGTTTTCACCAAAGCAATCTCCGGACGCAAAGACATGAGAGCTCGAACCGCTTCGCTCGTTGCCCGCTTGGCCTTTGCTTCGAGATACTTGCCAAGCAGCACCAACGTAATCACGACCGCCGACGCTTCAAAAAAGAGTTGGCCTTCGGCCGCTTCGCCTAACGTGACTAACAAGTACCAGCTATAGACGTACGCGGCCGTCGTTCCTAACACCACGAGCACATCCATGTTAGTGCTACGGCTCTTCAGGGCATTCAACGCTGCGCGGTAAAAACGAAGTCCAAGTACGAACTGGACCGGCGTCGCAAGCAGAACTTCGATCGCTGGTAACAGATGCAATTCGTTGTATCCCATAAATTGCAGCAACATCTGGGCGACCAAGGGCAACGTCAACAACGAAGCGGCGATCACTTCGCGTCGATCCCGGCGCAACTTCACCTCACTCTGGTCGACATTTTCTTCTGCAACGGGCACCAGCCCGTAGCCGGCGCGATTGACGGCATTAACGAGTTGCTCTTGCTCGGTTACCCGTGCGGCGATCGTTACGCTGGCACGTTCGAGCACCAGATTCACGTCAGCTCGAATCACGCCGACCGTGTTCAACAATGTCTCCTCAACGCGCTGAGCGCACGCACTGCATGTCATCCCCGTGACAACGAATTTCAGTACTTCACGCCCGACCTCAAACCCGGCTTCACGTACAGCCTGTATCACATGATCAAGATCCGTCGATTCGTCGTCGATAACGACCGCAGCACGTTCGAGCGAGAGATTAACCACGGCGTCACGCACACCTGGAGTACCGCGCAATGACTCCTCAAGTCTGACCACACACCCGCTGCACGTCATACCCTCGATCGCCAGCGGCAACTCGCGCGATGCCATGCTCCGTTCGTTCACCCTAGTTACACCATCAGGTCGTGAGAAAGAGCGCCAACATTCCTACCCAGACAAGCAGTAAGGAATGCCAATATACGGCACACAAGCCAAAATTAAGCATTAAGTCGGACGCGTCCACTTTGCTTTGCATACGTATGGCAACCCGAACCCATGCCACCAGCCCGCCGAGTAGATGACATCCGTGTACCGCCGTAATGAGATAGAAAAAGGAGTTTGCGGGATTCGAGGAAACGAAATAACCCATCCCGACAAGTTGCTTCCAAACGATCATTTGCCCTGTCAAGAACACCAACGTCAGGACACCCGCAAGCAAGAAAGAAAATTGTGCGCGATCCATCAAATCGCGGCGAATCGCGCTGCGTGCTCGTTGAAACGCGAGACTGCATAACACCAAAACACCGGTATTGATCCAGAGCAGCGGCGGCTCTGGCAACGCGACCCAATCCGTACTCAGAACGATCCGCATGTGGTAGGCGGCAACGAGTAGAAAAAATAGCACTCCCACGATCGCCAAAAAGACATACATAGCAACGACACGACGATGTATCGGGAAAGTCGAATCCTGGTTAGACGTGGGTCCGTCGGCAGTCTGAACCTGCCAAGGTTTTTCGACGAGTTGTCTAAATAGCCCCAAAGCTTTCCTCACGCGTTGAGCGCATATCCGGAAGTATAGATGTGGTGACGGAATCGTGAAACGTAAGGGTTAGGGCGTACAGTTTGCTGCGTTGCTCAACCAACCACCCTGTGGTGAGGGCATCGGGCATAATGTACCCATGCAGATTGATCCTGTGACCAACGCGTTCGGGGCGGTGATCAGCGCGGTTTCTTTGGCGACACTTTCCGATGACGAATTCCAAGCGATTGAAACCGCATGGTTTCGCTATGCCGTGGTGCTGTTTCCGGCCCAGCATCTGACCGAATCTGAGCACTTTGCGTTTTCCCGACGCTTTGGCCGTCTCGAACGTGGACTTCAGCGCAGTAGCCGACCGAGCGCGGCCCGCATTGCAAACGTCGACGCCAACAATCAGTTGCTACCGTTGTCGAGTTTGCCGTCGCGATTTAATGTTGGAAACTCGGTATGGCACACGGACAGTTCGTACAAACGTACCGCGGCAAAAGCGTCGCTTTTAGCTGCCCACGTGGTTCCTGCTTCAGGTGGCGAAACCGAATGGGCCGATATGCGTGCCGGATACGATGTTCTGGGCGATTCGATGAAGGCTTGGCTAGACGACAAAGTTGCGATTCACAACTTCCGCTTCAGTCATGCTTGGCATGGCGGTCTGGAAGTCTTAAACGATGTGGATTTAGCCAACTTGCCTCCGGTCGAACATCCGATCACTCAGGAGCATCCGGATAGCGGTCGCAAGATCCTTTTCATCGGTCGACACGCAAGCCACATCGTCGGTCAACCCATTGCCGCAAGCCGTAAACTTCTACGGCGGCTGACGGATCAGTCGGCACAATCACCAAGAACTTGGAAACACCAATGGAGTCCGGGAGACTTGGTGATCTGGGACAATCGGTGTGTACTGCACCGCGGTCACGCGTTCGACCCGCAACAAGCTCGTGTGATGGTGAGGACGACGGTTGCAGGCGACGCGCAAGACAACGAATGGGCCGCGTGACGGGAAACCATGTTTCGGGCGTATAGTTATCCCGGTCGCTCGGACGTCAGCTGCGAGATCGTAACAAAACCTAAACTCAAGGATAGGGCATGAAAATTGGATTATTTGGCATTGGTTCGGGCATCTGCGCCGATCCTCAAGTTGCTGCCGAAGTTGCACAACACGCGGAGGCCAGCGGTCTTGACTCTCTTTGGACGGGCGAACACGTAGTCCTTCCGGAACCGCGGCAAGCCCCGTCCCCGGCAGACCCGGAATTCGCCATGCTGCACCCTTCGACGATCCTCGCCTACGTCGCAGCGGTCACCCACTCCATTCGGTTGGGAACGGGCATCGTACTAATCGCCCAACGAAACCCTGTCGTACTCGCGAAAGAAATGGCGAGTCTTGACGTCGTTTCTGGCGGTCGCTTATTGCTGGGTATCGGTGCCGGCTATCTGCATCAGGAATTCGATGCCTTGGGCGTCCCGTTTAATGAACGAGGTGCTCGTACCGACGAGTACGTACACGCGATGCGATCGCTTTGGAACGATGATCAACCCTCATTCAAAGGCAAGTTTGTAAGCTTCGATAACGTTCGAGCCGAGCCCCGCCCGGTCCAAGTTGGCGGTCCTCCGATTATTGTCGGCGGATCGAGCGACGCTGCTATTCGCCGTACTGTGGAATACGCGCAGGGTTGGTACGGGTTTGCGCTCAATGTTGATCAGACCCGCGATGTCTTGCGCCGACTGCAGGAGGCCGGCGCAAACGACATCGAGATCAGCGTAACTCCATCCGTACCCATCAACGACGACACCGTTCAGGCGTTCAGTGATATCGGCGTCGATCGTCTCATTTCACTAGTGTCGCAACGTTCTATCGAGCGTGTGCAAGAGACCATTGATGCAATATCCGTTTACGCATCGTGATAGCTAGTTGTCGAATCGATTTTTCGCACTCTCCCGATTTCGAGGAAAAATCGTTAGCGACCCAAATACCTATCCCAATGGCAGGATCAAGAGGTACCGTCAGCGACCGTTGAACTCTGGCGAACGCTTCTCAACGAAAGCCTTCGCCGCGTTCAGATGATCTTCGGTATCAAACGTCCTCGTCATGTGATCCGCCTCGAGATCGAGGACGTCGGCCAGCGAGCCGTGCAACGCTTTGTTGAGGTTCTTCTTCATGTACTCGATGGCGATCGGTGGCAATGCCGCCAAACGTTCTATATACGCCTTGGTTTTTTCTTCGAATTCCCTTTCTGCATAGACCTGATTGACCATACCCAGCTGCAATGCCTCGGGAGCAACAATGACGTCCGCGGAAAAGTACAGTTCGCGTGCCTTCGCCGTCCCCACGAGCTGGGTGAGAAAGTACGATCCGCCGTAATCACCCGACACCGCAATCTTCGAAAATGCCGTCGTGAATTTCGCGGTCTCCACCGCGATACGGATGTCGCACGCAAGTGCAAATGACAGACCGCCGCCCGCAGCAGGACCCGGAATCACCGCAAGCGTTGGTTTTGGCATCTCGTGTAAATACTGTACCAATTCTGTACTCGAGCGAAGACCTTTGACCCGATCGTCAAAACTCGGCCGTTGACCAGACTTAGTATTCGCCCCGGCGAACCCTTTTACGTCTCCACCAGCGCAAAATGCCCCACCCGTTCCCGTGAGCACGACGACGCGCACCTCGGGATCGGACGCGAGCCGAGGAATTGCTTCCTCGAGTCCTGCCATCATGCTCGGCGAAAGCGCATTGCGCGCCTCTGGTCGGTTCATCGTTAGCGTCGCGATGCCCCGATCAATCGTCTCAAGTAGGTGATTACTCATCAGAACTCAATCCACATTTTCCAACGAACACTTGCCTCTCCTGCATCTCATCCGACCAGTACAAGACGATACCTGCGGCAGCACCGACCGAAAAGGTTTTCTCCTAACTCCAGCGCCGACACTTCTCTCCGATAACAACAACGCTTATGGTGGTTGAATGCGCACGCATTGGTCTTTAATTTTTTTTGGCCTCGTGTTTGCCGCTGGGATCTCGCAGGCGGATAGCCGGCCCAATATTGTCCTGATTCTCGCGGACGACTTGGGATTTTCTGATGTCGGTGCCTATGGTAGTGAAATTGCCACTCCCTCCATCGATGCTTTGGCCCAACGGGGGATCGCGTTTACAAACTTCCACACGGCCGCCAGTTGCGCGCCGAGCAGGGCAATGCTCCTCACGGGTGTCGATTCGCATCGTGCCGGGGTTGCCAATATTCCGGAGGCCATACCCCCGGAGCAGGCACATAGCCCTAACTATCGAGGATCGCTCAGCCCCAACGTGGTCACTATCGCGCAGCTACTTTCCGATGGAGGCTATCGCACCTACATGGCGGGTAAATGGCACTTGGGGCTAGAACAAATGCCCAACGCACGCGGATTCATGCGGTCGGTCTCACTTGCCGATACCGGAGCTGATAATTGGGAGCAAAAACCTTACCTACCACTATACGACGAGGCTCGCTGGTTCGAAGACGACGAACCACTGCAGCTCCCTGACAATTTTTATTCTTCCGAATATCTCGTCGATCGTCTCATCGAGTTCATTGGTGACACGCCAGGCGATCAGCCTTTTTTTGGTTACCTCTCTTTTCAAGCAGTTCACATTCCCGTGCAAACGCCGCCGGAATTTACCGCCAGATACAGCGACCGTTACCAGGACGGCTGGGACGCGGTCCGAACCACAAGATTTAAGGAAGCCATCAAACGAGGAATTGTCCCGCCAACGACTCGACTGATCGACATGCCGACGACCCGGGAATGGAACGAGTTGTCCACGGTGGAACAAGAGCGCGAGTCGAAGCAAATGGCCGTGTACGCCGGCATGGTGGAAGCCATGGACTACCACCTCGGCCGTTTGATCAGCCACCTGGAACAGACCGGCCAATACACCAACACACTTTTTATCGTCACCTCGGATAACGGCCCCGAACCCTCCGATCCTTTGGCATCGGCTGGCCCGCTGTTTCCATGGTGGCTGCGGCTGAACGGATATCACACGGACATTGACGGCCTCGGCGAGCGCGGAAGTTTCAACTTCCTCGGGACCGATAACGCATCGGCGGCCGCCTCTCCGCTCGCGTTCTACAAATTTTACGCTGGCGAGGGAGGCATGCGCGTACCACTCGTGATTTCAGGGCCATCGGTAGTAACTCCGTCACGGCTTACTCACGGTTTCGCCTACGTCAAAGATCTCGCCGCGACAGTTCTCGATGTCGCAAGCGTTGAACATCCGGGATCGCAGTATCAAGGAAAAGACATTGAGCCCTTAACGGGCAAGTCGCTACGACCGGTTCTAGAAGCCCAGATCGAGCGGGTACACGATGACTCTGAGGTAATAGGTTACGAGGTCGGCGGTAACGCGGCCCTTTTTCAAGGCGATTATAAGATCGTCATGAACCGACCGTCCGTGGGCGACGGCCAATGGCACCTATACAACATTGCGAAAGATCCAGGCGAATACCAAGATCTTGCGCTCGATCTACCGGAGCGTTTTCGACGGATGCACAACGCATACGAGCGCTACGTTGAGGACAACGGTGTACTCCCTGTGCCGGTCGATTATGACCAAGTTCAACAGGTAGGGGTGCGAGGTTATCAGGCACTCGGCAAGCGATACGGTGGGATTGCTGCGTTGTTCGGACTCCTCGTCGTCGCCTGTTGCTGGTCGTTGGGATCCCGTTTCTCTCGCCGCAGAATCTCCTAGCACCCGTGGAAATCCGCCTCGCTCACTGCTAGGGTCCGCCGCATGAATACACTACATGACGCAATCGTGTTGTTAGAGAACGGCGATTGGAAAACTGCGCATACGATTGTTCAGAGCGACGATTCAACCACTGGCGCGTGGGCACACGGCATCGTGCACTTGCTCGAAGGCGACTTGAAGAATGCAGGATATTGGTACGGTCGCGCGGGGCGCGAACTTGTGGTTGACGTACAAATCGTTGATGAAATCGCTGCGCTGAAGGCCTCAGTCGCCGACGACTAGTAGTCCAGTTTCGCCTATTGATGCGTAACGCGTTTAACGACACGTGTACCGGCGACCCAGTCGTGCAAACAGCGTTGATCTTTCCGAAAGATAAAGCAGAAGTCGACAAGCACCAGTAACCACAGCAGCGAAAAAATCGATCCCACGGCGATTACCAGGACCGGTATGAGTGCCCGGACGAACAACAGTTTCCAAAAGCTCGCGCAGTTGCCCGTTTGGTGGTCCACGATCATGAGACTCATTGCAGCTTTGCCCGCGGTCTGGCCTCGGGTCCACAACAACCAGCCATTCAATATCAGATATGCCGGCATTCCGCAGAGCGCGGCGTTGACCGCCGATTGACCGATATTCGCATAATCCTCAGCGTGTTCTAAAACCCCCGTCGCGAGAATCACCAGTAACGTCACGACCGTGATCAATATCCAATCCAATCCGGTCGCCACCAAACGCTGCATGCGCAGTTCACCTGAAACCGATTCGTTCACGGTGTGTCATCCGATTTAATTTGGAAGACCAGGAGCGCGTTACCGCCACGTTGTCCGAAGTTGCCGTACCCGGATGCGACGATCAGAAGATCATCCGCTAGCATCGGTCCGTGAGCGTCAAACGCTCCGCCCTCGGCATAGCGTCCACCTTCGTCGTCTTTCTGCGCCTGGTCACCATTCACCACGTCGTATTGTTGCCAACTGTCATGTTGCCAGCGCGTTTCGCCGGTGTTGACGTCGAGCGCCCAAAGGCGACCATCCAGATCGCCGAAAAATACCAGGTCTCGACTTGCGATAATGCCGCTCGAGATCCCGCCACTACACCCCTCACATCCCCTACTTTTTATGATCCGACTCCAGCGCGTTTCACCGCTCGCCATCTCTAGCGCGTGCAGACCGGGCGCCGGTTGACGCTTCTCTTGTCCGGTTTCACGATCGCTAATGGGCACAAAAACGAGCTCAAGTTCGGGATGTACCGCCATACCGAAGTGCACGCCACCGAGTAAACCGCCACGGCCTATGCGTTTTCTCCACACGTGTGCACCTGTCTCCGGATCCAACGCATGCACGTCGCCGGATTTTTGACCGGCGAAGAGGAGTTCTCGACCATCTCGCAAAGTCGACAAGATGGGGGGTGCACCGAAATCGTGATCCGGTCCCACGGGATCCGGACACAACGGATGACCGGGAATACCACAGCCCATGCTGTACGCGTCGTTGGCAGTTGCTTGCATCACCCAACGAACCATGCCGTCGCTCGTATCAACCGCAAATATCGAGTCGCTAGTCGCACTAGTCGGGTGGCTGTAATTTTGACCGGTTCCGAAATAGACCACACCACGTTTTGAATCAAGCGTCGGAGCCCCCCAAACCGGTGCCCCGCTGGGACCGTAACGCTCGACAAATAACCAATGGCGGCCCGTCTTTTTCGGAGGATCGCTAATCGTCGGCGTGTACCACTTCTTAGCTCCAGTCGATAAATCGAGGGCTCCCATGGCACCGCTCGTCGTGCAGCACCCATACCACGGAAGCATCGTGAGACCCATTTCCGTAGACGAGATGGGTACGAAGACGTTATTTCCGTCCACGAGAGGCGAGCCAGAATACATGGGGATCGGATGATCCTCGGTAAAGCTGTAGTGCCAAATGTGAGCACCATTTGTCGCGTCCAACGCGAACACCCCGCTCTGGCGTACACCAAAGATAAGAACGTCCCGACCATCTGGCATGCGCGCTGGCGAAATCGCGGTCGATATTTCCACCCCCTCAACCGGGCTTGTCCATCTCGTACAACCGGTCTCGCGATCAAGGGCGACCAATCCACGGCCGCTGTCTCCAAAAAAAATCGTATCTTCCGAGACCAATGGGTACGAACGCGGTGTCATCTGCGCCAGTTGATAGACCCACTTAAGTTCGAGTCGATCGATGTTATCGGCCGAGATCGAGGTACGACCAGGACCTTGATAACGCCGGTTGGCGCTGTCGATCCCCCAGCCCGAAGAATAAAAATGCTTGAGTCCAGGTTCGGTCGTCTCGCACAAGCCACCGTGAGCAGACAAACCGCCAAAGACCACCAGACAAACGGAATGCCACCATCGCTTCGTTAGTCGAACCGTCGGTGAGCCCATCTCCGATTGACGAAATATTGCCGCTCGATCAAAGATGTTCACTTCGCGGAGTTCCTCGCTCGAACCGCAGTCGCGAGCTGATTCAAACACGAGACCGTATCGTCCCAGCCGATGCAGGCATCGGTAATGCTGCAACCATACACAAGCTCTTCACCTGTACCAATCGATTGATTGCCCTCGACAAGGTTGCTTTCCAACATGACACCAAAAATCCGAGATTCGCCATGTTCAACCTGCGCACACACATCCTTACAAACGGTGAGCTGGTTGCGGTGATCTTTGCTGCTGTTGGCATGACTCATGTCGATCATGACCTTGATTCCAAGTCCCGCTTGATTGAGTAACCCGCTCGCATATTGCACGGACGGATTATCGAAGTTCGTTTTTCCGCCACCGCCCCGGAGGATCAAGTGACAATCGCCGTTTCCCGACGTCGAAAAAATCGCAGAATGTCCACGCTTCGTCACCGACAAAAAAATGTGTTCGTGGTTTGCCGATTTGATAGCGTCCACGGCGACTTGAATCGATCCATCGGTGCTGTTCTTAAATCCCACGGGACACGATAGACCCGATGCAAGTTGGCGATGAACCTGACTTTCCGCGGTACGCGCTCCGATCGCACCCCAACTCACAAGATCGCCTAGGTATTGGGGCGTAATAGGGTCAAGGTATTCAGTCCCGGTCCCGAGACCCATTTCCGCAACATCCTTCAACAACCCGCGCGCCATTTTTAGGCCTCCGTTGATGTCGAACGAACCGTTCAAGTGAGGATCATTGATCAGGCCCTTCCATCCCACTGTGGTACGAGGCTTTTCAAAGTACACACGCATGACGACGAGAAGGTCGTCGGCATGGGCATGAGATTCCTCAATAAGACGATCTGCGTATTCGCGGGCAGCATCGGGGTCATGGATAGAACACGGTCCCACCACCACAAGCAAACGTTGGTCTTCCCCTTTAAGTATTTGACTAATTGCTCCACGCGTCTCGTAGACCGTACGCGAAGCCGCGTTCAACATGGGTTGTTCGGCGATCAAAGCCTCGGGGGCGATCACCTCTTCCATCCCAGTGATTCGAACATCATCGGTAAGGTACTTCACCTGGGGTTCCGCCGCTGTACAAGCTTCATCAACATACGCGCGTTGTTTACACGTCGGCGTGGATTTCAAAGAACCGATTCACAAGCTCACCGTCAAGGTATGGTCCAAGGGCTTCCAATAACCCGGTTTCCATACGCCACGCCATGTACGCTTTCTGGTCCTCGACGCTATTCCAGCGTTCTACCAGACACACTACCGACTTTTCTTTCTCGACGTATGTTTCAACACTTTCGCAACCCTTGTAATTGCGCGTGTCAACAAGCGCCTGTTTCATGATCCCAAGATACTCCTCTAACTTTTCACTTTTGATCGGCATCTCAAGCGTGATCATCACACTCATGTCACTTTCCTCCACTGGATGTTGTTATCGACTAGCACTTCTTGGAACGAGCCGCGAATTGTTGTCCTTTACGCCCTAGAAAGAAAGAATTCGCACCCGTCCAGAAAGTTCGCTGGTCAACTAAGAACCATCATCTTTGCTCCCCTCTTTGTCTCACCGAGTCCATTTAATGACGTTATCGAGAGAAACCGAAAAAAAATGTCATTTTTATTCTTTTTATTTCAATAGGTTAAAACACTATTAAGAACACTTAGTATCAAAAATTCACGCCGTATGGATCGGTAGTTCTAATTGTTCCTTCGACGCCTCAGAGTTTTTTACTCGGTGCAATGGGACATCGGGAACAAACCGATATTCCGGGTTCTCCCGAATCCGTCGACGAATCTTGAAGAGTTCCCTCCACGTCGCAATGAGGCCGTGGGTCGCTGGAGGCAAATCGTGGGCGATCGCCTCTCGCAGTTTCGGTAGATTGTAGAAAGGTACGGCAGGAAACATGTGATGCTCTAAGTGGTATTGCATATTCCAGTAATAGAACGCCGGGAGCCACGAACAGGTGAACGTCCGTGTGTTGTATCGAAAGTCCGGGGCGTTGGAATTAAGACCAAAATGCTGAGGGATCCCACATAGAAACCCAAGCCAGCCGCAGTAAAAGGTGCCCAAGGTAAAAACGACGATCAAAAACCAATGACCGGTGATGATAAATATCGCCGCCAAAAGCGTGTGTCCAATAAGTAAGATGCGAGCCCAATTGCGGTGTCGGCGACGCACCACCGGATCGTTTTCGGGGAGCACATGGTTATACCAACGACCTTGAATACGCCCGTTGGCATGGCGCCAAACAAGTTTCAATCTCTGCCACGTTGCCGTGGGATTGAAGACCAACAAACGAAACCAATTTTTCTTCCGTTCGATCCTGGCTTTCGCGAGAAGGGCTAACGGAACTTCACCATCGAATGCGTCGTGACAAGTCGCTCCATGGTGACGCGGATGACTGCCTTGATACCACAAATAGTCCGACCAACTGATGAACGCATAGACCCGCTCAAAAAACGCGTTCAGTCTTCTCGACTTAAAGACGGTGCGATGCATTAATTCGTGGACGGCAATCAGTCCCATAAACGGCCCCATCGTTCCGTGGACGAATAACGTAAGCAACAACAGTGGGATCGACCAATACCAATTGGTTGGATAAATATTCAGAAAAGCGAAATACGCGAGCATGCCCGTCAGGAAGAAATAACCTAGGTGGCCCAACGTTTGCAGCCATCCACGCAAGTCGTCCCGTTGCATAAGTTCCGCCAACAACGCTGGTTCGATGGGCGATCGGTACCAAGTAATCTTGAAGTCATCGCTGAAACCGGATTCGGTAACCGTCTCCGGCTCAGCAGACATTGGGGCCCTAGAAAGACTCGATTCGCTCATCGCAAGTCAGTACAGACTCCAGGTAGCTTTCGATAGAGCGTATCGAGTTTTCGGAAACGTCCTATCAAATACTATCCCCGTTGGAACTCGCGAATGACCTGTCCCGGTCGATCCCCAGTGTACTCGCCACCTTGGATGACGACTTGACCAGCTACCAGAGTCGCGTCGTAGCCCCGACTTTTAACGACCAAACGACCGCCGTTGTGCGGAAAGTCATTGACGTATTCGGGGTGACAGGAGCCCAACGCGTCGTAGTCGATGACGTTAACATCAGCATGCCAGCCCTCGCGGATACATCCCCGCTCTTTAAGACCAAGCACCTCGGCCGACTTACCTGAGATCCGGTGAACCGCCTCGGGAAGACTGTAGACTCCACGATCTCGCGTCAGCTCGCTTAACAAGAACGTCGGTGAATCGGCATCCGTAAACTGGCCCACATGTGCACCTGCGTCACCCAGCATCGGGATCACATAAGGCAGCTGCATATATTTCCACTGATTCTCTAATGCACCCCCAAAGGCCCATAAGTTCCAGAGCTCTCGCCCCTCGGATTCAAGCAGGCGTTCGACATAGATATCGACGGGATCGTTACCGCTGGCATCCGCCAATTGCTGCAAACTCCCATTGCGATCGAGATCGTAATCTGGATATTCACCCATGCCCATCGGATGGAGAATTCGAGCCGTGGGGCCAAATCCACCCGCCTCTTTCGCCTCAGAAATCAGCTTTTCTCGGGTGGAAGGATCACGCATTGCATCGACCCGATCCGATATGGTCGGCAGTTTCATCAGTTCGATCCACGCAGGTGTACGGAGAAACGACTGCTGAGCTAACCCGAAAAACGAACCGCTCGGACGCGTATGGCAGATCCCGTTAATTCTATTCCCCGCCTCGTTATTACGCTGGAAAAATTCTTGCCATCTGGAAACCCCGCCATCGCCGTCACCACCGGTACCCCCCGAAAATAGTACTTGGCAACCGATTTCAGCACCCCGCTCAAACATCTCTCTTTCGACTTCATAACGTGTCTGCATATCCGGTGCTACCTGGAACAGACCGCCTCGTCCTCCGCCGTCAACAACGGCTTGCTGAATAGCTTCTGTTTCGCGCGGGTTTGCCCAGGTACCGGGAGTTAAGCGTCCATCAGGAACTCGGTGTCCCAAGAACCGAGACGTCGAAAAGCCAACCGCACCTTCGGCCACCGACTCTTTGACTAGCTCCACAATGCGGGCCAACTCTTGCTCGTCGGCTTGTAGGTCTTTATCACACGCCTTATCGCCCATGGCCTCAAACCGTATGGCCGAGTGACCCGCAAGGCCTACGACATTGAGTGTTGGCTTTAATGACTGAACGGTATCTAAATATTCACCGTAACTCTCCCAATTCCAGGGCATGCCATCGATGATCGCATCGGCCGCGATATCTTCAACGGCCTCCATTAATTTAGCGAGATACTCGCTTTTGCCGGCGCTCACTGGCGCGAAAGAGACGCCACAATTGCCGATCAACGCCGTTGTAACTCCGTGGTATGAGCTCGGACGCATTTCCGGATCCCATGCAATCTGGGCGTCCAGATGGGTATGTAAATCGACGAATCCCGGCGTGACGATTTTACCGGTCGCGTCGATTGTCTGCCCCGCTTGTTCGCCTTCGAGATCACCTACCCGCGAAATACGACCGTTGTCGATCGCAACGTCGGCCCGTTTTTCTTCCGCGCCCGTGCCATCAACCAGCATACCTCCGGAAATAATTACTTCATGTGTCATTACTCATTTTCTCCCCTGTCAAACGTTCGACGTCCAACAAAAATTCGTTTAAATCATCCTCCAGCGCTTGACAAGCCAAGCGAGTCTGCCAATTAACTCGGCCGAGCGGAGGCTTACACACCGTTAGTCGCTGCCCATCTTACAGAAATCGGCGGTTTCCCGCGTTAACCACTCGAAACCGTCCGAATGTTACACGTTTGGACCAACACCGATTCAGGATAAATTCATGGCCAATAGGGACATAAGTCATTGATTTAATTATTTATTTATTGAACAAAAACCGTTTGGACAAAACGAAGCTACCGAACTTGAGATCAGTGGTTCCACCAAGGTCGGTCCGAAAACGCTCGCATGTCGATCTCGTGGGTCCAGGCTGACCGATGTTGCTGGGCCAAATGTAAGTACGTATCGGCAATTTCGGTCGGAAGGATAAGCCCATCGTGTTCCATGCCTCGGGTTTCTCGCAACTGTTGGAATCTCTCAGGGCCTAACATTTTTCCGAGGGTGTCCGGTGCGTCGACGGCGCCGTCGATGATGATATGGGCAACATGAATCCCTTTAGACGAGAGCTCTGCGTTTAGCGTCTGGCAAAGCATACGGCGGCCCCCCATCGCGGCTGCGTGAGAGTGCTGACCCGCGTTGCCGCGCATCGCTGCGGTCGCGGAGGTCACCAAGAGGACGCCCTTACCGCGTGCTTCCATGTGTGGACTTACCGCAGACGCGAGCCGGAACAACCCGAATGTCCCCATGCGCCAACCCATTTCAAATGCCTTGTAACTCGTTTCCGACAACGTTCTGTCACCTATTTGTGCTCCGAGGTTGTATACGGCGACTTCGATACCACCAACGTCCGACTCAATCGCAGCGATACGATCTTCGATGGCGCCCTCGTCAACGGCATTGAGTAGAAATCCCGACGCCGACCCCCCTTCCGCCTCGATCTCAGCCACCATCCCTTCGAGTCCATCTTGATCAGTTCGACGACAAAGACATGCGTGGTAACCCTCTTTAGCAAAGCGTCGAGCCACCGTGCCTCCGATACCTGCGCCAGCACCTATCACCAAACAAACGGGTTTCATAATCGATCGCTCCTTCGTACCAAACATCAAGACAAACGGATTGAATTTTTCTCGACGATCGTTAGAAGAACGATACAAGAACGTTTGCCGTATTGCAGATGGTATTCCAACATGATTGGAGAAACCCACGTACAGGAGAGTCGCCGACGTTTCGATCAAGCCTCTTTACTAGGGCGTCGTATTTTGGTTTCAGTGGTGGAGCCAGGCACCACCGTAGTGACGATCTAACTTATTGTTATTAAACGATTAAATAGGATCTGTAGTAGCGAACTACCCCCAGATCTACCCCCTGGTTGATACGGCCTCACTGTTGCGAGGTCGACGACCAAACACCCGCTTTACGTACGGAGCAAAGTCTTCCAAACGCAGCGACTCGTAATCTGGATCGAAGGAAATCTGATCGTATTTTTCGCAAAATTTAACCGTGTCGTCATAGTAATCGTGGCCGTTGTATTTATCCCTTTGATACCTGTCTTCCCCAATATGATGAGCATAATAGTAAAGTTGGAAAATCCCATGTTTCTCGACAATCCAATGGGTTTTTTCCGTGACATACGGCTTTAGAATTGCCGCGGCATATTCAGCGTGATTGAGCGGTGCAAGTTCGTCACCGATGTCATGTATCAACGCGGCGACGACCATTTCATCGCCCGCGTCGTCGTGCAGCGCTCGAGTTGCTGTCTGCAGCGAGTGCTCCAGTCTTGAAACGTGATAACCCTCTAGTGTCGACGTCATTCGTGCCATAAACGCCAATACGCGATCTGCAGTTTTCTCCACATACTCTCGTTCCAGGCGCGATAGAAATCGATAATCCTCTCTGGTGCCGTCTTTCATTTCGAAGAATGAAACCTTATCCATCACGCTTTCCGATTCCTTTCCAGATGTCTGAGCTTTCCGCCGGTCGAGTCGTAATCGATGTAGCACCCATGAAGAATTCTCTCGCCATGGGTCTGGTTGTATTCTTTCCGTCCGTGGAGCACACGATAATTATCGAACATCAGTAAATCGCCGCGACGCAAGCGAAGTTCTTGGCGGTATTCGGAGGACCCACAGAGTGAGGCAAACTCTTGCCTAGCTTGGTAGAACATCGACATCTCTCTTTGGTCGTGCAACGGCACGTAATCTAATCGTGGGCTATACCGAACCTGCTTAATCTCTCCTTCTCGATCGAGTTCGATTAATTCTCCCCGATTCTCCAATATCGTATTTTCGTCTTCGAACCTAAATCGTACGAGCGTCTTCGTTAGGCTAGCGAATAACTCGGGCTTATTACGGCGAATACGCTCAGCCACGTTAAAACCATCGACAAGAATGGTTTCTCCTCCCTGAACTTCATTTCGTATGCACAGCAATAATTGCACACATGGCACTGGCTGCCTGTAAGGATTGTCGGTATGGGGCACCAATTGGCGGTCGGTGTAGGCTAGGTCATTAGGGTTCAACATCGACTCAACAACAAAGTAGTCGCCAAAATTTGTCGGCCGTACGCTACCAATTGAGTTAGCTATATCGAGAATCGAGACTTCTTCGATTGGGACACTCTCCAATACAACTGCACCGTACTGCCAGAAATCCTTTAGCAGCCCGTACAGCAACTCTTCAAATCCGTCGCTCTCGTACGTCGCAGTCGGAACACCTTCCCATGCAGCGTCCCAAAGGGAAAGATTCGTGTCTTTCCCATTCTTCTCGATTTCGTCCGTTAGTTTGCTAAGGTCAAATTGACATTTCTCTTGATCAGAAAACTCGACGATCAACACGTCATCTTTGAGTTTCGCGCTTTCTATACTGAGATCAAGAATGAGATTTGAGGGTTCGTAAAGTCGTTGTTTGGTGTGCTCGTGGAGGAATCGGGCTTCACTCGCCCTCTCACGAAGCCACAACGGGTGTATTTCGACCTCGTTATCGGAAGTCGAACAAATAACGCTGTTCCCATCAACGATTCGGAATTTCATGGACTGGCTCTGCGAATTCGACTTAAGCGCAACATCACGGGATTCTTTGCATTTATACGCAGAGTGTTGACCAACCCGTCGTTAATCCGCCCTCACTCCCCAGTCGCAATCCTCGCTTCGATAGGAGGGGTATACCCCCGAGCAATACCCAACGCCATCCCCCCTTATCCTGATCATAGCGGGTCGCCGCCGAGCACCGCGGGGGTTTCGCAATGGGTCTTCAGAATGAACCGCTGATGGTCCTCAATCCGCTTCGTGAGGGCCCCGGCAATCTCCGGCACCAGGGAATTTGCCTCGAAGAACTTAAACATACCTTGGTTCTGGTGGGTCAAAGGCATGATCTCGGGCGGGGGTGGAAGCACGCTCATGCTGAGCGTAGCCCAGTAGATGTCAGCGGCGGTGAGCGCGTCGCCAACGAGATAACTCGATCCGCGCTGCGCCTGAGCCTCGAGGCGCCGATCGAGCACGGTGATCGTCTCGGCGATCTTACCCGGGGCCGCGGCACTCGCTTCCTCACTGAACCCGTACTTTTGCGCTAACGGGCTGTCGACCAGAATTCTCATGTTCCAGACCAGACCGTCCTCCGCATGCACGATGGCGCACAAGCCGAAGACCTCGGCACGGAGTTCGAAGTTGTCGGGAATCAGAGTCGGGGTACCCGCTGCACCAATTCGTTCAGCCAGCGCGAGCTGCTCTATCCAGACGCTCCGAGGCCGCTCCTCGTCATGGAACATCGTGGGTAAGCTCGTCTGTGCCGTGAGTTCGTAGAGCGTTGCCTGCCGATCCTCGCCCGTGGCTGCGTCGACGCCCATGCGAGGATGCAGCACCCTGATCAGCGGCACGCCTTTCACGAAACAGATGTTCTTGAGGGCCTCGGAAAACATCGCAGGAATTCCGGGCACAAAAGTCACCCGCGTTCCGGTAGTCATCGCTGCCGCTTCATCGAGCGTGATGAACTCGGGAGATTCCATTTTTTTCGACATCGCGCGCTCCTTTTCTCTGGCGTCGTTAGCTTTCGTCCGGGTAGTGGCAGATTCGCTGAGTACGGGTTTCGATACCGTCTATGAACGTGAAGATCATCTCTTTACCACGCATTTCCCGGAATACAGTATCGAAGAGGTCGAATAATCTAAACACCATGACGCCTTCCTCGTCGAAGTGAATTGCGGTGTTGAAGTTGTTGCATACAGCTCCGACGTCTCTGGCGCCGTTTTTCAACGTGCCATCAACGCGAAAGTCATGGATGGTTCCATACGCCGCCACCACAACCCGATTCCCACATTGCTCTATGCGCTCCAGATGACCAACCCGACCTGAAACCCCGTGCCAGAGCCCTCTCATGTCGACGACACCTTCTGCGAGTGGTTCGGTGCATGTCGACAAAATGGGCATCGGTATGGTTGTGTAGCTACACCCGGGGGTATACGCCTTGGGAATGTCATCAGCGGATTTTCCTGAACCGTCGAGCTCGGGCAGGTCACAGTAGTTCACTGATCTACCGTTTTGCAGAAATATCGCCGGATCAGTCGTATCGGGCGGCCTTGGCACCGCAAAGGCATAGACCAGGAGACCGCCCACCAGGACGGCCACGAAGCTGAGCAGCCATTTTGTAATACGTAAGATCATTCTCAGTCCAAGCCGCTCGCTACCGATCAGCGTGCGTGGTCTTCCGGGCGTATCTGGCCACGGCCGCTTAGTATTGCACTGTTAGTGTCATATAAGGCTTTGAACTACGAATACCTCGTGCCCGAGTGACCTGGGCTGGAATGGCAACATGGACGAGAACAAGGTCTGGTCGATGTCCAAAGAGGTCTGGTTGCGAGAAGGCATCACGAGTGCGAACAAATGAAGATCATCCTGCAGAGTCTCATGTGCATGACGGTTTTGGTCGGCGTCGGCGAGGCGACCATCGTGGCTGCGGCTAATGCACCAGCGTCTAAAGACATACAAACGAAGCCTGACTCAGGGGTGAAAGAAACAACATCGATGCCTAAGAACAATGCGGATCAAAAAAGAGAAAGACTCCTGAAGGAACAGATCGCTCAAAGGGCTATGACTCCGATACAGGGTGAAATCGTCCACTACCAGGAGTTCCCGTCGAAACACGTCCGGCCACGCCCCGTCGATGTCTGGTTGCCCGAGGGTTACGACTCTGCCTCGAGCGACCGCTATCCGGTGATCTACATGCACGATGGCCAGATGATGTTCCACCTGAGTACTTCGCCTTACGCTGGCATGGATCTGTTCTGGGATGTCGACAAGGCCATCACGCGACTCGCCGGTGAGGACGAGATCAGGCCGGCGATCGTCGTTTCGGTTTGGATGGCGGACTGGGCCAAGGGTGCGCGCGGCGCCGAGTACATGCCGCAGAAACCCGTCACCGACGAGGTCTGGCAACGCATGAAGGAGATCGGGGAGAGCTTCGCCGTCGAGGACGGTGGCGAGACGATGGGGTCCGACAATTACCTGAAATTCCTTGTAAACGAACTCAAACCATTCATTGATGAGACATACCCCACGCAATCGGATCGAGACAACACCTTTGTCGCCGGCTCCAGCATGGGTGGTTTGATCTCCGCCTACGCCATTGCCGAATACCCTGATGTTTTCGGCGGTGCCGCCTGCATATCGTCCGCGTGGAACATCGGAGAGGGTGCGGTCGTTCAATGGCTCCTCCAGCATTGGCCCTCCGCCGGGGTGCATCAAGTTTATTTCGACTATGGCTCCGAGGGACTCGATGCCCACTATGAGCCGTATCAAAAGCAGATGGACGAGGTGATGCGGCAACATGGATACACGTCCGGAGAGGACTGGATCACGCTTCGTTTTGACGGCGCCGACCACTCGCCGAGAGCCTGGCGCGAACGGCTGCACATTCCGTTGAAATTCCTCTTGGGACGGCCTTGAGACAAAGGCCAGCCTGAACCAAGCTCAAGAGCCATGACAGGTCTGGGCGAGAGGCCTAGGGAACAGTCTTGATGAACGTGCCCGGTTGCCAAGATCTACTAGAATACGAATCATGACGAGATATTTTAGACGCAATGTTATCGCCTCTCTCGGAATAGCGGGCATTCTGGTCTTCGCGATTGACATTGACCTTGTGCGAATTGCGGTTGCGGATCCGCATGGGCTAGCGTGCGAGCCGGTCAACAACTTCCACGGCACGAAAGGCACCCCCATCGCATACGCCAAAATGATCGAACCGGCGCTCGGTGTCCCACCGCGCGTAGATTGCGGGGCCAATGTTGAGATGCCAGTCTACGTCGATGGTGTCCAATCAATTGGCGATCCAGGATTACACCAGTGTGATAATCCGAGCCTGCAGATCGGCGATTGCATGTCGGGTTCAAGTGTTGGTCGCTACGAAGGCTTGTCGGCAAACGGCGAACCCTTGCCGCACGTCGTCTGGGTGAGCTTCTGTCGTCACGACGGGCGCGATGACGTCGTTGGGTACGACATGCCGGACTCCGTACAGATGATCGGCTACAACACAGTCACGGGTGCGACCGCATTTTTCGAGAGTGGCGACAACTCGGACTACACCTATGTCGATCCTAAGACCAACCGGCTTTTGGGCGGGCTACCCGGTGTAGATGAACCGGAAGCCTTCAATATTGCCTACGCGACGCCCGGACGATCGCAATGTGTGGCCTGCCACCAATCTGATCCATTTGTGCATCACGCTTTCATCGATGGAGCACGCCTGGAGCACCCGGGGAGCCAACCGGTTGTGCCCAAGGTGACGGGGCGCAAGCGAAAGCGCAATCCGCCCTATTACGTGATCGGTGGCAGTGACTGGGATATGCGCACGATTCGCATCGAGGGCAACGGTTGTTTCGGGTGTCATCGGATGGGGATGAAAACTGTGGAGGAGTTCGTGGGCGACCATTGGGATCCAAACAAGCATATGCCGCCGAAGGATCCAGGAAGCCTGGCCGAAGATTACGAGGAAGTCGTGCAATGCTGGTTGGACGGACCGGAAAACACGCCGGGGTGTGATTGGATCGTTCCACCCGCGGGAAATTGTCCGACGCAGGTCGTTGGCGATGATTATCCCTACAAGGCCGCCTTCAATCGGCCGAAGTTGGAAGACCTGCGCTAGCCGCCGCTTCCCACTTTGGGGTGAAAGAAGGTGCTACAACAGCGCCATCACTGCGGGCCGCACCGGCGTGGGCGTATAAAAAGATCGTCATGCGCTAGAAGCGCATGTCCGAAAGCCCGTTTCGGGTCGTACTCTTGTCTGTGTCAGTACCTAAGGAGAACTCCTAAGGTGTCAGGACTCTTTTCTTGAATGCTAAGAGACGTTGTCGTTAGGCTTATCACATGGGACGCCCAAAACGCGCAGACGAGGCAGGCGGAATTTGCCATGCTCTGAATCCGAGCAACGCACGAGCGACCTTCAGAGATTCTATAACGCCGTAGCCAATAGCCGGGCCTAACGATACCTGGCCCATTCAGAATTGATGAAAGTGGAGGAATCAATGTTCATTGCAATGAATCGTTTCAAGATCACCCCCGGTTTCGAAGAAGGCTTCGAAAAGGTGTGGCGCGAGCGTGACTCTTATCTATCAGAGGTGCCGGGATTCAAGAAGTTCGCCTTACTCAAGGGTCCCGCAAAAGAGGACCACGTCCTCTACGTTTCTCACTCCATATGGGAGTCTCGGGAAGCATTTGACGCCTGGACCCAATCAGATTCTTTTCGCAAGGCGCATGCGCAACAGAGCGCTCCAAAGGGGTCGTACCTAGGACATCCGGAATTCGAGATTTTCGAAGCCATCATTGAATAGCCAAGGTAGGTGAGTGCGTCGATAATTTGGTGGAGCCAGGCGGGATCGAACCGCCGACCTCTACAATGCCATTGTAGCGCTCTCCCAGCTGAGCTATGGCCCCAGAGAAGGCTCGCGGATCTTACGTGCGTGCCGAATAAAGTGTCAACGCGATCGTCGACCCTCACTTCACACCGGCAATATCCTTGATGTAATCGGCTTGTTCTCGTGTGATGGGTTCGAACTTTCCGAGAACGCACTTGGGTCCTACACGACGCATGCCCATGTTCATATCAATAAAGAAAATACGGTCGTGTTCACAAACCTGCCGTGAGCGCTGCTCAACGCCAATCCGATATTGACTGTATAGCTTCCCCGCACATTGATCTCCATGTTTCCAGTGGTTCAACCACGCTTGTTTTCGACCACCATAGAAAATGACCCGGCGTTCATCGATCATCTCGATCTTGTCGTAGCGATTCGACCAAATGCAGCGCCTAGATTCGCCGTAATCTTCATCGTCCAAAGCTGTGTTGAGTATCTCCTGAACCTCGATGTCAATGCGTTCTCGTCGTTCAGATGCGGTTTCCTTTGCCGAGGTTATGGGGGTGGTTCTCGACTCATTTTCTTCGGTAGCTGCGAACGTTCCGAGCGTAGTAATAAGCACCCAGGGTACCCATGTGCAGTAGCGATACACCGTCATCCGTCCAGTTCCTGAAAAGCGCGTTCTAATCGTCGCGTTTCCTTTTTTGAAAGCCCACCCAACGCATCGATTGCTGTTCGAATACGCGTCCGGGTTAGATCCGATCCGAGAAACGCCATGGAATCAAACAGAGGCAGGGAAATTTCACGTCCCGAAACGGCGACAAACAGCGGAAACAAAAAATCTCGGAATTTCACGTCCATGGCTTCCGCTAAAGACTTCAACTCCTCAAACAAGTCGTCCCGTTGCCAAACACGCGTCCGCTCCAGCGTTCGTAGTACGTGATCAAGGATTCTTAGGCAGTCGGACTCACCCAGGCCCTTGTGCACAAAACTCGCTCGAGTAATCTCGGCTCGCTCACCGAGAAGGTAGTCCACTTGCGGTAATAGATCGATGAACCGTTCCGTGCGTTCCTGAATCAGCGGCACAAGCTCCTCGAGCCGCGCGCGATTGATCGCCCAATCTGCGACCCGATCCATGAACGCGGACGACGACAGACCTCTTATGTATTGACCGTTCAACCAGTTCAATTTTTCCGTATCAAATACAGGCGCGCCGGTGGACATTCGATCGACGTCAAGGGCCTCGACCATTTCATCAAACCCAAATATCTCTCGTTCGTCAGGCATCGACCAACCCATCAGGGCAAGGTAGTTCAGCAGCGCCTCAGGAAGGTAACCGCATCGCTGATAGTAATTAATGCTCGTCGGATTGCGACGTTTTGACATCTTCGTTTGATCCGAATTCCTCAATAGCGGCAGGTGGTAGTGACTCGGCATGTCCCAACCAAAGTATTGGTAAAGGAGAACGTGTTTAGGCACCGAACTAATCCACTCTTCGCCGCGTAACACGTGCGTGATGTCCATCTGATGATCATCCACGACGACAGCAAGGTGGTACGTCGGATAACCATCCGATTTAACGAGCACCTGCATGTCCACTTGCTGCCAAGGAATCGTGATAGCTCCGCGCAACCCATCTTCGAAGGTGCACTCGCCGTCATCCGGTACCCGTAGCCGGATGACATGCGCTTCGCCACTTTCGACGCGACGCACCTTGTCTGACTCATCCATACCTAGGCAGTGGCCGTCATAACGAGGGGTCTCACCAGCCGATTGCTGTGCACGGCGAAGTTCAGCTAAGCGCGCCGTACTACAAAAACAGTGAAACGCCTGTCCACGTTCGACTAACTCGGCTGCGTGCTTGGTGTAGTGATCCAACCGGTCGCTTTGGCGATAAGGTCCATAAGGACCGCCAATATCTGGACCTTCGTCCCACTCAAGACCCATCCAACGGAGTGCATCGAAAATCACCTGCTCCGATTCAGTCGTACTTCGCGCTTGATCCGTATCCTCAATGCGTAAAACAAACTGTCCGCCATGCTTCTTCGCGAAGGCACAATTGAAGAGCGCCATATAGGCTGTGCCAAGGTGCGGATCACCTGTTGGAGATGGAGCAACGCGCGTACGAACGGTCATGGAGCACTCACTCTAGGTACGGGGATTATACAACCGCTAAAGCGATCATTTGGGACGTACGAACTCGGAGTCGAGCTCAGAAAATCGGGCTTAGGACATTCCCACGGTGCGCAGGCCGGGACGGCTGTGAACGGCAGATAGGTGACTGTTATCTGCGCTAACCAATTCCCATGAATCCGGTTGCAGTAGCACCGCACGTGCAAGTTCATTATTTAACGTGTGACCCGACATATAGCCGTCAAATGCTGCGAGCAGGGGCAAACCCAGAAGATACAGATCGCCAACCGCATCCAGCAACTTGTGTTTCGCAAACTCATCGACATATCGCAGGCCTTCTTCGTTCAAGACGCAGTCATCACTGACGCCAACAGCATTCTCTAGGCTCGATCCTAAGCAGCGATCAATCGCGTGGGCCCGGGGTAAATCGTCGATGAGGCCAAATGACCGTGCTCGGCTCAAATCGTCACGGTACGAGTCACGAGTAAAATCGAGTTCAACCCGTTTCGGGTAACGGTTGTAAACTGGATGATCTGCGACGAACGTATACGCTCCCTTGAATCCGTCGTATGGAGAGAGCGTTGCTATCGCGTCGCCTTGCGCGACGGTGAGTTCTTGGGTTATTCGGATAAACTTTCGTGGAACCGATTGGGCGCGCGCGCCCACACTCTCGATCAGTTTGACAAATGGGCCGGCGCTGCCGTCCATGATCGGAACTTCATTACCCGACAACTCGATCACCGCGTTATCAATCGCAAGGCCACAGAACGCGGACATCAAGTGTTCTACGGTCGAGATATTGCTTCCGGCCTCACTGATACTTGTCGATAGCAGAGTACTAGAGACATTTTGGGCTAACGCGGCGACGGCGACGTCGGGGCAATCGGCTCGAACGAACCGAATGCCCGTGTTCGCCTCGGCAGGACGTAGCGTCATACGCACTTTATTGCCAGAGTGCACGCCGATTCCGATGGCGTGCGCCGACTTCCTGAGTGTTTTCTGACGCAGCATTGGGCTACCCAATCAACTAGTCGCAACCCAATATACAACGAAAATCAAAGAAAATGGAAGAAAAATGGAGAAAGGATGAAATCTTTTCGTTGGACCCGCTGGGTCAAGTTAAGCGTTGGCTGCTAGCTTTCCTTGAGTAAAATTCGGATGTAACCGAAGCACATTTCGATCAAAATACTGCGCCCGAGAATCGCAAAAGCGACGAACAGTATGCGTGAAAGACATCGGAAACCTGCAAGAATTTAGCGACAAACTTTTGTGTGTCGCGCCCATGATGGCGTGGACTGATCGGCACTGTCGGACATTTCATCGACTCATCGCGCCGCACGCGTGGCTCTACACCGAGATGATCATTGCCGACGCGATATGTTTTGGTCGGACGTCTCGATTACTCGAGCACGGCGATCACGAGCAGCCGGTGGTACTGCAGCTCGGTGGGAACGATCCGCTCATATTGTCCCAAGCCGCCCTCGCAGCTGAAACGAATGGATTTGATGCCATCAATCTAAACGTTGGTTGCCCATCCGACCGAGTTCGCCAAGGCGCTTTTGGTGCCTGCTTGATGCTGCAACCCAAACTGGTCGCCGAGTGCATCAAACACATGTGCGATGCGGTCTCGATTCCCGTTACCGTGAAATGCCGTCTCGGCGTCGACAATCACGCGAGCTACGGAAAGTTGGCTGACTTCGTCGGATACGTGAGTGAGGCCGGCGCCAGACTAATTGTCGTGCATGCTCGCAAAGCGATTTTGACGGGTTTAACTCCGGCACAAAACCGAGATATTCCTCCGCTTGACTACAGTCAAGTCAGACAACTGAAGAGCGACTTTACCTCCCTTTCGATCGTTCTGAATGGTGGTCTGAACGACACAGCAACGGTGAAGGAGGTCCTTAGTTGGGCCGACGGTGTGATGATAGGCCGCGCCGCGTATCGAAATCCGGTTTTTCTCCGTGAACTCGACGCCGGGCTCTACCCCGGGAAACATCGCGACAATTTCCAATCCCTTCTCAACCAGTACATGGCTTACATGGAACGCGAGTTACACCAAGGTACCCGACTCCATGAGATGACCCGGCATTTGTTCGGTCTCTTCAGCGGATTGCCAGGTGCACGCCAATATCGGCGCTATTTATCGGAGCACGCGCGCCTCAGGGACGCAGGCGTAGAAACGTTCGTTCGCGCTTGCTCTGAAGTCGAACGTAGGGCCGCGTAATGTTCGAACGCCTCAAAGGCGTGTTTGCTCAGGAACCAATTTCCGACGTCGAAACGGAAAACACCACCGTACCACTCGCCGCTGCAATGCTACTTCTTGAAGTCGCCTGGGCCGATCACGAACTCGAAGACAGGGAACTGGAACAAGTCAAAGTCGCGCTCGAGTCAATGTACGAAATCGATCAAGATCAAGTCGCGGCGATCATCGACCGTGCGCGCGCCGATCACCAAAACAGTACCGGCGTTTTTCCTTTCACCCGATTACTAAACGAACGGCTCGATCGTTCTGAACGTAACGCACTGCTAGTCCATCTGTGGAGGGTGGCTAATTTCGAGGGCGACAAAGAGCATTATGAAGAACACGTCATCCGTAAAATTACGGACTTGCTCTATCTAAACCATTCCGACTTCATTGCTGCCAAACGCGAAGTTCAAAACAAAATCTGAGATTAGCGATTTATCCAACTCCCTCGAGCGGAAATTGCTTTAACGCAATCCAGCTTCCATCTCCAACGGCTCAAACTCTCGTTCGAGCCGCTTCTCCGAAACTTTTTCCCGAGCACCAACAATTTGACTAAATAACACGATCCTATATTCCTCTATCAGAAACCGGAGTCGGACAAGCGCATCTTCGTTCCCACCCAGGTCCGTTAAGCGTTCGTATCGAACCTGCCACCCCGCTATGATTTCGGAGTTGTTTTCGTCCTTCCCTACTTTCCCTTGAAGATGATCGATGCGGTAACGCAAACCATCGAGGTAGCGGATGAGATCGGGAAGTCTGTCGTACGGCGTTGTCGATAGAAAGTTGTGGGGGACCAGCCCTAACAACTGTTCTTGCATATCGCGGCGTGCACGGGCAAAGGTCTTCGATGATAGGTCGTCAACTTCGCGTGCCGTATCAAAGCGCCGGGCCACAATGGCGCGAACCCGTGCAATTAACTCGAAATAAGTTTCAACCAGTTGTCCTCTTCGGTCTTTAAGACGTTCTTCAAACGCCTCGCGCGATCGAGGAATATCGCTGCCTTGGAAGTAAGCGACCCAAGCAGTGTTTTGGAGAACCTCATCGACGAGTTGATCTCGCGTACCAAGAGTCGCGTACTGGAGGAGGAGCAGCGTTTCTTTATCAATCTCCTTACGGATGTATCGGACGGACTGGCGTTCACCCAGCAGAGCCAGTCGGCAAAGACCCTGACGATTGGAACGTTGTTGCTGTTTCTGGTCAGAATCCAGACGAAAATCGACGCTCTCCTTCTGGTCAACCAGTACTGGATACACTGACAACTGCTCCCCCGATTCGTCCAAAACCATCGACTCTGGGAGCCCCATATCTGGAAACATCGTAAGGCCCGTCATCTCAAATTTTGCCCGCAAACCATCGTCCATGCGTTGCTCGAGACGGACGAGGAGGCGAGACTTTAAAGCTTCCACGTCTCGGTCTTGGTCAATCAGTCCATGCTTGTTATCAAGCACTTGAACGTTCATGCGCAGAAATGGCGGCAACCGATCAATATTCCATTCGGACACAGGAATTTCGATGTCAAAACGCTCTCGCAATATTTGAGCGAACGCCAAAAGCAAGCGTCCGCGACGGTACCGATCCACTCGTATCAAGGAAGGAAAAACGGTCGCCACACGATCCGGAACGGGTGCAAGTTGCTTCCGCCTACGTTTGGGCAACGCCTTAATCAGTTCAACGCACTTCTCTTCGAAAAATCCGGGTACCAGCCAGTCAAGGGCGTCTTGTTGTATTTTGGCGAGTAGCCCCAACGGGACTTCGATCGAAACACCATCATCATCGGTCCCCGGCGCAAAGCGATATCGAACGGTGACCGCAATGCCATCAATATCGATTTGCCCAGGAAATTCGCCTTCTGACGGGAAAAAGTCAGCGATCCGCAACAGATCGTCTCGGGTCATGATTAAACGATCGCGTTGGACCGAATCAACATTTCGATACCACTCCTCGAAAGACCGGATGCTAATGGCTTCCAAAGGCAATCGCTCCTCGTAGAACGAGCACTGCGCTTCATCACTCGCGAGTAGATCGGTGCGCCGGCCCTTTGCCTGTACCTCCATAATTTCACTCACCAATTCACGATTGCGATCAAGAAATGGCGCATCAATCTGTGGACTCGACGCAACTAGTGCGTGACGGATAAATAGCTGTCGGCAGATCGCAGGATCAATGCGACTGTACGGAACCCGCCGATTTTCGACTACGGGCACGCCATAGACGACGGCACGTTCACGGGCAATCACCTCGCCGCGTTTTTCATGCCATCCCGGCTCGCCATACGTTCGGCGGATCAGGTGCGGTGCCGCTTGTTCGATCCATCTGGCCTCGACCTGGGCATTACAGCGCGCGTAGGTTTGTTGTGTCTCCGTTATTTCAGCCGCCACCAGCCACTTCGGACGCTTCGAGGCCAGGACCGAACCCGGGAACACACGAAACGTCAGGTTACGCGGACCTGCATAGTTTCCTTTTTCGGTCTTCAAACCGATAAAACTAAGCGAACCAGCCAATAGGGCCCTGTGGACGCTCGCGTAGTCAGCCGCTTTTTTGTTTGTGCGCAAACCGAGGTCCCGACAAGCCAACAACAACTGACGGTGTAAGGCTCGCCATTCACCCATCCGATTAGGCGACAAGAAATTTTGTTCCATTGCTCGACGGTATCCACTGCGGGTCGCGTCCTCCCGCACCGCGTTGGCCCACGCCCATAGATTCACAAATCCGAGAAAATCCGACGCTTCATCCACAAAACGTTCGTGCGCTTTGTCGGCTGCCGCTTGCCTATCTAAGGGACGCAAGCGTGGGTCTTGGACGGCGAGCGCGGCGACGATGATCAACACTTCCGCCAAACTCCGGCAGTGATGTGCCTCGATCACCATGCGTGCAAGCCGAGGATCAACGGGCAACCGCGCCATCATGTTGCCTTTCTCGGTCAGCTTATCGTTGTCGAGCGCTTGTAATTCATGCAACAAACGCACCGCATCATTGACCGCCCGAGGATCGGGCGGATCCATGAATGGGAACGTCCCGACATCGCCCAGGCGAAACGCGCGCATCTGCAGGACCACGGCAGCTAGGTTTGTTCGCCCGATTTCCGGGTCGGTGTACAGCGGACGACTGTTGTAATCAGCTTCCTCATACAGTCGATAACAGACGCCGGGTGCAATCCGGCCGCAGCGACCCTGTCGTTGATCCGCGCTTGCCTGGGAAATCGGCTCGATAGGAAGTCGTTGAAGCTTGGAACGGAAGCTGTATCGACTTACCCGGGCCTCACCCAAATCGACAACGTAGCCGATGTTGGGGACCGTAAGACTGGTTTCCGCGATGTTCGTCGCTAAAACAACCCGTTGTCGTCTTCCCGGCTCGAATATTCGTTTCTGTTCGCGCGGTGGCAACCGAGCGTACAGCGGCAGCACTTCGTATTGGTCACGAAATTGCCGGTTAATCCATCTCGACCAATCGAGAATGTCTCGTTCACCCGGTAGGAACATCAAGACGTCACGAGGTCCCGTCGTTTTTTCAACCCGAATTTCCGCGAGACACGTTTGCAATGTCTCTTCAAGACTTTCGCTGACCGGCCGGTATCTAGTCTCCACTGGATAGCCCCTGCCGCTTACGCTCACAATCGGCGCATCGGAAAAATGGTGAGCGAAGGCGTCAACATCGATGGTCGCACTCGTTATCAACACTTTCAGGTCGCTACGCCGCTCTAATAATCGCTTTAGGTACCCCAATAAAAAATCGACATTTAGACTGCGCTCATGAGCCTCATCGACGATGATTGCGTCGTACGCGTTAAGGTCACGATCGGATCGTATTTCGTTCAACAACAGCCCGTCGGTCATGACTTTAATTAAGGTGTTTTTGTTCCACTTATCGTCGAAGCGAACGGCATAACCAACTTCGTTTCCTAAGGAAGTGGAAAGTTCAGCGGCAATGCGTTGCGCCACCGTCCTCGCGGCGAGACGTCTCGGCTGCGTATGACCGATCATGCCGCGTCTGCCTAGGCCTGCCGCTAGGCAAGTTTTGGGGAGCTGTGTGGTTTTACCCGACCCTGTCTCTCCTGCAACAATGACCACAGGATGCGCACGGATCAGCTCAACGATCGAATCGCAATGCAAGCTTATCGGCAGTTCAGGAGGGTAAGAAACCGCCGGCACCGACGATCCGCGGCGGGCCAGTCGCTCAACGGATCCAGCCCAGCGAGTCTTTACACGACCACTAACCTTTCCATCGTTGACGGCCCGCGCAATATCCAGGGCATCTCGGGCCATCACGGAATTGGGGTCGAATGCGCGGGCTTTGACCATGGCGCACGAGTATTCCTCTCGTTAGACGATCGATAGTGCTTTGTTATTTGGACAGAAGATTCATGCCTTCTTCAAGGCCACGAATCGTCAGGGGGAACATGCGCCCTTCAACCAATTCTTGGGTCATCGCAACGGACGTCGAATACTCCCAAGTCTCTTGGGGCGTTGGATTAATCCAGACGATCTTGTCGTACCAACCCATAAAGCGTGAAATCCAAATGGCACCCGCTTCTTCATTCCAGTGCTCGACGCTACCCCCCGCATGGGTAATTTCGTAGGGTGCCATCGTTGCATCTCCAACAAACACGACTTTGTAGTCACCAGCATATTTGTTGAGAATTTCCCAGGTGGGAATTCGTTCACTCATCCGTCGACGGTTGTCCTTCCACATGGACTCGTAAACAAAGTTGTGAAAGTAATAACTTTCGAGATGCTTAAACTCCGTCCGTGTCGCAGAAAAGAGCTCCTCACAGACTTTCACATGGGCGTCCATCGAACCGCCGATGTCAAAAAATGTCAGTACTTTGATGGTATTACGACGTTCCGGACGTAGTCGAATATCCAACATGCCACCGTTGTGGGCTGTCTTACGAATCGTTGTATCAATATCGAGTTCATCCTCGCGACCGGTGCGAGCGAATTTTCTTAATCGACGCAACGCCATCTTGATATTTCGGGTACCCAGTTCCACCGAGTCGTCCAGGTTCTTGTACTGTCGTTCGTCCCAAACCTTCTTCGCTTTCTTCTTCTTGCCTTTTCCAAGACCCCCGGGGCCTTTCCGCCCGTCGCGTTCTGCATCACCCTCATCACCATCTTTTCCTTCTTGGGCTTCTTCCTCCGCTTTCTTGGCCTCTTCTTCCTTTGCCTTCTGAAACGCCTCAATCAACTTTTCGAGGCCGCCCAGCGATTCCAATTGTTTCAACTCTTCGGCCGTGAGGGATTTTTCGAATTCACGACGGAGCCATTCGTCGGGTATCAAGGACTCGAGCATTCCGTGTAGGTCTTCAAGGCCCTTGAAATACGCACTAAATGCCCGATCGAACTTGTCGTAGTTCTTTTCGTCTTTTACGAGGCATGTCCGAGAAAGAAGGTAAAAATCATCAATATTTGCATAGACCACTCGAAACTCCATGGCCCGTAGTAGATCCATGAGCTCCCGAATGGTTACGGGAAGTTTGTATTTTCGAAGCGTCAGAAAAAAGTTAATCAGCATCGGTTCTTCAAACCCCTTTCAGCTTCAGCCTCTGGTTAGCCGCGACTATCACGTCGATTCATAAATGCCAATCGCTCTAACAGATGCACATCCTGTTCATTTTTCACCAACGCTCCGTATAGCGGTGGAATGGCTTTGCTTGGATCTCTATTGGTGAGAATCTCGTCGGGAATATCATCCGCCATAAGCAGTTTTAGCCAATCGATCAGTTCAGACGTCGACGGTTTTTTCTTGAGGCCAGGAACCTTCCGGACATCAAAAAAGATGTCCATCGCCTCTTTCACCAGGTCATGCTTGATCTCAGGAAAGTGCACCTCAACGATCTGCTGCATCGTCTCCCGATCCGGGAAATTAATGTAGTGGAAGAAACACCGCCTCAGAAAAGCGTCCGGCAACTCTTTCTCGTTGTTCGACGTGATGACGACGACGGGCCGAGTTATCGCAGTGATAGTTTCTTGCGTCTCGTATACATAGAACTCCATGCGATCCAGTTCCTGCAGCAGATCGTTTGGAAATTCGATGTCTGCTTTATCGATCTCGTCGATGAGCAGTACGACCTTTTCCTCCGAGGCAAAGGCGTCCCACATTTTCCCGCGCTTGATGTAGTTACGGATGTCCTGAACCCGGTCGTCGCCAAGCTGGGAATCTCGCAGCCGACTCACGGCATCGTATTCGTACAGGCCCTGGCTAGCTTTGGTCTGCGATTTGATATGCCACTGAATCAACGGCACTCCGAGAGTATTGGCAATCTCTTCAGCGAGCAAGGTCTTGCCTGTTCCCGGTTCTCCCTTCACCAGTAACGGCCGTTCTAGTTTTACGGCAGCATCGACCGCCATGGAGAGCTCATCGGTTGAAATATAAGTATCTGTACTATCAAAGATCATGCAGCGTCCCGAGACTTAACGTTGGTGATTGAATGCTGAGGCAGCGCGTACTTTATCCACGCGCCTACGGCGACGCAACCGACGAGCGCTCCTCACTCCTTCCACTTGATCGATTTTGACCGAACAAGGCGACTTGATCCGCCACCAATCTGCTTACGTATATATAGACCGACAAAAACAACAAGGACGGCCAGCGTGGGAAAGAATAGAACCGTCGCTGGGGTCGAAGCGTCCGCTCCTCGTTCTAAGAATAGGCGGAACAGGAGCGCAATGAACGCCGGCGCATATTCACTCTCATTCAACGCAAGAGGGGTTAACGCCCAAACAAGTACGAGACTGGCCGTTAAGCCGGCGAACAACCCATATCGACGCAATGACCTCCACATGAGCCACGCGAGAACCCCGCCCGCCGACGCCAAGACAAACCACGCTACAACATACGACATCTATTCAAACCCATTTCACGATTTGCCAGGCAAGATCATCCAGATGAACGTTTTTCTCAGACACCACATTGCCGTACACGCTGACCCCTGACCGACGAATTTCGTCTCGATTCCCAGCAATGAGGGGATGCCACTCATAAAGCGGACGACCCTCATCCAATAATCGGTACGCACAGGTTTTGGGCAACCACGAGAGATCACTAACCGAATCCGGGTCGAGCCGTACGCAATCCTGAACCAGGCTGTGGCGCTCGGGATAACGGCTGCAACGGCAGCTCTCCATTTCAAACAGGCGACAAACAACAGACGTTGTACCAACCGCGCCTGTCTCCGTATCTTCGAAGCGAATCAAACAACACTGACCGCAACCGTCACACAACGATTCCCATTCCGTTTGATTCAGCTCACCAAGTCTTTTGGTTTCCCAGAACGGCTTACGATTCGCCACGCGAGCGCTCCTCGAGCGTTGGCGGAAGCTGCAGGTAGAAGCCTTGGGTCGCGATCGCCTCGAGTACTAGTTTGGCATCGACACGCGCCAACGATCGATTCGCAGCAAGTTTAAAGCGCATGACCTCAACCGGTCTCCCGAATCTTTTCAACAGATCCTCTGGCAACGCCATCGGGTCACGCGTTTCATCGACATACAAATACATGTCAATTACACGCTTGCTGCGGTACACCGCAACGTCACGAGCTGTCATCAACCAAGTTGTCCTGAAAGGACTTGAAGAAAAGAATCACCGACCAGTTCATCGCGCCACCCGTTAAACCAAACGGGCAACACGTGCTGCGCCTCGTAATGGCGGACGCACGCTTCCACATCGCGTTTACGTGCTAGCAGCTCGACAGCCATTCCCAATCGATTCGCCGTTTCTGCAGCGATATCCCGCAACATCTTGACAATCTTCCCTTGGTGCGAGGAAAACGGTCGGGGCAACGGTTCAGCTAATTCTGTTGCCGATATTCCCGCATCGAACGCTTCGAGGACTGCATCACCGTGTTCTCGGACGATTCCAGGCGGCAGGATTCCTTCAACAATGCGCCGATTGATACGTTCACTCTGCGCGAGGTTCATCAAGTGAGTATCCCAGACCGTTTTTGAACGCGGCACGTCGCGGTCGCGCGCCTCAAGCTCCCGCCAGGTAACGAGACTGCGCAAGACGCTGAGTTGCTTCGGGGAAAGGCGCCAAGCGCCTTTGAGCGTACGGTAATAATCTTCTGGAGAAATGATCGGTTGCTCCAACATCCGCAACATCTCTTGCGCAAACCAAGCGTGCCGACCCTGTTGTTCAAGGCGTGACTGGATCATGTTCCATATTTCTGGAAGGTACAAAACGTCGTCAACTGCGTATTCAAGTTGCGCCGCGCTCAGCGGTCGCTTCAGCCAATTCGATCGGGTCGATTGCTTTGCCAACTCAACGCCCAAATAACGCTCCACTAGACCTGCGTAACTCAGGCTGAATTCGGGCTGCAAGAATGCGTGTGCAAGTTGCGTGTCCACGAGGCCCCGCGGACGGACGCCAAGGTGATGTTGAAGGACTTCAAGGTCTTCGGAACAAGCGTGCATGATCTTGGTGATCTCAGGATCAAGTAGCGTGTTTTGTAGGCCCGTATAGTCGAGCTGTGCCTGCGCATCGACGAGCGTTATTTGGGCTCCATGGGCCAGCTGATACAACGCCGGGATCGGGTAGAACGTGTTGACGCGTATGAATTCAGTATCAATGCCAAGGACATCACAATCGGCGCAAAGTGCATCATCAAACGCTGCTTGGCTGTTAACCAGTTGTTCACTCAATGCTGGTACGCCCGCGTAACGCATGCGTGATCGTTCCGCCGTCGACGTATTCGAGTTCTCCTCCAACTGGCACACCGTGCGCAATGCGGGTAACCGATACACCCGTGCCAGCTAGGGCTTCGCTAATGTAATGCGCGGTGGCTTCTCCCTCGACCGTTGGGTTCGTCGCCAGGATCACTTCTCGCATTTCGGTTTGCACGACGTGCTCTCGGAGCCGGTCAAGCCCAAGGTCAGCCGGGCCGACCCCATCGATGGGCGACAAACGTCCATGCAAAACGAAGTACTTACCGTCGTATCCGGCCGCCGACTCAATCGCTACCACATCGGATGGTGATTCAACGACGCAAAGCAGAGCGGCATCGCGTTTCACGTTGCTGCATATGCTGCAGGACTCGGTTTCCGACAAGTTCCGACATACGCGACACTGTCCGACATTTCGAACCGCGTCGACGATCGTACTGGCCAGGGTCCCAGCACCCTCGCGATTACGTTGCAACAGATGAAACGCCATGCGTGTCGCCGATTTGATGCCGACTCCGGGAAGTACCTGCAACGCGTCGATCAGTCGATCGATCAGTGGGCTTATTCGACTCAAAACGGTAGCTTTACGCCCGGAGGGAGTCCAAGACCCTGCGCCATTTCCGACATTTTTTGTTTTTGGGTAGCCTCAACACGCCGAACCGCGTCGTTGATCGCAGCAGCGATCAAATCCTCTAACATATCGCGATCTTCGGCTAGAAGACTCGGGTCGATTTCCACGGAGTGAGCCTGATAGCGTCCCGATAGAACCACCTTCACCATGCCGCCACCGCTCTCACCAGTGATTTCCAGTTCTCCCATCTTGTCTTGGGCTTCTTGCATACGCGACTGCATTTCCTGCGCCTGTTTCATGAGATCTTGCATGTTCTTCATAGCCCTTCAGTCAGACCGCGGCTGCACCGCGTCTAATCGACCATCAAATTCGTTCATTATCGAGCGTACGTTTTCGTCTTGACGCAACGCGGATTCCGCTAGGTCGAGCCGTTCTTGCGCCAAACGCTGTTTACGCGCCGCGGGGGTTTCTTCAACAACCGTACCCGTAGTTACGACAACTTCGACGGGTTTGCCGATCCGTTCTGCAAAGATTTCTTCTAGATGACCTTGCTGAGTATCGTTGTAGAGCGTGACGTGGCTTTCATCCAACAGAAGCTCAATCCGGTCCTCGGTCAACGTAATGAGATTGCTGTGTTCTAGAATCATGGCCGTCACCCCCGACGCGGGAATTTCCTCGATCCGCTCGTGCCATGGCGCCCCATTCAGCGGCGCTTGACCACCCGCTTTTGGTGCCGAGTCCATCACGTTCGTATCGGTGTCTTTCGTCTTCCGTTGTTTTTTTGATGGTTGCTGTTGGACCGCACTGTCTTCTTTTACCGCGACCGAGCCGTTCCCACCAGGTTTCGATGGCGTCGTATCGACGCCCTCATAAGCAGGCTCAAAATCGAGTAGTCGAATCAGGGTCATTTCAAAACCGACTTTGGGATCCGGTGCGTACTGCATATCTCGCCCGCCCATGAGACAAGTCTGATATGCCAATTGAATCCATTGTGCTGAAAATCGATCTGAGTAGTTTTGCAGGTCGCCTTCCGGTTTCGTATCGGTCGCGTACGCCATCGCGAGCTCGTGAAACGCCCGTTGCAGGTTATCGAGCACATCGGCCAGATCCGCCGAGCGCGAGGCGAGTTCATTTGAACACTTGAACAACGCTGTTCGATCCCGATCGGCGAGCGCGTCGAGTAAACGGGTCACCTCGTCCGCGCGCACGGTACCCAACATTTCGGCGACTCGATCCCCTTCCAGCGATCCTCCGCAGTACGACACGGCCTGGTCAGCGATCGACAACGCATCGCGCAGGCTGCCATCTGCTGCTCGAGCAATCACGTTAAGAGATACGTCGTCGGACTCGACCGCCTCGTGGGTGAGTACACTGCGGAGATGTTCGGTAATCACGTCCGGGAGAATGTTCTTCAAGTTAAATTGCAAGCACCTCGAAAGAACCGTCATGGGAACTTTTTGCGGATTGGTGGTCGCTAGCAAGAACTTTATGTGAGGTGGTGGCTCTTCGAGCGTCTTTAATAGTGCATTAAAACTCGGGGTCGAGAGCATGTGAACCTCATCGATGAGGTAGACCTTAAAACGCCCGCGCGTCGGTAAATACTGCGCGTTATTGAGCAGGTCCCGGGTATCATCCACACCAGTGCGTGAGGCCGCATCGACCTCGATCAGGTCAATAAACCGTCCCTCGATAATCTCTGTGCACGATTCACATTCGCCGCAGGGAGAAGATGAAACCCCTTGCTGGCAATTTAGGCAATTAGCCAGAATCCGCGCAATGGTCGTTTTGCCCGTGCCCCGTGTACCCGTGAACAAGTACGCATGGTGTAAACGGTCTTTGTCGAGCGCGTTGACCAACGCGCGGACAGCGTGTTCCTGACCGACAACGTCATCGAACGAACGCGGTCGGTACTTTCGAGCAAGGACCTGATAGCTCATGATCATCCATTCTAAGTCAGATCTTCACGAGTCAACACGCATCGAATGAGTTTGTCCGCTGATTTTTCCATTATTGGTCATCGGGGCGCGGCTGGTATCGAACCCGAAAACACGTTGCGGGGGTTCAAGCGTGCACTGGAACACCAGGTACACGCCGTCGAATTCGACGTCTACCAGATCGATCGCGAACTCGTTGTCATCCACGACGATACGGTCGATCGAACCACCAACGGAACCGGGGCACTGACGGACTTTTCGTTCGAAAGACTACGTCAGCTGGATGCTGGGGATGGCGAACGTATACCCACCCTTATTGAAGTTCTGGATCTCGTTCCACCCTCCGTCGGCGTCAACGTTGAATTGAAGGGTCCTGGTACAGCCACTGCGGTTGCGGAAGTACTTCGTCAATATAGCCATCGACAATTGGTGTCGTCGTTCGATCATGAAGAATTACGGCAATTCGTGGCAGGTGGTTCTGGTATCCCAATTGCACCGTTGTTCGGACGTTGGCGAGAAAACGGACTCGAGATAGCCCGCGCGCTAAAGGCGCATGCGGTTAATATATCCGACCGCATTGCGATTCCTGAACGCGTCACGGATATCGTTGCTGCGGGGTTCGCATGTCACGTATTCACCGTCAACGATGTCCAACGCGCCAAGGATCTAAAAGAAATGGGGGTGTCGGGCGTCTTTACCGACCGACCCGACCTATTCACTGAATTCACGTAATCCCGCTGACCATCCGGTGCTGACAACGCCCTAGCACCCGGTTCGATAGATTCTCTAAGGAGCAGCAGCCATCAGCCTACGGGCGTATGTTGAATCACGTCTGCGGGCGGACCTTCTGGTATGTCGTCCTCGGTGACTGCGCGAAGAGCAACGCGATCATCAGCTTCTGCAAACTCATGTGTGGTTACGCAGAATTCGACCAAAATATCGTTGGGATCGGTCACATAAATGGAGTGACACCAACCGTGATCGATCTCCGTCACTTCGTGACCACAATCGAGTAGCCGGTCCCGTTTCGCGTGCAGGTCGTCCACACTTTCAGCGCCGAAGGCAATGTGGTTCGACCACGATGGCAACCCTAAGCCCTTTGAAATCGAGATCGACCGTTCGTCGTCGAGGCGCTCATCGTGAAGTTCCCAAAAAGCCATTAACTGGCCGTTTCCCGTGTCGTAAAAGAAGTGCTTGGCCCAACTGCGTGGCATCGTTTGCTTAATGACCTTCGCCAGACTAAAACCCATTGCTTCAGTATAAAAGGCGTGCGTTGCCGGCATATCCCTCGTGGTAATCGCTAGATGGTGAAATGACATGGCGTGTTACCCGCTTAAAGACTCGGGGAAAATGTATCACGATCGCGTCCTACTATAGGATCGTTAAAACGGCTACGATAAACGGCCATTCGGCATCCGATGGATCGCCGAATCAATGGTGACCCACGCCGGTCCCCTCGCGACGAGAAGTTGTGAACCCCGTCAGGCCTGGAAGGGAGCAGCGGCAGCAGCGGATTCGGGTGCCGGGGTGTGGCTGGTTGGGTCGCCACCCATATACTGTTCCCACCAGGAGAGGTGTCTGAGCGGTCGAAAGAGCACGCCTGGAAAGTGTGTATACGGCAACGTATCGAGGGTTCGAATCCCTCCCTCTCCGCCAATTTTTCCGCCTACGCCGAATTCGTGGGCGTGCTAAAAAAACTCAATCCACAGCATAGCGGGTAGTCGCGTCACCGCCGATTTTTCGGCGTTCCGCCAATTCCACCAACATCTCCGTATGGCGTTCAGCTGTCAGTCGGTATTGTGTGTAGAAGATGACCGAGATGAAACCGAGTGACGCGATAATGGGACCGTAGACGAGCCCCATGTTCATGAGCGTTTCTGGGGGGACATCTGCGGCGGATTGGATGTGGGGTCCGACCGGCCAGTTGATTATTTGGAGGGCAAAGCCAGCGATAACGGTCCCAAGTCCACTGGTTGCTTTCGCCGAGAACGCCACCGCGGCGAAATATGCGCCTTCTTGTCGCCGACCTGTTTGGTACTCGTGCTCGTCACATACATCCGCCATCATCGAACCGTATCCAACATTGGCCTGCGCCGTTGCGAAACCCTGGATCACCTTAACCGCAACGAGGAGAGGCAAGATGGTGTTCGTCTCGATCCCTGCGAATGAGATGGTGTCGTCATTCTCGGGAAACCAGCCAATCAGGCGCAGGACGACGGGGAGTGTCTGGAAGAATGCCCAGGCCAATCCCCCCATGATCAGACACGCTTTCTTGCCCCACCAGGCGAATAGGGGAACACAGATCGTGGTACCAAGAGCGTTGCCGATCGCGTATGCGATCAACACCGGAAGTATGATCGAGTCGTCGAGCTCCCAAAAGTACGTGAACATGTAGATATCGAGGGTCGTCGTCACACCGACCATCACGAAGACGACAAGCACACCGGTAAACAGAAACCGGAAATTCCGGTTCTTCGCGACCTCCATGAAGTCCGCGCCCATCCGCACAAATACTTGAGCCAGCGATGCACGCAGTTGGTTAGGTACCTTGGGTAGATAGGGAATGATCGACCGCGTGCCCCACGCGCTCCAGAAAATGGTACCGCCCATCACGATCGCAGTAACAAGCGCCCACGGCGTATATGCCGCCGCGTTGAACCGCCCAACCTCGTCACCCATTAAAGGCGAGAAGACGAGAAAAAATGCGAGTAGCGCGAACAGGCCTCCAATGTTTGCAAAGAACTGACGGTACGCGACCAACGCCGTCCGATCCGCAACGTCTTCGGTGATTTCTGCACCAAGCGCAATGTGGGGTACGTGGTACAACGACATCATGGTTCGCGCGACATTCGTGAACACGGCGAGCCAGATAAAAAGAGCCCACTCCGAATTCACAAGTGGAAAGAACAGCAAGAAGAAGCATAGCGACAACGGGACGAAAGATGCGTACATGAATGGATGTCGACGACCATTCTTGGACTGCCAATGGTCTGAAATGGATCCGGCGAAAACGTCGGATGCGGCATCGATCATCACAGCGATACCAATGGCCGATCCAGCGAGACCGGGGCTCATGCCGAGAATTTGGCTGTAATAAAAAAGCAGGAAAAAGCCAAGGCCCTGTCCGAAACAACCCTCTCCCGCTTGACCGATCCCGAAAGCAAATTTGAATTTGAAGGAGAGTTTTTCGGATTTCATGTTTTGACCATCTACTTCACTCCGGAAAAAATGCTCTCAACCGGAGCAACCGCACGGTCATATTAGGGGGAACCGGCCTAGAAGGAAATGCGAAGGGTCACGCGGGCGGACACTGGGTCGATCGGGTGAAACATCACGTCATCAACGCCTTCAAGTTCGTCTGCTAATCGGGTTTCGTAATAATAGGCGATGTCGTTAACTTCCCGATTAAAAAGGTTGTCGAGCTCCAAGCCAACCTCCCACCGTCCGACCGTGTAGTTAAAACTCGCGTTCACAATGGTTGTTGATCCCTCTCGCACTTGGTTGTCCTCAGAGAGCGGCGCGTCTCCAAAATGTCGAAATCGGACACTCGCTTCCAGCTTCTCGCCGACATACGTGAAACCGCCGCCTACCACTCGGCCATGGGCGTTCGGGATATGTCGTAATCCGGACGGAACAGAGACGAATTCCGAATCGACGAAACTCATATTTAGGTCACCCACCCACCTCGCATTGAATTTCCGAAATAGCGCAACCTCCAAACCTCTTCGTCTTGATGCATTGTTCGGCTCCGTCGAGCCTGAGTCACCAACGAATAGCAGTTCAGAATCTGATTCGAGCCAAAACGCTCCTCCAGTGACATTCAGCCCCTGCCAATTTTCAACGCGTGCACCAATCTCGTAGCCGACTTGATCGACGAATAAGTCAATGGGATTTACGGACTCTTGGGTGACAGGATCGATGCGAATGGTGACGCCACGTACATCGTTCGAGTGAAACCCCGTGCCGTAATTGGCATAGAGTTCGACAAACTCACTGAATTCGTACGCCAAACCAAATTTGGGCAGGAAATTAGTTTTTGAAGCTTTGCCTCCATTGATGGTTAGTTGCGCGTCCACGTCAAAGCGATAGTGGTCAGCACGGGCACCCAACGTTGCGCGCAGACGATCGTTCAGTCGTTGCTCGATCTCGGCATACACGCCCACGCTCGCCCACTGAATCGCGTCTTCGCGAACCGCAAACCGCCGGGCCCGGGTTGTGGTGCGAAACAGATTTGCAGCCGATATGTCGTCCACGCGCAAGTCCATACCTAACGTCCAAATCGAGTTTCCATTCGTCGCGGTCTTGTATTCGGCTCGTCCCCCATACGTCCAGCGACGATCCTCCTGTTCGTGCTCGTCACCCTCCACCGGATCGTCGAGATAGTGAGTGAAGTTGCCAAAGAGATTTAGCTCGTAGCGACTCAGATAAATTCCAGCGACAAATCCATCGGACTCCAAATTACCGACGACGCTAACTCGTTGTGATTGGCCGCCCAGATCCGGGTCGATATATCCAAAACGTCCAATGCCTCCACTCGTCGTTAGACGCTTCGGTATCTGGTCCGTCGATCTCCATTCGTTGTCATATACAGAAACGGTCAGATGGCGACTTACCCGACCGTGCTCCGAATACTTCATCAGTACGTTGTGTTTGCGCATCCGTTGGGCGAGGTCCCAAGGCCCGTCGTTTCGAGTTAGTTCATAGGCCCCTAACAAGTCGCCGGAACCGAGTTGCATCGAGACACCCACCAACCCACGCCGATACCCGTACCCGCCCACTGTGACTTCTGCAAAATTTTCTTCTAACCGGTCGTACAACGAAAACGCAGCACTACCAGCGGTAGAGAAATCCCCTCGATCAACTCGATAAGGACCTTTGTTGTATTGGACCGTTCGAACCATTTCGGGAATAAGAAAATTGAGATCAAGATAGCCCTGTCCGTGCGCGTGTGCTCGGAAGTTCACCGGCATACCTTCGAAAAACGCCGAAAAGTCGGTGCCGTGATCGAGGTTCATGCCACGCAAAAAGTACTGATTCGCCTTGCCGGCGCCACTGTGTTGGGTGACCACCATGCCTGGGACCATTTCGACCATTTCCCCAACCCGATGAAATACCCGCGTCGAAAAATCGGCGTCACTAATTAAGCCTTCCGTCGCAGACCCGACGAGCCCCTTTTGCTCGGAGGCACGGCCCCAAACGATGATCTCCTCGACTTCGGCTTGGTCGTGTTCGACGCTCTCGGCAAGCATTGGACCCGTACAAAACTTGGTTGCGAGGGCGAGAAACACTCCGATGGAAAAACGACGGAAGACGGGACGCATAAGCTTTAATGGCCAACTACAATCTAGGAAATATAACGTTATAAATCAGCTATTTATTAGGTATATCTAATTCGACTCGTATCAATAAATTCGACGCATGCGGTCCTCACTGGACTCGTTCAAATACACGCATCACGAAGAATTGCTATCTGCCTAACATTATCTATTGCCGATATATGAAAACAAGGTACTTCGAATCGTTCAACTTGTAACCAGAAATAACAGTTGACCCCGTGCCTTATATGTAAGGTACTCCACAGTTCGCGTCGTATTTCGGGGAGGATACAAACATGGCGGAAGCAGTCACGGCCGCGGACGGCCCAATCGCAGTCACTGGATCAAGCGGCTACATCGGTTCTTGGATCGTCCAGGATCTCGCCGCACAGGGTTATACCGTTAGGGCATGCGTACGCGACGCGACACAAGCCGCCAAGGTCGACCACCTGCTCGCAATAAATGATGCGGATCTCCCCGGCCAAGTTGAACTTGCCACGGGCGACCTCTTCAATCCGGGCAGTTATGACGAGGCCTTTAAAGAGTGCAGTGCGGTCCTGCACGCCGGTGCCACCGTCGGATATAACCGGGAAACGCCACAGGAGGTCTACGACGGTTGTTTCACCGAAGTCGAACACGTGCTTGAGTCGGCGATTAGAGGCGGCGCATTAAAGCGATTTGTGTTCACCAGCTCGTTCGCAGCGGTCGGACATCCGCGACCTGAGGGTTACATATTTACCGAACGCGATTGGTGCGGTGACAACATCGAAGCCTATCGAGGAGCCTGGTCCGAAGACAATATCCCCAAGAATCGAGACATTGCCTACGCAATGGCTAAAGCACGGGCCGAGCGCATGATGTACGAGATGGCTGAGAACGATGGCAGTTTCGACGCCATGGCCATCCTTCCATTGCACGTCATCGGTCCGCTCATGTGTGTGAACCACGATCAGGGTTGGAGTTGGCAGAACTGCATGAAGTTCATGTGGCTAGGCAAAGAGTATAAGAAGTCCAAAGGCGGTCGAATGCTCTGGAACAACGTCGATGTTCGCGACGTCGGCCGAGCGCATCGCCTGTGTGCCGAAAGCACGGTCGCGAAAAATGGTTCGCGCTACATCTTGTCAGCAGCCAATCCATCCGGCGAACTCTTTACTTGGCAGATGCAAACCAAGATGCAAGAACTCTTCCCCGACATCGCCGAAGTGGGCGGTGAAGAAATGGAGGGTAATCAGCCCGCTCAACACACCTACGACTCGCCCCGCTCGTATTGCACGCTCGCGATTGATGAATTGGGTCTGGAGACCTATTCGATCGATGAGACCATTAAGGCGACCGGGGACTCCTACGTGAAGCTTGGGTTATTAGCAAACTGAGGCCTTTGTGTGAAACGAACCAATACCAGCGTTTCCTTCACGCCAGATAGCTCTCGACCGGGCAACTTAGGATAGACATGGCTGCGGCGCTCAGCTTCTCGCTCTACATCATGCTCGGACTGATCGCAACGTTTGCGTTGGTGGGGTTCGCCCTACTTTGGATCGTGGGGCGTAGAAAAATATCGCGGTTGGAAACGCACGAACGGAAACGATTACGGGCCATACCCTTTATGGGCGATGGGTCAATTCCTCCCGATCGAGATCGAGCGCCTGCCGAAGATACAGCAAGCTTTTTGGTGGTCCTAAGACTTTTCTTTCGGGCATGGCCTTACATCAAACCGCAAGTATTTGGCCGCTGGTTCGTATCTGGTGAGGGGTTGTCGACAGACTTCGCAGACGACCTCAGAGGTAGTGGCTATAGCTTCTGGTATGCGGCCGTTTTGGCCACCGCAGCAGCGATTATTCCTTTGGTCACTGGTTCCGTAGCTCTCTCGACTGAGTTGCCTCTCGTTCTTTTATACCCTTTGATTGCCGCGATGGTCGTTGCAGCTTGGGCCGTGACCCTCGGTACTGCCGGCTCGAAGACGACACCAGTTGCTGTTTTAGTTACTGCCGGTGTGCTCGCTAATATTCTGGCGACGCTCGTTATCGAAGGTATAGCCGATGGCCTCTACACCGCCGGCGTCACCTTATCGTTGATGCTGGGTTGGCTTCTTCAGGTTCGCATCGGCAAAAGCCAATTCCAGTTTCGCATCCGTTTGCATGCGCATTTGATCTACTACTATTTCGTGGACTTTCTCCAACGCTTTATTAACTTCGTTCTCGGCTTGGTGATGGTCGATCTGCTCAATCAGACCATTTTTCAAGCCCAGCTACTCAGCGATCTCACCATGTCGTTACCTATTCTCCCTTGGCTAGCTGAATCGCTGGGTTACCCACTCGGCGCGATCGCCGAACTTTCAGAAGCACAGCGACTAGACATGATATGGCTTTACGTCGGGATATTGATTGGTGCTTGGGTCCTCCAATTCCCGCTGAATTTCTTCAAAGGCATCTACATGGTCTGGATCCTGCAGCGCATCAACCAGGATCTCCGCTTAGCTCTTGTCGAGCGCTGGCACCGCCTTTCCCTGAATTATCACAGTGACCACCGTGTGGGCGACTCAATTTATCGTATCTACCAGGACAGCGCTCAGGTCACGGCGGTGATTCAACGGTTAGTGGCGGTCGTTCAAGCACTGATGACTTACTTTACCTGCGTTTTTTTGGTGTCTTTGTTGAGTCCATGGATTGGCCTAATCGCTATCAGTGTCGTCATCCCTGGCTTACTTTGGGCGCGATGGGCAATGCCCCGTATGAGGGTGCGGTCGCTCATCGCACGAGCAACCAACTCGGACCTTACGTCCCGTATCCAAGAGGCCTTTAGCGCCTTTCGAATCATCAAAGCAAACTCCGCGAGCACACGTGTCCAAAATTTATTGGAACAGGATTCGGCAATCGCATTTAACGCGGCTTATCGCGCCCGCAGCATCGTTGCGTTTGTCACCATCATCATGTTCACGATTGCCTCAGCTTTCCTAATTGGCGGCGAATTCACGATGGCTTGGTGGGCCAATCGGAGTAACCCAACGTGGGCATCCGAACTCATGGCATTGGTTGGCGTCAGCTTCGTCGTCTGGAATCTCGCCGCGTTCAATTGGACGAAGGGCGAGTTCGACCAAGCAAGTGGCAGCGTACGTTGGCTCATGCGGCAATGGCTCCAGGCGCAGGACCTGGCGATGGGACTACAGCGCGTTTTCAATATCCTCGACATTGAGCCCGACATCGAAGACGAGGTAGAAGCCGTTCCGCTGGATGCGATTCGCGATGAAATTCGATTCGATCGGGTGAGTTTTAGTTACGAACCAGACCGGCCCGTATTGACCGATGTCAGCTTCACGGCGGAACCCGGGAGCGTCACCGCGATTGTTGGCCCGACTGGATCCGGCAAAACCACCGTAATGAGTTTGCTGCTTCGACTATACGATCCAGCGAGCGGTTCGATAACCATCGACGAACGCAATATCAACCAGTATCAAGTCCAATCTCTCCGCGGAAAGGTCGCGATCGCTCTTCAGGAAAACGTTCTCTTCGCTTCATCGGTCCGAGACAACATCCGTTACGTCGTACCGGATGCCGACGAGGATGCCGTGCGAGAAGCGGTTCGCGTGGCGTGCATGGACGATTACATCGATGGGCTGCCCTTCGGATTGGACACGATCCTGGGAGACCGCGGTGGCAAACTCTCAACTGGTCAACGCCAACGTCTTTCTATTGCTCGTGCCGTTGTACGCGACACGCCGATTCTGATTCTTGACGAACCCACGGCCGCCCTCGATGCCGCCACCGAACACCGTGTGATGAACAACCTCGCTGAATGGGGTCGGGATCGCGTGATCTTTCTGATCACCCATCGAATATCAACGATTCGTCGGGCCGACAACATTCTCTATCTCGATGAAGGACACATTATCGAGAACGGCGACCATGCCGCACTCATGTCCATCGAAGACGGCCGCTACCGAGCATTTGTCGACGCCGAGTCAAGTCTTTCGGCGACAGGAGGGTAAAGCGCGTGTCGGAAAGCACTCCTGCATCCACTAACACCGAAGCTCAAAGTCAGCGTCAACGAGATCTTGCGCTTGATGCCGAAGCAAGCCGCCTCGACACGCATACCGACATTGGTTTGAGAGAGACCTTGCGTCACATGCGACGTGCCATGGGTTTGATCTGGTTATTTCCCGGAGCGTTTAGCGCAAGAGCCTTCTTGTTGTTCGGCTCGTTAGCGATACCGATCACGATATTGCCGTGGCCGTTAAAAATAGTGATCGATCACGTCGTCCTCGGTGCGCCAATCGAAAATGCGACCGGCTACCCCTTCTATCTACGACCGTTTGTGGAGGCGTTACATGGCTCCACCGTGCCAGAAATATTGTTCGCATTGGTCGGCTTGGCGCTCGTCATGGTGCTTTTATTCGGTGCCTTTCAACAAGGTGGCGCGACAAGCGACCAAACCGACGCGTTTTTGGACCAGGGTCACGACACCGCAACGCAGTCGGAGAATCAAGCCAATTGGTCGTTCAGCTACGCCGGTGGTCTGTGGGGTTATCTCGATTTCATCATCACCATGCGACTAACCCAACGAGTCAACCACCTCTTGCGCGCCCGGTTGTTTGAACGCATGCAGTCGTTCTCGATGACGACGCTTGAGGAGCAAAGAATCGGGGATGCCGTGTATCGCGTCATGTACGACACACCATCCTTCACCTACGTGTTCTACGATGTGATCTTCCGCACGGGCATGTCGATCGTGACATTCATCATGGCAGCATTCGCGCTATTGAGTGCGTATCCAACGTCTCCGGAAGTCGCCTTGATAGCCATCCTCATCGTTCCCACCTACTTCCTGATATCCGTTCCGTTTTCACGCACGTTTCGTCGGCGCGGGCAAGCGAGTAGAGCGGCAGGAACGGTCGTAACCAGCACCATCGAGGAAGGCATGGATAACGTTCTTGCCGTTCAGAGTCTCGGTGGAAACGAGAGAGAAAAAGAAAAGTTTGCCATCGAGAGCAACGCGTCGTTCAAAAACTATCGACGCATCGTCTGGGCGAATTTGTACTACGGCAACCTGACGGAATTCGCGTACCAGTTTCTTCGAGTCGCGGCCATCGTTTTTGTGGCGACCAAAGTCGTTGAAGGAGAGCTAAGCATCGGCGACTACGGCGTCGTTTTCTTTTACTTTGCGTTCCTTGCAGGCCCAGCTTATTTCATCTCACGGGTTTGGATCGACATGCAACAGCACATCACGGGTGTACGTCGCGTGTTCGCGATGATGGACCTTCCCGTAGAGCAGGATCAGGGCGACCGGGAACTCCCTCGAATCGAGGGTGGCATATCAATTCGTGGCGCTGGTTTTGTCTATCCCGACGGACGGCGTGCGCTCCAAAACGTTAGCTTGGACGCTAACGTCGGCCAGATTGTCGCCCTCGTTGGGCCAACCGGCGCCGGCAAGACCAGCCTTGCGTACCTGGTACCACGCTTCCATACCGCCACGGAAGGACAGGTCCAGATTGATGGGGTTGACGTCAAAGACGTCACCATGGAAAGCCTGCGTAGCCAAATCACCTACGTCTTTCAAGAAACCCAACTCCTCGCGGATTCGATTGTCGACAACATCCGCTTTGGGAATCCAGATGCGACGACGGATCAGGTAGAAAGTGTCGCTCGAACGGCCGGTATTCACGATTTCATCGTTTCGCTACCCGACGGTTACCAAACGAAACTGGGTACCACGAGCAGCAAGATCTCAGTAGGCCAGAAACAACGCATTGCCATCGCGCGGGGGTTACTCCGAGATTCACGCATCCTCATCCTGGACGAACCGACCTCGGCACTCGATCCCGAGACTGAAGAATATTTGGTGCAGGCGTTGCACGAAGCTGCCAAGAATCGTCTCGTGATCATCATTGCCCATCGACTATCAACTATCGCTCAGGCAGATCACATCGTGTTCCTGGA
>ERZ651768.7-NODE-7-length-176262-cov-4.992457_pt1 | contig 176262 bp, 142 predicted proteins | sample MGYA00514754_ERZ651768 | MGnify/ENA metagenome assembly ERZ651768
TCCCTCGTATCCGGAATCCCACCTTGGCCGATACCGGTAAGAATAACCGTGTCCCCAACGGTTAACGGTGATGGCGGCGATGTCTTCCGCCGGATCGAACCCGCCTCCAGCAAGTGCGCCCGCGAGTTGTCGGCGCGTTTCGCGCTCGAGGGTCTCGAACGACGTGGCAAAAAGCTCACGACGACCCGCAAGCCGCTGTTCCCTCCGCGTCGCGTTCGGGTCGTCACCGACGGCGAATCTCTCCATATGCACGACGATGGGCTCGTCCGGACTCGCCGAAAACTCGTAGCCACTCATGCTGACGGGAAAGTCCAGCATCGAGACCGCGTAGTACGCGCCCGGAGAGGCGAAAAACCCGATGCCGAGCTTCTTCCACGCGCGCCAATTCCTAAGCAAAACGCTCGTATAGACGATGGGAGCCTTGATGGCGAAAGCCAATGCCTCGCTCTGCTCCGCGGGAAGCTCCGGACACATATGCGGGATCATGGCGTTGTATCCGGCCATGACACAGTGCTTGCCACGCACTCGATAGGCTCGTCCTTCGTTCACGTAAGTCGCTGACACGTGCTCGGCATCGTTGAGCGAGCCGTCGTGCTCGAGACGAACCACCGTGCTGTTCAATCGCAGGCGGACGCTCGAGTCTTCTTCGTCCAGCTTCGAGTAGTCGAACTTCGCGAGCACGATGTCGTCCATCGTCGTCCCGTCCGCGGTCCTGGGTATCAATTTTCTCACGAGCAACCGTGCGATCGACGCGTTGCCGTCCGGGAAGTGAAAAATGTAGGGCTCACTATCGTCGGTGTAGTCGGCGATCGCGGTCGCCCGTAATCCGGGGAGACCGTTGTAGCTCATGACGCTGAGCGCAGACGACGCTTCGATGCTCGCCGTCGAATCCGCGGGCAAACCTTGATAGAGCGCGAACACTTCCGGGTCGGTCACCCCCATGTGGCGCTCAAGAAACTCCCGGTAGCTGAGACGCCGGAGGTAGCCCGCCTGCTCGCTTTCGGGTATGTCGGTCAGCCGATTGCCGCGGGCCTCGAGCAATTGTAGGAGCTCACGACGTGCGGTCTCGCCGAGAGGCATCTGCGATACCGCCTCGCCCACGCCAAGCGCCGATGCTGCGAGCGGCAAAAACGAATATTCGACCAGCGGATACTCAACCAGCCGATCACTCCCGAAGGTGTCGCTATCGAAATAGGTGGCACCGGTGAGACCGTTGCGGCGATAGAACTCGTGATCGTAAGCGGTCTCGAACCTCCTCGTGTCGACGCCGAGATCTCCGAGGAGGCCTTTGGTGACGGTGCTATAGCTTCCGGGATCTTCGAGCGATTGGGCTCCGCCGTAGCTTATGATCGTGCGTCCGTCGAGCTCGAACTCGTTGCGTTTCGCGTGACCACCGAAATCATCGTGGTTGTCGAGGATCAAGATACGTGCATCGGGATGCTCCTTCCGATAGAAGTGAGCGGCCGATAACCCGCTGATGCCCGCGCCGACGATGATCAGATCGTAGACGTCGGACCCCGTTTCGTGAACATCTTGAACAGGGCCCCAATCCTGTCGCCCCCCCCGCGCCAGTTGGTGAGCCACTTCGTACGAGCCCGGATGGCTTCCGCGGAGACCGGTGCGGAGGGGCGGGTAGCCGGCGTCCCCCGCTTGCGCCGATTCGCCGCCGCTAGCGAGCGCGCCGCCGGGCAGAGCGACGGCTGCGATGATTGTGGCGGTGCCGTTGAGAAAGTCGCGGCGAGAGATCGCGCGATCCATTCCCAGTTCTTTGTCGCTCAGCTTCATTGGCCGCAACCTAGTCTTGAGATCGGTAACACGTTCTTCTCTCCTCTTGGTTCGCAACGTTAACTCAGGAGCTTTTTATTCTCCGGGTCGTACAAAGGTTGCTCGACGACGGTCGCCGTTCGCTCTTTCCCGACGAGCTCGACCGAAAGTTCGGTGCCGGGCGCGAGGAAGTCCGTCGGAAGATAGGCGAGCCCAATCGACTTTTCGACGACGGGGCCGTAACCGCCGGCGGCGACGTAGCCGATGATGTCTCGTTCCGCGCGCACCGGCTCGTAGCCGTGCGCGTCGCAGTCGTCGGAATCGATCACGAGACAAGCGAGCCCCTTGGTCGCACCTTGCTCTTTTTGTTTGACGAGGACGTCTCGGCCGATGAAATCGCCCTTGTCGAAATCCACGAAACGTTCGAGGCCCGCCTCGATAGGGGTGTAGTCTGCGGAAATGTCGACACCCCAAAGTCGATAGGCTTTTTCGAGCCGCATCGCATCGAGCGCGCGGTAACCGAAATCCACGATCTCGTATTGCGCTCCCTCCGCCATCAACAAGTCGTAAAGGTGCCTTTGGTACTCCAGCGGGTGATGGAGCTCGTAGCCGAGCTCGCCCACGTAAGAAACCCGCAGCGCCCGCACCGGCGCCATCCCGACGACGAGATCTCTACAAAGGAAGAAGCGAAACGCCTCGTTGGAACAGTCAGCCTTGGTCAGTGCTTGCAACAGATCGCGCGAGCGCGGACCAGCAATGGTGAGAACACCGTAACGGCACGTGACGTTGTCGAGCCGAACCGAGCCGTCCTTGGGCAGGTGATACTCGATCCAGGCGAGGTCGTGGTTCTCGGTGCCGGCGGCGGAGATGACGTAGTAGTGATCTTCGCCGAGCTTCGTGACCGTGAGGTCGCACTCGATGCCGCCCTTCGGGGTGCACATCTGCGTGAGCGCCATACGACCTTGCGCTCGCGGGAGCTTGTTTGCGCACAGGCGGTCTAGAAAAATGGTGGCGCCAGGCCCCGAAACTTCGTACTTGGCGAAGCTCGTCTGGTCGAGCACCCCGACGCGCGCGCGCACCGCTCGGCTTTCCTCGCCGACGGCGTCGTGCCAGCTGCCACGGCGAAACGAGTAGACGTCACGCACGCCGCGCTCGGGCGCGAACCACAAAGGCCTCTCCCAACCGAAACGTGCACCGTAAACTGCGCCCTTGTCGAGGAGCCGGTCATACAGCGGTCCGGTCTTGAGCGGGCGTCCGGCGTAGCGTTCCAGCTCCGGATAGTGGATCGCGTATTCGTGCCCGTAGACATCGACGGCGCGGTCGGCCACGTAGCGCGTCGAGCGCGCGTAGCCGCCGAAGCGGCGGACATCGACTTCCCACATGTTGTCGCTCGGCTGCCCGTCGACGATCCACTCGGCGGCGTATTTTCCTGCGCCGCCACCGAACACGATCCCAAAAATGCTGAAACCCGCGAGCACGTGGAAATTAGGCAGTCCCGGTACCGGCCCCATCAAACACCGCCCGTCCGGCGTGTAGCCGTCGGGTCCGTTCACGATGGTCTTGATACCGGCATCGGCAAATAGCGGCACGCGCTTCGCCGCGGCTTCCAGCACACTCTCGAGGCGATCGAAGGCCGGTTCCAACAACCGGCTATGAAAATCGTCGGGGATACCGTCGAGGCCCCACGGCTCCGTGTGCGGCTCGAACGGTCCCACGAGAAGAGAGTCCACCTCGCCGCGCACGTAAAACGATGCGTCGGCGTCTCGGAGAACGGGAAGCTCGAAATCCATGTCGCCGACGGCAGGGATAGATTCGGTGATGAGAAAATGGTGCTCGAGCGGAACGATAGGGAGATCGATCCCGACGAGTCGGCCGAGCTCACGCGCCCATTGGCCGGCGGCGTTGACGACGATCTCCGCAAGAATTTCGCCTTTCGATGTTTTGACGAGCCAGGCGCCGCCCGAGCGCTCGATACTGGTCACCGCCGCGTGGCGTACGATCTCGGCGCCGTGCGCTTGAGCGCCTTTCGCGAACGCCTGGGTCACGTCGTTCGGGTCGACGTGACCGTCCGACTCCAGATACGCGGCGCCAACGACACCGTCGAGATCGACGAGCGGGAAGAGCTCGGACGCTCTCTCGGGCGAGACGATCTCGAACGGGACACTCAACGTGTCGGCAATACCTTTCCGGTGACGAAATTCGTCGAGTCGCTCCTCGGAAGTGGCGAGTCGAACGCTACCGCACCGGTGATAGTCGACCGCTTGTCCCGTCTTCGTTTCGAGCGTTTGATAGAGTTCGACGCTGTATTGGAGAAGCTTCATCATGTTGAAGCTCGCGTTGAACTGTGTGCAGAGTCCTGCGGCATGCCATGTCGAACCGCTGGTCAGCTCGTTCTTCTCCACGAGGACGGCATCGGTGAGCCCGAGCTCCGCTAAGTGGTAAAGCAAGCTGCAGCCGGCAACACCGCCGCCAACGATGACGACTCTCGCTTCCCGCTTCATACGACAGACCGAATGTGCGAACTCCCTTCGTCAATGCCGCGAGAGTATACACGCGGATACTCTAGACGACCTCTCCAACAACCGGCGACTGAAGCTGACGGTGGGCCGCGTTGAGGACAGCCTGGCGGTGTGTTCAAATGCCGGTCACATCTGAGAATCGCTCTGACCTGATCCGCGCGTCGGCACCAAAGGAGGCGATATGTTGAATTCTCGAGCCGCGAGAAACTCTGTCGCTTTGGTCGCCTTGACGATGAAGGAGGGACAATTGGCGGTTTTCAGCGGGAAAGAGGTAGTCAAATCGTCGAGAGTTATGTGACCGTCGTCCGCCGCAACCCTTGCAGAGACTTCGTTACAGGGAAATACCGAGGGAGGGACTCGAACCCTCACGCCCTTGCGGGCACCGGATTTTACAAGGGTTTAAGCGGCGCGGGTACAGACGATCCGCTCGTCCGCCCAGCGAATGCCAACTCAGAGGCCACAAGGGCGGGGATCACCGCAGCGTCGTTGCGATGCCTCTCAGCGTGTCGGCCAGCGATCCCAGCCGCTGTACGTTGAGCCAAACGGCTTCCTCGACATGGCTCTCTAACTCGGTCGCCAGCGCTTCGAGCTCGGCGACGACCGTCGCGGCGCCGCGGTCGACCGAGCCAAGCTGGTCGACGCGACCGAGGACCTCAGTGACAGCATCGGCGCGTTGTGGTTCGATGCCGCTGCCGCGGTTGAGCTGATCGAGGTAGGCGCGCGCCAACGTTGAACTCGGTGGCCAGACGATCCGCTCCTGGTGTTGCACGTTGGTCTCTTCGGACAACACCAGACTGGCGGCGTCGATCTCGTTTTGCGACAGATGTTCGCTCGCCGTCAGCCGGAACACGTCGAGCCCGCGGGCAATCTCGGCACCGTAGATGTGACCGTTGTACCAGTAGGCCGACCAGTAGCCGCCCGATACTAGGTCCTCGGCGTTGACGGGGCCGCGGTCGAAATACGCGATCTCGACGGGGTTCGCCGAGTCGGTGAAGTCGAACACCGAGATGCCGCCCTGGTACCAGCCCTGGACCATGATGTCGCGGCCCGGCACCGGGATGAGCGAGCCGTTGTGGGCGACGCAATTTTCCTGCTCCGACTGCACTGCCGGCAGCTTGTAGTAGCCCCGGAACCCCATCTCACCATCGACGATGTCGAAGATGGCGTTCGCCCCCCACGCCGGCGGGTCGATCGACCGGCAGCGCGGGCGCGAGCCCCCACCCCATTCATCGGTGAAGACAATCTTGGTGCCGTCGTTGCTGAACGTGGCCGAGTGCCAGAACGCGAAGCTCTGGTCCACGACGTAGTCGAGCCGGACGGGATTCACCGGATCGGAGATGTCGAGGAGGATGCCGTTGCCCGAACACGCTCCCGCGGCCAGGCCGATCTCTGGGTAGGTCGTGATGTCGTGACACTGCCTTGTCTCCCGAGAGCTCTGCGTCCCTCGGCCGTGGTCGCCTCCCTGCCAGAGACCCGAGATGGTACCGGTCTCTGAATCGGCAAAGATGCGCGGTCGGTTGACGATGCGCGCGTTCTCGGGAGCAGCGAGAGGCACCTGAATAACGTCGATACTGAAGAGCGCGGTGTCGGGATCCCCCTCGGTGTCGGTGCAGCCCGCCAGCTCCTCGCCCGCCCGGACCGCGCCCGTACCCGACGCGTACACGTATACGTTCGCGTTGTCGTCAGGGTCCACCACCAACGTGTGAGTATGTGACCCTCGGCAGGTTTGCACGGCGGCTACCTGTGTCGGATTCCTCAGGTTGCGAATATCGAAGATGCGAACACCACGGAAACGCTCGGCGCTGACTGGCTCCTCGACTCCTTGTATGCCGCAGTCGAGCCGGGCCCGGGTATCCTGTACCGACATGAAAAGAAGATCGCCTCGGACTGACAGATCTCCCTGGCCGCCGGGACACACCACGGAAGAGAGGAGCTCGGCTCGGCTGGCATCCTCAACGTTGTAGACGTTGAAGCCGTGGTAGTTGCCCATGAACAGGTGCTCACCACTGAACGCGAGGTCCGAGTTCGTGAAGCTCAGCCCGCTTCCCGGCCGCTGGGCCGGTGCTTCCTCCGGTTGGCCTTGTGCTGGCAGTTCCTGAGTTTGAGCGTCTGGGCCAGCGGCCGGCGCTGCAGGTGGGTCCTGCGGTGCTCTGGGCCGGCCGGCGGGCGCCTCGGGGTCGTAGAAGCCCTCCGGCTTGGGCAGGTTGATGACCAGTTCCATGTTGCTTGCGGCCATCCCGGCATCCCGGAAACCAGCTGCCAGGCCGACGCGAGGATCAGCCTGGTCCGCGGCGGAAGATCGCTGTTGGTCACTCTGTGCTCCGATGAGGGGCATCGCGACAAATAGAAAAAGAACAGTAACGCGAACGATTCTCATGGTTGTTGCTCCTTAAGCATTGCGATGAGCATGGCACTCATGCGATCCATTTCCGCGCGCTGGTCGGCCACGACATCGGAAGCAAACGCGGCGATGATCGTCTCCTGACCAGCGCCAGCGGTTGAAAGAAGTTCATCGACCATGATCAAGGCACCCTCGTGGTGTTTGATCATAGACTCGAGAAAAAGCCGGTCGAACACCGCCCCGGTTGCCTCCCTCAGGCGGTTTATTTCTTTGGCCGTGAGCATGCCGGGCATCAGTGTGCCACCGGACTCGTGGTGGTCACGCACGCCCGGGATCTCCTCGCCGCGGACCTCAAGCCAGTCCTCCATCATCTTGATCTCGTCTTCCTGCGATAGCTTGATCCGCAGGGCGAACATCTGCATGTCCTCGCGGCTGCTCCGCGTGGGCACCAGCGCAGTCATGTCCAGAGCCTGGGCGTGATGGCCAATCATCCCCTGCATGAACCGGACGTCGGTAGCGGTGTGCTGGACCCGCGACAGATCGATTGCCTTGGTGGCGGTGATCATGCGGCTCGGCTCGCCGGGCGCGCCTGGCTGCACAATCGGTGGACCGGTTCCTACGCCTGTCGTGCGGCACGATGTCGTGCCGGCGACAGCAAGAAGAAAAACTGCGACGATCGGGACGGATACCGCTCTCATGATCTGGAATCATACACACGACTAATAGCCCGCACATCCGCCGGTGTCGGCGAGAGTGGTGCGATGGAAATCACCGGTCATTTTACGCGCGACGTCTTCGACCGATACGACATCACCAACGAGTCCGATTTGGAGAACGCACTCGGTCGTCTTGACGATGAAGGTGGGCCAATCTTGGGACAATCGGCTGTTTTCAGCGGAAAAGGGGCGGTTGAATCGTCGAGAGTTATGTGACCGACGTCCGCCGAAACCCTTGCGGAGAATGCGTTACAGCGAAGTACCGAGGGAGGGACTCGAACCCTCACGCCCTTGCGGGCACCGGATTTTGAGTCCGGCGCGTCTGCCAATTCCGCCACCTCGGCATATTAACGTTGTAGTCAGCGATGAGCTATGCACGCCTAGCTGCTGTGCAGACAACACCCCAATGCCACAACATCATTGATAGCGCACAGAAAGTTATTAATTAATAGAAACAGATTGACAGTGACCTCGATTATTGCGATACGTTCTACGGGGACGATAATAGCGGGTACGCATCTGGAAACCGAGGCTGAGTTGTTTCACCATGTTGCGACCCGGTGGCAATGAGGTGTAAAAGCTTTTTCCTATGCAATATGTTGACGACGTTTTAAACGTTAAAGGACGAGACGTCTATACGGCAACGCCGACCACCACGGTTTTTGAGGCGTTGGAATTGATGGCCGACAAGGAAGTCGGTGCTCTGGTGGTAGTTGAAAAGGACCGTCTTGTCGGGATTTTCTCTGAGCGGGACTATGCTCGCCGGTTGGCGTTGGAGGGTAAGCGCTCTCGTGAGACGCCGGTGCGCGAGATCATGACTGATGTAGTCGCCACAATTAGCCAGAGTGATTCGATGAAGGATTGCATGGAGCGCATGACTAACCAGCGAGTGCGCCATCTGCCGGTCGTAGAAGGTGATCGGCTAATTGGCTTAATCTCGATTGGTGATGTGGTCAAGTCAATCATGTCGGACCAGGAGTTGATGATTCAGCAGCTTGAAAACTACATCACCGGGCGCGTCTAGCTGCTTAAGAAAAAATCCGAAACCAGAACTCGAACAGTTGCTTGACGGTCGGTGTTAGCTTCGTGCGGCGCCACTTGTCGGCGGCCTTCTTGATGACCTCGGCCTGGGTCGGGTAAGGGTGGATTGTCGCAGCGATCTTGGCGAAGCCGACTCTGGCGGTGATTGCCAGGCACAGCTCGCCGATCATGTCGCCAGCATGAGTTGCGACCATCGTGGCCCCGAGGATTCTGTCGCTCCCCTTCTTTAAATGAACCCTTAGGAAACCATCCTCTTCACCCTCCAGAAGTGCCCGGTCTACCTCGGAGAACGGTACCGTCAAAGTATCCACTTTGTAGCCGAGATCGAGGGCATCCTGTTCATATAACCCGACGTGAGCAATCTCGGGGCTAGTGTGTGTACACCAGGGAACTACGAGCTCTGAGCTATGGGAACGGCCGAAGAACAGCGCGTTTTTAATCACGATGCGAGCTTGGGCGTCGGCAACGTGGGTGAACTTATGAGCGGAAGCCACGTCACCACAGGCAAAAACCTTGGAGTTTGTTGTCTGCAGGCGATCATTGATCGTAACCCCTTCAGGCCCGCACTCTATTCCAGCAGCTTCCAGTCCGAGATTCTCAGTGTTCGGAGCACGACCAACCGTAACCAGCAACTGATCGAACGTTTGCACATATATTTCTCCGAGGCGCTCGAAATGGACTGAGATCTTGGTGCCATCCTGTTCGACCCTAATCACGTTGGTGGCGAGCTGAAGGTCGATTCCATCGGCTTCCATAGACTTCTGCACGATCTCGGCAGCGTCGGGATCTTCACGGGGAAGGACATGGCCTGTCATCTCAAAGAGGGACACACAACTACCAAGTCGAGCAAATGCTTGGGACATCTCGGAACCGATCGGGCCTGCCCCGATTATGCCGAGTCGACTTGGCAGCTTAGTAAGAGTAAATATGGTTTCGTTGGTTAGGTAAGTAACGTTTTCAAGCCCCGGAATCATCGGTGTGGAGGCTCGCGCTCCAGTAGCAATCACCGCCCGGCGGAAGCTGAGCTGCTTACCATCAACCTCGATCTGATTGCTGCCCGTGAAGCATCCCGCGCCGATGAAAACGTCAATGCCCAAGTCTCGGAACCGGGCGGCGCTATCGTGTGGGCTGATGTCAGCACGGATACGGCGCATTCGGGTCATTGCGGCGCCAAAATTTCCGGGATCTGAGGTGACAGGCCCGCCAAAATCGTGTGCTTGCCGTGCTGCGTGCCAAGCGCGCGCCGCTGCAATAATCCCCTTCGACGGCACGCAGCCGACATTGAGGCAGTCGCCTCCCATCAACTGACGCTCAATGAGTGCTACCTTGGCACCTAGCCCCGCCGCACCTGCAGCTGAAACTAATCCTGCCGTACCAGCGCCTATGACGACTAAGTGATAGCGCGAAGCTGGTGCGGGGTTAACCCAGTCTCGCGGGTGGACGTTGTCGACGAGTTTGCGGTTGTGCTCATCATCTGGTGTGACGAGGTTTTGCTGCTTATCGGTCATCCGTAATCCCATTTAGCACCTGGGTAGAGATCCTCGTGACGATGGTGATCACTACGAGGGTCGCAACCAGACCGAGCCCGAGAAGAGCATAGTATCCACCATCTCGTTGTGCTCCAGAGCTGCTCGCGACTTCGGCTACCGCACCCGCCAAACGACCGTAGTAGACGTATAGAAACGTTGCCGGGAGCATCGCAAGATGGGCAAAAACATATTCACCTAGTCGAACGCTAGTCAGGCCAAGGGCGTAGTTCAGCAGATTGAAGGGAAATAGTGGAGACAAGCGGAGCAAGATAACGATCTTTAATCCTTCATTGCCAACTGCGCGGTCGATTGATGCAAATTTTTCGTAACCGTCGAGCTTCTGCTCAACCCAAGAGCGGGCACCGTAACGGGATATTAGGAAAGCTAGCGTCGCACCCACCGAAGCGCCGATAAATACCGTGGCTACGCCGGTCCCGAGCCCGAAGATAGCGCCAGCAAGCAAGGTCAACAACGAACCAGGCACCATCGCCACGGTGGCGATCGCGTATCCAGCGGCAAAGGCGAACGGGCCCCAAATACCAATGCTCTCAACCCAGATCGCAAATGCTGGGCCGAGGGCCGACAGCTGGTCGGCCTTGATGAACAAGGTGATAAGAATTGCTGCCAAGATAATAATCTTGGTCGCGCCGTAGCGTGGTGTTCCCGAGGCAGGGTTGTTTGCCTTCATATCGTTGTCCGGAGAGATCCCGTTTTTCATTGTGAATCTAGCCCTCCAGCAAACTCTTGCATGACTCGAGTTGATGGTCTACTTGGGTTTCTTCGACCATAGAACGACTCATAGAAGCAGTACTACAGAAGAAACTATTAGGGTCAGCGGAGTGGGCCGCAGTCCACTGAAACAAGCCTGCTATCCGCAGAACAGCTTTCATAAGATGAACTTCCTAATCGCCGCAATCGCCTCGGAGACGTTTTGCTTCAGCGTTCTTCCGGAGGCCTTAGTTGGCTTGAAGGAATGGTCACCATCTTCCAGCCATAAAATCTTGATGGCAGGCGATAGTTCATAGGTAGAGATTTCATCAGGCTTGCCAAACGGGTCCCGTGTGCCTTGGACAATAAGAGTCGGGGTTTTCAGTCCCCCGAGATGTGACGTCCGGACGTTCTCAGGTGTCCCCGGCGGGTGGAAAGGATATCCGAGGCAAACAAGTCTATGAGCGCCAACGTCGTCGGCAAGCATACTGGCAATGCGCCCCCCCATAGACTTGCCACCGATTATTAGGCGCCTGCTTCCAGCGATTGCCACCGTATTGCGCCAACTTTCCATCAGCACCGGAAGGCGATCGGGTGCACAATTCTTGCCTGTTTTTCGTCGCCGTTGCATGTAGGGGAACTCGAAACGTACAACCCGAAGATCATTGCCGGCCAGTCCAACGGCAAATGCTTCCATCGCGGGCGAGTCCATACCTGCGCCCGCACCGTGGGCGAGAATTAGAGTGGTGCCACTGTCTGCAGGGCCGTTGTGGAGCATAGGCGTCTTCTCGTGCTGGGGAGATCCTAATCTGGACAGCATCCGCCAGTCAGATGAGGGAAAGACCTACTATCAACTATCCCAAGAACCCTCGACAATACCAGGGCTTGCAGTAGTTTCCGCGAAGTGCAAGCGCAACGTTATGCTCTATGTGTGAATCGTTGTGCAACAGAAATTCGATAGCGTCCCTTGACGCTTGATAGAATCAGTCCGATGAACGTTGACGAGTTGTGCGCCCGGTTCCCTGAAATTTCTCCAGAACTTCGTAATGAGCCAGCATTGAGTGAGTTCGCTGCCACTTTTGGCAACCTGCTCGCAGTGGCCCATAAGCCAAGCAACTGTTCCACAGGCCACGATCCGGGGAACCACTTCTATTTGAAGCTGGTAGGCCCAATTACATATTTTGGCTATGGTCTCGCGACTCGCGAGCGTGTAGTCGAAGACATGCGGGACTTGCTCGACGCGCATGCCGCTAATCCTGAAGGATTTGTAGCGTCGTTATTGCCGGAGGGAACTGTGGGTATCGAGGTGAGGGGACCCGACTGCAGCTGAACAACGCTTCTGGTTCAGTGCTGGGGATGGTGCCAGGGAGGGTTTTTATGCGCCCTGGGTCTCAGTGATGGCCGATTCGCCGGCTCGTCGACCATGCTCCACAATGAAGGCGATCGGTGGCTCCATGTTGATCGGATGCAGCCGGGTGTCAGGATGGCGGCTAGTCCAGACGCGAAACATCTCGTCGACAAAACCCTGGCCGACCGCCTCGACGCCTTTGAAATCGACCACCACGTTACGAAAGCGATCGAGGCCCTCGAGTAGTTTCTTGGCCTCGGAGCGCGACAAGAAGCGATTTCCCGTCTCGAACAACTTGACTACGACGCGGCGGCGAGCAAGTTCGAATCCCTCTGACGATTCTGCCATTACCGTCTCGAGAGAAGTGGTAGTTGATACGTCGATCTCGAATCGAACCCGTGTCCCTGGCCGAACATGGACGGCAGCGATACCGACGTCATCGATTTCGTTGTCGACCATCCATAAAAGGCCGCCACTTTCGACTTCAAAGAAATCAGCGATCCGCGACAACAGGAAGATTCCTTCGCCGGTGTGTTCAGCAGGCATGGTGGTCAACTTCCCTTTGGTGAGTTGTCGTAAAGCTTCCATGCCGTCCGGGAGCCCATTCTCCTGTGCTAGGTGATCGAATATTCCATCCCCATCGTCGCTGACTTCGAGGACTAACCGATCGTGGGCTTTTCGGAATGAAACCTCAACATAGCTACCATTTGAGTGGGACATTGCATTGTCAACCAATTCGACTACAGCGGTGTGCAGGGCGCGGTCCGCGGGGTCCGGAAGGTCGGAAAGCTCAGGAACCTCAGCACTAACGTCCTTCCAGACCAGGTCTTCGTCGAGGCCTGGGATTCGGTAGCGAAAGCGTTGTCGTGGGTGCACGCTGCGGTAGCGGACGCCGCGTCCTGCGCCTTCCGTGACGAGGTCACCGGTCTCCACCATCGACCGGAGCTGCGCATGGACTGCCTGGCGTGAAGACCCGGTTGCTGCAACGACATTGCGATTAGCGATGCTACCCCATTCGGCCAGTAGATCGTCTATTATCGGGCGGATACGCGAGGGTCGAGGAGACATGATGGCTCACGGGATTCCGATGCCTAAAACGTAATGTAAACAAACTAAAGGTAGATGATTTCATCATTACCGTCAACTTATGATAGATAATCGTCAATATTGAAACTTTATGAACAAGGAAACTCTGCAAAAGCGTCATGTATTACGTATTAATGACAAGTTATTGAGTTTGGATGAGCAAGTTTCCACAGGATCGACGTTGGGATGATCGTATTCGCAGCGATCCGCACCAGAAACCTGCTCGGGTTACAAAATCGACTCAAAGAGAGCGTCAGAGGCCGGGGCGACCTCTCCCCAGTCGAAGCGTTGTGCGTTGCATGCGAGCTCTTTTCCGAGAAGTATCGCTGCTTGCCGATTTTCGAGTGCCCAGACGATGGTCTCTACCATCTGCTCGTACGAACTGTATAAGCACCTTTCTCGCGCTTCGGCGCTGACCTCTGGACCGGCGATAAGCTCTGGATAACTTAATCGGTGAGGCAGTATCGCGAACGTGCCTGCCGCCATAGCTTCCAGCACCCCGACACCAAAGAATTCATGGTCAGCGGTAGACACAGTAAGAGTGGCTTGCTTGAGGAGGCACCGATACTGCTCGTAGTTAGCAAAGCCTAAATGAATCAGTTGGTTGCCGAACGTTTCTTCGACATCTTCGAACTCAGAGGGAGTTTTACCGAAACCCCGTCCACAGATGGCTAGCTGGTAGTTTATGCCCCGATCTGCAACATCGCGTAGAGCATCGAATAGTTGAGCTGGATTCTTGTCGTACTCCCACCGCTGATTCCAGATGATCAACGGTGGACCTGGTCGGGCGAGCTTGGATCTGACGGGCTGGAAATCGTTGGTCTCGATGCCGACTGGCAGAATACAGCTTTTTCGGTGCAACTCTTCGACTGAGTCCATCAAATTGTATTCGGGGAAATGACGAAGGAACTTTGGTAACGCCTCGAACCAGGTTTCGCGGTGAAAAACTGAATTGAATGCGACCTGGTTCGCAGCAAGCATTGAGGAAAAATTTACGAATGCATAATGATGATCTCTCTCTCCACCCTGTCGACGCATCGGTCCCGCATCGCCTTCGTTCGGGAGTGGATAGGTAAGCTGATTCTCGTGCATGTACAGGACTGTAGGGACATCGGCAGTAATTTTTCGAGTCAGTGCTAGGAAAGTGGTTAGATCGAGCATGTCAGTGGCTAGGATTACGTCAGGTCGTTGATGGTCTCTTAGGAAGCGTTGCGCGAGAGTTGCCGCACCACCGTGCATCCGCCATTTCCAGAAGCGGTCAGGTAGTGTCAGTAACTCAATGGTGTGCTGGCTATGGCGCTCCAGTCCGTAAGCCCAAGAGGCATGGCTGCCTCCGTGGTAAGGGGAAACGAGAAGAATGCGCAAGGTCGGGCTCCGTATTCCGGCAAAAACTGAAAATGGGAACCCTAACAGGCTGCAGTGAAAGAGTGGTGAGTCCGTGTTGCATGGTTCAGCACCCTTACTTTGTTCCACTTACACCGTGGCGAGGCCTTTTCAAAACCAACCATAAGTGCAGGCCTCTACTCAGACGGTGCCTGCTCCTGGTTCTCGGGGTCTTGGGGTGCCGGTGATGTGATTTCCGGTGGTAGCTTCGCAGTGGGCAAAGTGAAGCGGAGTACAGCGTTGTACAACACTGCGAAAATGAAACCACCGACCAGACCGTCAAAGACCGCGTACATGGTCCCTTGTAGAAGGTCACCGAGACTGCCACTGGCAGCGTATCCTGGGTATATAGACACTACCAGCGTAAGTACCTTGTCCCCGTAGCCGGGGACAAGGGCGTTGATGGTGCCGATGATGAAGATGGCAGCACCCCAAACGACGGCGGCGGTGACAGCGAGTGCAACAGGCGACAGCATCATAGGTCCACAATGGTGGAGCTTGAGAACCTAAAGTTCAAGGGAACTTTAGGGGTCTTAGCGTATGCCATTCGGTCGCTTCCTCATAAGCATGAGCGGCGCGCAATAAGGTTGTTTCTTCAAAGGGGCGTCCCACGAGTTGCAAACCGATTGGCATGCCGTCGACGAAACCACACGGCAGGCTCAATGCTGGAAGGCCAGTCAAGTTGAACGGTCGGGTGAACAGGGTCATTGCGGCGCGAACGTCCAACGGACCTTGGGCCCCTTCTATTTCCTGGGCGTTACGGTGTGGCGCCGTCATCGCCAACGTGGGCGTTACCATCAGGTCGACAGACTGAAAGACTCGGGCAAGCTCGTTGGTAAGTGAGGCACGGATTTTTTGGGCTTGCAAGTAGGCGTGGGCGCTTATTTTTTCAGCAAGCGAAAGAAACGAACGAGTCTCTTGGCAGTACATTTCGGGATGTGACGCTAGCGTATCTCGATGCACAGCACCTCCCTCGGCAAGGAACAAAGTGATTGCCGCAGGGCCTACCAGGTCGAACTCGGATGGCATTGGCACGTCCACGCGGTGAGCGCCAAGTTCTTCAAGTATATTGGCGGCTTCGTGCACCGCCTTGGCGACAGGCTTCGTGGCGATCTCAAGGAAGCAAAAGTCCGGCACCACGAAACGCAGCCCCTTTACCCCTTGGTTGATCGAAGCGGAAAAGTCGGCCGTGGGTTCGCTGGAGTTGGCACGGTCGAAGGGATCAGGTCCGGCCATTGCGCTAAGTAAGGCCGCGATGTCAGCGACCCGTCGGCCCATCGGCCCGACGTGATCGAGACCCCAAGCGAATGGCATTACACCGGTCCGCCCAACGCGGCCGTACGTGGGCTTGAGTCCGACGATGCCGCAGCAGGAAGCAGGGATTCGAATCGATCCTCCAGTGTCTGTTCCGGTTGCAACACAGACCATGCCAGCTGCGAGGGCCGCCGCCGAACCCGAGCTAGAGCCACCGGCCATATGGTCGAGGTTCCAGGGGTTTCGTACGGCCCCGAAGTACGAGATGTTGCCAGTGGTGCCGGTGGCAAACTCGTGAGTGTTCGATTTACCTACCAGCAAAGTACCGGCATTGGTTAAGCGGCTGACTACCGTGGCGTCATTGGTAGGCACGTAGTCGTGCAGCAACGCTGAGCCTGCTGTCGTACGGATATTCCGAGTCGCAATGATGTCTTTGTGTACCAGCGGGAGCCCTGACAGTGGGCGCGGACGTTCCCCGCTCCCGATCACCTCGTCAACCATCCGTGCTTCCTCGGTAGCGCGGTCGAGACTTAATGTCACGATAGCGTTGATAACCGGGTTACAGGCTTCAATCCGCGCCTGGGCAGCTGAAAGAACTTCCTGGGCGGTAGTCGTACCGGTAGTGATTCCGGCCAGAATTTCGGCTGCCGTCGCGCAAGCACCTGGTAGTTCCTCTAGCACGATGGGCTTGTCATCGGAGTGCGATGTCGCCGTTTCGCAGTTCGAGCTCGCCGCTGCGATGGCAGCAAGATCGAAACTGGGTGCTGCGGAGCTCGCCAAAGACGTGGGCCGAAACGTTGCCGCCGGCTCCACAGTCCCGAGTTCTGCCTCATCGAGTCTAGCGACAGCATCCAGGAGCACCTGCTGACTAGGTGACAGCGTGTCGTTGTTCATAGTAAGTGGGTATTTAGGAAACTCTGGGAAGTGATATTTTGGGCGGATGATGAAATCGTACCCGAGAAACGAAGCCTTCGCCGACCTTGTAAGCTTCGCGGCGGTGCGACCGGGTAGCCAGTACTTGGGCAGATAGTTGTTTCACGTTCTATTGGGGCGCTCGTCAAAACGCGACTCTAGGACAAATACAGGCAAGCTTTGCACGCCGGCATATTCAAGAAAGGGGAGTGTGCACTTTGAGCGAAACGCGATTCATCACCGATGATGGGAGCTTGCGCCAGCTAGCTCAGGATCTCAGCGGTGAGCGGATCATTGCCTTGGATACCGAGTTTCTCACCGAGCGTTACTTTTATCCGCGTCTGTGCCTTATTCAAATCGGCACACCAAAGGTCTTGGCTACAGTGGATCCGCTTGCCTGTCAAGATCTCTCGCCACTTGCTGAATTACTCGCCGAGCCAGCTGTCTTGTTGCTCCACGCCGGAGCCCAAGACCTGAGCATCCTAAGACGTCGACTTGGTTACTTGCCCAGTAAAGTATTCGATACGCAAATTGCTGCTGCCTTCCTTGGTTTCGGACACTCGATCAGCTATTCGCGCTTGGTCGAATCATGTTGTGCAGTGAAGCTGAGTCGGTCCCGTGCGTATACCGATTGGGCCCAACGCCCACTTGCCGATGACCAGTTGCAGTACGCGCTAGACGATGTCCGCTACTTAATGCGGATCTATGAACTCTTGTCAAAAGATTTACTGAAGCAGGGCCGGCTTGGATGGGTCGAAGAAGAGTGCCGTTTGGCGCGCAATCTAGCGTTGCATGATCCCGACCCACGTGAACAGTGGCGCCGTTTGTCAGGGGTACGGGGGATACGCCGACGGCAGCTATTGGTGTTGCGCGAGTTGGTGGCTTGGCGTGAGGAAGAAGCGAGACGCCGCGACCGCCCACGCCAGCACATCATTCCGGACAGGGTTTTGCGTGAGATCAGCCAAAGCACACCGCGGTCTGTTTCTGAACTCAAGAACATGCGCGGGCTCCATCCACGCGAGCATAAGCGGTCCGGTATGGCGATCATTGCCGCGGTTGAGGCTGGCCTAGCGGCTCCTGATTCTTCGTTGCCACTGCCGCGCCGCCACTCGTATCTTAAGAACGACCCCGCTGTCGGCGTTGTGGCGTTGCTGGCTGACACCTACATGAAGACCCGCGCTCGCGAACTAGGACTCGCTCCACAACTGCTTGCTAACCGCAAGGACCTAGAGTCGATAGTCCGAATGATGGCCGAGAATGGCGGTGCACCACTCGAAGAGGGAACCATCGGTCAGGGCGACTCGAGTGTCAGGCTTCTTGATGGTTGGCGACGCGAAGTGGCTGGCGAAGACGTGATGCGGCTGCTGGCAGGGCGCATAGCGCTCCGCGTTAAGATTCGCTCGGGTAGTGTCGACCTGGTTGTCGAGGACCAGGAGAATTCATAGCTGAACACTGGCTCTACTTGTGTCCTGATTTCCCCTAGAATTGTTGCTGGACGGCTTTCAATCTCGCCTTGTTGCTTCCACCTACAGGTAGGTTCACTGCCAACCGATAGGTTGAGGAGATGTTAGAATGGCATTTCGAATAGGCACTATTTCCCATGTTTGCTAACTCAAGGGGGCGCCTTGCGTTTCAAGCCAGGCGATAAAGTTGTCTACCCGAATCATGGGGTCGGCGAAATAAAGGAAGTTCGCACGCGAGACCTCGCGGGCTCCACGCAAGACTTCTATCATCTCGAGATTTACGCTAATAACACCACTGTGATGGTGCCCGTGGGCAATTCGAAGGCGGTGGGCCTGCGCAAGTTATTTGCTAAGCGTCGGATCGCTGAGCTGTTCGATCACCTCAGAAACGGTGATATCGAGAGCTACTCGAATTGGAAAGGTCGCTACAAAGAAAACGCCGAAAAGATGTCTTCTGGCCACCTTTTTGACATGGCCGACGTACTCAAGAACCTTGAGCTTCTCTCGAAGCGGAAAGCGCTCTCGTATCGTGAGAAGCAGATGCACGATAAAGCCAAGTTTCTGATTATCTCCGAGATCACGATCGTCGAGAAGCAGAGTGAGGAAAAGGTCAAGGAGCGCATTGCCGAAGCCGTTGCGAAGGCTATCGCGCTGAACCAGAGGCGCGAGAAGCGAAGAAAGAAGAAGGCCGAGGGAACGTAATTGGGGGCGATAACGGGGGCTCCGTCGGCCGCTGGCGTCTCCCGCTTCTATCTCCTCATGGCGCCAAGCATTGCATCGGTCCATCTTCGTGGACGCCAGCGTGACTCTTTGTTGACGCACCGCTGAGCGATTCGTCGCTTTCTGTAACGCGGGGAGCACCCGATGGAGGGGGACGTGATCGTTCGCGCGGAAGTGCTTCAGGACGCTGAAGCGCACTGCGGCTGAACGCTCTCGGTAGCTTGCCTCCCTGTCCCTCACCGCATAAGGTCGATCGCCATGGAACATAATCCGAATCTTCCATGGTACCGTCGGCTCCACTGGCAGGTACTGGTGGCGATGGTTGTGGGGGCGATCACTGGCCTTGTCGTCGGGGCGCCGGCCGCCGAGTTGTTTGGTTGGATCGGCGACCTCTTCATGAAGCTCCTGCGGATGATCATCGTGCCGCTGGTGCTCACCTCGATCATCTCGGGGGTGGCGTCGGTCGGCGGTGGCAGAGCGCTCGGCCGCCTCTTCAGCAAGACACTCGGCTACTATCTGCTGTCCAGCTTGCTTGCTGTGATGGTCGGCCTTTTGATGGTCAACCTCGTCCGTCCTGGTGTCGGCGCCAACATGACGGACACGACGCAGCAGGAGCTCCCGGAGCTGGCGACCGCCACGTCTCCGGTCGAGTTGCTGCTCGACATCGTGCCCGAAAACGTCATCCAGGCGGCGGCAGCCGCCGACATGCTTGCGGTCATCTTCTTCTGTATCGTCTTCGGGGCGGCTATCACGACGCTTCCCGACAAGACCCGCAACATCGTGACCGAGCTTTTCGACGCCCTCTTCCACGCGATGATGCGACTCACGTCGGGGATCATAAAGTTCCTGCCGATCGGCGTGTTCGCCCTGATCACGAGGATGGTGGCCACGACGGGCTTCGACGCGTTCAGGTCGCTTGCGCTCTACGCGGTCACGGTCGGCTCGAGTATTACGATCCACTTGTTCGTCACGCTCCCGATCCTGTTGCTCATCCTGGGGCGGATCGCCCCGCGAACCCACTTCGCGAACATGCGGGAGCCGCTGTTAATCGCCTTCTCGACGAGCTCCTCGGGTGCCACCCTTCCCGTCACGCTCAACACGGTCGAGAAGAAGGTCGGCGTCTCCAACAAGGTGGCTTCCTTCGTGCTCCCGATGGGTGCGACGGTCAACATGGACGGGACCGCGATCTTCGAGTGTGTGGGCGCGCTCTTCATCGCCCAGGTTCTCGGCTTCGACCTGACGATCATGCAGCAAGCTGTCGTGGTCCTTACGGCGTTGCTGGCCTCCATCGGCGCTGCCGCGGTTCCGTCGGCAGGACTCGTGGTGATCTTCATCGTCCTCGAGGCGATCGGTCTGCGAGGCCCGGACGTGAACGTCATCGTCGGTTCGATGCTCGCCATCGACCGCCCGCTCGACATGTACCGTACCGCGGCCAACGTCTTCAGCGACTCTTGCGGAGCGGCGATCATCGCGCGCTCGGAGGGGGAGACTGAGGTCGACACGGTCATCCGGTAACGCCTCCGAAAGACTCGCGCCAACCAGGGAAGAGGCCCCGGGCGGACATATGCGTTCGGCGATACGGCCGGATCATAAAGCTCCGCATCATACGGTATAATTCCGTTTCTTCGAGTCGATTTCCGACCCTTCCCGAGGGTCGTCCTCACCTGGCGGTGTAGCTCAGTTTGGTAGAGCAGGCGGCTCATATCCGCCGAGTCGGGGGTTCAAGTCCCTCCACCGCCACTCATCCGGTGGGATTCGTGGGTCTGGTCCGCGAACCCTATGCTGGATCCGCCGCGAAAATCAGAAAAGAAAATGCAGACCTTGATCCAAGAAATCGCTTCTAGCGTCTGTCGCGAAGGCGTTTTCATGGGTGTCTCACGAGTTCTGGTGGGGTGCAGTGGTGGCTGTGACTCCACAGCCCTTCTGGATATCCTGGTCCGCCTGGCTCCGCAATTCGAAGTCAATATCGCCGTGGCGCATTTGCATCATGGCTGGCGCGGAACCGAGGCCGATGCTGACTTAGATTGTGCTCGGCAGCTAGCAGAGAACTATGGGGTGCCGTTTTTCGCTAGCCGTGCCGATTTGAGCGCTGCGAGAGGTTCGCGGGAGGAAGTCGCCCGGAGCGCCCGTTTGGATTTCTTTGAATCAATCGTCGCTGACTGGAATGCTGATGTGGTTGCCTTAGGTCATACTGCTGATGATCAGCTTGAAACGGTCTTGCTCAACTTGGTGCGTGGTACGGGGCGCCGTGGTTTGGGGGGTATGCGACCACGTTCCGAGGTCGGTGACTTGATCCTTGTTCGGCCGCTACTGGGCCGCCGCCGCCATGAATTACGTGAATATGCTCTCTCTCGATCTCTGGAGTGGAATGAGGATTCATCGAATGAAGACGTCTCCTTGTCCCGCAACCGCCTCAGGCTTCGCTTGCTCAGCGAGCTGGAACAAGTCCACCCTTCGGCCGTAAAAAATGTATCGCGGGCCACGGAGTTGTTGCGGGAAGAAGAAGAGTGGCTTGACGTGATCGCGGCGGATGCCTTCGAGGAGGTGGTTGATGTCAACGAGCATCTGGACGGTGTTTCACTGCGCAAAGCTGAGCTTGGTTCCATGCCTAGGCCACTGCAGCGTCGCGTTGTGCGTAATGCAATTGCGTTGATTCGCGGTGACTGCCGTGGAATTAGCTATGAACACGTCGAATGGGTGATCGACATTAATCACTCCGAGAAAATTTCTGCGCACGACCTGCCGGGGGTTCGAGTCAAGCGAGAAGGAGATCACATTCGCTTGCTGCCCCTCGATGGGAGGCGGTTGGCGAGATCCTGAAGATCATAACGAACTGACCAAAACCCCCATAACAAAAGGGTTTACGGCCGCAGAGGTGACTATCCCCCTTAACGACAGGTAGTGTATTCTCTCTATTGTGAACGCAACGATTAAAACACTGAGTTTGTGGCTGGTGGTGGTCGTCGTCGCCATCGTTGTCTATAACGTTTTCAACGCGCCGCCGACAGAGAACCGCGACATCACCTTTTCTCAACATCTCAAGGATGTTGAAAGGGGCGATGTTCGCCTCGTAATGATCACTAGGCCATCTAACACCGTCGAAGGGGAGTTTGACGACGGCAGGCTGTTTAAAACCGTGGCACCCGATTACGAGGCTTATTTCGACACGCTTCTTGAGAAAGACGTTGTTGTCACAATCACCCAGTCAGATGAGAGTCCCTACTGGGCGGCACTTATTTCTTGGGCCCCGATGCTCATTCTCATTGGTGTGTGGATTTTCTTCATGCGGCAGATGCAGAACGGTGGCAACCGTGCCCTCGCCTTCGGGAAGAGCCGTGCAAAACTGAACCCGAACCAGGACAAGAAGGTGACGTTCAAAGACGTTGCCGGAATCGACGAGGCTAAGGAAGAAGTTCAGGAAATCATCGAATTTCTCAAGGAGCCACAGCGCTTTCAGAGGCTAGGCGGCCGGATGCCGAAGGGCGCTTTGCTAATAGGCCCGCCGGGAACTGGTAAGACCTTGCTTGCCCGGGCCATCGCTGGTGAAGCTAACGTGCCTTTCTTCTCAATCTCTGGCTCGGACTTCGTCGAAATGTTTGTCGGAGTCGGCGCCTCGCGCGTACGTGATTTATTCGAACAGGGCAAAAAGAACGCTCCCTGCATCGTTTTCATCGATGAGATCGACGCCGTTGGCCGGCATCGCGGTGCTGGTTTGGGCGGTGGGCACGACGAGCGTGAGCAGACCCTCAACCAGCTCCTCGCCGAGATGGATGGCTTCGGCACTAACGAGGGCGTCATCGTGATGGCGGCGACCAACCGGCCTGACGTGCTCGATCCTGCGCTGTTGAGGCCTGGTCGTTTCGATCGCCGCATCATGGTCGAGCGAGCCGATATTCGGGGGCGGCTCGGCATTCTCAGGGTGCATACACGAGACACGCCGCTCGATGAAAATGTCGACCTACAGCGGGTGGCGCGCGGCACACCGGGCTTCTGTGGTGCCGACCTGGAAAGCCTCGTTAACGAAGCGGCCCTGCTGGCTGCACGTCGTGATCATACGACGGTCACGATGGATGACTTCGAGCAGGCCAAGGACAAGGTCCTGATGGGCCCTGAGCGCAAAAGCATGATCATCGCCGACGATGAAAAGCGAGTGACGGCGTACCATGAGGCAGGGCATGCACTAGTCGCACATTTCATGCCGGAGGCTGATCCAGTGCATAAGGTCACAATTATTCCGCGGGGACGGGCCTTGGGTTCGACTCAGCAGCTTCCGCTCGACGATCGCCGCAACTACACCCGGACCTACCTCCAAACCCAAATTACGGTGCTGCTCGGTGGCCGCATCGCTGAAGAGTTAGTGTTAAACGAGATGACTACTGGGGCCGGCAATGACTTTGAGCGGGTCACAGATATCGCCCGTAGCATGGTTACCGAGTGGGGGATGAGCGAGCAGCTCGGCCCGTTAACGTTTGGTGGCAAGAGTGAAACAGTCTTCCTAGGCCGTGATTTCGCCCAGCACAAGGAATATTCTGACGACACGGCCCTTCTGATTGACAGCGCTATCAAGCAGATCGTTGACAAAGCCTACGCCGAGGGGGCAGCGCTTCTTAGCGAGCACATCGATGTCGTCCATGCAGTTGCGGAAGCGCTCCTCATTCGTGAATCGTTGGAGGGTGAAGAGGTCGCGCTGCTAGCGGAAGGAAAGAGCCTCCCTGAGGTGAAGCTCCCCGTTGATGACCTTCCACCTGATACTGGTGAAACTATAGAACCCGAAGAACCGTCCCGCGCCGCGGCGGGGATCCCGAGCCTTGAAGAGGGCCAGCAGGCGGAAGGTTAACTGGGCAATGTCGAGGGCTGGCGCAGAAGCAGTGCAGCCGCCCCCACCGCCCCCTTCGGATTTAGTGCATCGCTTGTACCCCCACAACGCCCACGTTCTGGGTGGGTACGATCCATTACCGTTGTCTTTTCCGGACGATAGTCCGGGCGTGCACGAGCTGGCCGCGAGCCATGGGACTTATGCGGTTAAGTTGCAGGCGGTTTCTCCGAAGCTGGCGATGCCTTTTCTCCAGGCGCTCGGTAGGGTCGGGGGTGCTGCCCATTCTCATCCATTACCCGATAGTGACGCCGTTGACCTTGTCGTTTTTGCCGCTCTTCCACAGGTCGAGGCACTGAGGTCACAACTCTTGGCTGCGGAGACTGGTCTGTCGCGTCTCGCCGAGGAGGTTGTTGCCATCCTTGCTGCTTACCACCGCAACGGCTTCAAAATTCGCTGTGGTAACAACATTATCGAGTGTGCCCTTCAGCCCCGTATCATGGGCATCATCAATTGCACCGAGGATTCATTCTACGGCAGTAGCCGGTTGCTTGGGGATGACGCGATTGAACGGGCCTGTTCTATGGTCAAGTCAGGTGCTGCGATCATCGATGTCGGCGGAGAATCGACTCGGCCGGGCAGCGATCCCGTGCCCGCGGACGTTGAGATTAGCCGTGTTGTCCCAGTCATTGAGCGTCTCAGTTCGATTATTGATGTGCCGATCTCGATTGATACCTCCAAGGCCGAAGTTGCTGCCGCCGCGATCGAGGCTGGTGCTACCATGGTCAACGATATTCATGGGTTGGGGGCCGACCCAGATCTTGCCGGTGTGGTCGCTGACGCAAGGGTTCCGGTCGTGTTGATGCACATGCGTGGGATGCCGGACACGATGCACAAAGCGGCTCGCTTCGACGACCTTATAGCAGATGTTGTGAAAGAGTTACGAGACGCGTTGTGGCGTGCCCAAAAGGCCGGCATCGATCCGGAGCTTACTCTGGTCGATCCGGGTATTGGGTTCGCTAAACGACCACAACAGAATTACACGCTCATGCGGCACTTGTCCGCGTTCCGCTCGTTGGGCCGGCCAATCGTCGTAGGCCCGTCGCGCAAATCGTTTTTGGGTGCCGTGTTGGACCTTTCTCCGGAGGAGCGTATGGAGGGGACAGCGGCAGCCGTGTCGGCGGCGGTACTTGCAGGAGCACATGTGATCAGGGTGCACGATGTTGAAGCGATGAAACGTGTGGCTACTGTGGCGGCAGCGATACGTAGTGAAGGAGTCGGATGGATCTCCTAATCGACGGGCTCGGCCAATTCGGCTGGAATGACCTCATTGAGGTAACGATTATTGCCTACTTCTTCTACCGTCTTCTCTTGCTTTTGCGTCGGACCCAAGCAATGCGGATGGTATGGGGGCTGGTCGTTCTTGGCCTGTTCGGCATGTTCGCCAGCTTGGTGGGCTTCCAGACACTCGATTGGCTACTGTCGAATGTCTACGCTTACATCGTCATCGCGATCATCGTGCTATTCCAGAACGAGATCCGCCGCCTGCTGACTCAACTCGGTCGTACGGCATATTTTCGAAGTATACGGCGCGGAGCCGACATCGATCCGATTGACGAGATCGTTACCGCTGCCGTCGGCATGGGAGCCAATCACCACGGTGCCATCATTGTCTTGGAGCGGGAGATGTCTCTAGGCCAGTACGCCGAGGGGGGCATAGCGTTGGACGCAACAGCATCATATGACCTGTTTGTATCGATTTTTAATCCTGGGGCGCCACTGCACGACGGCGCCGTTATTATGCGGCAGGGAAGGGTGGCAGCGGCGGCTTGCTTCCTTCCCCTGACACGCAATCCGCAGTTGTCTCGCGAACTCGGATCGCGCCATCGCGCGGCTATCGGTATCAGTGAGGAGACCGATTGCGTTGCCCTTGTTGTATCGGAAGAGACCGGTAAGATCTCAATCGTCTTCGATGGGCAGCTATCCCGCGGCTTAGACCCTCCTGCTCTTGCTGAACGGCTGCGCGAGCTTCTCAGCCTCGACGATCTCGCTGTTGAAAATGAAGAGATTAAAATAGCGGAGAAAATTCCCGAAGCCCAGCCGGCGGCGGGAATGGGCAAATGAGTGTCTTTCGCAGGATCTTCAAGGCGATTGACCCGCGCCCAGACAAGCACCTCAAGGATAAGACAATCGCCGTAGGCCTGGCTCTCTTGGTCTGGGTTGCGGTTAACGTCGAGGAAGCGGTTCCGGAGATCTTCGACCCAGTCCCAGTTGTGCTCGAGAACTTGCCATCCGATCTGGCAATCGCTGGTGACTACACTCAGACGATCAGTGTTCGTGCGCGTGGCTCGCAGCGTGATCTCGGCAACTTAACGCAGGGCCGGCTTAGCCCAAGGATCGATTTATCGGCTGCGTCGGGGGGCGAGAATGTTTTCCAGATTCTCCCGGAGGACCTGAATGTACCTTCAGGTGTTCAGATCGAACGTATCGACCCGGCAGAGATCACCATTGTTTTGGAGGATTCGCTTGAGAAGGACGTTGTGATTAGCGCTGTGACATCGGGTGAGCCAGCCGCTGGCTACGAGATCGTTGGTTGGTCGACGGAACCAGAGATGACCCGGATCAGCGGCCCTCGATCGGCGGTGGAAGCTGTTGAACGCATCGAGACATCTACCGTCGACGTGCGTGGCCGTAGTGAATCATTCACCCAGGTGGTCACTCTGTTGTCGGGCAACACACTTCTCGAACTTCGCGAAGGACGTGAGGTTAATTTACAGGTCGATATCCTTGAGCAGCCGGTGACCATAGAGTTCGAAGAAGTTCCAGTAGAGGTGATTAGTGCCCAATACCAGGTGGCCGTGAACCCAGACCACTTACTGGTTTTCTTGCGGGGCCCGCCATCGCTTCTTGAGCAGATCGACGGTGAGATGCTGAGGTTAGTGATAGACGCAGCCGAACTTACGCCACAAGCCGAGGACTATCTCATCGCGCCCTCGATCGACTTCGTACAAGAAGGATTTGGCGAATTAATCGAGCTGGTGACCACCTATCCGCAACGCCAGATCAACGTTCACGTTTTTGACCAACGGGCTCGCTGATGATGCTGTGGGCAAAATAATGACCGAACCGGACCACAGAGCAAAACTGTTTGGAACCGATGGGATTCGTGGCATTGCCAATATGGAGCCAATGACCGTTGAGACTTGTGTTCGCCTTGGTCGCTCGGCGGCTCACGTTTTCAAGGATGGCACCCACCGCCATCGGATCTTGATCGGCAAGGACACCCGGTTGTCGGGTTATATGCTCGAAAACGCGTTGGTCGCGGGCATCTGCTCGATGGGTGTCGATGTCCTTTTGGTGGGCCCGCTGCCGACTCCTGGAATCGCATATGTTACCCGCAGTCTGCGAGCCGACGCTGGCATCGTCATCTCGGCATCACACAATTCCTACCAAGACAATGGCATCAAATTCTTCTCTCGTGACGGATTCAAACTGGGTGATGATACCGAACACGAGATAGAACAACTTACCTTCACAGGTCGCATCGACGACATACGCCCAACCGCTTCTGAGGTCGGAAAGGCGACACGTATAGACGACGCCGGTGCTCGGTACATCGAACACGTTAAAGGGTCCTTTCCGAACGGAATGACACTTGAGGGTATGAAAATCGTTGTGGATTGCGCCCACGGTGCAGCGTACAAAGTTGGTCCTTGGGTCTTCAAGGAGCTTGGTGCGCAGACGATCGACATTGGTGTCGAACCTAATGGTCGGAACATCAACGTTGGGGTTGGCTCACTCCACCCCGAGGTGGCAGCGGAGGTAGTTAAGGATCGAGGGGCCGATTTGGGGATATGTCTTGATGGCGATGGCGATCGCTGCCTGCTCGTCGACGAAAATGGGGCGTTGGTCGATGGTGACCATGTGCTGGCGATTTGTGGTCGTTCGTGGAAAGAAAAAGACCGCCTCTCCAACGGCACCGTGGTGGCAACCGTTATGAGCAACTTTGGTCTTGAGCGCTCGCTTGCTGAGGTTGGCGTATCTGTCACGCGCACAAAGGTAGGTGACCGCCACGTCGTCGAGAAGATGCGCTCTGGTGGACACAACATCGGTGGCGAGCAGTCGGGCCACACTGTCTTCCTTGACTACGCGACTACCGGGGATGGCCTCTTGACCGCACTTCAGGTTTTACGTGCGGTGGTTGAAAGTGGCAAACGACTTTCTGAGTTGGCTGCTTGTCTTAAGCCGATGCCGCAGGTGCTCGAAAATGTCAAGACTCGTGACCGGACACCTTTCGACCAACTACCCACCGTTCAAGAAGCAATAAGCTTCGCCGAAGAAGAACTCGGTGATGCTGGCAGAGTTTTGGTGCGTTACTCCGGTACACAATCGCTTGCGCGTGTCATGGTCGAAGGCGACAACGAAGACCAGATCCGCGCTCTTGCGGGATCGGTGGTGTCGGCGCTACAGGATGCCATCGGCGACGTGTAATCTCCCTGCAGCGACGGCTTGATCGAGCGAGCCACACGGCCGGACGGCAAGGATTAACGAATGTCCGAGACAATTTTTCTGGGAGTCAACATTGATCACATTGCGACGCTTCGTCAGGCGCGCCTTGCGCTAGAGCCCGATCCCGTTCAGGCTGCTGTGCTCGCCGAGCTTGGTGGTGCCGACGGTATCACGGTACACATCCGTTCGGATCGGCGTCACATTAGCGAGCGAGACGTAAAGCTTCTTTCTGCGACAGTCAAGACGCACCTTAACGTCGAGATGGCTGCAACTGACGAAATGCGCGAGATCGCCCGGGACTGTCGGCCCGACAATGTCACTCTGGTACCAGAGAGGCCCGAGGAGATTACTACCGAAGGCGGCCTCGATGTTACCGGCGCCCCAGAACAACTTGCCGAAGCGGTTGCTGCTTTGCGCGAGATGAACATAACGGTTTCTGTTTTTCTCGATCCAGATCCATCCCAGATCGACGCCGCTGCTGAAATCGGTGTTAACCAGATCGAAATCAATACCGCGGCCTATGCCGAAATTTCTGAGACCCGGAAACTTGGACCCACCGAAGTCGAGCGCGTCAAAGTGGCGGACGTTGCCCGACGGGCCCACGCGGCCGGCTTGCGCGTCGCTGCGGGCCACGGCCTGACCTATCGCAATGTCCGAGGTATGGTCGACATTCCCGAGATCATCGAGCTGAATATTGGCCACAATATCGTGGCGCGGGCGACATCGATCGGTTTGGAGGCGGCGGTTCGCGAGATGAAGGCACTGCTTGTTCGGTGAACCTGAGTTGTGTGACAGGGAACCAGTGTGCGATGTAGAATTGCGCTGTTGTCCTGGGCGGTTAGCTCAGCTGGGAGAGCGCCTGCCTTACAAGCAGGAGGTCACTGGTTCGAGCCCAGTACCGCCCATCCCTTCTCGACTTCCTGTCTACGCGAGTTTTGAGAATTTGGGTGGGGCGGTGGTGTAGCCTGGTTACCACGCCGGCCTGTCAAGCCGGAGATCGCGGGTTCAAATCCCGTCCGCCCCGCCACCATCACTCGGTGCCTTCTCGTCTACGTGCGGGAGCATGAGGAGGGAACATTATGCAAAATGGCGAAACACAGCTCACCGAACAGCAAGCGGTAATCGCCCGAGACCTGGCACAAGCTCTCGGTGCCAAGAAGCCTCTAGCCGTCTTTGACCTAGAGACCACCGGAACATACGTAAGCTCAGCTAGAATTGTCGAGATCGCCATTCTGCGAATTGAGGTAGATGGGACCGCGACCTACAAGGTCCTCAGGCTCAATCCCGAAATGCCGATTCCCGCCGACGCCACCGCGGTCCACGGAATCTCAGATGCAGATGTCGTCGCCGAGCCGGTGTTCCATCAAGTCGCCAGCAGTCTTGCCGAGTATCTCCAGGACTGCGACTTGGTCGGTTTCAACTTGCGGCGGTTCGATGTCCCCATTTTGCACGAAGAATTCGCCAGGGCCGATGTCAAGTTCGAGCTGGCTGGGCGCTCGGTAATCGACGCGTTCACGATCTTCAAGACGAATGAGCGACGCAACCTGGCTGCCGCCTACGCCTTCTACGCCGAGAAAGACCTGGAGGGAGCTCACGGGGCAGGGGCAGACACGCTTGCGACCATGGAGATCTTGCTGAAACAGGTGGAGCGCTACAGTGAACTGCCGCGCACCGCCCCGGGGTTGCATGAGTACTGTCGGGACCCAAGTTGGGTAGACGAAGACGGCAAGTTCAAGTGGCAGGGCGACGAAGCGGTATTCAATTTCGGAAAGCACGCGGGCTCGCCCCTTCGGGAAGTTGCGGAGAACCCTTCAATTTCTGGCTATCTCGATTGGATGCTTCAACAGGACTTTCCAGACGAGACTTTGACGATCGTGTGCGATGCGAAGGAGGGGAGGTTTCCGGACCCGAAAGGAAGGAGGCAGACATGAAGTCAGCTGTCTTCGGATTGCTGCTCGCTGTCTTGGTAGCAAACGGTCAGAGCTTTCGAAGCGTGGCGCTTGAGGAAACCGCCGAGACCAGCGCCAACGCTAGCCTCGGTGACCTCGACGGTGACGGCGACCTCGATATTGTCCTTGCCAAGGGACGCCATTGGCCCCTGGTTGACTTCATCCTCCTCAACGACGGCGCCGGCGGGTTCGAGCAACGCCACGAGGTCGGCGGCTCGGCGGATCGGACCTACACGGCGGCTCTAGCTGACCTTGACGGCGATGCCGACCTCGATCTGGTGGTTGGCAACGATCGTCCAGACGACAAGCGTGTCTACTTCAACAACGGCGACGGCCATTTCAGACTCGTCGGGACCTTCGGCGATTCGGAGTGGCCGACACGCAACGTTACGGTAGCCGACTTGAACGGCGACAAGCGCCCCGAGATTATTGTGGCCAACCGCGGCGGGCCCGACAATCTCAGCGCCAACTACGTTTGCTTCAATGACGGCACCGGTGCTTTTCCCGTCTGTGACATGTTGTCGGGTGAATCCGCCACCACGATCGCGGCCGGTGATCTAACCGGTGACGGGTCCGTCGATCTGTTCGTGCCCCATCGTGATGGCGGTCAAAGTTACCTGTTCGTCAACGACGGCAAAGGTGGTTTTGACGAGCGCCATGCTGTTGGCCCGAGCCGCACGGCGACCCGTGCCGTGGCCCTCGGTGACCTCAACAGCGACGGTCTTCTCGACATCATCGTGGGTGATGGGGTCGAGGGCGGGGTGCGACTTTACATCAACCGCGGCGACGCCTCATTCGAGGAGTCCAGGACGATTGGTGCTCCCGGCGATAGGGTTTTCGCGCTGGCCGTGGCGGATCTAGATGGAGACGGTGACGAAGATGTCGTGGTCGGCAATTCCAGGGCTCCCGGCGCCATCTTGAGCAACGACGGGTCGGGTCATGGTTTCACGCTTACTCGTTTCAGCGACGCCGAAGGCGCTGTGTACGGGCTGGCGATCGGCGACGTCAATCGCGATGGAGTTGCCGACATCGTCGCCGGCCGATCGGACGCGCCGAATACTCTTTATCTCGGCTGTTGCTGAACACCCGCACCACGATGATCGCGATGACAAGGGTCAACCGTTCAACGTGGCGAGTCGTCCCGTAATTCCCAGGCGTCGGCGCCGTAGAACGTGATCTCGTCGACCTCAAACCAGAATTCGCCGATGTTCGAGGCGCCGCGGCGCGAGAAATACAATCCGATGCAACCGTTACCGCTCCAGCCGCCTGCGCCCCACCTCCAATCGACCACCTGTGGCGACCCGGAGATAGGGGTCAGCTCGTCGGCGCTAAGCTCGATCAGTTGCCACTCCTCGGATGTGTCCAACTCCTTGCCGACCTCACCGTCACCACAGCGGAGTGTCAGTTCGAAGGGGCTGCTGCCGCGGGTGTAGAAGCGGATGCCGCCGAGATTTTCAAGGTTAATAGGCACCGCTCCGCGGTCGAACGGCTGGTACATCTGGGCGAGCGGCCCTCGAGCCGCCCCGAGCGTTAGCTTGCCATCGAGCCTGGCCGCCTGCGTGGTTGCTGCAGCGCCGTTGTCGACGAGTTGTAAAGCCGCCCCGGACACGCCGTTTGTGAACGTTTGCCAACGAACACCCGTGTGGGCGAGCAGATCCCCATCTTCGAAGTCGTCGAAAGGCAAGACTTGATCGGCGGCCAGTTCGGTGGGAAACGGAGCCGACGAAAATCCCTCTGCCAGCGCAACCTCGGGTGCGATGCTGTTAGTTACGGCAAGAAGGTGGCCCGTCGTGCGGATGAAGATCTGCCCTTCGGAGATCGCCGGCGTCGCTAGGCAAACCTCGCCCATGCGGTTGGTTGCCAGCAACTCATACTCGGCCCCGGCCTTGACAACAAAAATGTCGCCGTCTTCGCTGGTTAGGTAGATGCGACCGTCCGCGGCGATGGGCGAGGCACTGTAGGCACCACCTGTGTCCCCGATGCGCCGCTTATAGACTCGCTCGCCCGTAATCGCATGAAAGACTGTCAAGACGCCGTTGGCCGAGACTACGTACAGGTAGCCTCGGTAGACGAGTGGCGTGGCCATATAGGGCCCATCGCGTGGAGAGCTCCAGGCAACGTCCGCGTTCGAATTTTCGTCATCGGCGAGCGAGATGTCACCGGTTGCTCCTGCCCTGATGGCAAAGATCGGCCGCGTGCGGTAGCCGCTGGTCACGTAGATCAGTCCTTGATCACTGACAGGCGTAGGCGTCGTGTTCAACGAACTGCCCGACATCCTCCACAACTCTTCGCCACTCGCTGGATCGTATCCATGCATTGTGCCGGCGCCGTTTGTTACCAGTTCCGTCCGCTGGGTGCCGATGTGGATTGTCGGTGTCGAAAACGAAGAGATGAGGTCGCGCGGCGTTCGCCAGACTTCTTCGCCGGTGCCTATATCGAAGGCGGCGATGAACGAGCCTACCTGCTGATCCACCTGCACGATCACCAGGTCCTGCCAGATGATCGGTGAACTGGCGGCACCCCACTGGTAGGCATTGTCGTAGGAGGCACCCGCATCTATGGGACCGAGATTAAGATCCCATAGCAAGTTGCCGTCGAAGTCGTAGCAATACAAAGCTCCGGTGGCCACCAAGACAACGACGTGCTCTCCGTCGGTAGTTGGGGTTGCAGATGCGTAGCTGTTCTTCGGGTGGCGTTGCACGCTTGGGTTGCCACTGATCAACTGACGCGCCCAGACTACTTCGCCGTTGCGTCTGTCTATCGAGTAGACAAACCATTCGTTCCGGGCCCGATCAGATCTGCGATCCTGGCGACCATCGGTCCCGTAGCGAAAGATCGAGTTGGGATCATCGCTCACCGCTGTTGTTAAGTAGATCCGTTCATCCCAGACGACCGGGCTCGAATGCCCTAGACCTGGAAGGGGAGTACTCCACAAGACATTGCGCCCTGTTTCCGGATCCCAGTCCGTCGGCGGATTCTGACCGTCAGCAACTCCCGAGGCCAAGGGGCCGCGAAAAGATGGCCATTGGAATCGCTCGGCCGTTTCTTGGGGCAGGCTCACCGGGGCGTAGACGACCAACAGACAGGCGGAACACAAAAGAATGATCAGTGAACGGTGCATCGGTTCAGCCCCAACCGTCGTGAAGATACAAGTCACCTGAAGGATAGCGTAGATAGGTGAATTGCGTCTCTTTATGTCGACTACGCTAGCGACTGTGAGCCTAAGTCGATCGGTAGGGTAGCGTCACTCCTTTGTAACCGCGGCAGCCTTCCGATTACAATTTGGCACTCTGTTTGTTTGGTTTCCAGTAGTCGTTCCGAGCCCCGAGGAAAATCCATGAACCGTCTTCTCGTCCCGCTGATCGCCCTCACGTTGCTCTTGTCCATGCCGGCCGACGCTCAGCGGCGGCCGGCCCGTTCACAGGGCGATGTTACTGGCCAAGAGGAAACCTACGATTATTGGAAATTCAACCGAGAGATGATCCGCCGGGGGCAACAGGCGATCCTGATGTGCAATGGGCTATTCACCAGCAACCGAAGCCTCGAACAGGTGTTCGAGAAAGAGCTTGCCTATTTGCCTGAACCGATTGGCACGCCGACCGGCGGTGACTATTCGGTTGACTGGGGTCGCAAGGCAGTTGCAATTGGATCGGAGGATTACGTGCCGACGATGCGCGCGGCATTCCGCAAGGGGATCGGCTGCGTAATCTTGGCGCCCGATCAGGCGTTTGAAGACATCGACAGTCTTCCGGCCCTCGAGAACCCACCGCCACCGGGAGATCCGGCGACGATACCCTGGCCCGACGGCGATCTTGTCGAAGGCGCCCCACTTCCGTCGGAGGTTGATTCGGCGGCATTGCAGGCGGCGTCTGACTGGGCGTTTGATCGGGAATCTGAGTTCCAGGTGACGCTCAGCCTCATCGTCGTGCACGACGGCAAGATCATCCACGAACGCTATGCCCCCGGCTTTGACTTGACGACCCGAACGCGCACCTGGTCGACGGCGAAGAGCATCGCCGTGACGTTGATCGGCATGCTCGCCGACGAGGGTCGCATGGCGCTCGACGAGTCGCTGTCGTTCGACTGGTTGCCATCAGCGCGGTCGAGCAGCGATCCGCGTTCGGAAATCACGCTGCGCCACGTTCTCAATATGTCGAGTGGGCTCGATACCGTCGACAACGCTGGCCTAGAGTACGCCACCGGCTCTGGCTTGGCCTATTGGGCCGGCGCTAGCTCGGTTGATGGTGCCCGCAGCCGTGCTTTGACCCGCGAGCCCGGTACCAGCTGGGACTACGAGAACTACGACACACTGCTGGCCGTCTACGCGATGAAGTTGGCGATCGGCGACGAGAAAGAGTACCTGCAGTTCCCACGTGCTGCTCTGCTTGACAAGATCGGAATGCGCAACACGCTACTGAGCACGGATCGCTTTGGCGATTTTATCCTGAGCAGTCAGGTGTACACGAATGCCCGGGACCTTGCCCGCTTCGGTCTGTTGTACCTGAACGACGGCGTGTGGGATGGCGAGCGCCTGTTGTCCGAAGAGTGGATCGAGTTTGTCCGCACTCCCGCGCCAGCGACCGCGAACAGTGGCAACCAGTACGGTGGGCAGTGGTGGCTGGTAGCAGACAACGTTGACTATGTGCCCAGGGACGCCTACTCGACCGCCGGCAACCGCGGCCAGTACGTCATCGTAGTGCCGAGCCACGACCTCGTCATTGTTCGACGTGGCCTCGACTGGGGGCGCCAGGGCTTCAACCGCTGGGAATTGGTCAGGGAGGTTCTCAAGGCCTTCCCGATGGTACCGGGAGTCCGAGAATAGCTCGGGCACAAGACACTGAGGCGAAAATTTCTCACAGACACATTTTGGGGTAGGCTGCTCGTGGCAGAAAAACGGTAAGGGCCTTGGAGGAAACGGGGAAAATCCGGCTTGCAAAGCCAGCAGTCTTGGCCGCCGCGGGTGCTATCTCGGGGCTTCTGTTTGTTGACCTATGTGATGCAATATTTGGTTGCGGTTGCTTTTCTCTTTGGAGCGGAGCTGCCGAGGCCTGCAACATCCACCACGCTGCCCCTCCACATTGTCCTTGGTGTGCACATCCCGGATGGGGTGGGGCGGTGGCGTTCTTTTCGGTGACGGTATCGCAGGCCGTGGCCGTCTTCTGGCCGGCGACCATCAACCTTGGTGTCCGGATCGCGTTGGCGCTTACAGCATTCCCGGTTGTTGGGGGAGGAGTCGGCCTCATTCAGGGGCTGTTTATTGGCTACTGGAACTGAGGCGTACGTAGACCGAGAGAGTCGAGCACGCGGCTTGGTTTAGTTCTCGTTCGACTCCTGGCTCGCGAGGTTCAGCAGCCAGTAGGCGACACCTGCCAACACTACTAAACCAGGCCAACCACCTAGTGGTGCGGTAGAGAACACCTCGAACATGTCGCCTGAAAATACCGATGAGACCTGCCCAAGAACGATTGGCAGTGCCAGCAAGATACCAATAAGCGCCTCACCTGTAATCAACCCTGAGGCAAAGAGCAATCCGGTTTGTGCCGGCTGGCGGCTCCCGAGTCGACGGGAGGCGATCCAAGCAATGATGCCACCAATGAAAATTGAACTGGAAAGCTCGATCGGTAGATAGATGCCGACTGCTACTGCCAAAACTGGCGTTCGGAACTCGGCACCGCGTGCCTCGAGCGTTTTGTCGAGGATGATCAGAAGTACGGCGATCACACCACCGATTTGCACCATCGTCCACGGTAGACCGCTACCAAAAACTCCCGTCGCCACGCTAGCCATTAGCGTTGCTTGTGGCGCTGCCAGGCCATCAGCGGTGCCGATGCCGTAACGTTCCTGTAGCAGGAACAACACAGGGCTCATCACGAAAGCGGCCGCGATAACCCCGACGAACTCAGCTACTTGTTGCCTCCACGGTGTGGCGCCGAGGATGTAGCCTGCCTTGAGGTCCTGCATCGTGTCGCCGGAGATAGCCGCCGCACAAGCGACCACTGCGCCAACGAAGATCGCCGCGGCGGGACCGACGGCACTGTCTGTACCTAGTAGTGCCAACAGAAGGAGAGACGTAAACAGCAAGGTGGCTATTGTGACCCCGGAGATCGGATTGTTTGACGAGCCCACCAGACCAGCCATATAGCCAGCGACCGCAGCGAAGAAAAACCCGGCGATCAGCATTATGGCGGCCATCGTGAGTGATACGGCAACCTGCTGGACGATGATCTGATAGACAGCGAAGATCGGGATTACCGACAGCCCCGTACACACCAAGACCCACTTCATGTTCATATCAAGCTCGGTGCGTGGGAGCGATCCTGCGTCTGGGTTGGAAGAGCTATATGCTGCAAAGCCCGATGCAATGCCCCGCTTCACGGGACCTAGAAGGTTGATCAGTGCCCATAAACCGCCGACGACCATGGCACCCACGCCTAGATAGCGAATCTGTGTATTCCATACGTTCCCAGCTGCAGCAATAGCGTCCGTAGTACCGTCGGGTAGGCCGTTCATGCCAACGTAGATCGGAATGGCGATCAACCACGCGATGACACCACCGGTGAACACTAACGTGGCGATGTTCAGGCCGACTATGTAGCCGACCGAAATCAGAGCTGGCGACAGGTTGATGCCCATCACCCAGATCGTCCCGAATGCGCTGCCACCCACTTCTAGCGTACCGCTCCATAGCTTCATGCCGGCTTCGGCGAACTTAGTGCCGCCTCCCACGAGTCCAGCTGTTGCCAATGCCCGGATGCTGCGCCTTTGCATCTGTTCACTACCACCAATTGAGGCCAACTCTGGGTGTTGTTCCTGCATCTTTCCGCTTGCGTCACGAACAGCACCACCCGTTTTGAGGACCTCGGCCGTGGCGATGCCCTCTGGGAAAAGAAGCTTTGCTTCAACGACTAAGGCTCGGCGCAGGGGAATGGTGAACAGCACTCCGACAATGCCCCCTACCGCCGCGATTGCGGTTACCTGCCAGTAATCGAAAGTCTCCCACCAGCCGATAAGAACTAGTGCCGGGATGGTAAAGATCACACCCGCGGCGAGCGATTCGCCGGCAGACGCCGATGTTTGTACTAGGTTGTTCTCGAGAATGTTCGACTGCTTGAAGGCGCGGAGGACGGCCATCGACATGACTGCTGCGGGGATCGAGGCCGATACCGTCATTCCAGCAAAGAGACCAAGGTAAGCGTTGGCACCAGACAGTACGACGGAAAGCAATATGCCAAGGAAGATAGCCTTGACCGTCAGTTCCGGGAGAGAGGTGGATGCCGGGATGACCGGTTGGTCGTCAGGGGGCAAGAATCTCGCTTTTAACGGCGCGGTGGTTATGTCCCGTGGGCCATCGGATGTTGGTTGTGGCACGTACACGTCTCCTTGGTCAAAGAAAACCCCGACATACTGCGTCGCCGGGACGCTAGCTAATGATAGCGAAAGGTGTCAAGTGCCAGAGCGTTCGGGGCACGATACTTACACTGAGGTTGTGGTATCGGCGAGCTACGAAAGTTCGTCGAAGATCGCCTGCAGAGCGTCGCGGAGCTTGGCGTCGAGGCGAAAGATGCCTGGCGTGCCATCAACGGCACCGTAGGTTTGAGCCTTCGGGGCAAACGCGGGAATCTCCTCGAGTTCTTCTGCGGGAACTTCGCTCCCAATGCTCACATGGGCGACGTCCCCTTCGCCAGCGAAGGCGCGCACGCTCATGGCTGGTGCATCGAGGCCGAATGAAGCCAGGTTCGCAGTGTCATTACCCTCCGGTTCAGCCGCGATGCCTTCCATGCGCAGATAATTAAGACTCCAGAGCATGTCGTCCACCACCTTGGTCAGGTTGGTGGCAGCGATCGGGCCACTCAGATTCCAGTTGTTTTCTTCGTCCTTAGTAAGCGTATAAGTCCGGGCCCCATCGGTTACCTCGATGCGGGAAACGTCTGATCTCGCGAATGAAACGAGTGTCTTGGAGCGAAGAGCGAATAGGTCTACAGTGATATCGGAGAAATTGTCGCTTGCTACGACGTAGACGGTTGGTTCGTTCTCTAGCGTGATGTAACGGCCGGCAGTGGACTTTGGTTCCTCGATGTCGTCGCCCTCTACCTCTGGGTCCGATTCCGTTGGCTCGATTTGAGTCTCGTTACCGATCAGCATAGTAATAGTTTCTGCGGGTTGATCGGTGCTCATGTCCTGGCTAGGGAGCGGCTCGAGGTTGAACACCACCCGGGCATAAGGTGTGGAGAAACCGAAACGCGTTGCACTGGCTGTGGCGGAGGCAAAATCTGCCGCCTTCATGGCAAGCGTGGCAGTTAGTAACGAAGATACGGTGGAAGTGTCACCTTCGAGAAAGCGAGGGCTGACGATCTTCCAATCGATGCCATCTTTTGTGAGACGAACAGCCTTCTCGCCGATTTCGACCTGGATACCGTTGACTCGGTCACGGGCAAATTCGGCGACGGTTCGGTTGCGCAACGCGGTGATCGAATCGGGAGCCTCGTCGAAAAGTGCAGTCGGGACGACGAACACGGCCCCACTACCAATTCGACGGGCGTAGTAACCAGCAGGCTCTTCGGATTCGTTGCCGATCTCCAGACTTATGGTGCTGTCGTCGTTGGTCCAGATGCGGACCGTGAGCTGAGGGGTGTCGAGCCCGTAGATGGAGAGATCCTCGTCCTCAATAGATTCCGATGGGTAGGCAAGAGCCTCGTCGTTACGCAACTGGGTTAGGTAGGCGCCGATCGCGTCGGCGTCGGCACGGGCTTCAATGGGGTCATCTAGCTTCCAGCGGGCGATGCCGTCACTGAGGGCCGGCTGTCGTTGCATTGAAGCTTCGAGATTGGCTGTAGTTAGCTCCAGCCGAGTGACCTCTTGTTCATCAAAGGCCATGATGCTGCGGTTGCGTAGATCAAACAGACTTTTGTTGACGGCGTCCTCGAGGCCGGCGGCTGTTGTGTAGACGGCCTCGCCTTCTCCATGACGAACAAACAGGTTAGAACCCACCGCCGTGCCATCTCCCAGCGCAAGCGAATGCGCACTGCCATCATCGAGTTCAATGGTTACCTCGACCTCGGGATCCGCGAGGCCGAAACGACCTAGGTCGTCAGGGGTTTCGTCAATGAGACGGTCGTAGTCAGTAGTTTGCAGGCGGTTGACTATGTTATCGACAGCGCTTTCGTTGGCTTCCAGGTCCAATGGTGCGGTGATGCGCCAGGTGGAATCGATGCGTTGGAGTGAAATGCTTGCGTCAGCTGTCTTGATGTTCAGTCCGGTGACGCTTTCAGACTCGAAGCGCAACAGGCGATTGGCAACACGTTCGACCTCTGCGCGTTCCTCCACGCCGCGAATTTCGAGGAAGTACACTGCCACCGCAAGTAATACGGCGGCGAAGGCCATTATCAAGGTGTTCTTGGTTCGCATGCCGGTTCTGTTGATGTGGGTTTCGGTAGGCTTGCCTGCTAACGTCGTCTACGCCACCAGATCATCAAGCCGGAGAGCAGCACTAGCTCCGGCAGGAGCAATACGGTGGCATAGAAGACACCCCAGCCCTGTGTGTCGGTAAGCGTTATACGCGATGCGCGGCGTGCGCGCGGCCGGATGGTAATGGTGCTCTCATTGCCGCCAGTCAACCAGCCAACCATATTCAGCGCTAAGTCCTCGTTATACATTACCGTTAAACGGCTGTTGCTAAGCCAGTCAGCGTCGCCGACGACGACAATTCGCCCCTCAAGATCGATGGGAGAAGTAGCGTCAGCTCCAGCTTCGGTTATTTCCTGCGACTCGGACTCGTTAATGTCACTGGCAATATTGGTGCCTTCAGTTTCGTCTTGTATTTCGGCTCCTCCGGGACCTTCATTCGTGTTGGGTGCAGTCTCGATAGCCGGCATTGTCCAATTTAAGATACTCGGTCCTAAGGTTGTGGCCACCGCGATTGAAACTGGGCCCTCGACGTCCCCTTCCGGATCCACCTCGCCGGTCTCGAACACTAGGTCGACATTAGACTCCGCCCATGAGTTGCTACTCGTGCTAGCCAGCGTACTTGCAGTAATTCCGTCAGGAAGTTCCTCGGCTGGCTCTATCGATCGGACGATGCGAAAAACGGTGTTTTGATTGAACAGCTCAGTGATCGGATGAAAACCATAGTCCGAAACAACAGGTTCGACGCCAGCCGAAGGACCGGCAAGCAACTGCACCACAACGTCGATCACCACGTTGTCGCCAACGACGATGCCGCGTTCAGCCAGTAAGGGAACGAGTTCATCACTCCGTTGTGGTTCAAGTAGAAACCAAGCACGACCGCCGCGGTCGAGGTAACGACCCAGTGATCCGATCTCGTTTTCGAGAAACGGTCTCTGCGGTGAAGCTACGACCAACAACGATGCGTCAGCTGGAACATCTGGGACCGTGGCAAGAAGGAGCGGGACAACTTCGGCCCCCTCGTTCTCCAGTGAAGCTGCTAGCTGCCCAAGCCCATCAGGCGTCTCTCTTGCCGTGATATCAGGCTCGCCATGGCCGGTGACAAAATAGATACGCTTCGTTTCGGCGCCAGTGATACGGACAAGGGCATTGGTGAGCACCTCTTCCGATAAATCGTCGACCCGCGTCGAGTTATCACCGTACACAACAACCAGAGTGCCGTACTGGGTTACTTCGTGTTGTTGTGCCATTTCCGGGCGCTGATCGGGGTCGACCATCTCGTAAGAGAAGCGATCTGAGCCCGCTGTGTACGTATCGAGCAAATTTTCTGCCGCCTGGCCCTCGTTCTCACGGAAAAATGCCAAGACGTGAATGTCGTTTGCGAGCCCTTCAAGCAGTAAGGCGGTCTGCGGTGCTATCGAAAAAATACTTTGTTCCGAAGCATCGTAGCGATACTCGTTTCGTGCTCCCATGAAGTTCAGCAGCACGATTACCGCCAGCGTTAGACCTGTGTAAACGAAGGTATTGGTAGCGTATTGAGTCCGCCTCCCAGTGACGGATTCGCGCAAGTTTTCGACGTGGGTAAACAAGTACAGCGCTAGCATCGACGTTCCACTGATCAAATGAGCCAGCACGTACATCGAGTTCCAGATGCCAGATGCCATCCCCGCCAGGATGCCGAAAAGCAGGAAGATGAGGCCGAACATCCCGAACGATCGATACGAAGTCATTCGTGCCTACCTCCAGCGCAGGGATTCGAGAGATCGCTGGCTCAGAAAAAGCGCGAACGCGATTACGCTGAGAAAGTAGATTACGTCGCTGCTGACCACGAGTCCCGCGGTCATTGGCTGGAAATGCTCGATTAGCGACAGGTAGCCTAGTACCACTCCAGCGGTTTCACCCACTGTACTTGCCGGCCAGCCAATCGCAAAAAATAGAAGCAAAATGACGAATGCAGAGACCGCTGCAACGATCTGGTTGCTGGTGAGGGTTGAGGTGAACAGGCCAAGGGCTATAAACGACAGGCCGACAAGCAATAGGCCGAGATAGCCGGTGACGATTGTTCCCACCTCCGGATCGCCAAAGTACAGCAATATGCCCGCATAAACGAGCGTGCAACCTAGCAACACGAGATAGAAAATGCCGGCACCCAGGAACTTACCGAGAGTGATTTCGAGGGTTTCGATTGGTGAAGTTAGCAAGAGTTCGTCAGTGCAGTTCGCTCGCTCCTCGGCGAAGAGTCGCATGGTGATCAGTGGCACCATGATGAGCAAGATGATCACCATGTTTTGCAGTAGTGGCGCCATCACCATGTCGTTGAGGTTCATTTGCTCCAGCATCTGCGGTTGCTGGAATTGAGCGTACATTGTCACCATTTGCGAGAATTGTGTTAGGTAGACCCAGAAGAACCAGCCGCAAAGGAGAAGGAACCCAGCAAGAACGACATAGGCGACAGGAGACACGAAATAGCTTCTCAACTCCCTGTAAGCAATGGCCCAAACGTTCGTCATTCTGTCCCCTCAGTCTCACTGTCGTGCATCATGTCAGAGACACCGGAGGTATCCTCTCCAGCTTCGACTTCAGTCGAGTTGCTTGGCACCGTTGGATCGACCACGTTCAACTCCACGGCGTCGTGCGCCGTGACCTTAAGGAAAAAGGCTTCCAGGTCTTCTGTGGCACCCCCCATCCCAAGGTTCTCTTCGGCGACTATTTGTCCCTGCGCGATGATCACTACCTTGTCGCACAATTGCGTAACCTCGGGGAGGATATGTGTTGACAAAATCACGGTGCGATCTTCGGCCAGACCGCGGATTAGGTTGCGGATCTCGATGATCTGCTTGGGATCGAGACCGATCGTAGGTTCGTCAAGGATCAGAACTTCTGGGTTGTGTACCAAAGCCTGAGCTATGGCGACGCGCTGCTTGTAACCGCGCGATAACGTGCCAATAGGTTGATTGCCTACATCGAGACTTTGGGTCGCAGCCATGGCGTGTTCGATGGCCTCGGGACGCTCGCGTTTGGTGACACCCTTAATGCGCGAAACGAAGTCCAAGTAGCTACGTGGCGTCATCTCGGGGTAAACGGGCGGTGTCTCTGGCAGGTAGCCAATTCGCCGCCGTACTTCTCGAGACTCCTCGAAAACGTCGTATCCGGCCACTTGGGCGGTGCCGCTGCTAGCTGGCATATAGCCGGTCAGGATGCGCATCGTCGTTGTTTTGCCGGCACCGTTGGGGCCAAGAAACCCGAGTACCTGGCCTGGCTCTGCAGAGAACGTGACGTCCTGAATAGCAGCGAAGCCGCCGTAATATTTTGTCAGACAGTCGACTTCAACCATCGTCAGAAGCCCAACTGGAAGGGAATCGAACCACCGTTGGCTAGAACAGCCGCTGGGTGGTGCCAATCAAGAACAAATCTATCTAGTTGCTAGTTGTCGATATCTTTTCTGGATTGCCTACATCTACAAAATGTTTCCAGCGCATTTTAGCAAAGCTTCCTCAGACCAACAATCATCTAACACGATTGTTGTAAGGTCAGCGTCAGCCTATCGAACTCATCCAATCAACCCGCCACCGATTCTCTCCGGAGACGCAAAGAGTACGAAATTCCAGTTTGGCGACATGCTAGCCTCCTCTTTAATGATCTATGAATGACAATAGAAAGAAATGGCTGTGACTGGCGGTATGCGCCGGGCACCGTTGCCGGGAGTCGAAGAAATGACGAATCCCACTACTGAAGCACAGCGACAATGCATGTGGGTCCTCGCCTTTGCGCTGGTTCTATTGATTGGGGTTGTATTGGCAGGCTCTTCAGAAGCGGCCCAAGTAGAGACGATCCGCACGTCGTACCTGGGACCCGAGGAGGGCGAAACGTTGACCTCTTGGACGGGGCGCTGGCTCGATGGACCCGTGCAGCACATTGCCACAGAGGAGGAGATCGAAATCTATGAAAGCCTTGAGTCAACGGCCCAACGGTTGCAGTTCATCCGCTTGTTTTGGGAGAGGCGGGACCCAACCGGTCGTGACGACGAGAACGCTTTCATAGATGAGTTCGTACGCCGTGTCGAGTACGCCAACGAGGAGTTCAGTGAGGGACAGTTGGCATCCAGTGGGGTGCCGGGCTGGCAAACTGCCTTCGGTCGTGTTGTCCTGGTTGTTGGACCGCCAAAACGAACTCAGCGTGAACTCGGGCTCCCTCGATCGGTTTCCCAACGCCCTGTGGTCCTGTGGGGGTACGATGCCCGGTTCCCTGAATGGCCTTCGAACGAGATGCTGATGTTTGTGTTCCAGCGCGGTCGCTGGCGTTTAGCGCCGCCATCGAATTTTGGCGAGCCTTCTAGCGTTTCCTCGACTGTTCGCGACATGGAACGTTTCAACATGTTAAGGGAAATTCCCAACGATTTCATACGCTTGACCCAAGCGATGAACGAGGAATCGCTGGTGCGTACTGTGAATTACAATGACGTGATTAACGCTATCGAAGCCAACGTGGCGTTTCCCGATGCTGACATCCCGTTTGCCTGGACAACGGAATTTGCATCTGGTAGCGGCGACGAGGTCGAAGTGACGTTGAATCTCTCCTGGCGGATGGAGTCGCTCGTATTTCATGTCTTCGAAGACAATTTCGAGACCCGCATGGTAATCCAGGCGGTGCTTTTCAACGACGACAGTGAACCCGTTGCTGAAACCAGCGAGCAGGTGAACTTTGCGGTACCCATCGACGAGTTAGCATCGCGGAGAGATGAGATTGTCGAGCGAGCGCTGAGCTTGTTAGTGAAACCTGGTGTTTATCAACTGCGGGTTGTGCTTGATGATCATTTGCTCGGTTATCGCTCTGTCTACAGCGAAGCGCTGACGGTTCCCGGGTACTGAGAGGACCCTGTTGTTAGCTTGATCGGCCTGCGCGGCTGGCTTGGTCTTGCCGCCGTGCAATCATTTTGAGATCGTCCCAATGCTTCTCGAGAACATCGAGTTCTTCTGCGAAGTCAACGTCGATGGCGGTGCCTCCGTGGGCAAGGGGTACGAGGCGAACGCCGTTTCGGGCTCCGAACAGTTTGGTGGCGTACTTCTCAACCTGAGACAGTTTGACTTGACGGCGAAGCCTGTGCATTCCGTGTTTACCGATGGCGCCCCGGCTGCCCGGTTGGCGAGATAGCTTCTCGAATTCCTTGGCGGCGTACAAGCGCGCCGCATCGAGCATGGCGCCAGGGGCACTATTTCCTAACAAGTAGAGGGTTCGCCCGAGAAGGCTGATGAAGCGGCCGAAACGCTCAAGCTTTCTTACAGAGTAGACATGGTCGGCGGCTGGGATGCCGGCGATGCGATCAGGGATCATTAGGTTGAGCCCTGTGGCGCGGCCGGCAGCCTCGCGCATCAGCATGGACGTTCGGTGAAAGTACTTTGAATACTCGAGGTATGACCTGCGGAGAGCTAGCCCGTGAAAAAGATCAGCTTCATGCAGTCGAGGCCCACAGAAGCTCAAGAAATCCTCCAGCGCGTTCGGGGTTGTTAGTGGATGATCACCGAAGACGACGAGTGCAGGTTCGGCTGGTTCCAATGGCACCTGCTCTTTTCCTTGGAGCAAGTTGTTACTTAGCGTCGCCCCCGGGCTTTGGAGCAGTGGCTCGAACTCGTACTTCTTAGGTATCGTCGCTAAGCACTGCTCTGGGGCGAGCACCCAGATGCGTTGCAGACCCGCTCCCAGGATCCAATCCAGTACGTACTCGATAACTAGGCGGCCCCGCAGACGGAGGAATGACTTGGCTTCCAACGGCGTTTCTCCGCCCGGATATCGCGAGACTTCGTTTAAATCACCGGACGGAACCTGGTTGGCCCCAGCAAGGACAAGGACTTTGAGATCTTTGTTGAAGGGGGCTGGCAGAGTCATGATGAGAGGATTATAGAACGGCAAGGTCCCTTGCTCGTCCGTATCTCTTGGAACTCCGGACTTGTTGAGTTTCCCGCGTCCTTGGGTGTTGTCGTCGATGGCGATACAGTGATCACGGACATGGGAAACGGTAATTATGTGCTCTGCTGACTAGGCCAAGACAAATGATAAATAATAAGAAGGCACTGACTCGACGTCATTTCATGGGGTTGGCATCGGCGACCGCTGCAGCAGCGTCGATGTCGCCTCTCAGTGTCGCTGAGGGTGCATACCGTCACACTATGCGCCCGATTGTTACGGGGCCACGTTCCGCCCAATCAGACGATGATTGGCAGGATGTTCTCGCGGCGTTTGACCTTGGCGGACGTGTGACGATGAACACCGCCAACCTGGCGCCCGCATCCGCGCCGGGCCGCGCCGTCTTTACCGAGCTTGCTGCCTCGGTGGATGCTGATCCTTCGTTCCAAAACCGCGGACAATTCGCAGCGTTGCGGCAAGCCTCCAGGGAGCATGTTGCCGCCTACCTTGGTGCCAACCAGGACGAAATCGTGTTCACGCGGAACACAACGGAGAGCAACAATTTCGTCGTCCACGGACTCGACCTCGGACCCGGAGATGAGGTCGTGTTGACTGAGCACAATCATCCGAGCAATCGTGCATCGTGGCAGGTTCGCGCCCGGCGCGAAGGTTTCTCAGTGGTTGAGGTCCCGGTACCTTCGCCCCCCCGTGAGCCACAGGATCTTATGGATGCTCTGGTCGCTGCGACCACACCACGCACCCGGGTAATGGCCTACAGCCACGTGACCAACCTCGGAGGTTGTCGCTATCCAGCGCGCGAGATCAACACTTGGGCGCGTGACCATGGCATCCTGACCTTGGTGGATGGGGCCCAATCGTGCGGTTCGATTTACGTCGATTTACACGACATCAACTGCGATTTTTACACCGCTAGTGGGCACAAGTGGCCGTGCGCGCCGCGGGAAGTTGGAGTTTTATATGTGCGCTCTGGATCGGAAGAGCGCCTTTGGCCCTCAGTAGTCGGCGTAGGCTTCAACGAATCCGGGGCGGGTGGTCGGATGGAGTCGCTTGGTCAGCGTGACGATGCGGCTCTGGCCGCGTTTGGTTCCGCAATGGCGTTTCTTGGGGAAATCGGGAGCAACAACGTCGCGGCCCGGGTGGCAGCGTTGACCGATTGCTTCAAAGAAGAACTCTCTGGTTCATCGAAGGTAACTCTTTATACGCCCATGGACGCAGAGTTTTCTGGAGGCGTTCTCACCTTCCACATTGACGGAGTTGACTCGCGTCGTGGTTTTCAGTGGCTCTATGAGGAACGAAAAATCGTGTGCGCTTCGAGTGGGGTCGAACAGGGGGGGATTCGCTTTTCGCCTCACATTTATACTTCCATGGATGGTTGCCAGCAAGCTCTTAAGGCGGTCAAGGAGCTCATCGACGGTCGTGTTGTCCTTTAGAGCTCCTTAAGAGGCTGATTCGTCTTGGAGGGAGCAGGTAAGAATTTCTCCCTGGGGAGAGGTGCCCTATCGGTTGCGCTGGGCCAGGAGCTCCCGTGTTTGGCACGGTGCCGATTTACTCTCACAGGCGTCGAAGCTAGAGAATAAGAAAGCAAGCTCCGCTTCAACAAGCGTCGGATCGATACCGCGCCGCGAGTGGCCCGAGACAACGTCGAGTTGCTGGCGGTCAACAATCCGATACTGTCGCCGTGTGTCGAGGCGGCCGGCCGCGTCCAGAAAAATAGCGTGCAAGATGCCGCGAGAACGTAATACGCGGATACATTCGCGGATGTAGCGACGCGCCGAGACGAACGGCAGGCGAGAGAAGCAATTCCAAGCGCAGATCCCAGCGAACGCATTATCTTCGAAAGGCAAGCGGCGTTGGTTTACGCGATCGGCGGCCAGGCTCAGATTGGTGATCGGCTGGTGCTCAAGTTCCTCCATTTCATGTTTTTCTAGGTCGTAGCAGCTCACCTGGAAGCCTCGCTCGGCCCAGAAGTGCATGTTGGCATGGCTGGTTGGGCCAAGGTCTAGAATGCGTGCCGGTGGTTCGTTCGGATCGAGAGCTTTGACCATCTTCCAGAAAAGGATCGACGTGTATCGTTGGTTCGGTAGCGGGTTGGTTTCATCGTCAGTGCCCGAGGAAATCGTTACCGGCTTGGCATCCGGGGTAGCGAAATCTTGGGTTCGAAGGTCGCGCCCTGTTTTGTTAGCTTCGACGGTCGGAGCTTCAACGGCATCTTCAGGAAGCTGCATCCAAAGAAGGCCTAGCTTTTCGCGGCCCGCACTGCAAAGCGACCCGGGTTTTATCCAAGAAGAACAAGGAAGCTACTGTCGTCAGCGTAATGCTGTGTGACATGAATAGCGTCGTACCAGGCCAAAATGTGCTGGCGCGTTAACGTCTCTTTACGACCCTTCACCGTTCGTTCGAGTCTCCGCCGAGTTGTTGGCGGAGCTGCTGGACCTCGTTCGTGTCCAGCTGGAACAGTGAGTGGTCCTGGGTAAACCAATCACGGATGTCGAACGAGTTGCGCATGAGACCAGCGGGTCTGTGATCTAGCTGGTTCAGTAAGATGTGGACCATTTCATGGGCTGCGGCGCGGGCCACGATCATTGCGGTTAGAGATGGCAGATAATTGCCGCAGTCAGGGGGCGCGTACGACTCGATGAAAGGATCCACCTCGACACCACGGATCTGAGCTTCGACCCGCGCTTGGATAGCTTCGCGACAGCGAAAAACAGCTTGCTGGCGAAACCAAATCGCTTGTCGGTAGAAAACGAAGCAGTTTCTGCCAGTGCCAGTGTCGTCGTGGGGTGCTATGCCGATGACGTTGGTGGGACCATGAAACCAGCGTGTTCCATCAGATGGCAGGATGATGAGCCGTAGTTCGTTGGGATACAATTTGCGCTTTGGCGAATCCAGGATCCATTCCAGCGTCAACCCAGTTTTCTCAAAAATCGTAGCAACTTCATGTTGCAGGAGGTCAACCTCTGCGGTGGGCAGAAATTGATGGTCGAGAAAATAGATCACAATCTTCCCGTCGCTGAGCGGCTGGACTGCCAGCTGTTCCTGGGCCTCTACAACATCGAAGCCCGCGAGCAGGGTAGAAGCGAAAACCAGGGTGGTTGCTAAGAGAAGGGTGCGACGCAATTTCGGACGGTGGAAAACGGTCATGGCATCAAGTGCAAAGGAAGTACAACAAGCAGATTAGCGTCGATCTTTCTTGGGGCCGGAGTATAGCACCATAGAGTTTGACTGAAGCTCAAGACAACGTGGCCTGTGGAATCTTGATTTCCTGTTAGAAACGTCATTGCCACAGTATATGTAACCCTGCACAGGTCGATCTTGCCCCGACCCAGATCAAATGCAGCAATTGCCTTCTACGCAGCTCCCGTCAAGAAGGAGCTTGAGTCCGCTCATCCTACAGAGACGCCGTCCGACTCCCAGAGAATCTCTTGGTCTCCGCGCACACCGCGGTTGATCACGCCCTCGATGATGTCGGCGCCTTTCGACCCCAAAAACTTGATTAGCCCATCGGCGTCATTTACGCCCTGGGATTCAAGCACACCTCCCGTGACCCGCAGCTGGAATTTAAAGCCGGTACCATCTTCTGCGACGATGTCGAAACTGCACCTGGCCTGCTCAAATGAACCGTTGTCAGAGGTTTGCCAGGCTGGATCACCAGTGCGAATTCGAAACGTCTCCTGCGATTCACCGTCGACGAAAAGCCAGATGTACTTCGCAGACACGTAGAATTCTTCTCCCTTCCGAGTTCGGGGGTCGTACCATCACAATGCCACCCTTTGATCGGCTTATTAGCTGCCGGTTGAAAACCTAGATGCGACGGCGTTCCAATCAATCACGTTGAAAAAAGCGTTGATGTAGTCGCCACGGAGGTTCTGGTAATTTAGGTAGTAGGCATGCTCCCAAACGTCACAGCCGAGGACCGGCGTGCGACCTTCCATAAGGGGGCTGTCCTGGTTCGCGGTACTCTCGACGATAAGGTTGCCGCTGTCGAGTGAAAGCCAGGCCCAACCGGAACCAAAGCGTGTCATGCCAGCTTTGTGGAACTGCTCTTTGAATCCAGCGAAGCTACCACAGGCTGCATTAATTGCGTCGGCTAGATCACCGTTTGGCTCACCACCGCCGCTTGGGCTCATGACGGCCCAGAACAGTGAGTGGTTGGCGTGCCCACCACCGTTGTTGCGCACTACACCCCTGATGTTCTCAGGGACCCCCGCAAGGTCCGCGATTAAATCCTCAACACTCTTAGCAGCAAGATCGGGATGTTCTTCTAAAGCACCGTTGACGTTGGCGATATACGCGGCGTGGTGCTTGCCGTGGTGAATCTCCATCGTGCGCGCGTCGATATGAGGTTCAAGCGCGTCGCACGGATAGGGAAGTTCAGGGAGTTCGTACGCCATGGGTTCCTCCGTTGGGGGCGATGATCTGGTGTTCAATCAAGCAAAAGCCTAGGGAAATTATTCGGATCGATGGTCGCACAATCCTGGGCGGCCTGCCAATTTCATCCTTGCCGATCGGTTGCGTTGCGGGGAAAGATACGGGCGGTCAATCCCACAAGCAGGCGTTATCAGGGCAATTGCCGTTGCAGCATCGCGTCCCGCGTTGCTTTGAATTCATTGCCGTCGCGCCATTGCGGCCAAGTCTCGGTAGCGGAGACCGCCAGCGCTACTTGGAGTAAGGCTTCTAAATCAAGTGCGGCGCCACCGAAATCCCATGTTGGGTCGAACTCGTCGGACGGTTGGTGGTAACGGTTTTGGTTATAGTCGTCGCGAACTTGCTGGGAGAATTCGGGCGGCTTGCCAACGAAAACAGTTCCGGAGTCCGTATAGAGGGCCGGAACACCGGCGCGCGCAAACGGGAAGTGGTCGGAGCGATAAAAGAAACCTTTCTCGGGCTCCGGGTCTGCAGTCACAGTGCGCCCCTGGTCGGCTAGCGCTGTTGTCAAGGTGTCGTCGAGCGTCGAATTGCCGAGACCGACAATCGTCATGTCGGTGGTTTCGCCCCAGACATTGGCACCATCCATGTTGATGACCGCCAGAGTCTTTTCGAGGGGAACGATCGGGTTTTCGACGTAGAACGCTGAGCCAAGTAGCCCCGATTCCTCAGCTGTGGTGGCAATGAACAGCGCCGATCTCCTCGGTGCAGGGGTAGTGTTTTTCCAGGCTTCAGCTATTTCGATCAAGCCAGCTGTACCGGTAGCGTTATCGAACGCACCGTTATAAATGTTGTCGTCGGCAATGGGATCCCCGACACCAAAGTGATCCCAGTGAGCCGTGAAGATGATGTACTGGTCGGAGTACTCCGGGTCAGACCCCATCACCGTGCCAACGGCATTATATGAAGTGACTGTTCTCGAAGTGTTGGTGAGATGGGCGCCGGCAATCAACCCGAGGTCAACGGGTTCAAACCCTTGAGTAGCGGCGGCTACAATCATTTCATCGAGGCGATGGTCGGCTGCGGCGAATAGGTCCTCAGCTGTTTCCCATGAAATCCAACCCTGGAGTGGTGTCGGCGTCGTTGATTCGGGTGACAGCGGCACGTGGATTTGCTCGCCGGTCCATCCTTGGATTACATTCCAGCCGTACCCGGCAGCTTCCGTGTCATGGATGAGCAGCACGCCAGCGGCGCCCTGACGGGCACCCTCTTCAAATTTGTAGGTCCAGCGCCCGTAGTAGGTCATTGCTTCGCCGCCGAAACGATCACTGTCGTCCAGCGGCGGATCGTTAACTAGCATTAACAAAACCTTCCCGGTCATGTCCATGTCGGCGAAGTCGTTCCAATTTTCTTCTGGCGCGTTAACTCCGTAGCCGACAAATACTAGGCCGCCAGCGATATCGACCGTGTCTTCGGGCGTTGTGGTCCATGTGACGAAGTCTTCACCCGAGTTAATTTTCAACTGGGCCGCTTCGGGTGTACCAACAAACGATAAATACGCTGTAGAGGGATCAGCGGTAATTGTCACCAGTCCAACCTGCTGGAAAAAATTTGGCGAATTTTCTGGGCCTCCTGGAAGTGCAGAATTGCCCGCTGGCTCAAGGCCAATGCGCTTGTAGGCGGTTTGTAAGTATTCAAGAGTTGGCAATTCGCCAGGACCTGCCGGGGCACGACCCAGCATCGAATCGTCGGCGAGTTCACGAGTATAGGTGGCAAGGGCTTCGGCAGTGATGCCATTGGCCCGTGGTGTGTTGTCCTTGAGTGGACTGGCGCGATCGACTATTGGAGCGGTGTCGGTTGCTGTTTGTTCGCCACCACAGGCTGCTAACGCTCCAGCGATGACGATACATGCCACCATGAGAAAAATTCGGGGGCCCCGATGTTGGGAATTCATCACATTGTCCTGGGAAATGAGTTTGATGGACTACCTAATGATGGAGGTAACGAATTAGCCGGGTAGATGATATCGCGGCTAGCGTGAAGGCAATTCCTAAAGACCGATGCTTTAGTTGAGGACCGCAAGGGTGAAGCCAGCGTATACGAGCCGAGGTGCCCCGTAGGCGAGCACTGGGGCGCGCCGGATCTCAACTGCTTCATTGAAAATGTTCTCGGCCCGAATCGTAAACTGCGCCGCATCACCGAGCGGGATCTCGATCGACCCGTCGACAAGCCGTGCCGCAGCCAGTGGAACCAGGTTGAGATCGTCCTCGAACTGCTCCCCCATAGCTCCAATTGATAGGCTGCCAGCCCATCCCTGGTCGGAGTGGTACCAGAGCGTTGCCCGCGTCCGGTAGGTTGGCACCTGCGGTAATCGGTTGCCTACGGTCGCGGCCGAGTTGGACCCGGGAATGGCCTCGCGGACGAACGAATCTAGCCAGGCATAAGCTGTGCTGATAGTCCAATGTTCGGCGAAATCGATGCTGCTGTTAATTTCGATGCCCCGCGCAGTTACGCTGCCGAGGTTCTCACGCCTTCGGCTAACCAGCTTGGGGGAAACACTAACTGTGGCATTGATGATTGCGTCGTCGAGGCTGTTCCAGTAGAAGGTACCGTCGATCGTTAGCGTCGCAGAGGATTTGCCGATCGAACCGCTCCAACCACCCCCGACTTCTGCACCCCAAAGACGTTCTTCCACAAGGCTAGGGTTGGCGGCAGTCGCCACATTGCCAACGCGGAACTGACGGTAGAGTTCGTTGAGCGTCGGGGCACGGAAAGCGCTATAGCCTGAACCTCTCAACGTTGCACCGTTGGCTGAACGCCAGGAGATGCCAACCCGTGGAGATACTGCGCTTGCGCTACGGGCATTGGTAAGGGTGTCATGCGGTTCGTTATGCCAGGCATCGAGCCGGAATCCTGCGCTCACCGCTAAGGAGGGTGACGCCTGCCAGTCCATCGCACCGAAGCCACCACCGGAGTCTTGGATTCCTCCAGGTGTCCGCGTAGCTCCGCTAAAGACCACATATTCTTTACTTTGCCCGTTGACATGGCGCCAATCACCACCATAGCTGATCTTGCTAGTTTCCTTGGCGAACGAAGACCAGCCATACCCACCGGCGCCGAAGTCAGTGGCCGGTACTCGCTGGCGTAGTACCAGTTTTTCGCCGTTCCGGTCGGAATCCACGCGGCTGAAGTTGCTTTCGAACAATTGGCTGCGGGCCAGGCCATAGACGTTCCAGCCGCCGTTGCCGCTCACGGTTACACCGTTCCAAGCAGCGCTTACGCCACCGTAGCCGGTCTTGTTTTCCTGCAGGGGGGTTCCATTGCCGCGTTCTCCGCTCAGACCGTCTGCGTTGATCGTAAAGTTACCGAAATCGACGCGCACGCGCGCAGCCTTGTTTTTGGATGAGATCGGCTCGTCGACGCTGCCGCGGTTCTCCGAGGCAGTTTGGATATAACCATTGGTGTTGAATACTTGGGCGCTCGCAAACACCGAGCCGCCTCCGAATCCTCCACCGGCGGCGATGCCGAACCGAACCGTTGATTCGTTACCAGCTAGAAGCTGCATCTTCAGGTTGGTATCCATTTGCTTTCGGGTCACGAACTGCAGCACGCCTCCGAGTGCCTGATTGCCGTAGGGCGCTGAGCCGCCGCCGAGTGCCACCTCAACCTGCTCGATCGCAAGCAGTGGTACTCGGTTCCAATAGACCCAGCCGCCGAACGGATCGTTCATAGGGATGCCGTCTATCAGTACCAAGGCGCGACTTACGCCGCTAGGTGCAATGCCACGCAAGTTGAGCCCCTGCGCGGTCGGATGCGAGTCGCGGCTTGACGTTCGGCGAAACAAACTCACTGATGGCGATGACCGCAGTGCTTCATCGATGACGATCGCTGGCGCTCGCTCAAGATCCCGAGCCTCCCAGGTTATTGCTGCGACTGGAAGATCAGATAGTCGCACTGGCAGGCGGGTAGCGCTGACAGTAATGACCTCTTCGCGCCTTTGTTTATCGGCTTGAGGCTTTGTTGGAGGGTTTTGTTGCCCAGATGTCGCCATGGCGACATCTGGCAGCATTATGCTCATCACGATGATAATGAAAAGCGCCGTTTTCATAATGCGCGCGACCTGTCTCATGGTGGCAAATCCTAGCATTGGCAGATGCTGAAGCGCGGAAGGCGATTCGTCACGCCGGGGACCTTTTATGGCCAGGTAAAAGTTCCGCCAGCCGTTGTACATCGACGTTACCACCCGACAGTATGACGGCGACCCGAGTTCCGCGCTCAACGGGGATTTTCCCATTCATAAGAGCTGCCAATGCTGCCGCTCCAGCTGGTTCGACAAGCAATTTCATGCGTTCAAGAAGCAACGCCATGGCGTAACGAATTTCTACGTCAGTAACTCTTACCACGCTTTCGACAAGATGTTCGACGACGGCCAGGTTCAGTTCTCCGACGAAAGGTGGTGCCAACCCGTCGGCAATAGTATTCAGGTCATCGAGCCGAACGACCGACCCGGCCGCCAAAGCCAATGTCATGGTTGCGGCGCCTTCCGGCTCAACCCCAAATACACGGGTCTCTGGTGCTAGTGATGACAAGGCCGTTGCGACACCAGCAATTAGCCCGCCGCCACCGACGCCAACGACGACGGCATCAAAAGGTGCACCATCTTTCTCCAGGAGCTCCAAGCCGACGGTGCCTTGGCCGGCAATCAACATCGGATCGTCGAATGGGTGCACAAGTGTGAGGCCTCTATCCTGTTGCACTTCCTGTAGCTTCTCAAAGGCAGAGTGAACATCGCCGTGCAGTATGCATTCGGCACCATAGCTGCGAGTTGCCACCACTTTGCTAGCTACTGCGGTTTCCGGCATCACGACAACGGCTTTGATACCTAGGCGAGCCGCAGCATAGGCGACTCCTTGGGCATGGTTGCCGGCCGAGATCGTGATAATTCCCCTATTGGCCGCTTCGGGATCAAGTGTGGCAATCCGGTTAACAGCCCCTCGAGGCTTGAAGGACCCAGTTTTCTGCAGATTCTCGCATTTGAACGACAGCTTGTAACCAGTCAATTCAGAGAGGCTGTGCGAGCCGAGTAGGGGAGTGTGATGCAGGTGTGGGGCGATTCTTACGGCGGCTGCACGAATGTCGTCAATTGTGGGTGGGACGATCTCGCTCATGTCTGAAGACTACCAGGGTCTTCGGTCGTTCAAGGTCAGAACTCATGTCCGGCTTGATGTACTATCAACCTGCCGCGCCTTTGAGCTAATGGCTGGCTTCTGCATGAATTCTCACGGAGGAACGATTGATGCTGGCTGATCTATTCAAAACTCTAGGGAAGGGTGTAGCCGAGCAGTTGACCTACTGGGTGCACACCTACCTGCCGTTTGGTCGGTGGCGTAAGCCCACCAACGAGGTTATCGCTCAGATCAGCGAACAGACCGCAACCTACGGTATTTCTTCTTCCTCAGTTGACCGTCGTCGTGCCTACCAGGTGGCACGCATGATGGTCCCTAACCGTCACGGCGAGCACCTTGCTGACTTAACCCCGGATGCCTACAACAGGTTTAGCCCAACCTGCTGTGCCAAGAGCCACTCCGGCAAGAAAAAGATCGCATCACCAGCCGAACGCGTGACGCAATATATCTGTCACCCGCAGACACTTGCCTATCTGCTGACACCTCCCGGACTTTCGCGGCTTGGCAGCGGGGCTTCGGCGCCTGGCACCATCTGCGGCGTACCGATCGACGATGCCACGCCGTCGGTGGGTGTCATTGCCACCAATTTGGCAGAGCGCCTCGGGGGTAAGGGTGGCGCGCTCATTGACGAATATGCCGCGATCGTTGCCAAGCTCCACGCTGGGCCGCCGAAGCAGGAAGAAGAGCCCGCTGTTGCGTAACCAGCCACTTTAAGAAACTTTTCGATGGCTAGCGAAAAAAGCCACCGCTTATCCAGCCAGCTGCTGACTTGGTTAGCCGATCCAGAAGTGATCTCGGGTGTTGGTCCGACCTTGTTAGGTGCAACCGTGGCACAATGCTGAGCGGTACTGAACCGAGAAAGGACACGACCGATGGCTAAGCTGTCTACAAAGATGGTTGAGGAACTCAATTCACAAATGGGACGTGAGCTGTCGGCAGCGAACCAGTACCTGGCCATGGCCATTCATCTTGATGAGCGCAGCCTCAAAGAGTTGGCGAACTTTTTTTATACACAAGCCGAAGAAGAGCGCGGCCATGCGATGAAGTTCCTGCACTATGTGCTGCAGGCGAACGAAAAGCCTGTGATTCCGGCGATTCCCGAGCCCATTTCGAACTTCGAGTCTCTGGAACAAATCGCTGAGATGGGTCTTTCGCAGGAGCAGGAAGTCACACACTGCATACACGAACTCGTTGATCTGGCACTTTCTGAGAAAGACCATACAACCAACCATTTCCTGCAGTGGTTTGTTGAAGAACAGCTTGAGGAAGAGGCGACCTTCACCGAGCTGCTCGACGTGGTTCGTCAATCGGAAAATCTGTTGCTGGTTGAGCAATATGTGTTCCGGCAGAAACCTGGCGCTGATTCGGGCGGAGAGTAAGGAATTTCAGAGCCTGTTGTTCCCAATTTTGCGGACGACTCTCGTTCCCTCTTTCCGCTGACACCCCTCAGCAGCACCCCGAGGCTATCGGTCTAGGAAGATGGAACCACCAGAGTCTCGCGGTAGACGGTTCGGTATCCGAGCGAAGAGTCCTCGAGTACGAGTTCGAGCGTGTAGGTTCCCGGCGGTGCCTGGAGGCTGATCGTACGTCCCACGATCTCCTCAGCCCGCGCCTCGAGTTCTTCTAAGGGGATTTCCAGTGCTACTGGCTCCGTGGTTTCAGCGACAGGTTCACCTTCATTGGGAAAAAGCAGCGCACTGATCAGCATCCTTGTCCGGTAGATTTCCTGATCCGCGTGGAAAATGAACGCTTCCATGCGAAAATTGAGCTCTATGTCGACCTGTCGCACTCCGGTTTCTTCACCCGTTGCGAACCGAGCCTCCCAGCCGAAGGGGATCTCCGAGTCTGGAAATGCCACGGCAGCGCGGACGCTATCAATGCTGCCACGGTAATTGGCTGGATACAGTGTCGTTTCCTGGATCATGGCGCGCTGCACTTGAAGGAAATCGTTGGGAATGATTTCGAGGTTGCTGGTGAGTTCCCAGCCCCGTTGTATCTCTCGTACGTTGTCACCAACATCTGGGTCGGTGTGCGGCATAAGTCTCCATCTCTGGAAACGATACGAAAAGATGAAGTTCTCCATGACTGGCCACTCGGTGATTTGCCTGTCGTAACTCCATATCATCAGCGGTCTTTCCGAGCCGAACGATCGCATGCCCTGGCTTGTTTGTAACGTTCGATCTGGCGCACCGAGCACTAGTACGACTTGTCCGAAAGAGGTGTCCCAGCCCGGTTTGCCGTTGCCGAAATTTTCGTTCGCATAGGCGACGCGTTGTTCGAAATCCACTAAAAATTCGTTTTCCGATCCCCGAGGGGTTGGGTCCCGACTCTCCCAGAACAAGCGAATGAACTGCAATCGTTCAGGTACGGACTTGAGAGACTCGTAGAACTCCTTTTCCTCCTCGGAGGCGACAAACTGCACTGGTCCTTCAAGCCAGCGTTCGGTCCAAGAAGTGAGAGTTTCCCCTTCCTCCGGGCCCAGAAGGCCGCTTCGTTGCTGAGTCGATGGTTGCGCCGCGGCGTAAGCCGCAGGCATATCAAGGGGGCATACCCACAAGCTGATGGCGAAGCAGAGGATTAATCTTCTTCGCCCCTGGTTTTTCATGATCATCCTTGCGCCGATTCGTCTGGGTTACGAGCCTTCCGACTTTACCGAGAATGGTACTTCGTGGGTGAGTTCGTCCCCGGTAATCAGGTCCTTTACTTGGATCTCGATAATGTAGTCGCTGCCTGCCTCAATATTAGTGATTTGGCCCAGTGGAATCGTTATTTGAACAAGCGGTGACGGTTGAGTGGAAGTAGGGAGCGCGGCTAGGCTTTGCGCTTCTCCTGCTTCATCTGCAGGCATAATCACTCGGTGGGTGATCTCGGCCTGAAACTGGCCGGTTCCGGGGTCTGTTTCTAATCCTGTGATCGAGTACATCAATGTGATGTTTTCGTTGCGGTCGAAGGCCCGATCAATGTCAATGTCGAACTCGAAACCTCCGAGACGCATCACTGGGTAAATCTTTGTGAGTGGTTGCCCATCATCAATGGGTTCCTGTGTTTGCCCCATTGCTCCGATTACAGTGACACTCGGGATCCCCAACTCTTCACTGTTCAAGCTGGGTACGTTGAACGGCTTGCTCACAGTGGTGAGACGCCGACTGACGTTGTCCATGACTCCCCATGCCAAGCGATGTGGACCCGGAGGTAGCATTAGGCCGAACGTGTGCGTGGCGCTGTCAGTGTCTCCCTCGTCCTCGCTGAGCGTGAAATTAGCGTCTATTTGTTGCACCAGAATTTCGCCTTCGACCGGGTCTTCCCGTAACAATGATCCAAACACCTTGACGTTGTCCGTTCCAAAACTAAGTCCTTCCTTGCCGATCTCGAAGGCGATCGCCGTCCAGGTGCCGTTGGGGAGCGACAAAAAACGGAAATCTTGCTGCAGTGCTAGGTCGCTTTGCTCCGTACCTTCGCCATGAGGGGTGAACGGAGGTTCCAGACCACCAATGAGCGCTGACATTGCCTCGGCGTCCGGCGTACTTGAGCTGCCCGAACCTGTTCCTGCGCCGGACATTGAGGCAGTGGGGTTAGCACGCCTCGCCACGAACAACTGCTGAAGATCGCGATTGGCAAGAAACGCCTCTTCGGTCAGCTCCACTCCCCGTGTCGACATTGTGAAACTACCCTGGAACGGAGCAAATATGATCTCTTCTTTTCCCTCGAGGAAGGGATTGGTCGACGTATCCATGGTCCATACATACATAAAAGCTTGGGCGGGGCCGCGTGCGGCTCCGGCTCCGACGTTTTCACCGCCACCACCTCCAACTGTCATTTGGCCGCCGCCTTGCCGCATCTCTTGGGCCAACAACGCATTCTCACCGTAGATAATGAAGACCTTGCCGCGCTCGGTTCGGTAACCGGCAATGCCCTCGTTTCCAAACGTGGTCACAGCAGTGGCAACCCTGCCCATATAGATATCGCGGAATTCATTGTCCGGTGTGCCCGGCGTCGGATCCCGGCCTTCCCAAAAAGCATTTATGAACGATTGCCTTTCCTCGTCGGAACGCAGGCGATCCCACTCATCTTCTTCTCCCTCGGTCCAGATTGCTTCGACGATTCGGTCGAAGTTCTCGAGAATCTCTTCTTCGTCGACACTGGCAGGGCCGCGTTGACCACGTTGACCAATAGGCTCAGCAACCGCTGCAATGACTAGTGAGAGGGCGAGAAATAGGCAGGTCATCAGCTTCCAATTACGCATTGAACTCTCCAGGGTGTACGTCGGGCGTCGCATGGTCGAATGTTGCATGGATACGCCTAAGTATTGTTCATTCTACCAAGCCCGTGATTTCTACCAAGCGTGCGATAGCAAACCTAAGGAACCAGTCACGTCTTTATAGGTAGGTAGTATAGATAAGTAGTCTCGTCCTGGTGATACGCTTGACGGTTAGACGAATCCAGCAACCGAACCAGCCAAGAGCAGACATAATGCGATCGTTCAGGCTGCCCAGAATGACCCGATCTTCATTCCTTACGATATTCGGGTTGTTGTTGATCCAGGGGATCACAGTGGCGGTGCCCGCCCAAACTCAGCAAGACCAGCAGGCTGGACCCAATCGCCCTGTCCAGTTCGGTGCCAGTGTTGAAACGGTACTCATCGATTTGATGGTTGCTGACGCCGACGGCAACTTCGTCCATGGGCTAACAGCCGAAGAATTTCGAGTCTTCGAAGAAGGTAAGGAGATGGAAATCACCTTTTTCGCGGTCGAGAAGTTCGCCGCTGAAGACACGGTTATAGGAAACCCCGAAGTTGACGCTGCTCCATCTTTGAACCGTTACATAGTGATTTACGTCGACGGGATTAATACGACACCGCAAGATTGGCTCCGCGTCCGTCCGCATCTACGCGAATGGGTTGCGGACGGGCTCCAACCGAACGACTACCTATTGTTGGCCAGCTTGCATCCAGATGGGCGGATGCGTATGACGCAGGAGTTCACGCGAGACAGCAAGATAGTCGTTGATGCTCTGATGAAGGTCGAGGGAAACAGGGACCTGTCCTTTCGAATCGCCCGCCAGGAAAGGGAGTTGGCGCAGGCGATGGGCTTGGAGTCCTTCATGGGTGTCGGTGACGAAGCCGCTGACGCCGCCCGGCTGCGGCAAGGTGCACAACTTTCCCGTATTTTCGCTAACCAGCGTCGCTCTGAAGTCCGCTTTGGTCTTGATTACTTGCTGGGGCTTGCTGATCACCTCGGGCTGACCTTTCAGGTTGCGGGCCCAAAGATCGTGATCATGGTTTCAGGGGGACTGCCTGAGATTCCGGGCCTGAACTTTCGCTTGATGGTCGACGAGGAAGCCAGCGATGCAAGCCCACACGTACGTCAACTCGCTGGACTTTCGAGCTTTCAACCGCTAATACCCGAACGCGGCTCGGACGAACTCGCCCAATTTGATTTGCTACATGCGATTGGCCGATTCAATCGGGATAATTACGTCTTCTATACGATCGATGCGCGTGCACTGGGTGGGGGTTCCAGTGGAGACGCTCGCTACGGTTTTCAACCCAACCTGTCGTCTATGTCTCAGGGTGCGGTGAATAGTAACGAGCAGCAGGGTTTGCTGCGTATTGCTGGTGCTACAGGGGGTTTAGCGTTCTACAACACTAGCAACTTCAAAGCAGCTTTTGCCCGCGTACAGCAAGACACAGCGTTTCGCTACGTTCTGGGCTACAGCCTTCCGACACACGACCCGAAAGACATTGCCGATCACAAGTTTTTTCGTGTCAAAGTCGAAGCCACCGTTCCCGGCCTGAAAATCCGTGCCCGTGAGGGGTATATAGATACAGGCTCCTGATTATGGAAATTCGTGTTTTTGGGGATGTATCCAATGTATTGGATTTCCTTTATATTACTTTCTTGACATCCCTTAGGGCATTTCTGACTAATATTGCCTATAAAGACCGTCTTAGCGGGCTCTGATAGAGACTCAGACGTGCATTTTAATTCTCGAATGAAATTTGGCATAGGAGTTGCAAAATTTGTAACATTGAGTCTACGATTATGTCCTCATTCCATCTACGAGTACGTTCAGCATTCAAACCTACGTTTGGTAGGAGCTCATAAAATCACTTCACCGAACGTACCCCATAGAAAGTTGTAGGAGGTTGGTAATGCCACGTTGCTTTAAAACCTTTTTGCCGGCAACAGTAGTTGTGCTTATGCTGTTCGGATTATTTCCAGCACAAGCAGCTGCTCAGGCCGAAGCTACCGCCATTATTGGGTACCTGCTCGGCAGTGATATTTCGCCTGATCCGGGAGATGGTGTCTCCCGCAACTTCGAGAGTGGTCTCGCTTGGGGTGTGCGGGGAGGCTATTCCTTCAAAGACAATCCGATGCTTGGCTTGGAAGGTAGCTTCACCCAAGCTCCCTTGGCCGACATTAATGTTGGTTCGGACACATTCGCCAACCGTGTCACTTACGCCGATTTCAACATGGTCATACAAGGAAGCAACCCGGACCGGAGGCCCTACGTCACGATTGGACTGGGACTCCTTAGCTTCCGGATGGGTGCTTCCGATGGTGGTCAGACCCATCGTAAGTTGGGCACCAACATCGGAGTTGGTATAAAACTTCTGATGTGGGAGCACACCGGAGGCGGCAAGTGGGGGCTGCGGTTTGACGCTCGCAACCATATGCACCGTATGGATGCGGATGACAGCATGCGCTCGAACTTCAAGAATGCCCTCGCATTACCCCATAACAGCACGAGCAGCATTAACAACATAGTGACGACGCTCGGCTTGTACTTTACGTTCTAAATGACCAACTTACTGATGCGTATGTTTCACCAAACAGAGCTCATCAATGACAAACAGGAGGGAATCATGCGCCGCATGATTTTTTGCGTGCTTTTGGTAGGGTTTGTCACTCTACTCGTAGCACCCGCAGCCTACGCTCAGCGAAGCGAAGGTCGTATCTTCGGTAGCACTCTGGATCCGGATGGGATCCCACTCCCCGGGGTCACTGTGACGCTGACATCACCAGGCATGATGGGTGAGCGCGTTGCGTTTACCGGTGCCGAGGGTGGTTTCCGCTTTCCAGCGATTCCGCCGGCTACCTACACGCTGACGACCTCGCTACAGGGATTCAGGACGGTCGTTCGTGAAGATATCGAAGTTCCGGTCGGTGTGACGCTCACGCTGACTGTTACGATGGAGGTTGCCGCCGTCGAGGAAACGATTACGGTCCTCGGCGAGTCACCGCTTATCGATATCAAGAGCAGTGACGTCGGTGCATCGTTTAATGCCGACAATCTCAAGAACGTCCCGACCGCGACTGATATGTGGGCGATCCTGGCGATGACTCCAGGCGTCCGCATGGAAGCCTATGATGTCGGCGGTAGTCACAAGAGCCAGCAGCTCAGCTACGAGAGCTTCGGCGTGTCCGGCCAGAACCGGATCATGACCGAAGGTATGGACTCGACTGAGGGTGGTGGTGGCACCGGTTTTTACTTCGACTACTACAGCAAGGACGACGTTCGCGTCGTTGGCGCTACTGGTGATGTCGAGATGACGACCGGCGGTGCCTATGTCATCCAGAACATTAAGACGGGCAGCAACGAGTATCACGGGACGATTCAGCAGTCGTATGAGAACCGCTCGATGATTCGCGAGAACGTTGACGCTGCAACAGAAGCGCGCGGATTCACCGGCAACCCCAATAGGTTGTTCTGGGAGTCGCATGGTGATGTCGGCGGCGCAGTTGTTAAGGATCGCTTGTGGTTCTATGGCTCGTTCAATGCTTTCAAGATCGACAAAATTATCTCCGGCGTTGATCCGAGTCTTGCTACTGACATTGGCAAAATCTTCGTTATTACCGGGAAGCTTTCCTGGCGCCCCACTGATATGGACCAGCTGCAAGGATTCGGTTACTGGCAGCTGAAGGAGAAGCCAAATCGCGGTCTTAGCAACACTTGCGGACCGGATTGTATTTTGGCGCAGAACTCCTGGTCCCGCATGTGGAATGGCACCTGGGAGCGTACCTGGTCCGACAGCCTCTTTACGGATGTCACCGCCGGCGTCATGGGTTTCTCCTGGCCAATGGTTGCCGCCGTTGATCCGAAGACCAACCCGCCGCGCATTGATGACAACACTGGCGTGCGGACCGGTGCTGGCTATGGACCATTTATTTTTAACCGCTATAAACCACAGACTCGTGGTAGTGCGTATTACTTTACGGACGCTGTTGGCGGTACGCACGACTTCAAGCTCGGTTATGACGTTATGATCGACTCCGCTCAGTTCGGCCGCACGTTTGCGTCCGGTGGTACACGGTACGTCGACGACGCTGGTACGCCGATTGAGCTAGTTATCAATAACTTCCCGCAGTTCGCGGACAACCGTAACCTGCATACGGACCTCTTTGCCCAGGACACCTGGACGCTCGGGTCTCGTGTAACGATAAACGCTGGTGTCCGATTCCAACGACAGAAGCTGTACTTCGTCGATGGCAATTCGAACTCGCCGATCCGCAACGTAACCCACCCGGATTATGGACAGATTGGCTGGCCGGTCGGAACCATTGAAGGTCAAGACGTCCATTCATTTGACTCGCTTGCACCGCGACTCGGCGTCAACATTGACCTCATGGGAGACGGTCGTGTCGCTATCAAGGCGGCAGTCGGTCGCTACCACTTCAATGTCAATGATGACTTTGGTGGTGTGAATCCAGGTGGAGCCAGGTCGCAGGTGTACGAGTTTAATGACCTGGATGGAAACGGACTGTGGGACTGTGATCCGCTTCACGTTGATATTTCGGGTGGTTGCACCACCGCAGAGCTTGGAACAAGGCTCTCCGGTCAGCCTGGTACGCTTCTAGGTACCGGGACGACGCTGGACCCGAATATCAACCTGGGTTACACCGACGAAATCAACTTGTCGGTGGAACTCCAGATCATCGAAGACTCGGCTTTGCGGATCGGTATTGTCCGCAAGTCGGTTCGTGACAGCTTCGGAGGTGTCAACTCCGCCCGTGAAGGCAACTTGTCGGTAAACTTCACGGCAGTGGACCACGGTTTGGACGGTGTCACTGGCACAGCTGATGACGGGGTTCTTAACCTCAGGACTATCCCCGAATCCGCTTATGGTCTGACGTCATCGGTCCTTACAAACTACCCGCGTAGCGACCAGGATTACGACAATCTTGAGGTCGCTTTCCAGAAGCGTTTCCGTGGCACCCGCGCCTTCGTACTGGCTGGGTTCGACTACGGTACCCGGCGCTACATGCCGAGCAACGGCAACTCGACAAGCCCGCTGAGTGCGAGCCCGCTCGGGTGGGCCTACGAACTGGATGTCAACCGCGATACGCCGATCGTTCAGGACTCAACGACCTGGGGCTTCAAAGCCGCTGGTCACTTTGTCCTGCCGCAGGACATTGGTCTGGGTGTCAACATGCAGATCAACAGTGGTTGGAACTACGCGCGTTTGTTCAACGCCTCCTTCCCAGGAATGGGTAGGCTCCGCGTGTTCACTGAGGCAATCGAGAACAACCGGTCGGATACGGTTCCGCTTATCAACATTCGGTTGGATAGGCGATTCGCGTTGCCACACGGAACGTTCACGTTGATGGGTGACTTCTATAACGTCATGAATAGCAACGCCGTGTTGAACTTCCAAGTTCGTAGTGGCTCGGCGTACAACACAATCATTCAGGCGCTCGACCCGATGACCTTCATGTTGGGCCTTCGGTACGAGTATTAAAGCTTGAAGGAAGAGCCGGTGGCTTAGGTTACCGGTAAAGGAAGTTAACTCGGGTCCGGCAGCAATACTGCCGGGCCCGAGTTTTTTTGTCCTTTGTAAGTGAAGGTCTCTGCTATCGGCGAATCAGCGTGGTGTACGCAGCGCCCGGGCCTCTGTGCGAAGGCGCGCTGCTGTCTCAGGCTGACCGATCTGGTCATAGGCGCGGGCGAGAGCGAGTAAAAGCTCAATACTTTCTGGACCGGAAGATTGTGCCTGCTCCAGGTAAGTGATGGCGTCAGTGGGATTACTACATTCAAGCAGTAACTGGCCCAGGCCTAGCAGAACCGCGGATGGGTTGTCAGAGGCAGGCACGGCAGCCTTGTAAACCGCGGAAAGATCATTACAGGGACTCAAGCCGCCAGCGATCCAACCAACGACAGTGTCAAGTGCTTGCTCGTGGCGGTCCCGACCCAACAGGTAAGACAGAAGGCTACGTTGCGCTACCGGATCGCTCGGGGTCTCAGAAAGCCGAGCGAGCATACTAGCGATCGTAGCCTCGTCGCGTTGCAGGTCCCGAAAACGTGTTAATAGACCGCGGCCGCGTTCAGATTGCCCCTGTCTGACCATAAGGTTGCCAAGTGCTAGGTATGCCTCGGAGAGAAAGGAATCTAACTGCAAGGCGGCTTCAAACTCCCGCTCAGCCGTAGACTCATCACCGACTTCCATGGCAGCGCGGCCAAGTTGATGGCGTATCGTCGCATTGTTAGGGGCGAGTGCGGCGGCTCTCGTTAGTTCCGCAAGTGCGGCGTCATTACGCGAGGTTTCCAGGTAGAGCATACCGAGTTGTAGACGCGTTCCAGGTAATTCAGGATTGAGGATGATTGCGGTTCGGAGGGCCTCCTCAGCAGCACTCATTTCGCGTAGGTACTGGAGTGCTTCACCGAGGCGAAAGTGGGCGCGAGCATCCTCCGGCATTAGTTCAACTGCGCGCTCGAAATACGTCAGGGCTTCCTCCGCACGCTCCTGGCTGGCTGCTAGTAGGCCCAACTGTAGGATGCTTGGCCCATTTTCTGGTGTTAATTGGAGGGCGTTTTCGAGATGGTGCCTCGCTAGGTCAACTTGGCCGAGTTCCGAATAGATCGTACCGAGCAAATACTGGGCCTCCGCTGACTCCAAAGGGTCCGATGGGTCAAGAAGAACTGCACTCTGCAGCACCAGCAACGCCTCACGGTAAGCTCCTACAAAAGCGTAGAAGCGCCCATGCAAAATCTGTGCGGCTGGGTCAGTCGGATACCTGGCCACTAGGCTTTTGATTGCCTGCCCGGCCGCCACTTCGTCTTCAGCCTGAAGTGCTAGCTTCCCAATCGCCATGAGTGCGTCGCGGTGGTATGGATCACGAGCTATCACTTCTCTGTACTGGACCACGGCGTCGTCGACGCGGCCGAGCGGTTCCAGAAGAGCCCCAAGTAATAGTCGAGGTTGAGTTTCTTCTGGGGCCAACTCTATGAGATGGGTAACGTGGGGAACTCCTTCTTCGAAGCGCCCAAGCTCTAGAGATAGCACCCCCATTAGCCAAAGAGCCTCGGCACTATCCGGGCGCAGGCGCAATGCCTCCGAAAGTGGCTGTACGGCCTCTTGCGGAAGACGTTGATTCAGTAGAGATCGGGTCCTCTCGAGTAAAGCATCGTAAGAACCTTCCTGTTGTCCGGGCCACGCTTGCGTAGCTACGGCAAGAAGCAGTATTGTCGCTACCCCTAGAAGCGCGCGCGTGGACTTTCGCATGGTTTCTCCATCGAAACTTAATCTCGATCGTACGCATTCTACCGCGATCACCTTTCGAGTCGGTTGTGCAGTCGCTGTGCTGGCTGCTGTCGCGCCGTTTTTCGGCTTCGGAGGGGAGGCCCCGGCACAGGGTCCGCAGATCTCTTTTAGAGATGTTTATGCTGAGTCGGAGATTCGCTATCGGAACATCTCTGGAGACGTAACTAAGCGTTACATCATGAGTTCATTGGGTTCTGGGGCCTGTCTCTTTGATTTCGACAAGGACGGCCGACTTGACCTCTACCTGGCCAATGGAGGTCCGCTGCAAGGGAGCCTTCCGTTAGCGTCGGAAGGTAATGTGCTTTATCGGAACCTTGGCGATTGGCACTTCAAAGACGTCACCGCAAGGGGGAGTGCAGACGTTGCTTCTTGGAGCTTGGGGTGCACTGTTGGTGACATAGACAATGATGGTTTCGACGATCTGTTTGTTTCGAACATCGGAGAGAATCTTTTGTTTCGAAATCAAGGAGATGGCACCCTCAACCTGTCGCCTTTGCCAAGCGGGCCCCCTGGAGATTTTTTCAGTACCAGTAGTGCGTTTTTTGACGCTGACCGCGACGGGGATCTAGACCTATACGTAACTAACTACGTCGGCGGTGATCTGGCTGCGTTACCACCACCGGGTGGCGTCGATTGCACCTGGCTCGGGTTACCGGTGTTCTGCGGCCCGCGTGGTCTTGAGGCTGCCCCCGACGTCTACTTCCAGAACCAAGGAGATGGATCTTTCATCGATGCTACCGTCGAAGTGGGATTCAGTTCGGTCGAGGCGGCGTTCGGTCTCGGGGTTGTCGTTGGTGACTATGACAACGATGGTGACACCGACGTGTACGTAGCTAATGACTCCATGCCCAATTATCTATTCGAAAACGATGGCATGGGGAGGTTTGCTGAGGTGGCATTATTCACAGGAGCGGCGTACAACGCTGGTGGTCTTCCACAGGCCGGAATGGGGGTGGACATGGGGGACATTGATGGCGACGGGCGTCTCGACATGTTTGTTACCAATTTTTCCCACGACACGAACACGCCGTATATGAATCTGGGGAACGGGTTGTTTGCGGACGAGACGGCACGTGCCGGATTAGCTGCCTCGACTTGGTTTTACCTTGGCTGGGCAACCCGTATTGGGGACTTCGACAACGATGGCAATAACGACATCTTCGTTGTAAACGGTCATATCTACCCTGAAGTGGACGCTGCCACGTTACGTACGAGCTATGCACAGCGGAACCAAGTTCTATGGAACGATGGCGATTCAAAGCTCGTCGAACGTGAAGTATTAACAGAGGATGGTCTGTCGAATATTGGCTCGAGTCGGGGAGCCGCATTTGGAGACATAGATAACGACGGTGATCTGGACGCCATCATCGTCAATATTGATGACCGGCCCGATGTACTACGTAATGAGCAAAACATTGGCAACCACTGGGTGACCTTCGCCCTTGTAGGGGCGCGTTCCAACCGCAACGTGATCGGAGCGCGTGTGACCCTTACAATCGGATCGCGGACTCTGGTTGGTGAGGTGCGTCCGTCGGGCAGTTACCTGTCTTCCAACGATCCCCGCGTACATTTTGGGCTGGGTAAGGCGGTCCACATCGACCGAGTCGTCGTACGCTGGCCCAATGGTCGCCAGGAAGAAATCGTCGACGTCGCTGTGGATAAGATTTACCGGCTCGTGGAACGGTAGAATGGGCCATCAATTGACTGGTCCACTTTGACGATGAAACAACATAAGTCCAATTTGGTAGCCTCGGGTAAACCGCTGGCCATCGCGTGCCCCATTTTGCTCGCCGTTGTGGCGTTGATAGGCGCGGGTTGGAGTATGGGGACAGTGCCTCCTGTTCCGCTTTCTACTGTGGGTATCTCACCGCAGGCTGTGTCCCAAGCTGATCCGCGTTCCGACTACTCCGACTACACAGGGGCTGAGGCCTGCAAGGCGTGCCATCTTACTGAGTACAACGAGTGGGCAACTTCACGCCACAGCCGCATGGTTCAGCCCATCAAGCCTAGCGAGGTCAAGGCCAGCTTCACACCTGGAGCATCGCTTTCGTACCGGGGCCGAAGATTCACTTTCGAGCGTGATGGAACTCAATACTTCATTGTCGAGCATTCGCCTGGTTTACCTACAGCACGGCACGCTATCGATTACACCCTTGGCAACCGTCGTATCCAACACTTTATGACGCGAAAAACAGATGGCTCGCTTGTTCTCCTGCCGCCAAGCTGGGACGTACTGCGTGGTGAGTGGTTTCCTCAGGAAGACATCGTACCGACGGGGGATTCGGGCGTAGAGCCGGTCCAGGTCTGGAATAAGAACTGCTTTGGGTGTCACGTCAGTCAGGAGCGTAAGAATTTTGATACCGAGACACTGACATACGAAAGTGATTGGCTCGACTCTGGAACCAATTGCGAAACTTGCCACGGTGCCGGCCGTCCCCATGTGGAGTACTTCGAGATGCTAGCGCTCGGCGAGGAGCCGTCTCCGATCGTTAGTTGGCAGCCATTGAAGAGGCCACTCATGCCGTTCGCAGGGGAAGCTGCCACGGACTTGTGCGCTACTTGCCACCAAAACCGATACTTGTTACAGGATGATCACACTCCAGGGGACCCATTCTACGACTATTTTCTGACCGCCCTGCCGTACACCGTACCGCCTGATTCCCCGGACCCAGGATATTATGTTGATGGCCGCACACGGCGCTTTTCCAACAACAGTTTCGGGATTTGGCTTAGTTCCTGTTATCTCAAAGGTGGTGTTCGGTGTATCGATTGCCATCGTAACGGACATTCGATCAACATCGAAAAAAACCCACAGCTTGCGTCGCCTATGGCGGGCGAACAACTCTGCAGCCGCTGCCACTCGGATATCGTGGAAAAGGCTGAGGAGCATAGCCGCCACTCCTTGGGTAGTGAGGGTAGCTCCTGTGTCGCCTGCCACATGCCCCGGACCGTCTCAGGGATCAAGGCGACGATGCGAGATCATTCTTTAGCCGTGCCGGTTCCTGAGAATACTGTGGACTACGGTATCCCAAACGCATGTAACCTGTGCCACGAAGAGCGTTCTCCGCAGTGGGCTGCAGATAACATTCAAGCCTGGTTCGGCAATCTAGAGGACCGTCCGGACGCGATGAAGCTCCGGCGGCGTGCGGCTGCCTTCTCCGCGGCGCAGTATGGTGAGCCTGCTGGGCTCGATCCTCTTCTTGAGATCGCCCGTAACGTGGATGAGCCTTTCCTAATGCGGGCTACCGCTGCGGGGTACCTACGCGCTTATCCTGGACCACGGGCGCTTGATGGGCTGCGGGATGCACTCGCCGACCCACATCCGCTAGTGCGGGCTATTGTTCCGCTCAGTATCGTTGCGCACCCCCAAGGCCGTACGTTGCTCAATGACCTGGTCTCACAGCTCAGCGATCCTAGTTACTCGGTACGAATCAATACTGCCTTTGCGTTTACCAGTTTGGGTATCGGGCGTGCCGAGGGGACGCTCGGCGAGCATCTTCGCAACGCACAAGACGAATACATAGAGCATTTAAAGCTATATACCGACAGCGACGCCGATCAGTCGAACCGCGGTACGGTACTTGCCCTGCGTGGCGAGTTTGAAGAAGCCATACGTGCCTACCAGATAGCTCTACGGCTTAACCCGGAGCATGCAGATGCCCGTTTTGGGTTAGGCGTAGCGCTGCTGCAAACTGGGGCACGAGCTGAAGCTGTGCGTGAGTTCGAGAAACTGCTCGATCAAAACCCCGACTATCCAGGTCTCAAAGCGGTTCTGGCTCAGCTTGGAAGTGGCGACAACCGGTAATCGTTTGGCGCGGTGCGAAGGGAGATCAGTGCCGTTTAGTCGCGCATAACCATTACTAGGCGCACCCGACCCTTTCTACGTGTCGCTATGTCTCTTGCGCAGCAGTTCTTCGAGAAGCTTCTGTATTTGGGGCTGTTCCGGGTTGACCTTAAGTGACAATTGGAGGATCTCTCGGGCTTTGTCAATGCGGCCGTCAGCATAATACGCAGAAGCGAGCGGGTTGAGTATGTCCGTTGATTCTTTCTCCTCAACAATTCGCACACGTTCGTAGTAGCGGATCGAGTCCCAGTGGTTTCCGAGGTTGGCATTCGCTAAAGCGATGACCCTGAGCATGGTGACGTTGCTGGGATCGTTTACAAGGAGGGGACCCAAAAAATCGCGAACCTCATCAAACTTGCCGGCATCCATCAAAAGGTCTATCTGTAGCTCAACTAATTCTTTGTCATTGACACGCGTCAAGGCTTTTTCCAAAAGAGGGATTGCCTCGTCAATTTTTCCGAGCGTTCGTAGTTGGTGTGCTCGATCGAGGGCAAAACCTGGATCGGTGGGTGGTGGGCCAGGGGCTATGTGGATGAACGGCTGGAGAATTTCGGCGCTGGGGTCACGGAGCGTAATATCGAAAGCTTCTCTGCCTCTGGCATCGTTTTCCACGTCAACGAACAGCTTGTACTCACCAGGTGCCACGTCAGCAATGTTTATCCTGGTGCCATGGTCCAAGGTGCCGCGACCATCTGCTTTACTGATGTCAGTGTATTCCGTTCGTTGAATAACTATTCCTGCATCATTCTCCAGTTGGTAGGTCAAAATGATCTTCTCCTCGTAGTTTTCAGGGAGGTAGATCTGGCGAAAGATGTAGATCCCTTCATCTGTGAAAAAGCTGTTGTCGAGTGCAGGGATCATGGTGTAGGGGCCGACCTGGAAGGGATAGTGCTCGTTGTACACCCTGTATTCATCATCCGTGTAGACATTCCATAAAAGCAAAGCCGGCGAGCTCTGTAGCGCAGATGGCCACGGTGGGGGCACGCTCACGCGGATTTCGCTGCGGCCATACTCTCGCGACACGTTGTTCTCCACCACAAGGTCAAAATCGAATGTGCCCTCAACCAAAGGGATTCGATCAAGATAAACAATGGGACCCGAACGCAGCATCCGTGCTTCCTCTTCTTCCAGGTCCGCTTGTAAGAATTTTGAGGAGGGGTCTGCTGCCCCCATCACCCCGGTGATGATCCGGTTTTGCTCATCTACCACCGATCCTGCCACTTCGAAGGTGACATACCACGCGCCCTCATAATTATTGAGGTTGAGGCGCCTGCCGTCAGTCATCAAACCGTAATGCAAGAACGCGTCGCCTGTTGGATCGATTAACGCAAAAGCCTGGGCACGAATCGGTAAGCTCTCGAAGCGAACGTCTGCATCGACGCGCCCGGTTAAAATCGCATAGGCCCACTGGGCGTTGGGCATGATTCGATTCGGTATGGTTTCGATATCGCTGATCAGGATTTCCGAGCGCAATCCTGCGTTAGACATGCCGATTAGCGCCCCAACGTCGTTTGGTAAAGAACTCAGCGCAACCATAGCCAATTCGGGATCCGTGCCTAGTAAAATGTCGTAGATGGCTCCGATCAGGCCTTCGTTTATCGAGCGTCCGCTCCTTGCGTATTGTTCCGCCTGCCGTTGTCCATCAGGATTCAGTATTTCGTATGCGCCGTCCATTAGTGGGCTGTACAGTTGAAACTCACCCGCTCCGCTGCGCTGGAAGAATGCTAGGTTAAAGAAGGGGGGAATACCCAGTTTCGGGTTAGCTCGATACGACCAGATCTCCACTGGCACGGCGTCACGGGTGTTATGCAGACGCTTGATGGTCCCGGGCTCGCCGAGCAAGAGGTACATGCGTCCACGATCGGTTTCTCGACCCTCGCGTGGCGTGTCGCGGCCAAGCGTTCTTTGGACGTATTCCAGCCGCCTGTGGTACTCGTCGTAGTATTCGTTTTGCGGTGTCCCTGGGGTGGGATCGCGCACCACCCAGAAGCGTTTCATGAATTCCGCGCGCTGTAATTCTGTCTCCAAGCGCAGGAAAGTTTCTTCTTCTTCTTTGGTGAGGATAACCTCGATTTCCTCGAGCCACTCCTGAGTGTCCTCGGGCAGGTCGCGCTTGTCGATTCTATTCCATTCGTCAAGGTCGAACCGCTGGCTACTTTGCGCCGTTGCGCCCGATGCACCTGGGAGCATCGCCAGGATCATCCCGATGATCATGGCACAACAAACGTAGGCTGTGGCGAACGGCACTTCGCGACAAGATAACGAACGCACTTTTGGAGGCTTTCTCATGGTCATCGAGGCCGACAATTCGCTTTGAGGACCTCATTATTGTACACAGAGCGGATCAGAGTTGTGGAATTGTGCCGGCAATCTTTAGTGTTCGACGGAAGATTTTGCTGCGTCCTGGAACGGCATCGGTGACCGTCGCCTGCAGGATAATTTCACCTGGTGGCATGCCCTTGAGCCGTAATGCTCCCCGGTGGATTCCTGCCTGTTTCTGCAGAGAAACTGGTGGGAGCGGTGCTAGGAGAGTAACGCCATCGGCACTGAACACCGAGCCACTTAGAATCGGTTCATCGCCACCTGCAACCTCGACGTACACAATGAGTTGGGTGTCTTCGCTTGCTTCGTCAACCACCAGTGGCAACGGTGGTGCCGAGCCATTCGTTGTCGCCAGAATCAGGTCGCTGGCGTGCCACTCATCATTGATGCTCGGCACCTCTACTTTGATTTGCGTGGCGCTGAGTTCGCCAGTGTCTTCATTTTCAATCACCACCCTCAATGCATAGGTGCCTGAAGGTAGAGTCCAGTCGTAGACGTAACGGAATGGCCAGATCGCTGCCAGGTTTCCGGAATCTGCCGGACCAAACAAAGAACGGACTCCTTGATGAACTTCGTCGACAGTACGGCCATTATCGGCAATCGCCACAGCGTGAAACACCAGGCTACTGGGTTCCACGAGTCGCGTGTCATCTGTAGTGACCTTGCTTGTGGTTCTGTCAGTTGTCGGATCGATAGCCATGGCTAACTGGACGATGGGTTCACCATCCGAGGACCAGCGATGGAGCGCACGCGCAAAAATGGGTGGCCCCGTGACGGCTCCTGGGAGAGTTAGCGCCCCAATGACTTCTCGAGATCGACGCTCGTTTAGCGGCCAATCTATGTACCCTCCTCGTTCCCTGACCGTCAGGCCAGGTCGATTTACTTCAACTCGTATGTTGTGGTACTGACCGTCACCTTCCGGAGGGGGAGCAGCGTACGTCAACAGGTAGAAACGACTGCTGTCTCTTTCAATAGTCGCGAGTGCCGCTCCGAGATCCGTCCAGTACACGAATGATTCGCCGCCGGTGGCTGTAGCGGCATCCTTGAGCGAGTCCCGTAAGGAATCAAGCGACGATTGGAATTCGATCGAACTCAAGCGACGTGCGTCACTCGCACTCCGTGTAGCCACATCAACGTCCATGGAGCGGAGATCCCCACGTAGGGTTGGATCTACGGTGTAGATGCTGACGTTCGCACTATTGGCCGCTTCGTGAAGTTGACGCTGACGCGCGGTGATCTGCGAATCTGGTGTATAGGGATCAAAGAGTTGCTGCTGTCGTTCCCAGATGGCTGCCGGAGAGGCGGGATCTTCACCCGTTAATACTGTGTACGGGCCGCCGACGGTGATTTTGATTCCGGTTGTTACCCAAATCAAAGCTGTGCGCCCCGAACGAGATGAGAGCGCATCACAGAATTGGGTCAACAGAGCAAAGGATGCCAAACTCCGTTGCGTCTCTTCATACTCAAACGCGCGCGCCTTCGCTCGCGCAGCGTCGATTCCCTGAGGAAAGTTCATATCGTCGAGAAGTTCGTAAAAGTTTGACTTCATTGAATTTCCCGGCGTCGGTGTCGCGCGCACTGCCTCGATGGCTTCGAACAATGGATCGGTCTCGAGCGTCAACGGAACGAGCTCTTCGAGCGTCCCGAAGTTGTTTGCGAGATAGACTGCGCGAGGAATACGAAGTCCTTCGGTAGTTTCAAGCAATTCCTCCCATGCCACCAAGAACCGCGACTTCGTTTTGAGATCGAGGCTGGACCCGTCGATCAGGAAAACTAGTGCCCCATAGTTGGTGGCTGAATCAGCCATGGCGGTGGTTGCAGGGGCCGCAGTGGCCTCATCGCGGTTGTCCGGGGCATTGGTGGGGTCGGATTGGCCCGTGCGCTCAAAGTTGCCGAGATCGACAACCGACCCGGCAGCCAAGTCGATTAATTGGATATCGAGGATCTGCTGAGGCTCGTTATCTTCGTAAATCGTGAAGTTAGCCGCGGTCAGATTGTCAACAAATTCGCCGCTGCGATTGGTCACTATAGCGTCGACCTGGACCTGAGAAACCATTGCCCCGAAGGCTGGCCGTTGCTGAGGAAAGGGTGACGGAGAAGATCCTCGTTCCATAGTCGAGGCCAGCGAAGATCCAGCCGCAGTAATGCCGATGACCAGCAGTATCACTAATCGGCATGTTCCGTGAGTTCGTTTGTCTAGAACTTCAGTAGCGTACAATCGAAGCTTCATTAGTCCGGTCTGCGGTGACATGGACGGTCTAAAACGAAAAGGGACCCCGGTCCTTTCTCACCAAGCTCCCCAATCATCTTTGCCAATAATAAGTTGCACTCAGTGCCCAAGGAGGGACTTGAACCCCCACGGGCCGAAGCCCACTAGGTCCTGAACCTAGCGCGTCTGCCAATTCCGCCACTTGGGCAACGAAGTCGAAATTATAGCGTCCGGTGAAAGCCCCTCAAACACTGGCATTGACGAGAGTTTCAATACCTGGTGATGAAAACCGCTGAGTTACGGGAGTTTGTCGCACCAGATGTTTTGTGGGTTGTTGGCTAGGCACTTTATTGACTCAATGGCCCATGATATTGTTTCTCTAAGTTTAGATTCGCGGAAGGCCGTTCGGCGCACCGCTCTTCGGCATGAAGCCGCCGCCTTAACAGGCATCGTCAAGCGTTAGGCGACAATCGATTCTCGCAACCCACAGGCATCCGATTGTCAAAGTAACGCACCGGCTCCGACTAGCGCCCGCCAGGCCCAAGTTTCACCGACTAATTTTTAGATGACAGAAGAAGCATCGAACACCCAGAAACAAGCCACACCTGTATTCGACCCCTCAAAACCTGAAAGCCTAGTCACGTTCCTCGACGGGGAGCCGCGTCTGCTTGATCTTGAGGCTCTAGTCGCCCGTTTAGGAGTTAAGAACGAGCAGCGCGAGAGCCTTGAGAAGACTCTGGCCGTATTGGTTGAGGCGGGCAGCCTAGTTGAGACACGAGACGGCCGCTACGGCGTACCCGCTAAAATGAACCTAATTGTTGGCCGGTTAACCTGCCACGAAAAAGGTTTCGGGTTCGTTGTACCCCGAGAGCCATCTCAGGCGGACCTCTACATTCCCCGCCGTAAACTTGGGAACGCTTTGCACGGTGATTTTGTAGTGGCCCGGCGCGAGGCAATGCACCGCGGCAAGACGGAAGGGCGCATTATCCGTTTATTGAAGCGCGCCCGAACCCAGGTGGTTGGCAAGTTCGAGAGAGGCCCCCGTTTCGGCTATGTCGTGCCACTTGATGCCCGTATTGGCTACGAGGTGTTCATCTCAGAGCCAGAATCCAACGGCGCAAAGCCTGGCCAGTTAGTGTGCGCCGAGATCACCTCCTATCCAGAAGGTAATGGCCGCCGTAACCCCGAAGGCAAGGTTGTCGAGGTCTTGGGTGATCCAGACGATCCGAGGATTGATGTCGATGTCATCATCCGTGAATTCGATCTTCCGCACGAGTTTCCAGCAGAGGTGATCGATGAAGCCGAGAAGATTGACACGGAGGTTTGCGAAGCTGATATCGAGGGCCGTAAGGATTTTCGTGAAGTTGCCGTTGTTACGATTGATGGTGAGAACGCGAAGGATTTCGATGACGCTGTCCACGTTGAGAAGCTGCCCAACGGCAACTTTCAACTTACCGTTCACATCGCCGACGTTTCGGCCTATGTGCCGGTAGGGTCAGCGATTGACAGAGAAGCGCAGTTGCGAGCAACGTCGGTGTACTTCCCTGATCGCGTTGTGCCCATGTTGCCGGAGCGGTTGTCGAACGAGATCTGTTCTCTAAAGCCAGGCCTCGATCGCCTTGTGCAATCGGTCGAGGTTGAAATCAATGCCGAAGGGCGAACCGTCAACTATGAATTTCATGATGGCGTGATCTGCTCATCAGCCCGCATGACCTACAAAGACGTCGCTGCCATCCTAGATGGATCCGACGAAAAACTTCAGGAGAAATACGCTGATCACGTCCAGCACCTGCAACTGATGTCCCAGCTCTGTGACATATTGCGTCGTCACCGCGGAGGGCGTGGCAGCATTGACTTTGACCTGCCGGAGCCAGAGCTGCTGATCAACATGCGGGGCGAAGTTGAAAACATCCAGCGATCAGAGCGCAATCAAGCTCACCGGTTGGTCGAAGAATTCATGATTCGGGTTAATGAGGTAGTTGCTTCCCACTTTGCCTGGGAGGACATAGTTTCACTCTATCGCGTACACGAAGGACCGGACGCCGAAAAGGTAAAACAGTTTCGCGACTTTGTTGGCGGGATTGGATTGGGTCTCGGCGGCCGTGGGCAGCCGAAATCAAAGGATTTTCAGCGTCTTGTTGAACACCTGGAAGGACAGCCAGGCGAGCGCGTCATCATCTATTTGATGCTGCGAACAATGAAACAAGCGCGCTACCAGCCAAACAATATTGGTCACTTTGGGCTGGCTTCGCAACGCTACACGCATTTCACATCACCCATTCGAAGATACCCGGATTTGGTGATACATCGTCTACATAAAGCCGATCTTGGTAGCACCAAGCAACAGGAATTCAATGTCGAGGAGCTACAAGCTGACTTGCAACGTATCGGCGTCGATTGCTCTGAGCGTGAGCGCAAAGCCGAAGAAGCTGAGCGTCGCTACATCGATTGGAAGAAGGTGCAGTTTATGGCCGACAAGCTTGGAGATAGCTTCGAGGCATTTGTTACCGGCGTTCATGCGTACGGCTTCTTCGTCGAACTTGATTGCTTTTTTGTCGAGGGGCTGGTCCACATCTCCTCTCTTGACGATGACTACTATATGTTCGATGAGCAGCGGCACACATTGAAAGGGGTGAACAAAGGTCGTGTCATCACGCTTGGCAACCGCGTGAAGGTGAAGTTTGTGAAGATAGATAAGGGACGTCGACGTCTCGACTTCGTCCTTGAAGAGGGTCCCTTAGAGACTGGAATCAAGCCGTTCACGTCTGCGAAAGATAAGCAGGACCGCTCTGAAGGTCCCAAGCGTCGACGCAGACGCCGGAGCCCGCGCAAGACTGCTGAGGCGGCGGGTGTGCTTGAGGGAGCTGCTACCCCCAAGGGATCAGAACAGACAGCCGACAAAGGTGACGGCAAAGAGGCTCGAACGAGTGGAGCGCGTCGGCGACGAGGTTCGCGCCGTGCCCGTGGATCGGGAGACGGTTCCAGGAATGGAAAGACTAACGCCAAGGAGAAGATCGACGGCCCCACCAAGAATAATAAGGGACGTCAAACTAGGAGAAGCAATGCCAAGGAAGACGCTGGCGAACCGAAACGACGCCAGTCGTCCCGCTCGAGTCAGCGTAAGCAGACGGCAAGAAAAACGAGTTCGCAGACCTCGGACAGTAACCGTAAGCGCAGCATGTCTAATCGCAAGAAGAACACCAAAACCACCACGAAGAAGGTCGAGGGTCCTAAGGAAGAGACGCAGCGGCCCAAGGTTAATCCCTATCTGACCGATTTGTAGGCGTTGATGGCGAGTATGGGAAGATTCGAGACCGTTATCGGCCTCGAAATCCATGTGCAGCTACAGACCGCAACCAAGCTGTTTTGCGGTTGTACTAATGCTTTCGGTGGGCGCCCCAACAGCCGTACCTGTCCGGTTTGTCTCGGCATGCCGGGGGCATTGCCGGTGCTCAATCAAAAGGCAGTCGAGTTTGCTGTTCGCGCAGCGCTGGCGCTTGGCTGCCAGGTCAATCTGCGGAGCCGTTTTGCCCGTAAGAATTACTTTTACCCGGATCTACCAAAGGGCTATCAGATCTCGCAGTATGATCAACCGATCGCTGGTCGCGGCAAGTTTTCTTTTGATTGTGGTCGGCGCCGTGCTGAAGTTCGTTTATTGCGCTTGCACCTCGAAGAAGATGCCGGCAAGTCTATTCATAGCTCCATGCCTCGGTCAGGGACCAACAGCTACGTTGATCTGAATCGTTGCGGAGTGCCCCTCATCGAAATTGTCTCTGAGCCCGATCTGCGCTCGCCGGCAGAGGCCAGCGCTTTTCTAGCTGCACTACGTAATACTTTGCTGTACGTGGGAGTGACGGATGCCAACATGGATGAAGGCAGTTTGCGCTCTGATGCCAACATCTCTCTGCGACGCTGTGGTCAGGAACACCTAAACCCTAAAACCGAGCTGAAGAACCTCAACTCATTCCGCTTCTTGCGGCAGGCGCTGCGCTTTGAAGTTGAACGCCAGACCGCATTGCTTGAGGCTGGGCAGCCGCTTACCCAGAGCACGAGATTGTTTGACGAGCACACTGGTAAGACGGTATCAATGCGCGCCAAAGAGGAAGCACACGATTATAGGTACTTTCCTGAGCCTGACTTGGTGCCAGTTGTTCTCGACGAGGCTGCAGTTGTTAATGCCTCCAAGGACATTCCCCAGTTGCCGCTTGCTCGCCTCGATAGGTTCGTCGAAGAGCTTGGCCTTTCCTACGAAGACGCCTCCACTCTGGTAGAGGAACGCACCCGCGCTGACTATTTTGAGGCATTAATCGGTGCCGGCACTGTAATTAGTGAGGCGAATAAGTGGGTAAGCAACGAGATCGGCCGATGGTTAAACGAGCATAATAATAGTGATTTTGAAGTTTTTCCGGTGCCTGCGGAAGTACTTGCCAGTCTGGTGGAAGCGGTGCAAAGCGGGGCCATTCCCGCTGGCATGGCGGGTAAGGTGATGGACCGCATGGCCGAGACAGGAAGCGGTGTCGCAGCTATCTTGGCCGAAGAAGACTTCCAGCAAATTTCAGCCAGTGACGAACTAGCATTGTTTGTCGATAAGGTCATCGAAGCTCATCCTAATGAGGTCGAGGCTGTCCGTGGTGGACGAGAACAAGTGTTTGGATTCTTAATGGGAGAGGTGATGAGGGCAACAAGGGGGAAGGCAAACCCCGATACGGCCCGGAAATTGTTGCGTGCGCGGATCAAGCAATGATCCGCTGCTTCCACGTTGCTAAGCGTTATGGTGCTATCACTGCCTTAAGGGACATTAACTTTCAGATCGATCAGGGCGAGTTCGTCTTTTTGACGGGGCAGAGTGGTGCAGGCAAGAGCACTCTCCTTCGTTTGTTGTATCGCGCCGAACTGCCAACCAGTGGCCAGCTGGTCGTTACTGGACGCAACCTCGCAACTATGCCAAGGCGCCAGGTACCACGTTTTCGGCGTCGTCTTGGCCTGGTATTCCAAGATTTCAAGCTAATCGAGGATCGAGTCGTGTTTGACAATGTTGCCCTGGCTGGTTTGGCTGTCGGTTTTTCTTTTAATGAAAGCCAGCGGCGCGCCAACGAGTTACTACGCTTGGTTGGTGTGGATGGCCGCGCCCAGCTATTTCCGGGGCAGGTTTCCGGGGGTGAACAACAGCGTGTCGCCATCGCCAGGGCTCTAATGACTGCTCCGCAGTTGCTCTTGGCTGATGAGCCGACAGGAAACCTCGACCCGAAGCGAGCCAACGAAATTATGCGTATCTTTCACGCAATCAATCGGACTGGTACCACTGTGTTGGTAGCGACTCACGATGCAGATTTAATTGGCGCCATGGGGAGGCGCACAATGATCCTTGAGGCTGGCCGGCTGGATACGTTGGCGGTGCCTTCCCAGGTATCCTAATGATGCGGACCGATCGCTACTTCAGGCTTTGCTTCGGGGAAGCTTTGCGTGGCCTGGTTGGACGCCGCCGCGCCGCGGCGTCAGCAGTCATGATTATCGCTTTGTCACTCGTGGTATTGGGTGGTTTCTTGTTGGTTTCTGACAACCTGAATGGCTTACTTCATCGGTGGCGTGAGCGTGGCCATGTGCAGGTCTTTCTTGAGCCTGGTTTTACTGTTTCCCAGCAGCAGGCGGCCGCTGACGCGATTCGAGAGAGTCCCGAGATTGATAGCTTCAGGTTTCTGAGCGCCGACCAAGCGGCAGCGCAGTTCCGAGAGGATTTCCAGCAGCTTGGTGATCTGCTTGCCTTCCTAGAGGAAAACCCGCTGCCAGCTTCGTTCGTCATCACGGTGCGTGAAAATTTTCGCAACGAGGGAGCGCTTTTGAGCCTAGCGGAACGCTGGGAGGCGATGCCCGGTGTCGATGCAGCTCAATACGATCTGGAGGTTATCCGACGTCTGGAGCTCGGGGTCAATGGGCTTCGGTTCGTTGGGGTGGTTCTCGGTGGGGCCGTATTGATTGCGGCGATCATTACCACGGCTAACGTTATCCGCGTTCTGGTTGTCGCCCGGCGGCGGGAGATCATTGTGCTGCGTTTAGTTGGCGCTACCGAGAGCGTTGTGCGCGGTCGTTTTCTCGCGGAAGGTGCGATTCAAGGGTTTCTGGGGGGCTTGTTTGCGTTGGTGGTTCTATATGTGATCTGCAGAATCGGGGTGTCGTTTGTGACCGTAGGCGGTTCCCCCCTGTTGTCACTGGTTGAACTGCAATTCTTCAACGTTTTCTTGTTTGCTCAGCTGATTGGCTTGGGTGTGGCGGCGGGGCTGATTGGTGCTCTGTTAGCTTTTGGTGCGGCAGATAGTCTGGAGCAATAAGCGGGGAACACCGTGACGCCATGAACCGCATCGCCGAAGACGGAACCCCGAAGCTCAGAGAAGGTTCGACGTCTCGTGACCTGAATAGCATTTCCTGCTTGACGGCGAATGGCTGATTTGGGGCCCAAATCGTGCTTGCTTGACGGGCACCTTCGGGGTAGTACAAAGGGCTATGGCCTACCCACCAAGTTTCGTCGATGAAGTTCGGCGTAGTGTTGACCCCCTACAGATCATTGGCGAAGTTGTAGAGCTCAAGCGTCGCGGTAGTCGTTGGGTCGGTCTTTGCCCTTTCCATATCGAGAAGACACCGTCGTTCACCGTCAACGAAGAGGGCCTGTGGCATTGCTTCGGGTGTACTTCTGGTGGCGACATCTTCCGCTTCGTCATGGATCAGGAAGGCATGGAGTTCCCTGAAGCGGCCCGCTCTTTGGCGGAGCGTGGCGGTGTCCCAGTTCCTTCGGAGGTGGGCCGAAGCCGGCAGGTTGGGCAGTCTGTCGTTGATAAGAACCGGGTCATGGCTGTGCTTGTTGCCGCCGACGGGTTCTATCGAGAGCAACTTCATGGTGCTGAAGGCGCCAGGGCGCGCGAATTTTTAGCCGAGCGTGGTTTCGAGGATAGCGTGGTACTTCACTTCGGTCTCGGCTTCGCCCCGGACGAGTGGGAGGCTCTCCAACAGCATCTTGTGGCAGCCGGTTTCAACGAGCATGAACTAGAGGTGGCCGGCTTAGTGAAACGCCGGGAGACTGGTAAGGGAACCTATGATCGGCTCCGGGACCGCATCGTGTTTCCGATCCGCGACCCGCGTGGGCGACCAGTTGCGTTCAGCGGACGTATTATCGGAGAAGGGGAGCCGAAGTATCTAAATTCACCCGAAACCATCACTTTTACGAAGAGCCAAACTCTCTACGGTCTTTTCGAGGCACGCGAATCGATTATCTCTAAGGGTTTCGTGCTGCTGGTTGAAGGAAACTTTGATCTCATCGCCTGTGCCCAATATGGTTTGCCAAATGTGGTAGCGCCTTTGGGCACGGCATTCACGGAAGACCACGCTCGAAAGTTAGCGCACTTCGTACGAAAAGCTGTTGTTGAATTCGATGGTGACCAGGCCGGCCAAGCGGCTGCTGAGCGCACTGTTGGTATTCTTCTAGGGAAGGGATTTCAGGTGAACGTGGTGCGCCTTGCGCCCGAACATGATCCGGATTCGTTCTTGCGGGCCGAAGGTGCTGAAGGTTTTCATGTCGCCCTGAGCCAATCAGCCACCGGTTTGGATTTCATGATCCACCGCGCAGGAGAGCGCGCAGACCTTGATACGCCACGAGGCAAGGCGGAAGCTCTTTCATCGCTCCTGGAGTTCGTCGTACCGATCTCCAATAGGGTAGAGCGTGCCGAGTGGATTACGCGGTTGGCTGAACGACTGCAAATAGAACCTCGCCTGGTCGAGGGTGCGGCAGCAGATGTTCGGGCTAAGGGACGGTTCAGGCAAAACCGTGTACGGTCGACGGCCGAGTCTTCGGAGCACCAGAAGAGCCCCGCCTCGTGGAAGGCAGAGCTCGAGAAGGTGACGTTGGCTGAGCGTGAATTGTTACGCGCCGTGCTTGAGCATCCCGAGTGGCGTGGGCAGCTGGAAGAAATCTGTCCTCTCAACGCGATTCGGGATGCCCGGGTCCGCGCGTTACTGGAGGCAGTCGCGACATGCGACGCGGACGGAGTTCCAGTGGACACCGGCAATCTTCTAGCGCGTGTCGCGCAAAAGGGTGCCAGCGCATTAATGTCACGGGTTCGACTTGAGGAGAAAGGTCCCTTGGATTGGGATTCCGCTCGTAACTGTGCGCTCGGGATTTACGATGACAGCCTAAGGCGAAGGCTGCGTGAAGTAAGCAAGGACATACAAGAGGCGCTTAAGGTAGGCGACCATGAGTTGTTTGGGCAGCTGAACAAAGAAAAGCTAACGCTGGCACAAAGAATAGGCTCAATTTAGCTCTAACTTCCTCAAGAAGGTAATGAAACTCGAGAAGCAATTTTCGGAAATTAGCGCGTTGATCGACGTTGGGCGAAAGAAGGGGTTTCTTCTCTACGACGAAGTCAACAACATGTTACCGGCAGAGATTAATACACCAGAGGAAATTCGCAGCTTGCTCGAAAAGATTTCCGCTGCTGGCATTCTGCTTTCAGATGAGCCGCTCGAGATCCACGGGAAAGAAGATATCAATGGCGTCGTCGGTGATGAAGTAAAAAGAGAAGAAGTTGCTAGCGCGATCCGCTCTGGCAAGGTGGACAAAACTACCGACTCCGTGCGGATATATCTGCGTGAAATGGGAACCCATCCACTGCTCGACCGCGAGGGTGAGGTTGAGTTGGCACAAATGATGGAGGCGGGACGCGAGCGTTCGATGTGGGCCCTTTACGCTACACCCTTGGCTTTGCGCCTAGTTCTTGGTCGTGGCAGCGCCGTTGCAGCCGACCCGGATGAGTTACGTAGTATTGTCGATTGTTCTGATGTTGAGGACGAGTCGCTCGTCAGCCTCGCGAAAGAATTTCTTGATACCGTTGCCGAGCTTAGGCGCCTAGCCAACCTGCTGCAGGAGGGACGTGAGTTGCTCGCAGCCCTTGGTGATCAGGTTCCTGCTAGGGAAGAACTTGCCCTTGAGCAGAGACGGAGGTGGGATCATGTTCGTGAAATTCTCGATGGGCTTGGTCTACGGAAAGGAGTGCGCCAGCGGCTTGCTGAGGAACTGCACGAAGCTGTAGAGAAGATCTACTTGATTGAGAATGCGATTCGTTTAGAACGGCGTGAACTATTAGAGGGAAAGGGTTCGATAGCAGCTCGTGGGCGCATCCAGGAATTGCGTAGTGGCGTCATGAACATTGAGGAGCGTTACGATTTGCCGGCACGCAACCTGAAGCGGGCCCTGCGGGAGGTTGAGGCCGGAGAGCTTCAGGAAGAGAAGGCTAAGCGAGAGCTTGTAGAGGCAAACCTGCGGCTTGTCGTCTCCGTTGCTAAGCGCTACATGAACAGAGGTTTGCAGTTCTTGGACCTAATTCAAGAAGGGAACATAGGGTTAATGCGGGCGGTCGAGAAATTCGATTACCATCGAGGCTACAAATTTTCTACCTACGCTACCTGGTGGATCCGCCAGGCGATCACACGAGCTATCGCCGATCAGGGCCGGACGATTCGGGTACCGGTTCACATGGTCGACAATATCAACCGTGTGATGAAAGTTTCACGACGCTTGGTGCAGGAACGAGGCCGGGAACCCAAGTCTGATGAGATAGCCAAAGAAATCGGTTTAACTTCCAGCGAGGTCAGCCAAATTCTTCGTGCTGCCCAGCAACCCGTCTCTTTGGAGACACCAGTTGGTGGAGACAAGGGTTCGAATCTTGCTGACTTTATTGAGGATGCCACGGTTGGCTCACCACTTGACAAGATAGTCGACGTGAATCTCAAGAGACAAACACATCGGGTTCTTGACTCGCTAGCTAGACGAGAGAAAGAAGTTTTACGGCTGCGGTACGGTATAGAGGATGGGGAGGAACATACTCTTGAGAACGTAGGCGGGCGTTTCGCACTGACGCGGGAACGCATTCGGCAGATCGAAGCCAAAGCGTTGCGCAAGTTGCGTTACGCATCACGCGCTAAGCAGCTTACCAAAAAGCCAAAGGAACAGGGCCCTTAGCTCAGTCTGGTTAGAGCCACCGGCTCATAACCGGTTGGTCCCAGGTTCGAATCCTGGAGGGCCCATTATTTTTGTTTGTAGCAATATTGGATGCCTCACAAACAGAGGGGTTTCACTCTAAGAACATTTTTCCATCTTGTCTTTGTGTTTTCCTGGCAAACGAGCCTTCCCATGGGCTGCAAGGCGCACTGGACACGTTCTGTGAAAAACAGATCCTTGCGCAATTCTGAACGTAGGTATACAAATGATTGTTCGAGTGTATCGGCTAGCATGCCAGAGCGGTTGCGGTAGATGGTTTCTTGGTTCCCTTGCGACGAGAGCGCAGTGAGATCGCAAATCTTTAGGTCGGAGCGAAACAAAATACTGTCGACCGGTGCGTGCGCCCGCGCTGCCTTACGCGGTACGGGTGGGCTTCGGCCCGCCCGTTTTTTTGTGCCCGAAAGATGTCCTTGATGAGTATCAAAGATGGCTTAGCCATTCTAGTGAGCGTGCAAGCGCGTGAGCTTGAGCTCAAGCGTATCGACTCTGAGATCGCCGACGTCGAACGCGACCGAGCCGGAGCGCGTGCCGAAATTGAGGCATCCGAGGGAGAGGTCGATGCAACCAGGACGGCTCTCGAAGATGCTCGGTCCGGGGCCAAACGACTCGACATGGATCTTAAATCCGCCGAAGAGAAGGTGGTCAAGTTCAATGACCAAATGTTGGCGGTGAAGACTAACCAGGAGCTGTGGGCGATCCAAGAAGAAATTGGTCATGCAGAAAGAGCAGTTAGTGCCGTTGAAACAAAGATCCTGGAACAGCTCGAAAACGAGGATTCTCTTAAGGTCTCCATTGGGAAGAAGAACAGTGAGCTGGCCCATGTGAGGGAAACTGTGGATGTCGCCATTGCTGAGGCCAACCATAAGGAGGCCGAATTAATCTCTGTAAAGGCCAAAGTTGACGATGCGCTCTCCAGCCTGCAGGAGCGCATGCCGGAAGACCTCATGAAGAAGTACGGAAATATCAAGATGGTACGTGGAGGTCTGGGGGTGGCGGAGATACTTGATGAGATTTGTCTGGTGTGCAATTTCAAGATGCGGCCGCAACTCTATGCCGACACGTTTAACTTTGCTGACATTATGCAGTGCGAAAACTGCGGTCGGATCCTTTATGTTGCCGAGCGCCTGGGAATTGCTTCGGGTGCAGATCCAGCAAGAGGTGACGTGGCTACATTAAACAGCGACCAACCTACTGACTCCGAGCCTGCTGCTGCGGGGGACATCGCTGGCTGATTGTGGGGAACGTGGACAAGGCGGTTGTTTACGTTGACGGCGGCTCGCGTGGTAACCCCGGAGATTCCGCTTTTGGGGTATACGCCTGCGATGCTGAGGAGAATCCGATAGTGGCTTTCGGAGGTTTCTTGGGGACTATGACGAACAATCAGGCGGAGTACAGTGGACTTTTGGCAGCGCTTGAATGGGCTCAAAGCGAAGGCGTGCAAGAACTCCATGTGTGGGCAGATTCCCAGTTGATGGTGCGGCAGATGAATGGTCAGTACAAGGTTAAGAGCTCCAACCTCCGGTTACTTTTCGAAGATGCGAGGCGGAGAGCCGATCGGTTTGCACAGTTTACAATCGACCATGTTCACCGGGAGGGTAATGCCGAAGCGGATAGACTAGCGAACCTGGCAATGGACTCGCGCGCATCTGTCAGAGAATTTCCCTAGCAGAATAAGCTAAGAACCCCTGGACACTTCACTCAAAAGTTTCTGCTGATGGCAATGGAGTCGCCATCGAAAAGAAGGCCATCTCCGACATTGCCCGTTTCTGAATTATGGCCGAGACAAACAGGCTCAATAGGTTTATATCGAAGCCTGTGAATAGTTTCGTCCCCGGATACTCAGTTCCTCAGCAACCTCACAGTTCAGTGATGTGTCAGTGAAATACCGCAGAGCATCCGGCCCGCATTGTCTCCATCGCGTCGGTAGGACCATAGCCAGTCGCTATTGCATTTCGTGCAGAGTCCCGCGTTTACAACATTGTGTTGAGGCACACCAAGTTTCTGTGTGATCGCCGATCCGACGGCTCCAAGATTGCAGTGGAGTTGCTCCTTCTTTGAAACGGGTATGCGGGCCTCTGCGCCGTAACCCTGCTCGTTGAACGCGGCCAGGACCTCGGGACCGACTTCATAGCAGCAGGGCCCGATCGAAGGCCCAATGCCAACCACGCAATTGGCGGGTTTGGTGCCGAAGCCCGAAGCCATCATCTCAATCGCATTTTCAATTACGCCGCTAGACAAGCCACGCCAACCGGCGTGCACAGCCGCTACCACACCGGCGACAGGATCGGCGATCAAGACTGGAAGACAGTCGGCGACGGCGACGGCGACCGTGACTTCTGGGCAGTTTGTGATCAACCCATCGGCATGAGGCCAGAGATTTTCGTTTGTTTCCATGAACTGGAAACGATCTTCTAGTTCTTGAGGCAGTATTAGGACGTTCGCCCCGTGTACTTGTTTAAGGCGAGCAATGGAAGGAGGAACCACGTTCTCAAGATGCCCCCAGCGAGTGGCAAACCCATGGCGAATCCCGGGGAGCACCCACAAATTTTCGAGTTGGACAATACCCTCAACGTCGGGCGGGTTACGGATCATCACGTGTCTTAGTGCCTGGCGAGTCGCGCCGTGTTCACACTCCCCCTTGGGCAGGTGAGTGCCGGGTGCTGAGAATTCCGAAAGTTTTCGGGACGTTGTTCACGCCGCCGCATTTACATTCCCGCCTAGGGCTTTGCGCCACTGGTTCCCGAGGGCTGCGCTGGAAGCTCCAGTTCGGAGATGGTCCCAGGGGAGGGGATCGCTAGGTTGCAGGGCACGAAACGCAAAATGGTCGACTGATCCACCGCGCTCTTCCCATGTCCTGACCGCTTGACGCCAGGATCCGGTGTCCGCCCATAACTCGATCAGGTCTGCAACACGGCGATCACCCCGCGACGTTAGAGCCTGAATTTCTGAAGAACGTGGCGACATTGCCTCGATGGCGACGTTGGGAACCTTCGCGAGGCGGCGTCGTAACCAGCGCAGCTTGGAAGCGTATTCTGATGGACGTATCTGTTTAGCCCACTGGAAGGGTGTTGCTGGTTTGGGAATCAGGCAGTTAACTGACAGGGTGATGGTACCTATGCGCCCGCGGTGACGACTTTCCTCGATCATAATTTCACGCATTGCGGTACAGAGATTCACCAGCGCTTGAAGATCCGCTTCGGTTTCGCCGGGCAGACCGATAATGACGTAGTTTTTCAAGTTAAGGACACCGGCTCGAAAGATCATCCGTGTTTTCTCGAGGATTTCCGCGTTGGTAATTTTTTTCATAATTAACTCCCGCATCCGGTCACTACCCGCCTCAGGAGCGATTGTGATACTGCGCTGGCCCGATTCGACGACACTGCGTAGCAGCGGCTCACGCAGAGTCGAAATGATGAGACTGGGACTGAACACCTGGAGACCTCGTTCTCGCAGGCTAGTAGCGATCGCCTCGATGTCGGGATGGTCGAGCAGCGCAGTGGCCACTAGGCCAACCCTCTGTGTGGTCGGTAGCCAACGCTCGGCTGCCGCGAGCACGTCGTCCACTGTGTGAACTCTGAACGGCAGGATGTTATAGCCGACCCAGCAATAGCGACAGCCTTTGGTGCAACCACGTGCCACCTCGATCATTGCCCGGTCACCGAATTCTGTTTCTGGTGTCAGGATCGCAGTCGATGCGACTGTCTCGGGACCCTCGAATACTGCCCGAACCTTGGTCACGCGAGGTGGGGCACCATCCTGAGGTGTAAGTCCGGTAAACGTCGGGTAGCCGGATGGGCTGGTCTGGTCATAACGTGGCTCGTACAAACTCGGAACATAAAAACCAGGCAAGGTGGCTAGGCTTCGCAGTAATGCTGCTCGGGTTGGCAGATCGCCGTCTGTTAATGATTTACTGGAATCTCCAGTTTTCTTTCCGTCGGCTTCACCGAGAATACTCTCGATTAGCGGACCGACAAGGCCCTCTCCTTCTCCGACACAACATAGATCGAGAAACGGTGCTACGGGTTCCGGGTTTATCGAAACTGTAGCCCCCCCCATAATTATGATTGGGTGCGTCACGTCCCGATGCGCGGCGCGCGTTGGTAGATTGGCGAGGGTAAGCATTCGCACTACGTTGACGTAGTCGTTTTCGAAAGAGGCAGAAAATGCGATCACATCAGCGTCGGAGACCGGACGTTGCGACTCCACCGTCATCAAAGGGGTGCCTCGGCGCCGGTATTCTTCAATCTCGTGGTTGTCGGGCAAAAAAGAACGCTCGCAGCACACATTGGGATGGTCGTTAAATAGACGGTAGATTGTGTGCATACCAAGATTGCTCATCCCAACCCCATATGTGTTGGGATAGGCAAGTACAACGCGAAGCCGTCCGCCCTGGTTGGGCTCTACCAGACGAGTTTCTTGTCGGGCTCGACGTCGAAGATAAAGCGCGGAGTCTAACGGCATTGGTACTTTGGAGGGCAGTGGAACGGACAGCGCGAATTGCGTTGAAAGATACTATCAGGATGCCGAAAGACTCCCGAAGGTGTCTTGTGTCCCACGTTCTCCTGAAGGTCCCATCCGGCAGGACGGAGACTTAGTGTTCCTCGCCTAGATTTTGGGTGCGCAGGAATGTTGGGACGTCGAGGTCCTCTTCGGCCGAGGCGTCTAAAGCGTGCGAAGCCACATTTTCCTCTTGGCTGCCCGGGCGATAAAAATGGCCGGCGTCTGATGTTGCCGACCGGGAAGCGCCAGCGTAGATCTCAACACGTGACTGGAGTGGTGCCGTGGGTTCGAACCCGGTAGCGATGACGGTGACCTTAACGTTGCTTCCCATATTCTCGTCGATTACTGCACCAAAAAGAATGTTCGCGTCATCATCGGCGGCTTCGTAGATGATCGACACTGCTTCGTTAATTTCATGTAGCGTAATATCAGGGCCGCCGGTGATATTGATCAACACGCCACGAGCGCCCTCGATTGAAGTGTCCTCGAGTAGTGGGCTCGAAATCGCTGCGATCGCTGCTTGCCTGGCGCGCTCCTCGCCGCACTGCGTGGCCGTGCCCATGATCGCCATGCCCATTCCAGACATGACGGTACGCACGTCGGCGAAATCCAGGTTAACTAGGCCCGGTACTAAGATTAGATCGGCAATGCCTTGCACACCTTGATGGAGCACTGTGTCGGCTACTGAAAATGCCTCCACCAAAGGGGTTTCCGGCCCGACCATGGCTAAGAGACGATCGTTAGGGATTGATATTAGGGTATCTACTGCATCCTCAAGCTCCTGAAGGCCTTGATTGGCTTGCTGCATGCGCCGTTGCCCTTCAAAACGGAAGGGTTGGGTTACGACCGCTACCGTCAAGGCGCCGAGTTCGTTGGCAAGCCGAGCGATAACCGGCGCCGCCCCAGTTGCGGTGCCGCCACCAAGCCCGCCGGTGACAAATACCATGTCGCTGCCTTCAAGGAGGTCGGCTATCTGTTCTGTACTTTCAAGTGCTGCTTGGCGACCGATCTCTGGGTTCGCTCCGGCTCCGAGACCGTGGGTCAAGTTGGCTCCCAGCTGGAGCTTTTCGGGCGCGTCGTTGGATTGTAGCGCCTGCTGATCTGTGTTGGCAGCGACGAAATCAACACCCTGGAGCCCAGAGCGCATCATCCTTTTGATCGCATTTCCTCCTCCACCCCCGACGCCGACCACCTTTATGTGAGCGCCCCGTAGTAAAGATTCAGGTGGTTGCTTGATCGATGTGGTCACCGACTTGGCAACGGCACCCTGTTTCGATGCCTTCTTTATAACTGCGCCCTTTTTGACCGGTTTCTTGGAGTCTGCGGCTATGACCTCAGGCGTAGTGTTGCCTGCCCGCTTCTTGTTTTCGTGATCTTGTGACCCCGTGGAGCCTTTGGGCTCTGATGATTCACGCGAGATCGCTTTGAGCTCTGACTCAGAGCGGGATTTATTAGGTCCACCCTTTGACTCTTGTGCTCCTAGCTGGCGAAGTTCTTCGTGAAGCTCCGGTTGCCAACCCTTTGGTTTTTCTGCCGACATGCTCAAATCTCCTTGCTCAATCCGGGTTGACCCCAATTTATCCCGGTCGGTTTGAGAGTCAACCCACGGTCCATCAAAAGAGATCTCCTAGCCAGCCAGAGACACGGCCGCCAATGTAGCCGAAGAGACCGGCTCCGTTAGGTTTGAAATGGGTGCCAACATCACGGTTGTAGTGTCCGTATAGCACTAATCCGACAGCAGTGGAATAGATTGGGCTCGACACAATATCGATGAGGCCTTCTATACCAATTGGCTGTCCTGAACGAACCGGTAGTCCGAATCGTTGTTCGGTGAGTTCAGGGAAACCGTCGACCAGTGAGCCACCACCCGTGAGGACAAGGCCAGCGTTGAGTTGGTCGAGAAATCCAGCCTTATCCAGTTCGTTGGCGACAAGATCGAGAATTTCGATGGCGCGCGGTTGCAATATTTCGCACAAGCGGCCACGGGCCAGCAAGCGTGGGCCACGGCCGCCGATGCCGGGAATTTCGATCGCCTGCTCTGGATCGATGAGGCTGGGTTCGACGCAGCCGTGACTTAGTTTGAGAACTTCAGCTTCTGTGATCGGTGTACTAAGGCCGACAGCGATGTCGTTGGTGAGGTGATCTCCACCCGCTGGTAGAACTGCTGTGTGACAGACGCTGCCATCGACTAGGCAAATCAGGTCGGTTGTACCACCTCCGATGTCAACCAGGGCCACGCCGAGCTCGCGTTCGTCATCGGTGAGCACAGCTTCGTTCGATGCGAGTTGTTCAAGTACGATCGCATGAGCTTCGATGCCAGCTCGATTGACACAGGTTACAAGGGTCTGGATAACGGAAAGAGCACCCACCACCAAGTGGACCTCAACCTCAAGCCGGCTACCAGACATGCCCAGCGGAGCAACAATGTCACCCTGTTCGTCAACAGAGAACTCTTGTGGAATTAGGTGTAATAGCTCGCGACCAGGCGGCAAGTCTAGGGCCCGCGCAGCGTCGACGACACGTCGAACATCTTCTTCGGTGATTTGGCGAGCCCGCCCATTAATGGTCACTGAGCCACGGCTGTTGAAGCCGCGGATGTGGGCACCAGAAATGCCGACATAGGCACGGTCCACGCTGGTTCCAGCCATCAGTTCGGCCTCTTCGACAGCTGATTTTATGCTCTCTACTGTCGAGTCGACATCAACAATCGACCCCTTCTTCTGCCCATCGGAGTCAGCGACGCCAACGCCGATGATCTCCAGTTTATTGCCTTCGGTCGGTTCGCCGATAACGGCGCAAACTTTGCTTGTTCCAACGTCTAAACCGACTATGTATGGATCGCGCCGCGCCAAGACTCCCCCTAATCCTCTTCCGGTCCGAACGCGCGAACCACAAGCATGTCGGTGTAACGAGCATCTATGACCGCAGGCTCGCCAGGGGGATTGGCATGAAGGAGGCTGCGCACCGCGGCCATTTTGGCGGCCATACGGCGTTCGTCTCCGAGGACGATCTCAAGTTGTCCGGACGTTGTAACCAGAACGATACCCGAGGCATCGATCCGTATTTGGTCGACTGGCTTGGGGAATTCCCCATCGGCCTGGGCCATCCAGTCGACGATGGCCAGGGCAGACAGCAATGAGCGTCCGTGCTGCGGGTCGTCTGTCAGGTGTTCTCCAGGTGCCGACTTGAGGCTGCCGCCGTCGATCAATCGAATCTTGGGTAACTGTGGACGTTGCCGGTCATAGGTGTCTAGTACCACCCCTTCCCGGTCAATGATGTACGTGGTTTGGTCGCTGACGACGCGCACCTTGGGATCGCGTGCCTCAACGGATACGATCAGGCCATCCGGTAACACGCGACGGACACCTGCACTGTGCACTGCGGGTAGTTCTTCGATTGAGGTACGGAGTGCCCCGAGATCTAGGGCGAGCAGGTTTTTACCGTAGGCCGGCCTTAGGCGAGCCCGCACCGGCTCGATCAACATATTCGGTACCTGGTGCAATCTTACGCTCTGAATCGAAAAGGCCGACGATATCAGAGCCCTCTGATATGAAAAGTGAACGCCGTACGCGAGAGCACTGAGAACGCTTACAACAACGATTGGGCGGATCATAGCATGCAGATATCCCCGGCTACGGAGTGCTGGCCGGTTCTTGACCTGACGCATGAACTGAGGCGAGATACTACGGAATCCATTGCCTGTTGAAGTGGCTCCGAGACGGTTCTGCCTTCGTCGAGTGTAATAAGCTCGGCGCGAACGGCGTGGCGTCGAGGTTCCCCGGCGAAATTGTTTGCTCACCATCTGCAAATTTCCTCTTCGAGGGCGATCCCAGACTGTTCTTGGACGGCTGTTTGAACCCGTGTGATCAGTGTCTCGATGTCGGCGAAGGTGGCGCCGCCGCGATTGATTAGGAAGTTGCCATGGAGTGTGGAAACTTGGGCTTTGCCGATTCCGATCCCCTTACACGCGGCCTGCTCGATAAGCCAGCCAGCCGAATGGTTCGGATTAGGGTTCTTGAAGATGCAGCCGGTGTTGCGGACGCCGATGGGTTGATTCGTACGTTTTAGTTGCTGCAACTTATACGATCGGCCGGTCAGTTCTGAAGAGTCTTCTGGGTGCAGATTCACCGTGGCGGAGACGATGACGGCAGAGGGGCCGATGGTCGCAGGAAGCTGCAATCGACGATAGCTCCAAGTCAACTCATTGTTTTCCAGAGTTTGCCACTTTCCATTCGCGTCGATCAGATCTATGCGTGCCACGACGTCGGCCATTTCGCCGCCCCAGCATCCGGCGTTACCCGCTACAGCGCCACCGATGGTGCCAGGCAGTCCGGTCGACCAAACGAGGCCGGCAAGGCCGGAGCGAATGGTGGTGCGCAGGGCTTGCGCAATGGGCATACCGGCGGGCAACTTTGCCGTCGTGGCCTGAATATTGGCCCCGTCAACCAAGTTCGTCAGGTTGATCACTGGCTCTATGACGCCAGCATCGGAGACCAAAATGTTACTGCCTCCGCCTAGGGTGCGCCACGCTAGCCCTCGATCGGCACACCATTCCAACACTTTTGCTACAGCCTCCGGGTGACTAGGCCAGACCATCAGTGGAGTTGAGCCACCGACGCCCATCGAAGTGTGGCGCCCGAGAACTTCATCGCGCACCGTCTCACAGCTCTCGGTGGCACAAATTACTTCCAACTCGGCTACTGTGGCCAAGTTCCAACTTGCCCCGAAGCAAGCCTTATCTCGTGCGTGTGCGTTCATTAACATTACTCAAACACTCTTTACCGAAGCTTTAGCGGGCGATTCTGTCGAATCGGGACCAACACGAATGGCGCCGTCACTGAGACGTTTGGCCAAATCACGGGCCACCTTCCACACGTCACCGGCGCCTAACGTCAATACAAGATCGCCCGGCTTCACAATTTTTGATAGTGCTTCGGTAGCTTGCTCAAGGTCATCGACGGTTTGGACTTCCTTGTGGCCGTGCTTCACGATCGATGTAACAAGAGCGTCACTTGTCACATTTGGGATCGGATCCTCGCCAGCTGCGTAGATTGGCAAAACGAACACGGAGTCAGCTTGATAGAAGGCTTGGCCGAAATCTTCCATCAGCAGCTGTGAGCGCGAGTAGCGGTGTGGTTGAAAGCAGACAATGGTTCGACGGTCCCAGGCGTCACGTGCCGTCGAGAGCACAGCCTGAATCTCGGTGGGATGATGCCCATAATCATCAATCACCAGTACGTCGTTAGCAGTGCCTATGCGTTGCATGCGCCTGTCCGTACCGGCGAACTCAGCTAATGTGGCAGCTGCGGAAGTGAAATCAATATCGAGTTCACGGGCAACCGCGATCGTAGCGAGGGCGTTGAGGGCGTTATGACGGCCATGCAGCCGAAGGCATACTTTGCCAGCCAGCTTGCCGTCGATATAGCAAGAAAACGAAGTCCCCCGAGGTTCCACCAGCACGTCGGCGGCGCGTATGTCCGCTTGAGACGAGAATCCATAGGTAATCAACTTGCGCGATATGTGTGGAATTATCTCCTGGATATTGGGGTCATCGAGGCAAACAATGCTGGCACCGTAGAACGGGACACTATTCAGGAAAGTTAGAAAGGAGAGTTGTAGCTCATCGAAATCACGGTAGTGGTCTAAATGTTCAGCGTCGATGTTTGTGACAATCGTAAAGGTAGGCGATAGTCGCAGGAACGATCCGTCAGATTCATCCGCCTCGGCGACGAGGAAGTCGCCATGACCAAGCCTGGCATTGGTTCCCCAGGCTTGCAGACGCCCACCTATGACGACGGTAGGGTCCAGTCCGGCACCTTCAAGCACGGTGCCGAGGATTGAAGTAGTTGTTGTTTTACCATGCGAACCTGCAACTGCAATCCCGTGTTTCATGCGCATTAGCTCGGCGAGCATCTCAGCGCGTGGAATGACGGGAATCCCCTTCTGGATGGCTTCCTGTACCTCGAGATTCTCGTTGCTTACGGCCGATGACGTCACTACAACGTGGGCCCCTTTAGTTTGCCCCGCTTCGTGGCCGATATAGATGATGCCCCCGAGCTGCTCAAGCCGTTGGGTGATAGGTGAGGCGTGCAGGTCAGACCCTGACACTTCGTAGCCGAGGTTGATCAGCAGCTCAGCGATGCCGCTCATGCCGATACCGCCAATGCCGACGAAGTGTAGGTGTCGAATCTTTTTGAGCATCAATTTCTCAGGAATGTTGTGACATGTTCAATAGTATGCCAATCGCCCCGCAAGTTATGACCAACGAGGATCCGCCGTGGCTTATCAAAGGCAGTGGAATACCCGTTGTCGGCACTAAGTTCACGACAACACTCATGTTCAACAAAGCTTGCATGAACAGCCCCGCGGTCAGGCCGACGCCGAGGTAGAAACCGAACTTATCGGAAACCATCACTGTGGCTCGCACTCCACGCCACAGGATCATTAAGAAGCCCGCGATGACCAATATCGAACCTACTAAGCCGAGTTCTTCACCAATTACGGCGTAGATGAAGTCGGTATGTGGTTCGGGCAGGAAAGATAACTTTTGTTTGCCTTCCGCTAGGCCAGCGCCAGTGATACCACCGGTCCCCACGGCGATCAGCGATTGAACCGTTTGAAATCCAACGTCACGCGGGTCAGCCCATGGGTTCAAGAACGCCACAATACGGCGTGCTTGGTACCCAGTCATCCATATCTGTGTGCCGGCCAACGCCGCCGCGAGGGTGCCGAAGCCGATGATGTAGCGCCACGCCATACCGGCGACAACCAACATAATGCCGCCAACCGCAACTACCGCTGCAGCGGTGCCTAGATCAGGCTCACGTAAGATGAGCAAACTGAACAAGCCAACAACCGCAAGGGCGGGCAAGAGACCGTTCCACCAGTCATTAATCCCGTCATCTTTACGACTTAGATAGCTGGCCAAAAATAACACTATCGTCAACTTAGCGATCTCCGAAGGCTGCAAGTTCAAAGGCCCCAAAGATAGCCAGCGCCGCGTTCCCTCACCATTGCCCATGATCAATACCAGTACCAGCAGAGCCAGAGTCAAAACTACGGCAAACAGAACGAACGGGCGCCGTTGGTATAAACGATAATCGATACGCATTGCGAGGAGCATTACCGCGATTCCTACCACCGCCGCGATTGCCTGACGGAAGAGGTAGTGGGTACCGTTACCGTAGATTTGTTGTGATTCGTGATATGACGACGAATAGACCATTAGTAGACCGAGACTGATCATCAACACGGTCGTAGCGAAGAGAGGTTTGTCTATCGCCAGCCAACGACTTGCCATTCCTAGATCTCCGCTAGGTTCTGAGTGGGGTCATCTTCGAGCATGTATGCTGCCACCAGTTTCTTGAAGTGACGTCCACGTTCTTCAAAATCGGGATACTGATCGAATGAGGTACAAGCGGGCGAGAGTAGCAATGTGTCGCCCCTGGTTCCTTCATCTAAGGCAAGCGCGACTGCGCATTCCATGGTTTCACAACGCTGTAGTTTCGTATGTTGGTCAAGAGTGGCGGCGATCACGCTGCTTGCTTCACCGATGAGTAAAACAGAGGCGATGCGCTCGTCGAGGACGGGCAATAGCTCACGGAAATCGGCTCCTTTGTCACGGCCTCCAAGGATCAGCCGAACACCGCGATCGAAGCCCGAGAGGGCTGCAAGTGAAGCATCGATGTTGGTTGCCTTGGAGTCGTTGATGCAACGTACACCGCCCACCTCACCGCAATACTCCATGCGGTGAGCGAGCCCTTCGTAGCTAGATAGCGCGGCGCGGATTGATTCGGGGGCTACGTTGAGCAAAGATGCAACAGCGGCAGCGACGCAGGCATTTGTGTGGTTGTGCTGGCCGATGACACGAAGTTCCTCAACATTCATTCCCGTAGCTTCAAGGCCGGTTGTCCACCAGCAGACCTTGCCATTACCGACCCAGGCGGCGGGAGCCTCTGGGTTAGAAGGCTCGGACATAAAGGGGAGCAAGCGAACATTATGTTGCGGCAGGTATGACGTCAGCTTGGGATCGTCCGAGTTGTAGATTAGCCAGTTAGTGGCGTCCATGTTCCGGACAAGGCGCAACTTAGCCTTCGCGTAGGCATCTAGCGTCCCGTGCCAGTCGAGGTGGTCCGGTTGAATGTTAAGGATAACAGCGACCCGCGGATGGAAGTCGCGAATTGAATGTGCCTGAAACGATGAGACCTCGACGACGTAGGCATCAGGGGAGATTTCTCCATTCAACTCCGCGCGAACTACTTCACTGAGCGCGGTACCGCTGTTGCCGCAGACCGGCGCATCGAGGCCAGCCTGCTCGAGGATCGCACCGACCATTGAAGTAACAGTGCTTTTACCGTTGGATCCGGTGATGGCAATTACTGGTACATCAGTTAAATCAGCAGCAACTTCGATCTCTGGTAGAACCGTTACACCGGCCTCACGCGCCTCGATTGTTACGGCGGCATCCGGTCGAATTCCGGGTGAGAACACAGCACTATCAACACTCGGCCACAGTGTGCTGGGATGCTCGCCAGCAACTAGCCTGACTCCGCGCTCTATGAGTTCAACCGGGTTAGGAATTTCACTTTCTGGTCGGGTGTCAGTCAGCGTTACCTTGGCACCACAGTCGAGTAGAAGGTGAGCGGCGGCAACTCCGCTGACACCGGCGCCAACGACGACGACATTGCGATCTTGCCAGATGGCCTTTCTACTGTTTGTGATGTGCGCGAATGCGTTCATCGAAGCTTCAGGGTGGCGAGCGAGAGGAGGGCGAAAATGCTAGCAAGTATCCAGAAGCGTACGACTACCTTGGACTCCGGCCACCCACTCATCTCGAAATGGTGGTGCAGCGGGGCCATGTGGAACACACGTTTGCCAGTAAACCGATACGAGCCCACCTGAATAATTACCGATAGGGCTTCAACGACGAATAAGCCACCGACGAAGAACAGGTTGAATTCCTGTTTGATTAGTAAAGCCACAGTGCCGACCGCGCCACCTAGTGCGAGTGACCCCGTGTCCCCCATAAAGACTTCCGCAGGGTGGCAGTTGAACCACAGAAACCCGATACAGGCTCCGACGATAGCGCCAACGAAGACGGTAACCTCAGCAGCATCTTGCACGTAGATGATATTGAGATATTCGGCCATGGTGTTGTGTCCAGCTAGGTAGGCGAAAGCCGTAAAAGTTCCAGCCGCTATTAGCGTTGAGCCGGTGGCGAGACCGTCGAGGCCATCTGTGAGATTGACCGCATTTGAGGCGGCGACTAGAACTATCGTTGCGAACGGTAGGTACATCCAGCCAAGAAATGGTGACAGCTCTTTGAAGAACGGGAACGCTAACTGGGTTGAAAACATGTCTTGGTTGGACAACCACCACAAGACTGTGCCAACCGCCAGGCCGATGGTGATCTCGCCCGTAAATTTTGCCCGCACTGAGAGACCACGTCGTCGCGGATGGATTACATGTAGGTAATCGTCAATGAAGCCGAGAATTGCGAAAGCGAGCGTCGATCCGAGAGCAACCCAAACTAGGCGGTTACTCAATTCCATCCACAGTAGCGTGCTAATGGTGATGGAACCCACGATCAGGATGCCACCGATAGTTGGTGTACCGGCCTTGGCGTTGTGATCTGGAGGGCCTTCGGAGCGGATGCGTTGACCAATCTGCTTTGCCTTTAGCCAACGAATCAACGATGGGGCAAACAACAGCGTCAGAGATAGAGCTGTAACGGCGCTCAGTGCTGTTCGGAACGTAATGTAGCGAAACACGTTAAGCGGCGAAACCACGTCCTGCAGGTTAAAGAGCAGCTCATACAACATGTCAGCTTTCCATGACGCCGTTTGAACCCACGGGCGCGGTGGTCACGGCTTGAGCCACCCGCTCCAGATGTATCGCGCGTGACCCCTTCACTAACACCGTGTCGCCGTCTTGCAGGCGAGGTGCGAGCCAGGATGCGGCCTCTTCGGCTGTGTCGAACGCGTGTATTCTTTCTTGGATCATTCCGTTTCCTGTAGCACCCTCAGCCATAAGCGCGGCGCAGGTACCAACAGCGAGAAGAAGGTCGACCTTGATCTCAGCGGCTTTCCCGCCCGCATCACGGTGGACTTGATCGGTCCAATCACCCATCTCGAGCATGTCACCGAGGACAGCAATACGGCGGCCAGCAGTAGGCAAGGTCGCAAAGTCTTCGAGAGCCATGTTCATCGCCATAGGGCTAGCGTTGTAGCTTTCATCCACCAAGGTGATGCTGCCGATTCGGTGGATCGCCCCACGGTTCGGCAATGGTTCGAGTTTGCTGGCCTCGGCAGCGATCTCATCAATTGAGACATCGAGAGCATGGGCTGTTGCTGTCGCTGCGAGGAAGTTCGGAACCCCCGCGGCACCAGGGAGTCGCAGTTCGATGTTGCGCGATGCTGAACCGATGTGGAGATCGAACGCCCAACCGTCGGAAATTGAAACTAGGTTCGTTGCTCGCACGTCGGCCGAGGCATCACATCCAAAACGCACCACGTGGACGACATGTGGGGCCATCTTCTCTGGCATAGCATCGGTGTGTGGGTCATCGGCGTTAACGATTAGTGTTCCCGAAGTTGGCAACTGTTGCGCCAGTTCACCTTTGGCAGCTGCGACGGCGGCCAAGTCCGGGAAGTTTTCCATGTGTGCTGGTGCGACGTTGGTAATCACGCCGATACTTGGATTAGCGACAACGGCCAGCGAGCTGATCTCATTTGCTTGACTCATTGCCATTTCAGCCACCATTACCTGGTGATTCGCTTCAAGGCCAAGAAGTGACAACGGCAGGCCCCACTGATTGTTGAGGTTGCCTGGGCTGGCATGGACGTTGTAGCGAATTCTAAGAAGGGCAGCGGTGAGTTCCTTGGTAGTAGTTTTACCTAAGCTCCCGGTGATACCGACGACGGTTGGGTTGAGTTGCTGGCGCAGCCAGCTGGCAAGCCCCTGCAGTGACGCCGTAGTGTCCTTGACTTGGATAACCGTAATATCTGCACTATCGGTTCCAATTGTGTGAATCGGCCGTTCTGCCACCACGATGCCAGCTCCAGCTGACATTGCCTGACAGGCGAAATCGTGACCATCGAGTCTTTCACCAATAATGGCGAAAAAGCAGTCGCCGTCGCTGGTTGTACGAGAGTCAATGGTTACTGACTCCGCAACTTTGTCAGGGTTTCCAGAAATTGTCTGGGCGCTCAGGATTTCTGAGATCTGCGCAGCGGAGAGCGGGATCATGGCCTTGTCTCCGTCTCAGCCGTGGTGGGTTGAGCGAAACGTTCCTTGAGCCATTTGCCGGCAACCTCTGTATCGTCAAACTCGATTCTATGGCCGGCGAATTCTTGTGTGGTCTCGTGGCCCTTGCCGGCGATCAGAATGCAATCACCGGCCCGCGCGCGCTCCAGCGCCTGAACAATAGCGGCAAAACGGTCGACCTCGCGCTCGACTTGTGCCCGTGCATGTTCTGGAATTCCGACCTCAATTTCGTCGAGGATCGAGGCCGGATCCTCTTTGCGAGGATTGTCAGAGGTGATGATCACCTGGTCAGCTCCGTTGGCCGCGATCTTTCCCATCACCGGACGCTTTCCACGATCACGATCGCCACCGCAGCCGAACACAACGATAACCTTCTTGTGCATTCCTGCTAAGCCTCGGCACGCGTCGAGAGCAGACTGCAAAGCGGCAGGTGTGTGAGCGAAGTCAACCAATACGGTGAATGGCTGACCGTGTAGCAGCTGTTGAAAGCGACCGCTTTCGCCTTTGAAGGCAGCTACCGGCCCGGCAATCTCGTCAGCGCTGAGCCCGAGTTCTAATGCCAAAGCGATCGCGGCAGCAAGGTTTTCCCCGTTCGCTAGCCCAAACAAAGGGCTTTCAAACGCAAGATTCCCTTGGGGGGTCTCCAGGTGCAGCGTGCTTCCACCCTCGGCATATTCCCAACACACAATCTGATAAGTGGGAACAGTGATAACTGGCGCTGGCATGGTTTGGTGAAAGGAATTGATGGAAGGAGTATTCGATGGTTCACCGTGCTTATCGAGACCCGAGAGTGAGCGAGCCTTACTGGGGGTAATCGGGGGTGTTTTCCATCCGAAACCGACTACCTGCGCTTTGGTTCGTTTGATCAGTGTCGCAGAGGCTGGATCACCTACGTTCAACACGGCGATATTGTCTGCTCCGAGACGTTCGAACAGCATCGCCTTGGTCCCCAGGTAATTCTCCATACTCGAGTGGAAATCAAGATGATCGTTACTGAGGTTGGTAAAGATGGCAGCGGCAAAGCGCGTTGCATCGACTCGATGCAGCGTCAGTGCGTGTGAAGAAACTTCGATCGCCGCCGCCCAGCATTCGGTGTCGACCATTTGACGCAAGGCATTTTGAAGGTCCGGGCCCTCAGGGGTGGTGCGATGGGCGGGGTAGGGAGTGCCGGCAATATTTACTGTGGTTGTACTCCACCTTCCAACCGGCCCACGTGCCTCGAGTAGAGCCTGACAGAGTGCGGCAACCGTAGTCTTGCCATTCGTCCCGGTGACCCCAACAACGGTGAGATCATGGCTCGGGTTGTTATAAAACGCTGCAGCCATCGGGGCTAAAACTGCACGAGCATTATGAACACGTGCCCAGACAGGAGGGGCCTTGGAAAGATTCACACTGTTGGGATCAGCTTCAGCAACGATCGCTACGGCACCCGCGGCTACCGCGTCGGTGACGAAGCGCAGTCCGTCATGCACGAACCCCGGCACGGCGACGAAAACGTCGCCGGGCTGGACCTTTCGCGAGTCATACGCGATCCCAGTTACGACCGTGTCGGCGTCGCCGCGGTAGCTGGTCTCGGTCCCTGATAACAGAGACGCGAGGGCGGACCTCGTCGGCATGGCCTCCCCTTGCTGTTTACGCCCGTCACCCCTTGACGGGCAATAACTAACCCCGTGCCCCGTACTGAGGACACCTTAATTAACGAAAGCTCTTCGAGCATTTCGCTAGCTGCCAGTTATCTGCAAAGGAGCGACCACGGTGTCAGGAGCTAAACGCAGCACCCGTACCGCCGCCTTAGCGATGGTTCGGAAAGCGGGAGCAGCGACCTCACTCCCATAATATCCCTTGCGTGGAGCGTCGATCGTGACGAGAACGACAAGCTCGGGAGCAGATGCTGGCAAAATTCCAATAAAAGACGACACATACTGGCTGTACAGACCGTCAGGGCCGATCTTCTGAGCCGTGCCAGTCTTACCCGCCAGCCGATATCCACGGATACCCGAGGCTTTACCGATCGCCGAATCTGGGTCGATAACGCCCTCTAAGACGTCCATTACACGTGCTGCCGTGACCTCATCTATGACACGACGACGAATCTTAGGTTGGCGCTCGAACTGCACATTGCCTTCGGCGTCACGGATCTCCGAAACAATATATGGCTGTAGCAACAGGCCCCCATTAGCGATCGCCGAAACGCCTGCGGCCAGCTGTAACGGTGTGACCCCAATTTCTTGTCCGATGATCATTGAGCTTTGTGAAAGTGCTGTCCAACGACTTGTAGGACGCAGAATGCCGGAGGCTTCCCCTGGTAAGCCAATGCCCGTGGGTTCGCCGAAACCGAAAGCCCTAAGCCATTCGTAAAACCGTGTGGGCTTCAGTCGCAAGCCAACCTTGATCATGCACACGTTGCTTGAGTTCGCGACGACTTCGGAGAAAGACATGATGCCGAACCCCAGCTTCCAGTCGTGATACGTGTGGTTCGCGACTCGTAAAGCGCCGCCCTGGCAGTCGATAAGCTCGTTCTCGAAGACGAGGTCTTCACGGAACCCGGCCGCAGCGGTAAATATCTTGAATGTCGATCCCGGCTCGTAAATGGTGGTTGCAGTCCTATTCTTGGTCGAAAGCTCGACTAGTGCTTGGTCACGGACGTTAGGGTTGAAGGTCGGATAGGAAGCTAATGCCAGAACCTCACCGGTGCGCGGGTCCATGACGACAGCACTCGCACCATCAGCTTCACGCTCGCGAACGACCTTTTCGATAGTCGATTCCGCCACCCTTTGGATAGACGGATCAATGGTCAGGAAAATATCGTGACCAGGAGTAGGATCCTCACGGAAAGCACCATCAGGATCGATAGGCTTCTGTCCGCCGTCTTTGAGGGTCAACCATCTCCCATCCTGGCCACGAATGGCGTCGTTGAATCGTAACTCGACACCGGCCGCGCCCCGATTTTCACTGTTCACGAAGCCTAAGACGTGGGCTGCGAGCTGGCGATTTGGGTAGTAACGGCGGTTATCAGGGTGTTTGCCGACTGAACGGTGGAGATTATGTTCTTGTTTCACGGCCTCGACAGCGCTGACGATCTCGGGTGGTGCATACCGTTTCAGATAAACAAGGGAAGCTTCTTGATTCAAAAGGCGTGCTATAGCTTCGGTCGGCATCTGGAGAGCCGGTGCAAGGATTGCCGGCGCGCTGTCACGATCGTCCAGGAGGTGGGGGTGGACGTAAATAGCTGTTTCTTCGATGGTGCTCGCTAAAAGTTTTCCGTCGCGTGCAAGGATGTTGCCGCGCATCGCTGGAATACTGACCTCATACTCGTGTTGTTTGCGGGCGAGCTCAACCAGATAAGCGTGCTGCACGACCTGCAGGTGTGCGAGACGACCGATTAGCAGTCCGGTCCATAGGCCAGCGCAGACAAGCACTAGAAACAGACGCCGCCTCTGGAGACGGCTGACACTAGAAATCTTATGGTCGTCTACGACCATTCGTTTCTTCTGTAGCCTCGGCTAGAAGGATTAAATTTCGGGCAGGAACAACAGGAGTCCGAGCCAGATACACAACCTGGTTTTCCTTAGCCTCGACTAGGCCGGACACACGGGCCAGTTCCTCTATCCGCCTCAGGTTACTTTCGAAGGCGAGTTCGATATCGAGGCGCCGACGCTGCTCGTCGAGCTCTTCGAGGTATGCCTCGAGGACGACGACTTCGCCACGATGCTGATGTAATTTGGCTCGTAGGCCTGCGTACAAGAAGAAGGGGAGCACTAGTAGCATGCCCAGAACTATCATCCGTGCTAGGTCACCGAACCTCCCTGGCTCTCGCGGCTTTACCAGGGGTCCGTTAAATACTCTAGGACGACGAATTGGGCCCATACTCAACCCTTCCCGTTAGCGGGGGAAAGGAGAAATCCGGAGCGTGGCCCCGACAACCAGGGGCGAATGCTAGCCAGGGTTGTAAAGGGAGGCATCTTACAACTCATTTTGGTCTAGCTAAGGCGACGGGACCACTTGCTCCGGACACTCTTAGTTCCCTTTTATTATTTGGCGCTTGATGAGCCTAAAGTCGCACTAAAGCGCGAAGATTCGCGCTCCGAGATCGAGGATTTGCCTCTATCTCATTGTTTTTTGGTGTTAGCGGGCGCTTAGTTAAGATTTCAACTTCCGTAAACTTCGTGCAGGCACATTGCGGCAAACGCGGCGGGCACACGCAGTCACTTTTCAGGTACCGAAAGGCTTGCTTCGCAAGACGGTCTTCAAGCGAATGAAAGGACAGGATTACAAGGCGACCGCCAGGAGCGAGTAGACGAGCAGCTCCTACGATAAAGGCGTAAAGGCCATTTAGTTCGTCGTTTACTGCAATTCTTAGCGCTTGAAACGTACGAGTTGCTGGGTGGATATGCTCCGGGGTGCGCGGAATAGAGGCGCTGACGATATCTGCAAGCTGGTCGGTGCTGCGCAGCCTGTTCTTCTGGCGCTCGCGGACTATCGCACGGGCAATTGGGCGCGCGTAGCGTTCGTCACTGTAGCGTCGAAGTAACGAGGCCAGATTGTCGACGTCAAGGTTGTTGACAAGGTCAGCTGCTGTGAGGTCTGTAGTACGGTCCATCCGCATATCCAGCGGTCCGGAGCGGCGGAATGAGAAACCCCGTTCGGCTGAATCGAGCTGTGTCGAGGAAATCCCAAGATCGGCGAGAATGCCGCGAATAGGTTGCCAACTCTGTTCAAATGCCAGTTGGGGAAGACGTCGGTAGTCATTGCTGACCAACTGAACGCGATCTTCCCAAGGCTTTAAACGCTTGCGTGCGGCATCTATTGTCTCGGTATCCCGGTCAATTCCGATCACGGTGCATTGCGGGTCCATACTAAGAATTGCGGCACTGTGGCCACCGGTACCGAGAGTTGCGTCGACGATCAAGCCACCGCTCGGCGCGAGGTTATCGAGAACCTCATTAACCATGACGGGGTGATGTGTCTTGTTTGGCTCCATGGTGGCTTGTTCATCCAATTCCTGCGGCCAAGAAAACCGCAAAGAGCTTGAAAAAGCCTGGATCGGTGCGGCGTTGATCATTTAGATTCCAAGCTCAGCAAGTTTTTCGAAGTCCTCCGCCGTCATCGGTTCCCCGTCCATGCGACTGCGGAAGATCTCGTGATTCCAAACGACTAAGTAATCCATCTGACCCATCACCACGACTTCTCCAGAAACCTTGGCCTCGTCCCGCAATCTCTGCGGGACAAGAACGCGACCCTGTTTGTCCATTGTGGTGACGTGCCCAAAATAATTGACGCGATCCATGAACTTCTGGCGGGCAGGGCTCATCAGTGGGATCCTTTGAATTCTCTCTTCGACGGCTGCCCAGACAGGCAGGGGATAAATGCGGACATTTGTGCCGTCGACGCTGGTAAGGAAGACCTCGGTCCCATAAGCGTCGCGAAGCGCCGTACGAAAAGACGTTGGGATCTTGATCCGGCCTTTGTCGTCGACAGTAGCCGGTTGGTTCCCTCGAAGCATTTCAGTCTGTTTTCTGTGGATTTATCTATAATATTAGGGATAAAAAACCACTTTAACCCACTTGCACCCACAACGAATATACGGATTCTTTGATTTTGGTGCAAGCAATAAGTGAAAAAAGTGAAGAAAAGGTGCCCCGGACCGGCAGTTAAATAAGGCTCCGTAGGGTCTAGCCTGATCCGCTAACTGATGATGGGGTTTCGGCCTTGGTTGCCCACTACCCGAGCAATGCGCCTTTCCATTGGCGGGTGGGGCGAGAAGAGGTTACCGAAGCCGCCGCCGAATGGCTTGACGATATACAGGTGGGCTGTAGTCGGGTGCTTTCCGACTTGTAGGGTCACCGGCCGTGCCTGAGCCACCCGGATACGAAGACGACGAAACCTACCAATTCCTATTGCAAGAACTCGTTCAAGACCACCCGGAAGTAATTTACTGGGCGCTCCAGTTCTTCTTGGCTGCCTGTTGTCTCCAAAACTCAAGGACTGAATCGAGTGTTTCTTCTAGCGTAAAAGACGGTTTCCAACCGAGCTGCTTACGCGCCCGATTAGCGTCACCCCGCAAAGCTACAAGATCAGCTGGGCGGAGGCGGTTAGCATCCTTCTGGACATCGATGTCAACGTTGGCCGAGCGGAGAAGATACTTGAGCACATCGCCGATGCGAACCGCTGTGCCGTTGGCAAGGTTGTACGCTTGACCCGATTGGCCGTGCTCGGCTGCTAACAGATACCCCTCGGTTATGTCACGTATATCGCTGAAGTCACGCAGTGACTCCAGGTTGCCGACGCTCATCCGGGGCTTGATTAGACCGGCTTCAGCCCATGCCACCTGCCGCGCAAAATCGCTACAAACGAAGCTCGGTGACTGCCACGGGCCAGTGTAATTGAACATCCTGAGGATCACGGTGGGGACGCCTTCGCTCTCCCAGGCCTGGCGAGCCAGTAGCTCGGCGCACATTTTGCTCACCGCATAGGGGCTCTGTGGGTGCGTCGGATCATCTTCGGTTAGTGGACGTGAGTCCGGTGGGGGAGGCCCGTAAATTTCGCCAGTCGAAGCTAGGACGACCGTAGGCTTGGGTTCCAATTCTGCTGCCACCTCAAGCACGGCTGATGTACCAACAACGTTAACTTCTAGCGTTTCACGTCGTTTTGTCCATGCCCGTCCGACGTTAGTTATGGCTGCCAAGTGGTAGATCACCTCGGGATGCAATTCGTTGACAGCGTCCCGGATGGCGTCGGTGTTTCGTATATCGCCCTTGGTGAACGCTATGCGATCTTGGATGCTTTCCAGCCGTTGTCCGGTAGCTGTATCGATTCCTGCTACCTCAGCATCACGTTCAAGAAGCGCGGCTGCCAAGTGCCCACCGGCAAAGCCGCCTATTCCGGTGATCAGACTACGCATGCTTCCTTAGAATTTTTTTCAAGCGCAAGTTCGTTCGCGCCAGTAGTCCAACAGGTCCTTCGCTGTTTGCTCGAAGGGGATTTCCGGAGACCATCCAGTAGCTTTGCAGAAACGCGAATTGTCCCCAAGGAGCAAAGGCACATCCGAAGGGCGAAGTCGCTCTGGGTCCTCGACCACTTCGATATCTTGTCCGCTGTTATCTAGAAGGATCTTGAGGACTTCCTTTATACGGTAGGCCTTGCCGCTGGCGACGTTGTACACCTCTCCTAGGCTGCAATGTTCTAGGCTGAGCCAATAGGCTCGCACGATATCCCGGACATCCGTGAAATCTCGCTTGGGGTTCAGGTCGCCTACGTGGATAACTGGGGGACGCTGACCTGCTTCGATCTCGGCAATCTGTTTAGCAAAGTTGCTGGTAACGAACACGTCTCCCCGCCGTGGCCCAGTGTGGTTGAACGCTCGAGTACGGACCACCCTAAGGCCATACGACTGGAAGTACTGATAGGCGAGCATGTCTTGGGCAACCTTCGAGACCGCGTACGGTGAAAGTGGCCGCAACGGATTTTCCTCGGTAATAGGAGCTTCCTCTGGGTGTACGAGGCCGTATTCCTCAGAAGATCCTGCGATCTGAATCGATGCGGTGCTGTTGGTCTCGCGCATGGCCTCGAAGATGTTGAGCTGGCCAATAACATTTGTGGTTATCGTCTCTCCGGGCGAATTCCATGATGAAGGTACGTATGATTGCGCCGCCAAGTGAAAGATCCGCTCCGGCTGGATATCGGCCAGTAATGTCTTAACCGACGATGCGTCTCGCAAATCGCATTCATAGAGATTAATTGCGTCTTCAAGATGCTCGATGTTCTCGCGTCTAGAGCGCCAGCGACAGGTCCCGATTACTTCGACCTGTTGGTCAAGCGATAGGCAGTACTCTGCGAGATGGCTGCCTACAAAGCCGGTAACGCCGGTAATTAGAATCTTCATCAAAGGAGTCCTTCGGGGGGAGTTAACGGGAGGCAAGATAACACGACGTCGACGGCGTCGCGTCGTTCCCGAAGCGGTTGCTTCGAGTCTGCGTCTCTGAGTTTTGAGGCGCGCAACTTGGCCTCGGTCCCAACGACTTACACCTTGTGGGCGATGAAGCAGGAGTCTCTTCGCTTCTTGATACGCACCTTAAATGCTTGCTGCACTGTGCGAACGCTCTCGCAAAGACTCGTACGCTGGTGTTTAGAGGGCTCTGGGATTAGTTGGGTATTTTCTAGGTTCGACAGTTCCAACAGGACAGTGTTGGCCTTCGGGCATACAAGTCAACGACTTACGCTGCGTACTCTAACCACCAGACAGAATCAGTACTTTCATCGTTATTGCCTCAGCCTTCTTCGCTGCCGAAGCCCATCGCGCCTACGTTGAGCAGCTCGATTAGTATCGAGAACTGAAGTTCATCGCGGAATGAGAACTTGTTTTGTCGCACTCGCCCTCCGATTGAACAGCACTGTGTATTCCAGGTTGCACCGATCATAAAAGCCTGCATCTCGCGTTCGGTTACGTCTAAGGTGAGGTTGCCGATGACGGTGACTAGTGCCCGGAATAGATTGACCCGACCGCCGCCACTGAGGCGGTTGCTCGATTCAACGTCCACCTTGGACGGATCATCCTCGTTGGCAAAGGTCCGGGCGCTGCGGAACCAAGTGATATTAGTTGTAATGGTCGGCGAGTTTATTGTGCCGCCCAACGTGAAACCCCCTAGGCCCCAGTCAGGCGTGAAGCGCATTTTAGCGGAGAAGTTGATTGCTGGCGTCGGGGTTACCCGTCCCCCGACCGCCCAGGGTAGCGGGAGAGCAGGAAACAAAATATCAGGGTCTCGTTCCCGCAGGTCGAAATCACGCTCCAATCCGACACTAAATACCTCCCATACCGTTCGCTGCTCGTCGGTGGGGCGGTTGAAGCGCTTCGCGAGAAATCGGCTGGTTAGCGCCAGCCGTGCAAAATGACGGTCGCCACCGAAGCCATCAATCTCGTCAAACTGGATAATATTGCCCCGGACAAAGTCCTCCTGCTCGAATTCGCGTTGGCGTCCCCAAGTGAAACGAGGTTCCAAGACGTGCTTATAACGAGGCGAATAGTTGCTCGTTGGTGTGTCAAAAATCCGGAAGAGACTCGGTCCGATAACCTCAATACCCGTTTCATAGACGTTCCGGAAGATTGGTTCATCAATGAACTCGCCTCCTTCGACTCGCTGGCTATAGTAGGTTGACCGCCATGCGAGAAACGGGTTAAAGGTCAGCCAGGGGATCTGTGTGAAGGCAAGCGAGACTTCTGGGAACGCGTCGATTCGCTCGTAGCGTCCGCCTATCGGATCCTCTCCAGGGCTGCGCCTTTCACGCACCAACCCCGCGTACGAACCTTGGAACTCAAAGTACAAGGGCTTATATATGGGTCGCTGGCGAACCCGGAACTCGACCTCAGGTGCGCGTCGCCTCACCACGGAGTCAACGGTGCCAAAATAGGTCCGATTTTCGTCCGCGACCAGGTTGAGGGTATAGCTGCTCCATGACCGAGTTAAGAAAACCCCGGCCGAGGAATTTCGTCGCAGAAAGCGGTTGTAGTTGTCTTCGAAGCCTTGGATGAACTCTTTGTTCGAGAAAAAATTGGCGTTGGCGTTCAGCTTCCAATTGCTCGGCAGTGCCATCTGATGGTTGCCATCTAGCGTCCAGCCTCTGACCACTGGAGTGAGGAGAGTGATGTCCTCATCAATTTCTTCTGCCGTGAAATCGTCGGGGTCTGGAACATCGTCAGGATTGGAGCCCTGTAACCAGAAGAATCGCAAATTACCTGAAGAACCGGGCGTAGCGCGATGGCGGTAGTCGCCCCTGAAGGCAGAGCCAGCGCGACTGTAGTATTCGTACGTAAAGGTGGCATCCATACTTCGATTGATTGCCCAGAACATTGGCTGGCTGAACATGAAGCCCTTACGAGAGGAGTTGCCGATACCCGGCATCAACAGCCCGCTAGAGCGTTTCTTTTCGCTGATTGGATAGTAGAGAGCTGGCAGATAGAGGAATGGCACGCCCTTTATCTTAAAGACGGCATTTTTCATCATTACGTGATCGTCGGCGAAAAGGTCGAAGGTCCGAGCTGAAAATTCCCAGATCGGCAGAGCCTGGGTGCATGGTGTGACGACGCCGTTCTGGATCCGAAAGGCGCCCGGTTTAATTTGCTCGATGTGCGTACCGCGAAAATAGACGTCTCCCGGCCCGATGCCGAAGGCATTCTCTATGGTTCCGGTTCCAGCAAGGAGATATCCGTCCATCCGTGAGCCGTTCATTAGGACATCGCTGGTAAGCAATGTCACATTGCCTTCAGCTGCGAAATGCCAATCTTCACCCGTGTCGCCCGGAGGTGTTACCACTATGCGATCAGCTTGCAGCCTCCATTCAGGACGCCCATCAATGTCCGCATAACCAGCGAGAACAAAGGTGCCGTCTTCGTTGGCTTCGAACCTGTCGAACCCAACTTGACGTAACCCCGGGATGTTGAGCGGTAGAAGATTGGTTTGCTGTACGCCCTGATTAGGTCGCAGCGGAGCCTGGGCGGTCGCCGGGCAAGGTGCCGCTAAGGCGAGGAGTAAACCTAATGCGATAGTCGCACCGGTTCGCTGATTCTTGATATAGATGGTAGAAGGGCAGAATCCCATTCTTAAAAGGCTCCGGAAGCGAATGCGGCTAACTCTATATTAAGTGTTAACGAGCAGTGGGCGTAAGGAACCAACCAGGTACGTTGATCCACATACGCAAATCAAGTCTTCTGGGGCGGCAGCCACGCGCGCTGCCGCGAGAGCCTCTCTGGGGTCGCATACTACCTGGCTTTGCGGCGAAGGAACGCCGATCGAGAGGAGGTCTTGAGCTGTTGTAGCCCGTTCCGACGGCGCTCGCGTCGCGACGATGTGGTCGGCAAGCGGGTAGAGGGCTTGAGCAATACCCTCAGTATCTTTATCGGCGAGGGTCGAAAATACCAGGTGAAGACGGTTAAATGCTTTGCGGCGCCGCAATTCCCCTAGGTACGTGGCCAGCGCTTGTGCCGCCTCTGGATTATGACCCGCGTCCAAGATAATAGATGGACTTCCCTCCAACCACTCGCAACGGCCCGGCCAGCGGGTGTTGCGCAGGCCGGCCCAGATGGCGTCCGAACTGATTCTAAACCGTCGCCGGTCTAAGGCCTCAGCGGCAAGGATGGCGCACTGTGCGTTCTCGATCTGGTGACTACCAGGAAGCGAAACTTCCAGACCCACGTAACCACGCAGTTGGCTAGCGAAGTCGATCGTGTGACACAACTGTGCGTCGGTACTCCTCACCACTAACGGAAACGACTCGGTTTCCCACAGTGTTGCTTCTACAGATACAGCTTGCTGCCGGATGACTTCAAGGACAGATGGTTTTTGTGGTGCCGTCACCGCTATACCTCCGGGCGGAATGATCGCGGCCTTCTCAGCAGCGATCATTTGGAGATCGTTGCCTAGATACTCTTGATGATCCATAGCCACCGACGAAATCACCGCGACCCGTGGCCGAGTAACGTTGGTAGCATCCCAACGCCCACCTAGACCCACCTCGAGCACTGCCAGGTCAACCTGAGCCTCGGCAAAATAGCGAAAAGCTACAGCAGTCAAGATCTCGAAATAGGATGGCGGGCTATCAAGGTGTTTGTCGACGGCAGCGAATACAAAGCCGAGTTGAGAATCGAGACCTGAGACGCTAATCGGTATTTCATTGATTTGGAATCTTTCCTCGACGGCAGTGAGATGGGGCGATGTGTAGAGACCTATGCGGTGTCCGGCGGCGCGGCCCATGGCGGTCAGCATAGCGGCAACAGAACCCTTGCCGTTGGTACCTCCGATGATCGCGGTCGGGTAGTCTAATTGTGGGTCGCCGAGGGCTTCTAGAAGTTTATGGATGCGGTCAAGCCCCGGGTTGATTTGCCTTGAGTCTATCGACTCCAAGCGCCGCCGAATGCTACTTCCGCCAACCATGCTTCATCATTACTCGGCGTCCGTATCGCCGTACTCCAGCTTTTTTGTTGGGATCTCGGTGTAGACGCTCGCGACGGTGGAAGCAAGGAGGTTGGCGGGCAGCAAATAGCGGATAGCCCGCGCTAGGGTCTCCTTCAGTTGGTTGCGGGGTACGACCAGGTCGAGCATACCGTGCTCGAGAAGAAATTCGCTACGCTGGAATCCCTCCGGTAGTTTCTCGCGGATCGACTGCTCGATGACGCGCGGGCCAGCGAAACCGATCAGAGCGCGGGGTTCTGCAATGTTGAGGTCACCGAGCATAGCGAATGATGCTGTTACACCGCCGGTGGTTGGATCAGTGAGCACCGAGACATAAGGCAGACGAGCCTGGTCAAGACGGGCAAGCGCGGCGGTGATCTTTGTCATCTGCATGAGCGATAGGGCGCCTTCTTGCATGCGCGCGCCGCCCGAGCTTGAGACGATGATTAGCGGACGCTGAGTTTCCAGCGCCCGCTCGATGGCGAGTGTGATCTTCTCGCCGACCACTGAACCCATACTGCCGCCCATGAAGGCGTATTCCATGACGGCGAGTATCGTCGGAATTCCATCAATTGTTGTTTCAACGGTGACGATGGCGTCTTTCCGTCCAGTGAGCTTTTGGTATTCGTCAATCCGACTGGTGTACGTCTTAGTATCGGTGAAGTCGAGAGCATCGACTGGGCCGAGGTGGGCGCTAAATTCTTCCCAGCTGCTGTCGTCGCAAAGCAACTCCAGACGTTCGGCGGCTGAGATGCGGAAGTGGTAGTCGCACTTGGGGCAGACGTTGGCGTTGCGCAAGACTTCCTTACGATAGATAAATTCGTTGCAGTGATTGCACTTGGCCCACAGACCTTCGGGCATGTCGACCTTGCGATCACCCACCGGACGTTTGCTGCCACCTTTATTTCGAAACCAGGCCATCAGAGTTCACGGGGAGCTGGCACGGCGGGGTAGACCCGTCTAGTGGCAGGGGATTAAGCGAAACATCGCAAGAACGAAACATCCGCTGAGAAGCGAACATACAAGAATGCTAACGACCGGCAGGAGCCGCCGTCAAGAGCGTTGCAAGGTTCACTTTTGCTGGCTACTGTGGTTTGGAACCATTGATTCACTTAGGAGTAGCGCTGCATGATCAAAACAATTGAATGGACTGACGATGGGGTTGTCATGCTGGACCAGAGGGTCTTGCCCCGCGAAGAGGTCTATCTGACCTTTACCTTGCCCGAAGAGGTTATTGAAGCAATTGCCAACCTTGTGATCCGTGGTGCTCCAGCGATCGGTGTGGCGGCGGCCATGGGAATGGCATTGGGAGCTCAGTTTTTTGCCGATGACGAACAAGAGTTCCGGGGTCAGCTCCTTGATCTTTCGGATCGGATGAATGCGGCGCGGCCGACTGCGGTGAATCTTCGGTGGGCGGTGCGGCGGGTAAAAAAAGTTGCTGAGGCGGCGCTGGTCGACGGTGTTGCGGCAGCTAAGGAACGCCTCATTGACGAGGCTAAGTCGATGCACCAGAAGGACATCGAAATGAACCGCTCGATGGGTGCTCATGGTGCGGCTCTAGTTCCGCAAGACGCCTCCATCCTGACTCACTGCAACGCTGGCGCTCTGGCAACCGCCGGATATGGAACCGCCCTTGGGGTCGTGCGGGCTGCCCAGGAGGCCGGTAAGAATGTAGTCGTGCTCGCCGACGAGACGAGGCCTTTCTTGCAGGGCGCCCGGCTGACCACTTGGGAGTTGCAGAAGGACGGTATTCCGGTCACGTTGATTACCGACAACATGTCAGGGTACATGATGCAACAGGGCAAAGTTGACTGTGTTGTCGTTGGTTCCGATCGCATCGCTGCAAACGGCGATGTAGCCAACAAGATTGGGACCTATATGGTGGCGGTGCTGGCCAAGGAACATGGGATTCCGTTCTTCGTTGCGGCTCCGACGTCGACCATTGATCTGGAAGCCGAATCAGGTGCAGCGATCCCGATCGAGGAGCGTTCGAGCGATGAGGTGGTTGTGGTGAACAATATCCGCATTACGCCAGACGAAGTGTTAGCTGCTTATCCGGCTTTCGATGTCACCCCGAATCATCTTGTGGAGGCGATCATCACCGAAGAAGGTGTTGCCAGGGCACCTTACACCGAGAACCTAGCCGCTCTGTGTGCTGCAGCTGCGGAAAAGAACTGACGGGTTGCCATGCTGGTGTTCGGAATCGAGACATCCTGTGATGAAACTGCCGCAGCGGTGGTCGCCGATGGTTTTCGGGTACTAAGCAACGTTGTTGCAAGCCAAATTGACCACGCTGCCTATGGAGGGGTTGTTCCAGAGCTGGCCGCCAGGCGACATGTGGAGAACCTCCCTTGGGTGGTGGCGGCGGCTTTCGACGGGGCCGACGTCAAATGGTCGGATATCGATGGGATCGGTGTAACTCGAGGCCCGGGTCTGGTCGGTGCGCTGCTTGCTGGTTGGTGTTATGGCCGTGGCGCGGCGCGATCGCGTAGGATCCCGTTCGTAGGCGTCAACCATCTAGAGGCGCACGTGCACGGCGCGTTGATGCCGATGCTAGAAGCTGGCACCCGGGTCGACTACCCACTGCTCGCACTGATTGTCTCCGGCGGACACACGATGTTGTATCGGCTGCCGACCGAGGGGGAATTTTGCCTCGCCGGTACCACCCTTGATGATGCCGCCGGCGAGGCCTTCGACAAGGTGTCGACATTGTTGGGACTCGGTTACCCAGGAGGCCCGGTCATTGATCAACTTTCTGATGCCGGAGATCCCATGGGGGTGAATTTGCCTCGCGCTCGCCTGGCGAGCCCCTTTGATTTCTCATTTTCTGGTCTAAAAGCAGCGGTGCGTCGTGAGGCCCTTAGGCAAGGCCTTGAGCCGGAGCGTCCTGACGATCAACGTGTGATTGACTTGGCAGCTTCTTTTCAGTGCGCTGTGCTCGATATGCTTGAGGCGTCTACAGATGCGGCGCTTCGTCAATTTCCGTCACGCGGCCTAGTAGTTGCTGGAGGCGTAGCGTCAAATCGTGGTTTGCGGGCCCGAATGGAGGCTCTTGCGGCATGCTACGACGTGCCCGTGTACCTGTCGCCACTCGAGCTGTCGACCGATAATGCAGCGATGGTTGCTGCACAAGCTTATAAACGCCTGGTGGCTGGTGAGGCCGACCCTTTTGACTTGACCGTACGGGCCAACTGGCCCTTGAAGTGATTGAGCATAGCCAGTGATTAGGCGGGCGATCGGTGTCGACATCGGAGGCACTCGCACCAAGCTTGTTTTGCTTGAAGCACCTGGCACCGTTATCGAGGCACGTGAGATTGACTCTGATTTTGTCACCGCCGAGGCGGTGGTAGAGGTGATCACGATGGAGACTGCGGTGTGGCGCCAGTCGAATGAGGGTACGCCTCCCTGTCTGGGTTTAGCAGTTCCAGGCCTTGTAGAGCGTGATGCTGGCCGTGTCTTGTGGGCGCCAAACCTTGGAGTGCTCGATAATTTTTCTATCGCTATTGCGCTCGAGGTCACCACTGGGTTGCATGTTGAAGTTGACAACGACGCCCACGCGTTTGGTTTGGCTGAGGCTCATCTAGGAGCGGCCGCTGGGTACGACAGTGCTGTTTGCTTGACCGTTGGTACCGGGGTTGGTGGTGCTATCATCCATGGAGGAACGGTTTGGCGTGGCCATGGTGGTCTCGCTGGTGAGCTTGGTCACTTAGTTCTCGATCCTGAGGCGTCGCGGTTCTTTGAGCAAGAGGTTGGTGCCGGAGCTGTTGTTGCCGAATATCGCCGACTAGCTGAGAATCCCACGGCTGATGTCGACGCAGAGCTTGTTGCACGGTTCGCTGACTCAGGAGATAACGCGGCCCGTCAGGCGTTGGCTTTGTGTGGCAAGCGTCTTGGGGTGGGTTTGGCTATTCTCGTGAACTTACTGAATCCGCAGCGCATCGTTATCGGCGGAGGAGTCGTTGGTGCCGGCGAATGGTTTCTCGGGCCGGCCCGTATCGAGGGGGAACGACGTGCTTGGGCGCAGTCTTGGGCCCAGTGCGAGGTAGTTTCGGCTGCTCTTGGCCCAATGGCGGGTGCAATTGGTGCAGCGTTACTGGGCTTGGAAGAGGCAAAATGATGACCTTCCTTTTAATAACGATGCCCAGGCTCCAGTGTTCCAGATTGTTCAATGGCGCATGAGCTGTTCGAAACTGATCGACGGTCCACCATTTTGATTAGGGGAAGATAGAATGCGTAAATCGGTGATTCGTGAGTACACCGAATCTATTCTGATCGCCGCCATCCTGGCGCTGTTCATCCGGACCTTCGTGTTCCAGGCCTTCAAGATTCCTACCGGATCTATGGAGGACCATCTTTTAGTAGGCGACCATATTCTGGTAAACAAGTTTGTATACGGTCCGACTGTGACGCCGCTCGAGGATTGGCTGCTTCCGCTACGTGATACCGACCGCCAGGACGTCATCGTTTTCCGTGCTCCGCCGGAGCCCGACAAGGATTTCATCAAGCGCGTTATTGGCCTGCCCGGTGAGAATGTCGTCGTCGAAGATGGCGCTGTGGTGATCGATGGACAGTCAATCGATGACCCGTACGCCAACCATAAAGCGGCTTTTGGGGACAACTTCCACGACACGCGGGAGCCATTCGATGTACCTGGAGGTGAGTATTTTGCGATGGGTGACAACCGTGAGAACAGCCGTGACTCACGGTACTGGGGTTCGGTACCTGCGTCGCACATAAAGGGCAAGGCGATGCTGGTGTACTGGTCATATGAGTCCGGCGACCAAGAATACGTTGGTGGAGGTGTGCGGGAACGATTGATGCAGTTTAGCAATGTACTGCTTCATTTCTTCACTCGTACGCGTTGGAATCGAACGTTCAAGATTATTGGTTAGAAGGTCTTGGGTAGTCTGTACTCGTGAATGGCAGAACCTAAAAGAACGGCAGAGGACTCAAGAATTGCGGCTCGCTAAACTACTTGTTTGGCGGGGCGGATTGGAAAAGTCTCCGATCCTCAAGATCTTCGCGCTTACCTTGATGGTCTGCACAGTTTACTTCGTTATGAAGCTTGCCCCGGTGCAGGCTTCTGCCTATCAGTTCGACGACGCGGTTCGGGACGAGGTGCTATTAGCCGGGGGCCGGAGATCCTCGGACGACGCAATCAAAGGCAGGTTGGTCGAACGCGCGGTCATGCTTGGGTTGCCTGTCGAGCGTAGCGACATCAAAATCACTCGGCCAAACTCAAGCTATATTATCGTCGAAGTGAGCTACGAAGTGACGCTAGAGTTCATCGCCGGGTATACCTACCAGTCGAATTTCTCACCGAAGCACAGGAGCCGGCTGACTTTTTGAGTAAGGCTGATCGCGCCTTGCTCTCAGCGCAGCGTATTCGCTAATTGAATAAGCGATCGGACGAGGAACTGTTGCAGGAACACGACGATCATCACAACCACTAACGGCGAGATGTCGATGCCTGTCATCGGGGGAAGCCTACGGCGGATTGGTCTTAGGATAGGTTCGGTAGCCGTATACAGAAACTGCACGATGGGATTGTAGGGATCAGCCTGGACCCAGGAGATTACGGCGCGCGCAAAGACCAGTATCAGAAGGAAGGTTAGGCCCATGTCGACAACCTTGGCAATCGCTCCGATTAGATTGGCGAGTACGAACAGAGCATTCTCCTTGTGGTTTCCCTGACTCGGTCATTCGCCGCTGCGGCGATCAGGGGTCGCGCTTCCCAAAGATAGCGGTCCCCACCCTCACGATTGTAGCGCCTTCTTCGATTGCCACCTCAAAATCACCACTCATCCCCATGGACAGACCGATTCTCCCGAACTCTGTGTTGGAAGCCATTATTTCGTTACGTAACCGGCGCAGATTGGCGAAGTATGGTCTTGAAGCTTCAGGATTGGGGTCGTAGGGCGCCATGGTCATCAGTCCCTGTAGTTCTAGGCCATTAGCTCCTTGTACCTGGCGGCAGATGGCAGTGACCTCGGCAACCTGCGTTCCGGTTAGTGATTTGGTCGACTGATCAATTTGCACGTAGACTTGTACGCTTCGATCGACAGCTGTGGCCGAAGCTGAGAGTCGGGACACTGATGAGGCCTTTCGGACCGAATGAATGGCATCGAATAGGCGCGCCGCCAACGTTGCCTTATTGCTTTGCAACGGGCCAATAAAGTGCCACTCTGCATTCCCCTCGACTTCTGGAATCTTGGCATTGGCTTCTTGCACCCGGCTTTCACCCAAGGCTTGTACTCCGAATGCCAATGCTGCCTCAATGCGAGAAATGTCGATGCGTTTGGATACCGCCAGTAGGGTGATTTCATCAGGGTCACGCCCCGATCGAAGTGCTGCAGCTACGATTTGACCCTGCACAGATTCCAGGTTGCACTCGATATCACGCATTTAGCTGGATGGTAGCACTGGGTCCTGCCATTCTTGATATAGGTGCCGCCGTTGCAAATCCTTCTGAATGATTAGACACGTTTAGTTGGTTTCCAGGCGTGCGAAAAGTATCTCCGGTGGCACCGGCTCCGCGAGAGTCATGTTTGCCTGTCGAACGTACACTTGGCCCTTGGGACCCTTCCTCGGCTTTCTGACATGCTTGACTTGTGTCCAGCGTACGTTTGCCTTCGTGGCGCCTCGCGCGGAGCTGAAGTATGCCGCCAACGAAGCCGCTTCTTGTAGGGCTACCTGGCTCGGTTCCTTGATGCGCTCGGGGTTGCGAATAACGACGTGAGACCCGGGCCCTTCAGCGTGCAGCCAAAAATCATTTGGCCGTGCGAGCTTGTGGGTTACGCGTTCATTGGCATCGGCGTTGCGGCCAACGAAGATCTTGAAGCCATCGCTTGAGGTGAACACATTGATACCTGCTGCTCCGCGCCTAAGTTTGCCTTGGTCATGCCTCGTGCGGCGTGATTCCTTGGATGAGCCATTGGGGGTTTCTATGGACGGTGGCTCGTTTCCTGTTGTTTCCTTCTCAGCTGACAGGGGTGCCTCCGCAATGCTCCACGTGCCAGTAGCTATCTTCACGCCTTGGTTTAACGCGCCTTTCGCGAGGCGCTGACAGTCCCGGATCTCCCGTGCAACGGTAACTTCTGACGAAAGCTGGCGAAGTGCTGTTATACGGGCTTCGAGTTCACGATATCTTTCAGCGGTACGCTTCGCGCTACGCTGAGCACGTCGGGCACGCTGGTAATAGACTTGCGCATTGTCGATCACTGACCTCGAAGGATCAACGGGTATCTCCACTGGATTACCATTTCCGAAAGCATCGGGAACACGGACGATGGCTTGGGTTGGCTTGGCGTATGGATGTGTTAATAACAAGTCAGCCCAACGTCGGTGTTGTTCAGCATCACCGGCCGCATTGGCATCTTCTGATACTGCGTCGAGCGTGCGCAGGAGACGGATAATCCCACCATCAATCCCTGACTTCAGACTATGATGCGCCATCTCCAGTGCCATCAATCTGGCTTGTAGAGGATAGAAGGTGGCCACGGCGCCGCTGAGGTTTGGGAACTCCTTTACGCACAGAGTTTCGGGTCCTTTCTCGATATGCCGCATTAGGAACGGTGCTACCAGGAACTTGCGTACGATAGGAAGGCAGCCTAGTTCACTGAGCCTTACAGGTGAATAGATACGGGCAGCCATCGGTTCCTTTGCAGCTCGTTCTATCTCCATTTGAGCCGCCATCCTCAGGGGTACCCCACTGCGGTATCGGGCGGTGATTTCACGCGCCGTGAGTAGAGACATGCCTGCAATGGAGCGCAGTAAGCCACGGACAAGGTCGTTGTCATCCACAGAGGAGTTCAGTGAACTCCAGATTTTGGCGTCGAGATCTCCCATCGCGGTTCGTCCATCTGCCACTGGGGCGGTGTATGGTTCGCCGACAGCTGGACGTCCGCGCTGTGGTTTCCACGCTGCACAAACTCGTTCAGTGTGGTTGACAACCAGCGCAGTGGCACGGCGGGGTATAAGTTCGAAAACGACTCGAATTGCATCGGTGCCAGTAGTACGAAGCTCGACAATGCGCTCGCCCGGCACAGCTTCAATTGCTTCGATCCGCCGGCCGTTCAAGAGTCGGCGGGCAGCCATGGCGAACCCAGGAGGTTGCTTTGGTGTGGGATAGCGTCCTGGGCGCAAGTACAGATGTGGCTGATTGGGAGCGGCCGAAAACCATAGGCGCAAGGTCTTTCCCGAACCACATACGAAAACAACATCGTTTTTCGGCAACGCGTACACTTGTCTGATTCGGGCTCCACGCAGCTTCACATCCAGTTCGGCTGTCAGACGCTGCAAGACTAATGTGTCCACGTCATTGATCCCGTTTTAAATAAAAGAAAATGCCCCGCGGCAAGTGCCGCGGGGCTAGTAGGGGCGCGATCCTGTCAATAACACCATGCTGCTCAGGCGAGAGTTCAGTTCCGTCGTTCTTCGAAGAAGCTCTGCCGCAGATTCTCGGTCATCTTGCGGACCTGCCGTGCATAGATTGCTGGCGGTCGCCCGCGTTCCTCTAACAGAGCGTCAAATTTCGTTGGGCCGACGTTATAAGCTGCCAGAGCGTAATCAAGGCCGTGCTTGTCGTAACGTTTCAGTAAAGAATACAGATAGGAGGTGCCAAGGAGAATGTTGATCTGCGGGTCGGTAAGCAGTCGCTGGCCATTCCACTCAAGTTCGAGTTGATCGGCGACCGCTCGAGCTGTAGCGGGGCGTAGCTGCATAAGGCCGATGGCCCCTGCTTCAGACTCAGCATAAACGTCAAAGCGACTTTCTGTGAAGATCATCGCGAGAATAAGCTCCGGCTCCAGATCATATTGTCGACTGACCTCGATGATGCTATGAGCGATCGCCCGCTGCTTGTGCCTCGGGACATTGATGTTGTTAGCATCCAGGACGTCACGAACGCTGGTTTCGATACGCAAAGATTCAAGCTCGGCTTCCACTTCGGCTATCACTGCGTAGTGAGTGCCGCGCTGTCGTTCTAACTTATCCAGTTCGGTGGTTTGGTACTGAAACGCCTGTACGAGGACAAGGCAAAGCCCCATCATCCCCAGCGTCAGCCACCGCATTGGACTACACATGGTGTTCGACTCCTTGTTCGACGTCGAAGGCACATCCAGGCTCAGGTGTTGCCAGATGGCGTGTTTTCTCTTCGATTCTTTGAGGGGACACGGACAACATTTTGTCGTTCGTGTTATTGCCCGCCAGCGGGGGGGGCGTCAGGACTTCGACGTGGCTGGCGAGTGGCTCCTACTCTATCTTCGGGGAGCCGAGATTATGATCTAAGTAGATAAAAAAGTTTAGGTGCTGAAATCAGCGTTCGCAAGGAAGATGCGAAACTGAACTGATCATCATTGGCAACCTGCTAGACCAACTGTGCTTAAAGGAGTAAAACTATTTATTATTATCGTTTAATATCTATTAATGGGCAAAAAATTTGGCTCTGGAAAGGTTGAATTCATGCTCCTAGACACGGCTGAGACGTCGAGTTGACAGGTTCGGCACTACGCCCCGATAATGCTTTTTGACGGAGGTTTTCTGCGGGTTTCGTGACCCTCACGGGGCACGGGCAACTGGTTTCTGAAAACACTCGTTGGCTGTGCCTATGCTTCGTTAATCGATGTTCTTGAACCATTTCCCAGAAGGAGATTGCTATGTCCGCCCGTATAGCCATTAATGGCTTTGGACGCATCGGTCGGAACACGTTGCGAGCTGCGGTTCGTGATGCGGCCGACATCAAAATCGTTGCGCTCAACGACCTTACCGACCCCAACACGCTTGCCCACCTGTTGAAATACGATTCAGTGCACGGGGCATTCCAAGGGACAGTGGAAGTTGGTGACAGTGCGCTTAATATCAACGGGAACGACGTAGCAGTTCTTTCTGAGAGGGATCCTGCCAATCTTCCTTGGGAGGATCTGGGCATTGATGTCGTCATAGAATCGACAGGGTTCTTTCATGCCCGACCAGACGCCCAGAAGCATCTTGATGCCGGTGCCAAGAAAGTCCTGATCTCTGCGCCCGCTAAGGACCCGGATGTGACGCTGTGTCTTGGTGTCAACGCTGAGACCTACGACTCCGACAACCATCACATTATTTCCAACGCTTCGTGCACGACCAACTGCTTAGCGCCGGTTGCCAAAGTCATTAACGAACAATTTGGTCTTGAGCGTGGTTGGATGACCACGATTCACGCTTATACGAGCGACCAGAGAATTCAGGATTTGCCGCACAGCGATCTGCGTCGGGCTCGAGCCTCAGCGGTGTCGATGATTCCCACGACAACTGGCGCCGCCAAGGCGGTTGGTCTAGTGCTCCCCGATCTGGTCGGCAAGCTTGATGGTTGCGCCGTTCGCGTTCCGACCCCAAACGTCTCTATGGTTGATTTGGTAGCCCACGTGGAAACCAGAACCTCAGCGGACGAAGTCAACGATGCTTTTCGTGCCGCGGCAGGGACCGAGTCACTTCAGGGAATACTCGTGGTCTCCGAAGAGCCCTTGGTGTCAATCGATTACAACGGCAACCCAGCTTCATCGACTGTGGACGCGGGCTTTACAAGTGTTGTTGACGGCACTTTGGTGCAAGTAATGTCGTGGTACGACAACGAGATGGGTTATTCGACTCGCTTGAAAGATCTCGCTGAGTACGTCGGTGCCCAGCTCGGCTGAAGTCCTCGCTGGAAAGCTGCGGATCGATGACCTAGAACCTCAGGGTCGTCGTGTTCTGCTTCGTGCCGACCTGAATCTTCCGGTTCAGGACGGTGTGGTCACTGACATGACTCGAGTGACCGCGATGCTTCCAACCTTGCGAACATTGCTCGCTGCAGGTGCGGCGGTCGTGGTTATGTCGCACCGCGGGCGTCCCAATGGTGAAACCCCCGAGGAATTCAGTATGGCGCCTGTTGCTGAGGCAATGCGCCTGGTACTCGGCCACGAGGTGATACTCCTAGAGGATTGCATAGGGGACAAAGTCGAAACAGCGGTACAAGCATTGGTTCCAGGTGACGTGGCTCTCCTCGAAAATCTCCGCTGTCATCCTGGTGAGACTGCTAATGATGCCGAATTTGCTTGTAGGCTCGCGAGCCTCGCAGATCTTTACGTCGACGACGCCTTCGGCGCAGTGCACCGGGCGCATGCTTCGATCATAGGAGTGCCACCACTTGTCGAGGTCGCCGCCGCTGGCCATTTACTCGAGCTTGAGGTGCAGATGTTGAGTCGTTGTCTGGACGAACCGGCGAAGCCGTTCGTTTTGGTTGCCGGGGGCGCTAAGGTAAGTGACAAGCTGGATGCCCTGGCTAATCTCATGCCACTGGTCGATCGCTTGATCATTGGGGGAGCCATGGCTAACACGGTTTTGACCTACCAAGGCATCGATATGGGCAATTCACGCATTGAAGAGGATGCAATCGAGCTCGCCGCTGTTTTGCTTGAGTGTGCAGAGTTAAACGGGGTCGAGATATTGTTACCCTATGACTTCGTCGTTGCCGCGGACCTCGGTGACGCGGCTTCCGCCCGCGTTGTTCGTCAGATTCCGGCGACCACGATGGTGTTTGACATTGGCCCTGAGAGTATCGAGCGGTTCGCATCCGCTATCGCGGATGCACAGACGGTCTTGTGGAATGGTCCCATGGGGGTGTTTGAGATTGATGAGCTGGCAGGCGGGACCCAGGGCATTGGGTCGGCTATCGCAGACGTTGCGGGGCGCGGAGGCATTAGTATCGTTGGTGGTGGGGACACTGCCGCAGCAGTTTCAGCAGCGGGCCTGTCAAGCTCAATGACCCACGTCTCGACTGGTGGTGGAGCGACGCTCGATCTATTGAGCGGGAGTGTTCTTCCAGGGATTGTGGCGCTCACTGATCGGTGAGCTTGAGAATGTTTCATGGCGGTGAGAAGAACAGATAGGCTTTCAATGAAATTAGAGCAGGTTGTCAATGTGTGTGGGGTTCTATGAGTGAGCGTACGCCGTTCATTGTCGGCAACTGGAAGATGTACAAGACAGTCGCAGAGGCTCGCGGGGCCCTTACCGTGTTCCGGGACGCAGTCCGTAATATTGACGGAGTTGACTGCGGTGTAGCTCCCCCGTTTCCGGCGCTTGAGACTTGTGCTGCCACTATCACCGGGAGCGACATCGCGCTCGCGGGCCAAAATCTCTACCCGGGGGATGAAGGAGCTTTCACGGGTGAGGTATCGGCGCCGATGCTAAAGGCTGCCGGGGCAACCCACGTTATCATTGGGCACTCGGAGCGTCGCCACCTTTTCGGCGAAGACGACACCCTGATTGCCCGCAAAGTAAAATCAGCGGTGGACCAAAATCTTATCCCGATCCTTTGTGTCGGTGAGACGCAGGAACAGCGTGAAGCAGATGAAACTGCAGAAGTCGTGACCGCTCAGCTCGGCGGTGGACTGACCAAGGTTAAGAGCGCTGGGCAGCTAGATTTGGTAGTTGCCTATGAGCCGGTGTGGGCAATCGGTACTGGGTTGACCGCGACACCGGCTCAGGCACAGGAGGTACACGGTCTCATTCGCGATTTTCTCGGCGATTTCTTAGGGGCAACAAGCGCCCAGGAAACCCGGATTCAGTATGGTGGAAGTGTCAAGCCGAGCAATGCTGCGGAGCTTCTCGCCGAGCGTGACATCGATGGAGCCTTGGTTGGTGGCGCCAGCCTTGACCCAAGTTCTTTCGCAGCGATTGTCGAGGCGGCAGCAGGTTAATAGGGTAGCCAACAACCTTCAGAGTCATTCAATGGTCGCGTTGTTGGAGGTTCATTGCTCTGGTAAATTGTTACAGTTCGAGGGTCATTCGACCTCTCATTTTTCCGGAGTTTGTCTCCAAGGTTAGTCCCGTGGCCAAGTGCCGTAGGCGGCTCCGATAAGAGGTTTTCGAAATGGTTGAAACCATACTCATTGTCCTGCATGTTGTTGTTTGCTTTTTTCTGGTCTTTGTCGTGCTGTTGCAGTCGGGCCAAGCTGCTGACCTCGCGGGGGCGTTCGGGGGAGGTGGTAGCCAGACAGCGCTCGGCATGCGGGGGGCGGCGACCATTCTGCAGCGATTGACTACTACGGCAGCGATTCTTTTTATGCTTACTTCGCTGACTTTAGGGATTGTCGGTCGGACGGAGACTTCGGTAATTGATGATCTCGAAACTCCGGTCAGTATCCCTGCTGAAGGTTCCGAACAGGCCTCGGCTAGTGATGATGGTGTTTCCCGGGAGCAGCAGGATTCTGGGCGAGAATCGGACTGAGCCATAGGGCAGGCCAGTAGGGGTTGCGCTCGAAAGTATTGGGTGCCGAGGTGGCGGAATTTGGCAGACGCGCATGGTTAAGGACCATGTGGGCTTTGCCCGTGGGGGTTCGAGTCCCCCCCTCGGCATCATCTTATCTTCGCGAGTTCATACGGAGTAAGCTGTGCAGATTAAGGGAAACGGTGGATCACGGCACGTCATTCTGGCAAAACCGCGCGGTTTCTGCGCGGGTGTTGTACGCGCTGTAGATATCGTCGATTTGGCACTCGAGATGTATGGTCCACCCATCTACGTTCGGCATGAAATCGTCCACAACAAGTACGTTGTTCGTAACTTTGAAACGCGTGGTGTTGTGTTTGTCGACCGTATCGCCGAGGTGCCGGACAACAGCATCGTTATCTTTTCAGCACACGGCATTCCTCCCGAGGTGCGTCGTGAAGCCGAAGAGCGCGGTCTTCGAAGTGTTGATGCGACCTGTCCGCTGGTTACGAAGGTGCACAATGAAGCTTTGCACTACGTGGCACAGGGCTACCATATATTGTTGGTCGGTCACGCTGGTCACGTTGAGGTCGAGGGCACCATGGGCCATGTTCCAGATGACGTTACCCTCGTTCAGACTGAGGAAGCGGCAGAGATTGTCGAGGTCCCGAGCGATAAAAAGGTTGCCTACCTTACCCAAACGACGCTGTCAGTGGACGATGTTGCTGGTGTACTTTCGATCCTGGAACGCCGTTTCCCGGACATTGTCGGTCCAGCCAAGAATGACATCTGCTACGCAACACAGAACCGTCAAGACGCGGTCAAGCGCATGACCTCTGATGTCGACGCGATCTTTGTTGTGGGTGCCCCCAACTCTTCGAACTCCAACCGGTTGGTAGAGGTCGCCCGTGCCGCGGGGGTTGCATCTTATTTGGTGCAAAGCAGTGAAGATATTAAGCCAGAGTGGCTTGAGCATGTTGAAACCGTCGGTATTACTGCCGGCGCATCAGCGCCCGAGACCCTGGTAATGGAGATCGTCGAGGTACTTCGAGGGCCTACAGGGGACGTTGTCGAGATCGCTGGTCCAGACGAGAGTGTGCACTTCCCACTGCCACCAGAAATCGTCGATGACTATAGGAAACGCGGCTTGAATTTCGAGAGTTCGATCATAGGTTTCCGTGAGCGCTGGGATATTCAGGGAAGCTGAAGAACCCCATCTTGGAGCTGCAACTAAAATAGGAACTCTGGGCTTCCAGATCGCTGCGCTTTGGGAATTACATCATTCGCTTAATGATCGTCTCCGACTGCTCGTTGGTGATTGCAACCGGCCGGTGCGCGATCGGACCACCTTCCTCAAGCACAGGTTCCTGATCGTCTAGTGTGGGGCGCTGAACATGCAGGAACTTACCGATATAGATCTCATCACCCCACATCAATGCCTTTTCGCAGGCTGACTTCCAGTCCTCGGGGTTGTGTCCCTCGTCCTCAAGCTTCCGCACACGGGGACGAAAGAAGGCGTAGTCGTTATCGTGGTTGAAGGTCACACAGGGGCTGAAGATATCAATTAAAGAGAAGCCGTGGTGTTGTATAGCTTCTTTCATCAGCATCTGTAGGTGCTTTTGATCACCAGAATAGCCACGCGCGACAAAAGTAGCCCCGTTCATGATCGCCTGGGTTATGGGGTTTAGAGGCTTTTCAACATTGCCGAACGGCGTCGACTTAGTCTTCATGCCGATTTCACTGGTGGGCGAAATCTGGCCTGTCGTCAGGCCGTAGATCTGGTTGTTCATGACTAGGTAGGTTAGGTCGACGTTGCGGCGCGAGATGTGGGTGAAGTGGTTACCACCGATACCATAGCCATCGCCGTCGCCACCGGTAACGAGAACAGTCATCTCGTGGTTCGCCATCTTGACGCCCGTAGCCACCGCTAGCGAGCGACCGTGCAACGTGTGCATACCGTACGCGTTGAAATAGCCCGGGAGGTTTGAAGAACAGCCAATGCCGCTGATGGTAACGACTTCGTGCGGCCTCAGTCCGAGACTGGAAACGACAACCTGAAGCGACTTCAAGACACTGAAGTCACCGCAACCTGGACACCAATCTGGATCGACCTTGCCCTTGAAGTCTTTCGAAGTGGTCTCAGTGGTTGGTTCTGCAATCTTAGTTTCACTCATCTTTACCTCGTTTGTTCATAAAGTCTCGGGACTGTCGATCTCTGCTCAGACCATGATCTCGTGGCGTGGCACGTAGATCTCTGTCTCGTTAGCAAGCTGTTCCTGCACGCCGGCCACGATGTGGTGGGGCATGAAGGGCTCGCCGTCGTACTTGCGGATATGACCGTTGGCCTTGAAGCCAGTTTCGCTGCGCAGATAACGAGCGAACTGGCCACTTTGGTTATTTTCAACGATGATGACGCGCTTGGACCTGCCAAGGATCTCTTCGATCTCATCCACGTGCAATGGCACGATCCATTTCACCGGCAAGTGGTTTGCGATGATTCCAGCGTTGGAGAGCTGTTCGCAGGCCTCATGAATGACTCCCCATGTTGAACCCCAGCCGAGTAGCGTGACTTCAGCATCGGCCGGACCTTCAAGTTCCGGGGGCGCGATGCGGTTAACGATGCCCTCAAATTTCCGGGCCCGCTTTTCAACCATCATTTGGCGCTTGTGTGGGTTAGTAAATTCGTCGGAGATCAACACTCCGTCCTCGTCGTGTTCGTCGGTTGAGACGACATGGACATAACCTTCAAGACCTAGGATGGCGCGCGGCGAGACACCATTTTCAGTGTCTTTGTAACGCTTGTACCCACCACCTTCACGCGTGCCCGGGTCCGCGAGGCCGTTATCGTTAGAGCGACGAGGCTCGGTGATCAGCTCACCACGATTGATTTCGGGTTGCATATTGATCTCCTTCGCCGGCACGCTAAACGTGCCTTCAGAGATCAGTAAATCGGAAAGGACGATGCCGGGACATTGTGCAGCATCACACAGGTTGAACAGTTCCGGGATTGTATTGAAGGCGTCCAGCGCGTTCTTGGGCGCAACGATGAAGCGTTGGAAGTCACCCTGACTGGCGCCGAGCATTTGCCATAAGTCGCCTTGTTCTGTTTTCGTCGGTACGCCGGTCGATGGACCGGCGCGCATGACGTTGATATAGACAACTGGTATTTCCATCATCGCGGCTGATCCGATAGCCTCGGTCATAAGGGCAAAGCCGCCGCCAGAGGTAGCGCACATGGCACGCGCGCCAGCATGGGCCGCACCGATCACTATGTTGGCAACGCCGATTTCGTCTTCGATCTGGCGCACCATGATGTCGAGGTCGCGCGCATTTTTGGCCATCCAATGGAGCACGCCCGTCGCAGGGCTCATCGGATAAGCAGCGTAGAACTTCACGCCGGCGGCTGCACCACCCATTGCTAGGGCGTCATTGCCGCTCCATACGGCTAAGGGTTCGTCGCCGCTAGGGACGGGATCGGGAAAGATTTCGAAATTTGCGTGGGTATAGTCGAATGCAGCCTTAGCAGTGCCTGCATTGAGGTCAACAACGTCCTGTCCCTTGCGCTTGAACACTTCCGTCATTGCCTTGGCCAAGACCTCGAAGTCAATACCCATCAGTGCCGTCGTCACACCGATGAACGCCGTGTTCTGCATCAGTTTGTTCGGGTTGTTGTCGGTAAGCTCACCAACCGGAATGGGCACCAGCGTTACACCTTCCGGAGGCTCACTGGGCTCGAGTTTGTCACTGTTGTAGATGGCTCGTCCCCCTGGGCCAAGTATCTGCAAATGGCGGTCGAGGGTGTCCTGATTTAGACACATCAACAGGTCAATCTTGTCACCGTGGCATGGTAGCTCCACATCGGCGACGCGGATGGTCAATAGAATGTGACCGCCGCGGATGATGGACTGATAGGCGTTGTAGGCATGGATGTGTAGCCCCCGCCGCACGAACATTCGTGCCAGGATATTCCCAGGTGTTGCGACACCTTGACCGGCTGCGCCACCGATGGCGAGCGCGAAGTCGAACTCGGCATCCTTCATGGACAGAGTCTCCCTCAGATCTAAAAAATTCGAAGTCGTAGGCTAGGCCGAGCTGCGTAAGCGGCGACCATTTCTCAGGAACCCAAGCTTACCGCGAGATGGTCGGTTGGAGCCAGCTGCGTCCTGTGAGTCTTGCTAGTACAGATAAGTACCGATCCAGGGTCTCCACACAGTGGCCGGTAATAGTTGGATGATCGCGTGGGCAGTAGCTTTCTCGCAGGCTCGGTCAAAGGCACGATGGTCTGTACTCCCGTTCTTCTTCTCGCACCAGGCACCTATAGTTCTGCGATGCTCGCTCGGGTCGCGCACCTCAACGAGGACTTCAATAGAACCGCTCTTCTCAAACGACCCGCCACGCAAGGGCATAACCATGAGATTCTCCTGACGCTGGGCTTCGCGGACAATCGTGGCCGAAAACAGATCAACTTCCTGCAGGCGTCTGTAGATCTCGTCTTCGGCCCACAAGTCTATGAGTTCAGGCAGCGTTAGCTGCTCGAGAACACTGTCTTTGACCGTTTTGCTATTTACACTCATGTCCAAGCGGCTCCGGGCGGCGAAAATGCTCACCCCTACGTCCGGATCGCCATGTTAGTTACGGGCCTATAAGGGGTCAAGCAATTCAACTCCTATGATCATGGACAGAAGGGTAAGAGCGGCGAAACTATTCGGTATCGTCTGGCAAAGTAGCCCGAACATCTGCATATTTCCCCAGGATCTGGCTGCAGGCAGCGTCCGGAAGTATTTTGCCCCGTGATAGACTCACGAATCGCCATGACCGAAATCGGCCTGATGGCAGCGTTTGCTGCCGGTGTGATCTCTTTCCTTTCGCCCTGCGTGCTCCCGCTCGTACCGGGATACATGTCGTTTATCTCGGGTGTCTCGCTCGACGAACTGAGAGCCGATAAACGCGACAGGGCAGTGACGCGTAAGATCCTGGTGAACACGTTCGCTTTCGTTATTGGCTTTTCGATTGTGTTTATCCTGCTCGGGGCCAGTGCTAGCTTCATCGGGCAGGTCTTGCTGGCCAATCAGCGAGTGTTGCGTTACCTAGCGGGGGGGATCGTGATCCTCTTCGGACTTCACTTGACAGGGATTCTGAAAATCAAGTGGTTGTACCAGGACAAGCGTTATCATGGAGAAAGCGTCGCCCGTGGCCCTGTGGGGGCAATGTTCCTTGGCCTCGCCTTCGCCGCCGGCTGGTCACCTTGCATCGGACCCATACTCGCGGGCATATTGGCATTCGCCGCCACACAGGACACCATGTGGGCGGGCATCGGACTGTTGGCGGTATACTCGGCCGGCCTGGGAATTCCTTTCGTGCTAACGGGATTACTGACCCAGCGAATGCTCGCGGCGATGGACAATGCGAAAAAAGTGTTGTGGGCGATTGAAATGGGCGGTGGCGTCCTATTGATTATCGTTGGTTCACTTATCTTTACTGACAACTTCTTGATCTTTAACCGTTACCTAGCGTTCCTTGAACGCTTCACTTTTTATCTTGAAAGCTTCACGCTTTAGCGGCCCATTTTAGTTTGTACGGGACGGTTTGCTGAAAATTTAAAGCGATCGAACCGGAAGCATGACCGACAACTGGGCATGGAAGCAGTAGAGAAGTCCAGAGGCACTGCTGGGGCGGGAATGGGTAGTCGTCTTTTAGGTCACTGCACCGTCGGTGGGTTATCTCCTTCTGCTGGTTCAACGCTCTCGTATTGGTCACCCTCAAAGCCAAAAAACTCCTTTGCCTTCTGTTCGATGATGTCATGGCTGCGTGGATCACCGAGGTTTAATGCTAACTCGTTGATGATCTTTACTTGCTCGACGAGCCATTCGTCCCAAACTCCTTGGCAAATGTTCTTGTGTACCCGCTCCTTGAGCTCGCCGCGGAAGGGTATGTGGACGTCGATTGCTGGCTCGTCTTTCTGGTGTTTAATGCAGAAAACCTTGTTGGACATGTTTCCTCCAGGGATGGCGCTCGATAAGCCGTATGACCTTGGTTAGTTCTGGTTAAAGTCCTCGGGTGATGCGGACGCCAGCACTGGCGCCGATACGTGTCGCGCCTGCGGCAACCATCTGAACCGCAGTTTCACGATTGCTGATGCCGCCGGATGCCTTGATGCCTAATTTTGTCCCAACGACTCGGCGCATGAGTGCTACATCGTCTGTGGTAGCACCACCCGGACCGAAACCGGTCGACGTCTTGACGAAATCAGCACCAGTGTCACGAGAAATTTCGCAGGCAATGATTTTCTCTTTGTCAGTCAGCAGCGCGGTTTCAAGGATTACCTTTACAATCGCACCGCTCTTGTGACTATTTGCAACAACTTGTTCGATGTCGTGTCGTACCCAGTCATAACGTGTTGACTTCAACGCACCGATGTTGATTACCATGTCGATTTCTTGGGCCCCGTCCCGCACGGCGCGTGTAGTTTCAAAGGCTTTCGTCTCTGGCATACCGGCACCCAAAGGGAATCCAACGACAGTACAGGGCAGGACTTGGCTGCCACGCAACATGTCAGCAACCAGCGGTACGTAGTAAGGATTCACGCAGACGCTAGCGAATCCGTAGCCGACGGCCTCCCGGCAGACCCGGACTATGTCAGGCTCTGTCGCCTCTGGTTTAAGCAAGGTGTGATCAATGAGGGAGGCGATCGCGTCGCTGCTTGGCGGTGTTGACACCTCTAACCCAATGCGATCAGCTCCCGCGTTAGCGATGGTCGCAACTCGGTCAGCACACTTGGTGAGACAGTCAGTACGACACCAGCACGCGATCTCGTCCTCTGTTTGGCCGGAGATATCATCAGCAAGTTGTCGCGTGAGTGTTTCAATCAGAGCCTCTTCCTCTGGCCCGAGTGGACTCTCCCCCGCTGTCAGCGGGGTGCAGGTGATCTCGATGCCTCTCTCGCGAGCACGATCCTGGGCGGCGGGAGTGATCAGAGCATCGGCTGGTACCTGCAGGCGCGCACCGGTCGTCGCATCGACGTCGTCGACGGTAATCGTTGGCCGGCCACGGGTCGAAATTGTAGGGAGTAGATTGCGAGAGATGTTTCCGGATATTTGCCCCTGAACCCTTAGGCGATAAACGCTCTGTTGCACGAGGTTCCGGAGATCTGCTCCCGTGATTGATCGATGCTTCTCGTCAGACATGAGGGGGATAGTAGATCAAGAACAGGCGTGCCGCGTCTGACTGCGTGGTTGCCCATCCGCATTGTCAATTTTCGATTAGAACCACCCAGATGTTGATCAAGGTCCATACCCAAGGGTGCTCGGGCTACCGGTCGCCGAGAACTTGGCGCACCCGGCTGGCTATTTTGCGTGCCTCTGAGAAAACGGATTCGGAATCCAGAGTAGTGAATGTTTCGTTGTGATAGAGAATCTGTCCGTCGACGATTGTTGTTTTAACGTCATGGCCGCGTGCCGCGTAGGTCAAATGCGAGTAGAGGTCGTACCGTGGCACCAAATTGGGGCTGGAGCCGTCGACGATGATGATGTCGGCCCGCTTGCCAACCTCGAGGGAGCCGATCGCGTCGTCCATGCGCAGCGCGCGCGCGCCTTCGATGGTAGCGAGAGAGACTACCTCGGTAGCCGGCATCGCTGTGGGGTCGTTGTCAACGAACTTGTGAAGCAGCGCACCGGTCAGCATGGCACCAAACATGTCAAGGTCGTTGTTACTCGATGGACCGTCAGTCCCCAATCCAATCGCAATTCCGGCTTGTCGGAGCTGAGCAATCGGCATCGCTCCTGAAGCGAGCTTCATATTGCTTTCGGGATTGTGGACTAACCCGACACCATGCTTTGCGAGGGTCGCAATGTCCGACGCGTTTACCCAGACAGCATGGGCCGCCAGAAGGTCTGCGCCAAGAAGGCCTACGCTCTCCAGGTAGCCAACCGGTGTGGTTCCGTACCGACTTCTGATCGTTTCTACCTCGTCCGATGTCTCCGCTAGGTGGATCAGCAGCGGAGCATTGTACTGCCGCGCCAGCTTCGCCACCTTGCGCAAGGTCTCTGGTCCCACTGTGTAGGGGGCGTGCGGCGCAATCCCCGGCGTGATTCGCGGGTGGTTGGCCCATTTCTGAAGAAAAGCCTCCGTGTACCCCAGTGCATCATCTGGGGTCGCGGAATCGGGCGTCGGGTTGTCAAGAATGGTCTCGCCAAGAACGCCACGCAGCCCCGTCTCATGCACGACCCATGCGACATCGTCCTCGAAGTAATACATATCAGCGAACGTTGTGGTTCCAGAGCGAATCATCTCGAGTGCAGCGAGACGCGTCCCTGTGCGGACAAATTCGGGGTTCACCAACTGTGACTCGGCCGGGAAGATATAGTCCTTGAGCCAATCCATTAGGGCGATGTCATCGGCGACGCCGCGCAACATCGTCATCGGGGCGTGGTTATGAGCATTGATGAGCCCGGGCAATACGATGTCATGAGGATGAACACGGATGGTCTCATCGGCAAGGAATCGATTACTAATCTCGGCCTCTGGGCCGATGGCCGCAATAGCGCCGTCCACGATTGCCACTGCGCCGTTCTCGAATACCTGTCGTTGCGTATCCATCGTTACCACGGTGCCACCCACGATTAGCAAATTAGCCGTGTTCCGATCTTCCTCCACGCCCGTTTGTCTAACATCGTGTTCCACAGTTGGCTCGTGGAACTTAGACGGGTCGCAGGCCCAGGCCCCTGGGACTATAAAAACAGTGAGAAGGCATAAGACCTTCAAAAGTGGGGACTTCATGTGTCTTCCCCTGTTTCGTCTTGGTCCGAAGTTTCGTTGTAGGCAAGGGAATCACGGTGCACGGAAAGTTGGGCTGGCCCAAAAGGGTCGGGCAGTAGATCGGCACAGGTCCGGCATTCGACACGACCATCGGGGGTCGCTGTGTAGATAGAGGCATCCGGCGCGAGATCCCAGATGGCCTGACGGCAGGCGCCGCAGGGCCAAATCGCCGTGTTTTCTATTTGCGGTCCAATTACGGCGATAGCCTCAAGTTTCTGTGCCCCCCCCGCAGCCCGGGCAGCGAATAAAGCGACGCGCTCAGCACACATAGTCAAACCGTACGAGGAGATCTCAATGTTACAGCCAGAATAGACTCGGCCGTCAGCGCTTCGCACGGCTGCCCCTACGGCAAAGCCTGAATATGGCGCGTGAGCGTTGGTCCGCGCCTCTATGGCTTGGTCAATTAGCCGGCGCGTCAAATCGTCGAGTTCGGAACGTAATTGGCTGCGCATCGGACAAATTATGACAGTTGCCATCCTCCCATTACTTTGGCGCTAGCGTGTCAGATGGCATCAGGGTTTCTTCCACAACCTTCTAGAAGGCTCCTAACAACGCGATACGGGACACGAGATCATCAACCAACGCAATGAACGTCTCTTGAACCCGCTCGCCTGTTTCCATGACTTCTTTATGGTCGAGCGGCTTATCAGCCACGCCAGCGGCCATATTACTGAGACATGAGATCCCGACAACGCGCAGTCCCGCTTGGTTAGCAGCGATGACCTCCTGAACCGTCGACATGCCGACTGCGTCGGCTCCTATAGTCTCAAGCATGTGGATCTCCGCAGGCGTTTCGTACGATGGCCCCAAGACGCCCGCGTATACACCTTCCCGTAGGTTTACACCTTGGCCTCTCGCAACATTGCGGGCCAAATTAAGGTATTCGGGATCGTAAGAGTAGGTCATGTCAAAAAAGCGATTGCCGAAATCGTCAATGTTGGCGCCGAGACAAGCGTTAGTTCCTTGAAGATTTATGTGGTCGGTGATCAGCATTAACTCACCGACGGCGAAGTCGCGGTTAATCGCCCCGGCGGCGTTGGTGACCACCAACGCACTGCAGCCCAGCAAAGAGAGCGCACGCACCGGGAAAACTATCTCCCATGGCTCGTAACCTTCATATAGATGCACACGCCCCTGCATGGTGGCGACCGGCGTTTCTCCGTGCATGCCAACGAAGAGCTGACCAGCATGCCCCTCGACAGTAGAAGATGGCCAGTCCGGAATCTCTTCGTACCGGATTGCAATGCTGTCGACGAGCGTTTCGGCGAATCCTCCCAACCCAGAGCCGAGAATGAGGCCGACGCGGGGTTCGATATCGATTTTTTTAGCAATCGCGTCTACCGCGACATCGAGACTCTTACGGTAGCCAGCTGGAGGGATTTGTAGCATTTCAGAAGCTCGACAGAATTCCAGCCAAGGTCGCCACCGTTAGCGATGCCAACATGCCAGCCAGAACGGCGCGGAGACCGAGTCTGGCAAGATCACTTCGACGTGACGGTGCTAGTGACCCGATGCCGCCGATCTGGATTCCGATGGACGCGAAGTTGGCAAAGCCACAGAGCGCATATGAGGCGATGAGTTCAGATTTTGGCGACAACGTTTCTTCAGCAAGCAAGACTGAAAGTTCGGTGTAGGCCACGAATTCGTTGAGCATTAACTTTATGCCGAACAGTTCTCCGACGGTTCCGGCTTCGGACCATGGTACCCCTGTCAGGAAGGCCAGCGGCGCGAATACAGTTGCAAGGATCGGGCGCAAGCCAAAAGATATTGGGTTAGCACCGCGCACCATGAATATGCCGGCGGCTACCATCATCAGCACGCCAGTAGTTGCTAGTACCATCTGTCGGGTCTTTGGCGTCGGTCCCCATCCAAAAGCGTAAGCTACTGCGATGCTGCTGATAATAACGAGCATCGTGAGAAGGCTCTGGACGCTAGCGAACGCGTTGCCGATTAAGGCCAGTATGCCATCGATCATGTAGATAATTGCAAGGAAGGCGATCAACATTCCGCCGATGTTGAGTGCGAGAGTGATGCCTTGGCCTGCACCACGGGCAGCTGCATCGATAACGTTTACGTCCGTGGGCTCGACGTCCAACATGACGTTGCCAGCGGTTTTGGATTGTTCAGTCTCGGGAATCAGAAGTTTCGCCATTACCAACGCTGCCGGCGCCGCCATAACGCTCGCCGACAGCAAGTACTCGGGGCGTATACCGAGGGCGATATATGCGCCAAGCACGGCGCCCGAAACAGTCGCCATGCCGGTGGTCATTAGCGCCATGAGCTCTGATCGTGTCATCGCCGAAATGTAGGGGGCAACGATGATCGGAGCCTCAGTCTGGCCCATGAACACATTAGCCGCTGCAGCGAGTGACTCTGATCCCGAGACGCCCATCAGGCGGTGCATTGTCTTCGCCATCAACAAGACGATGCGCTGCATGATTCCCATGAAGTACAGCACGCTGAATAACGCCGATATAAAGATCACGATTGGCAAGACCCGGAAGGCAAATACGCTACCCAGGGTGCCGTTGGGGTCGGCCGCCTGGCCGAAGACGAACAGAGAACCTTGATCGGCAAACACCAGCATTGCGCGGACACCATCGCCCATTGTACTAAACAGTGCCGCCCCCCATTCGGTGCGGATAATGAGCAGACCAAGGACAATCTGTAGACTCAGCCCCCAGGCCACAAGGCGCAGCGAAATTGCCGAACGATTTTCAGAGAGAGCGAATGCGATGCCGTACAGTAGTACGAGTCCAAGCAGACCAATCATGGACGGCGCTCCTTCACCAAGTGAATTGCAGCGGGCTTGTCGGGGCTGATCGAAAGCGCCGCCTTAAGCTTCATTGTTGCACGTTCAAGGTCGGCGCCTGGACCATGGTATAGGGTCGCCCACGGTTCGTTGTGGCTGACCCATTGGCCGCATTTGGCATGCAACTCAATGCCGGCTGCGGGGTCGAGGGAGTCACTGCGTTGTGTCCGGCCAGCTCCGAGGGCTACGGTGGCGTCGCCGATCAACCGTGCGTCGATGCACGCAACCCATCCTTCGTAGGGTGCAGTCACCACCGTGGTGTGAGGAGATTGCGGTAGCAGACCGATGTTGTCGATGATTCGTGGGTTACCGCCCTGCGCCTCGATGAGTTCGCCTAGACGTTCCAGTGCTTTGCCGCTGTCGAGAGCTTGCTGCGCTAGACGGAGGCCATGGGGGTGACTTTCCGAGAGCCCGCTGAGCACAAGCATTTCAGTGGTTAGCTCCAAGGTGAGTTCTTTCAGATCAGTAGAACGTTCAGCATCGCCAGACAAGACGGCGATTGCCTCTCGCACCTCAAGAGAATTGCCGACGGTGCAACCGAGGGGTTGGTCCATTTCGGTGATTAAAATGGAACACCGTAGACCTGAAAGAATAGCGATCTGATGGAGTCGATCAGCCAGTTGACGAGCGTCATCGAGACGCTGCATGAACGCGCCACTCCCCGTTTTGACATCCAGGACTAGTGATTCGGTGCCTTCGGCGATCTTTTTGCTGAGGATGCTCGCCGTAATCAAGCCAGTTTCCGGAATCGTCGCGGTGAGCGATCGGAGCTCGTAAAGCTTGCGGTCGGCCGGCACGAGCTCTTTGGTCTGTGATCCCATAGCGACACCTATGGCCTCGAGCTGTTTGCGGAATTCATCGTGGCCTAGGTCGACTCGGAACCCAGGAATTGACTCAAGTTTGTCCAGAGTGCCTCCGGTGTGTCCGAGGCCGCGACCGGAAATCATCGGCACTATGCACCCACAAGTAGCTGCCAGCGGTGCTAGCAGCAAGCTCACCTTGTCTCCGACGCCTCCTGTGCTGTGCTTGTCGACCTTGGGTTCCAGGAGGTTAGAAAAGTCGAAGCGGGCCCCGGATTCGGCCATAGTCTGGGTTAGCGTGGCGGTTTCGGCATTGGTCAAGCCACGCCACATGACCGCCATGAGGAATGAAGACATCTGGTAATCAGCAATATCGCCGCCGATATACAGCCCGATCATTTCGTCGATTTCGGTGGCGCTCAACTCACCGCCGTCACGCTTCTTTTCAATGAGATCGAGAAAGACCAAAGACCTTTGTCCGTCGTGCCTTGCGTGGGTCGTGTCACATCGTTTGCTGGAGTATATTCGGCCGCACAGTGGATATCTCACCTTTTGCAGCGCTACGCTACACGCAGACTCGGTCCTTGGATATCGACCGGTGTATCTCGTTACCATACGATCAGTTTGGTGACGAAGGTCGCGAAGAGCGCTACGGTAGGCACTCCCACAATGTTGTTCGTTTGATCAAGCCGCGGCCTGGGAAAGAGCCTACCCACGAGATGGCGCGGCGAACCCTGGCATCGTGGCGTCGTGACGGGGTCCTTGTCGCAGACGAACGGCCCGGAATCTATCCTTATCGGCAGCGTTTCAATCTTCCAGGCGGCAGCGTAGCTGAAGAACGCTGGGGCTTTATATGTAGACTCCGGTTGACTCCGTTCGAAACTGGCCCTGTAAAGGCCCACGAGCTTACCTATCCGGGCACCGTGGGCGAGCGAAGCCGGCTGAGAAAAATCGTTGAGGCCGATCTCGGACTTATCCTTGTTGTCTACGACGATCTGGACGGCAACATTGATCGTCTCGTTCGCAGCGCGGCCGGAGGAGCTGAACTTTTCGAGGCTACTGACGAAGCCGGTACTGCTAACGCTTTGTGGAAATGGGACCAGCCTGATCAGGTCGTGGCGCTGTGCCGGGCCTTGGCTCCATCCGGTGGTTTCATAGCTGATGGCCACCATCGTTATACAGCGGCGTTGCAACACTGGCAGGGGAATATGGCGTATTCGGATGACCCCGCGAGGTGGGTGATGGCGGCGCTGGTATCTGCGTCATCGCCGGGTTTGCGTATTTTGCCGACCCATCGAATTACGGAGTTGGCGCCGGGTGACGCACAGATTGCTTCCTGGCGCGCCGTTGGCCTCGAGATCTCGACGTTAACCGAGTCGGCAGACCCCACCGTTGTTGCGGACGCAGCATCCCATGCCCTTACCGAAGGCTCGGCCGACCACACAATTGTCGTCGTTCACCGTTCCGGAAGTGGTCTACGGGCCGAGTTGGTGCGCGCCGATCGAGGCTCACTGGCGCCTGCACTGTCGTCCTACGAAGTCCCGGAAAGCTGGGGCGACCTTGACATTCCAGTGCTGCACAGCCTCATGCTCGACCCTTGGATGGCTGATTCCCTACGGGACCAAACTGAGGAGCATGGTGTCCTTGAATACTGCAACGAATACCTCGAATCAATCCATATGGTCGCTAGCGGCGAACGCGGAGGTGCGTTTCTGATTAACCCTTTGAGTATTACCGAGGTCCAGAAAGTGGTCGCGGCTGGTGATGTTCTGCCGCCAAAGTCAACGAATTTTTTCCCCAAGGTGGTGGCCGGGTTGACGATCAACGCGTTCAGCGGTCTGGTGGGCTCATGAATACCGTTTCGCTATGGTGCCAACGCCTCGTCGTGGTCGCGGTAATGGCTTCATTACTGGTCGAGGGAGGCCGAGTGTCGTCGGTAAGCGGGCTGCCTTCCAAGGTGATTGAGGAGAAGCTAACCATCGAGCAATTGCTCGAGATTTCTCATCCGGGCCCCCCCATATGGTCTCCGCAGGGCAACCGTATCGCATTCATGCGGGAACTCGATGGGGCTGCTGATTTGTGGTGGACTACTCAGGAACACGATGAACCTGTGCCGGTGACAAGCGAGGCGGGGAGTGACAATCCAGATACGGTTTCTGGATTTGCCTGGACTGCCTCGGGGGACGAGTTGTTGTATGTGTTGCGCGGAAACCTCTACAGGTATGACATTGACTCCGGCAGCGTTGAAGCACTGATCTCAGACGGTTCGTTGAGCGGCGGACCAACTTTGACGGCTGATGGGCTGAAGATTGCACTGGTGCGTGATGGGCAACCCTGGATTGGGCCGTTTCCAGGCCTCGATGGGAGCGTTGTGGTTCATTACGAAGGCGCTTTTCGGGATTTGGTCTGGAGTCCTGATGGACGCTTTCTAGCCGTCCTTCACAGCTCTTCGGAGACAATTGTCGAGGACGCCACGGTGTTGATGGGTGACAAGGTTGAGTTCACTCGGCATGAGACAAACCCAACTGATCTGGGGGTAATCGATGTTGTTAGTGGCAGTTTGAAGTGGCTTGAGCGCAGTGACGCGTACGCTAGCGAGGCAGCGTTTTCATCTGGCGGGATGCTTGCCTGGCAGGAAATCGCCCACAATGCCAAGCAGCGTCGGATTCTCGTAGCGTCGCCGCTGGACTGGTTGCCACGTGTAGTTGTCGATGAATATGACGAGGCTTGGTGGACGCTGACCTACTTGCAAACTGGTCCGCGCTGGAGTCCCGATATTGAGCGCTTCGTGTTTCTCTCGGAGCGTGATGGTTGGACCCATGTGTATCTGCTCGATGCTTCCGACCCTGCTGCCGAGGCTTTGCCATTGACCGCAGGCGAGTTTGAGGTCGAGGAACCAGTTTGGTCGCCTGACGGGCGCATCCTATTACTCGCTGCTAACAGAGGGTCGTTGACCGAGCGTGGCTTGCACTTGTTGGAAGTTCCAATGACTGAGGGGGAATTGCCCGAGCTTGAGCCGATCTCCCAATTACGCGGTACGTCAATGTTTCCCCGCTGGCGGCCAGATGGACACGTTGTTGCCTTTTTGCACGCCGACCCGGAAAACCCGCTCGACCTATGGGTGCAGGAGCCTAGGCCCGATGTTGCCGAACAGTTGACCGATACGTGGCCGGAAGGAGCGGTGGAAGACCAGCTCATCGCGCCGCAGACGGTGAGATTTTCCAGCGCGGATGGTGAGCTTGTCCCTGCCCAGATCTTTCTACCGAGGGACTACTATGATCGCACTGGTCCAGTTCCTGTAGTCGTATGGGTTCATGGGGGGGGCATCCGCCAAAATCGCTATGGGTGGCACCCAAATCGTGTGTATGCGATGTTTTATGGGTTCCATCAGTATCTGTTACAGCGGGGCTTCATGATCGTCACGGTGGATTACCGTGGCAGCATTGGCTATGGACGGGACTTCCGACAGGGGCAATACCTGGATCTCGGTGGCCGGGATCTAGATGATGTTCTGGCGACGGTCCGATATCTGGAGCGCGTCGATGACGTTGATATCGGCAAAGTTGCTGTGTGGGGCATTTCCTACGGCGGCTATCTGACGATGCAAGCCTTGGTAAAAGCGCCGACCGCGTTCGATGCTGGCGTCAACATCGCTGGGGTTGTCGACTGGCTTGATTGGGCGATTGATCCCGGGGGGTTGTGGATCGATGGTCGCATGGAGTCACCAGAGAACCACCCTGAACTGTACCAGCAACGTAGTCCGATCCACTTCGTCGACCAGTTGACTCGACCACTACTCATCCTCCACGGGACTGCAGATCAGCCTGTACCTGCCTTACAAACTTTCAGGTTAATCGATGCGCTGGTGCGAGCCGACAAGCCGTTTGAAGTGATGCTGTATCCAGGTGAGGAGCATGCTTTCCTTCGTTCCCGTACTTGGCGCGACGTGTTCCGCCGGGTCGAGAGATTCTTTGACGCTACACTTCGCTAACAGGGCTCTGGAGATATTCACGAGATTTCTTAACACCCTGCTAGCTGCTGTTTAGGGCCTCTTACTGTCTTAGAGGAAAAGGTGTTGCCCGGCCGGTTTGTCGCCGTTGCCGCGCCCGTGATACGCTCGATTCTTGCTCCCCGCTCCCAAAGTTAACTTAGATGTACTGCTGCGCCATGAGGCTGTGGTGTCGGCAGAACAGCATCGGGGAGGCCTCGTGAAAGAGACGCGAACACAAAGAACTTCAATAATCCTAGTTCTCGCACTGTTGTTTCCAGTTGTCGCAACGGCGCAACAGGCAGTGCGGCCCACGATTCAGATCCGAACCCCTCAAGAGGGTGCGTTTGTCTCAGGACCGACGGTCCTCGCGGTGGATGTTTCTGCGGCGGCTGGAACGAGCATCGCCGAGGTAAAATTCTTTGTCGATGATGTCGAAGTCGGATCCCGCACGGAGCCACCATGGGAAATTACCTGGGACGCTGGACAGACGTTCGCTCGCCGCGTAATTCGCGTGTTAGTTACTGATTCGACAGGTGGGCAGAGTGAGGAAACCGTTCTCACCCGTGATCTTGAGAGCGCGGTGTTTACTGCCGAGGTCAACGTTGTGCCGCTTTATGTAAATGTTACGGATGATCGAGGTGTCTACATTCCTGACATGAGGATGCAGGAGTTTGAAGTCTACGAGAATGGTAAAAAACAAGAAATACTGTTTTTTGATAGCGAACCTCGCCCCGTGGTTATAGGCATCTTGATCGATACTTCGGGTAGCATGGAAGGCATCAAGATGGCACGAGCGAAACAAGGTGCAAGCGCGTTCCTTGAGCACATCACCCAGCAGGACGAAGCCTTCGTGATGGGCTTTGATGCCTTCCCCCGTCTCCTTCAGAATTTGACACCGAACCACGCACGCCTGCGCGACGCCATCCAAGAGATGGCCCCGCGTGGTGCGACGTCACTGAACATGGCGATCGTTGAGGGAGCCGACATCTTAGTGGACCGTCCGGAGCGACGCGCGTTGATAATACTTTCGGATGGTTTCGATACGGTTCAATCGGTGACCGAAGGTCAGGCGATCGACTACGCGAGACTGCAGGATGTCCGTCTTTATACGATTGGCATCTTCGACATGATCAACAACCCCATACGAAGTTCGGGTTTCGACACGCTGAACCGTGGTGAGGTTTCGATGCGGGCGTACTCGGACGGTACGGGCGGTCGCACGTTCATCCTCAATTCCTTGGGAGAGTTAGACAGGGCGTATGATGAGATTGCAGCGGAGTTGCGCAGCCAGTATTCGTTAGGTTACCGGCCCGACTCACTCGCGGCGCCTGGAGAGTGGCGTGAGATTGAGGTCCGGACGAAAAGGGGAGCAGGTCGTACGAAACCAGGTTACTACGGACAATGAAGATGAACTTATTTAGTTTTTATCGCGGGACCATTGTTTTTGTCGTTCTCGTCGCCCAGTTGTTTGCGGCCCCAGTTTGGGCTCAAGAGGTACAGGACCAGACAGGCGAACAAACGACAAGAACGGTTGAAATAGATCCGACGTATGACGCGCCATATGGATGGTACATCAGCTTCGTGTCGATTCCGTACTTGGGGGGAGTTGTGGGCGCTAACCCTATCGGGTCAGTTGTCGACGAAGAGAATGAGAAAGCTCTCACGTTTGATCTTGGCAGCGGTGGTTTCTATAGCGCGCGTGCTGGCCGCCGGGTTTGGTGGCGGCTGGGAGTGGAAGGTGAGTTCGGCTACGGATCGCCTGGCGTTGAGGTAACCGAGACCAATCTCCAGGGTCGAAACATTACGACCAGTGACTTTGGTGACTACTCAATTGGTTTTGTTGCCGTTAGCGCTCGGCTCGACCTGACAGACTCTCGCTTCACCCCGTTTCTTCTCAGCGGACCCGCTCTAGTGCTCAATCGCATCGGAACCGATACGGGGACGGAAGGGAAGATGAATCCGGGCTTCCTGTTCGGCGGGGGCATGGAAGTTGAGCTTAAGGATAATTTCTATCTCCGTAGTGATTTGAGAGGCTTACGTTCCCAGGTCAACGCGCCCTTGCTATCGGGGGGAAGGCTGCTGCCGACGGTGGATGATCTTGGCTTCACGCAAGAAAGAGCTCTGTCGACCATGTGGCTCTGGTCGATCGGTGTCACTGTAAGGTTCGACTGACGCCGCAGAACATCTCTAGCAAAGCAGATTTGCACGTCCTACTAGTTACCGACCGGCTCTGCCCCTAGACCGGCTGAGATCCGATCAAAGATTTCCTGCTCTAGGAGTCCCGTAGATCGCAAAGCTTGGTATCCGTACTCTTCGCCCATGTATCCCTCGATGCGTGCGACAACCCGAACCTTACACGCCCCGCCGCGGACGGTCCGGGTGGTAAGGGTTAGCTGGTAGCGGCCGCCGATGAACGGCGCTCCTTGCGAGTAGGCGACTTCCCTCAGGTATTGCCAGTCATTTTCACCTGAGTCGGAGAACACGGCGTACCTAGTTACCAGCAAGCCGGTGGTATTTTGGGGATCAAAGTCCTCTTCCTCAACCCCTGAGCTGAAGTCTGTGACCACTTTTTTCGCCGTGTCCCAGCATGTCTGAACACTGACATTGTAGTTGCGGTCGTTGTCGATCGGCACGATTGGCTTACGACGGAACGTAACGCTACAGGCCGGTAGCGCGACCAGGAGCACGACGGCGGTGGCGACACGAATCGCTCCGGTAGTCAGAATTACCACGCGAACATCCTCCGTGGCATAGCCAGGGAAAATCGGGGACTCAGTGGGCTGTCGTCGTGTCGGACTCTGACGACGTTCCTTTGTCCTCAGTAGACCCGCCTTTCATGGCGGCCTTGAAATTTTGTATTCCGGATCCAAGGCCGCGTCCAATCTCAGGGATGCGGCTTGCTCCAAAGAGGACGACCACGATCAAGAAAATAAACAAAAGTTCTGTAAATCCGATGCTGCCCAGCATTTTCCCTCCTTTGGGATATTGACAATATGATACGGGGACGGGCTTGCTAGGGTCAATGCGTATCTGGTTCGACCTGTACATAGGTCTCTTCGCCGATCAAACGCGAATACGCTGATCACCCTGCCGCCGGGTTACCCGCTGCTGGTCAAGGTACTCGAGCAGCGGGATCGCATGTTTCCGGCTCAGCGCAGTCCAGGATTTGAAATCGGCCACCCCAAACAGTACTCCGGGTGCGTAGCGGGTGCGTACCTCATCTACTAGAACGTCTAGCCGGGCGGCGCTAAAAATGAGATCTTCGCGCAAGCGGAGCAATTTCCCCTGGCGTAGTAGGAGTTGGAATACTTCCTCGCCGTCGGCTTGTGTCACCCCGAGTTGCTTCCAAGCATTGCTGATCGAAGGTGGGGACCATCCCGCTTCCTCGTAAATGGTTAGAAGAGCGGCGCGTATATGCTCCTGAGGTTCACTTAGGATTACGTTGTGCTCGGGCAACGCGAGCGCGTTGCTACTGCCACCGAGACGTTGAGCAGTGCTAAGTCTGTCGAGGAGAACGTCAAGGATGACCTCTGGTAGATGACGGGGTAGGGTGGCAGCCACCGCACTCTTGGGTAGCCCAGGCATCAGAGGGTGGTCGGTATGCTGCCTGCGCACCGCCTCTATAATCGTCTCCTCAAGATTATTCACCACTTCCGAATCAAGAACGATGAGAGGTGTTTGCTGAGCTATTACTAAACGCCCGGCATCGGCCAGTGAATTCGCCACTGACCGCAGATGCGTCGCACTGGCGAAGGTCCGGTGTCGAAGGTGCCCCTCATCTGCGCCACGACTACCTGAGGCTGCGGTGAGCAGAGCGACTCTCTCTTTGAGCGCCCCACCCTCGAGTCTTCTCAGGAGCCCAATTGTTTTTGGCTCCCCCGCCCGGTGTTTGCTGGGAAGGTTGTCAAGCACAGTGCCCCCGCCAATCGTCAGCATCGGAGAGTATCGACGAATAACGAATCGATCGCCCGGTGCGCAGGCATAGGGTGTTTCGAGGCGCAGCTGGACCAATTCCGAGCCTCCTGCCCGGATCTCTTCAACCTCGAGGACATTGACACGGCATAAGATTTCGGTGGCGCCGTGGTGGAAACGAACCCGTTGTAACTGTTCGAGGCTGTGCTCCGACAGAATGTCGAGGCGGGCATCAAGCATGTAGGTGGCCGATAGGGAGTTGGGCGTAACCAGCAAATCGCCGCGTGCAGCGGCGCTAGTGTCAAGGCCTTGTAAGTTCACAGCGGTGCGTTGCCCTGCCATCGCTGACTCGACGGGCTCTCCGTACACTTGTAGTCCGCGCACCGTGACAGCAGTGCTTTGGGGAAGCAGCTCAAGTTTGTCACCGGTGTTGATTCGCCCGGATAGCAAAGTCCCTGTTACGACTGTGCCGAAGCCATGAACGGTGAAGACCCGATCAATTGGCATGCGGATAAGCTCGTGTTGAGGCCGTGGGCTGAAGGTGCCGAGCGTTTCAGCGAGTTGATCTCTTAGTTCGGCTAACCCATTGCCACTCTCCACGCTGGTGCGAACAATAGGAGCATTCGCGAGTTGTGATGTTGTTAGCAGGTCGCGCACTTCGAGTTCCACGAGCTCTGCAATCTCATTATCGACCAGGTCACACTTAGTGATCGCCACAATGCCGCTGTTGACGCCGAGCAACTCACAGATTGCCAGATGCTCACGTGTCTGCGGCATGATTGACTCATCTGCGGCAACGACCAATAACACAGAGTCGATCCCGCCTATCCCGGCGAGCATGTTCTTGATGAAACGCTCGTGCCCCGGGACATCGATGAAGCCGACCCGTGTGCCGCCATCGAGTTCAAGATGAGCAAACCCGATGTCGATGGTAATACCTCGCTCTTGTTCCTCTTGAAGGCGGTCGGGATCAGTTCCGGTGAGGGCGCGTATAAGTGCACTCTTCCCGTGGTCGATGTGCCCCGCAGTGCCTACTATATGATAGTTCTTGTCCACGCTAAATCCTTGACTTGCAGGGTTTTGCGGCGATTGTTAGTGTCCAGAAATGGCACCTCCGGTTTTTGTTTCCGCAGTTCGGACTGCGGGGGGAAAGCTGCTTGGCTCCCTTGCCCCACTGCGGGCTCCGGAACTCGGCGCTGTTGTCGTGCGCGCGGCGATTGAGCGTGTTGAGTATGACCCTGGAGAGGTTAACGAGGTTATCATGGGCCAGGTCATACAGGCTGGTTCAGGCCAAAACCCAGCACGTCAGGCTGCCCTCGGTGCCGGTATCCCACCAAGCGTTGGCGCTTTTACCATAAATAAGGTTTGCGGCTCTTCACTGAAAGCGGTTGTGCTCGCCGCCCAAGCCATTGCCCTTGGAGATGCGACCTGCATCGTGGCCGGGGGACAGGAGAGCATGACCAACGGTCCTTACCTATTGCCAAAGGCTAGGCAAGGCTACCGCATGGGGCACGGTGAGTTGCACGATTCCACGGTTCACGACGGTCTCTGGTGCGCCTTTGGTGACTTTCATATGGGCTGTACTGGCGATCTCGTCTCCAGGCGTTACGACGTTAGCCGCGAGGAGCAAGACGCTTGGGCTTTACGCTCGCACCAACGCGCGGCTGCAGCGCAAGAGAGTGGTGCTTTCAATGATGAAATAGTGGCCATTGAGGTGCCGCAACGCAGAGGTTCGAGACTGGTATTCGATCGTGACGAGACTATCCGTGCTGATACCAGCCCCGAGAAGCTGGCAAGTCTCGCGCCGGTTTTTAGCAACAACGGAACGGTGACAGCGGGTAATGCGCCCGGAGTCAACGACGGTGCTTCCGCTCTGATGCTCATGGGTGAGGACGATGCCATTGCTAGGGGAATTGCACCATTGGCACGTGTGGTTGCGTATGCTACGAGCGGCATCGAGCCTGAGCTCGTGATGATGGCGCCAGTGAAGGCAGTAAACATTGTCTTGGAAAAAGCTGGATGGGATCGTAACGACGTTGATCTGTTTGAGCTCAATGAAGCCTTTGCTGTGCAGTCAGTTGCGCTCGTCAAGGAACTCGGTATCGATGCCGAGAAGGTCAATGTCAACGGTGGGGCGGTGGCACTTGGCCACCCAATTGGCGCATCCGGTGCCCGGATCTTGACGACCCTGCTGCACGCACTGGCTCATCGTGATTTCGATAAGGGGATTGCGGCGATGTGCATGGGAGGTGGCAATGGGGTGGCGGTCGCAGTAGAGAGAATGTCATGAAGATCCAGCGGGTCGGTGTTGTCGGCGCAGGAACGATGGGGGCAGGTATCGTCCAAGTTTGCGCTCGGGCTGGTTTCGATGTGATTGTCCGTGAGCCTGATAGAAATCTCTTGGAAATGGGATTGGCGCGTCTCGATGATGGCCTCAGTCGATGGGTCAAGAAAGAGGTCGTAAGGAATGACGAGGCGAAAATAATACGGAGCCGTGTGGCGGGAACGACCGAATTCGCTCCTCTTTTCGGTGTCGATCTGGCAATTGAGGCGATCATCGAGAACGAGGCGGCGAAGCTCGAGGTGTTTGGTGTGCTTGACGAGGGCTGCCCGGTAGAGACGATTTTGTCATCGAATACATCGTCGATCTCTATTACCCGCTTGGCTGCAGGGACCGAACGGCCGGACAAGGTGGTCGGCATGCACTTTTTCAACCCCGTGCCATTGATGCCGCTCATCGAGGTTGTTCGTGGCGAGCTGACTAGTGGTGAGACCCACGAAGCGGTGGTTGAGGTAGCTGAGGCGCTCGGCAAGACACCTTTGACGGTAGGGGATGCCCCCGGGTTTGTGTCCAACCGGGTGCTCATGCCAATGATCAATGAAGCTGCGTTCTGTCTCTACGAAGATGTGGCTCCGGCAGAGAACGTCGACGGTGTTATGAAGCTTGGAATGAAACATCCGATGGGACCGTTAGAGCTAGCTGATCTCATTGGCCTTGATGTTTGCTTGGCAATTCTGGGAGTCCTTTACAAAGGGTTTGGCGATCCGAAGTATCGACCATGCCCGTTGTTGCAGGAGCTCGTTGAAGCTGGCCACCTGGGCCGGAAGACTGGAAAAGGCTTCTATACTTATTGACGTCATGCATCGTGCGGCTAAATGGGCAATTGTGGCTATCGCGCTGGCGGTTTGGGTTTCTGGCACGGGGTCACCGATCGTGGCCCAGCAGGCCCCTTCGCCGACTCAGCTTCGCCTCGACCTAGATCGCCTACGCGTCCAGATCAACGCTCTGCAGGTTCGGTTAACCGAAATAGGTGAACGCCGAGATACTCTGGCGGAGGAATTCGAGGTTGCCGACGTTCGCCTTGCTCTCAGCAGGCACCAGCTTGAGGCCGTGCAGTTGCGCCTACTGGTTCTCTCTCAGCAGGCCCAGGAGCTGAAAGCCGAGGTCGCGAGACTGACGGGGGAGATGGCTAAGGCTCGGGAGGGGCTTAGTGCCCGGGTTGTTGCCTTATACCGTATGGGTCCACTGTCGTATTCTCGTTTTCTACTTGCCGCCGAGAACTCAGAGGAGTTGCTTGCTAACTATCAGCTAGTTGGTTGGCTGGCATCGCAGGATCAATTGCTCGTAAAGTCGGTCCGGACCCAAATTACTGAACAACAGGAAGTGGTGCGGGCTGCTAATGAGACCGCAGCTCAGCTGACCAAGATGCGTGCCGAAGAAACGCTGGCGCTCCAGGATCTGATAGCGCAGCAGGAGGTTCGGCAGGAGCTGATTCAGCAGATTGATATCGAAGCGTTGGCTGGTCGACGAACTCTCAAAGATCACGCGGAAAGCGCTGCGATACTTGAGGAGTTGCTCGGGGCCGTCTTGTCGAAGCGTGTTATCGCACCGTTTGCCGGCGAGCAGCCAGCTTTCACTACCTTGCTTGGCGACCTCTCGTGGCCGGCCGATGGCCGAATCACCGAGAGATTCGGGCGTAAGCAGCACCCGGTGTACGACACCTACACCCTGGTCAAGGGCATCGAGATCGCTACCGGTGTCGGTGCCCCGGTGAGTGCCGTTTACCGTGGCCGCATCGTCTTTGCTGATTGGTTTCAGAACTACGGCTTAATGGTGGTCATCAGTCATGGTGATGACTTCTACACCATCTATGGGCACCTCGACACGATACTGGTACGGATGGGCGAGGGGGTCGATGACACATATCAAATTGGCACAGTTGGCCAAACTGGATCGCTAATTGGGCCAAGTCTCCACTTTGAGATCCGTAAAGGGACGGAGGCTGTTAACCCAGAGTTGTGGTTGAGGGAGAGGTAGCTACTTTTCTAGCAGCTGTCCAGCTTCTTGTTCCGGGATACTGTTAATACGGAAGGACTGGAAACTAAGGTATTTTGGCTCCAAGAGAGACTGATCCGAGGCCGACGAGACTCGCCGAAACCCTTGTCGAAGAGTTGAGCGAGCACGGCCCTATGACGTTCCGGGATTTCATGGAACGGGCGCTTTACGATCCCGGTGGAGGCTATTACAGCAGTTCTGGAACCGCTTGGAGAGAGCGCCCCGACTATGTTACGGCGCCTCAGGTCGACCCCTCGTTTGGTGCAGCGGTGGCCAGGTTAATGCAGGAATGTGACGTTGCCCTCGGTTGCCCAAGAAGGTTTGATTTAGTCGATTTCGGTGGCGGTGATGGTGTGTTGCTCGGAGACATTTGCACCGCCTTACAGGGTGAGGCCCCGAATTTGTACGAGCGTCTCCATGGATGTTGTGTGGAGCGTGGACCGGGCGCCCGTCACCAGCAGCAGCAGCGGCTTGCGGCGCACGCTGACCATTTCACTTGGCTGTCAGATATCGATGAGTTGCCAAGGAATTCTGTCCGCGGCTTAGTGGTGAGCAACGAGCTTCTCGATGCGTTTGCGGTGCATAGAGTTGTTTGCCGTAAAGGCTCACTGTGTGAAGTCTACGTTGACGCGGATGACGGTATGTTGGTCGAGCGTGAGGGCCCGCCCTCGACGGAAGAGCTTGCCAGTTATATGGCGGCCAACGAGATAAAACTGGTTGAAGGACAGACGGCAGAGATTTGTTTGGAGGTAGCTGGCTGGATGGGCACGGTTTCCCGGGTGCTGCTCGAGGGGTTCGTCTTGACCGTTGATTACGGTGCCGAAACCTCGGCACTCTACGATCCCGAGCGCATGCGCGAATCTCTCGTCTGCCAGCATCGGTACCAATTGAACACAGAGCCTCTTAAGCGGGTCGGTAGGCAGGACATCACGGCGCATGTCGATTTTGGTAACCTTCGCCGCTGCGGGACGTTGGCCAATTTCGATGTGATTGGTGATGTTAGCTTGGCGGTTTTCCTTGTTGGGTTTGGAGCGGTAGAAGAATTGACCCCGGACCCGTCGGGGGAATCGCCAGGGGCTCACGACTTACGTCGGTACTTAGGACTTCGCCACCTTCTGTTCACCGAAATTGGTGACGCGCATCGGGTGATTCTTCAGTGCAAAGGGGTGAACCCAATTCCCTTTAGCCTTGACCGGCTAGGATAATAAACGGTCTGCTGGCTTGGCTTCGCTTTGCGTCGATCGACGGCGCAGGTTGGCGCGAGCGTGGGCGGGGTTGAGCCCAACGTAACGGCAGATGTCCTCGAAACCGGAGTCATCTCCGAATATCCACTTCTCTGGGTCGGATCCGTGGCTATAGATCTTTGAGAGCCGTTGTTCTTCTGACTTCGAGAGGTCGCTCTGCGACCTGTAGCGAATAACCGTCCGGTAATCGTCTATGGCTCGTTTGATAACAGCGGCCCACAATAGCCTCTCGGCGTAGTCCACGTTGGGATCCAACATGCGCAGTGGCCTTCCATGGATCAAAAAGAAAGGACGGACCCACCAGCTGCGGGTGCCACCAATGTTCTTTTGACAAGTGCGAGGCGACGATTATACGAATATGACCGTGGGTGGCGTCAAGTTTTGGCGCGAAGAACTTTCGAATTCGTGCCAACGTGTCGCTATAACTTTCAGCGGGCCTGTTAGGCTTGCTCCCATTCCACTTGCGATTTCGATGGAGACAGTCATGAAAATAAGGTTCAAGCTATTGGCAACTGCTCTGCTGCCGTTCGTTTTGCTCGCTGCCTGTTCCTTGGGCCCCCAAACAGCGCGGGACGGAGCAGCGGCGTCTGCTGCTCGAGGACTAGAAAGCGTTGGGCAGATCGCTGTTGGATCCAGTGGCGCCGTTGCCAGCGTCGACGGTTTTGCTACCCAGGTTGGTATTGAAGTCTTGAAGGATGGTGGCAATGCTATGGACGCAGCCATCGCAGTTGGTTTCGCGTTGGCAGTGACCCATCCCGCGGCGGGCAACATCGGGGGTGGTGGGTTCATGACGATCTATGTGTCCGACGAAGATCGCTACACGACATTTGACTTTCGGGAGAAGGCGCCCCTTGCTGCCACCGCTGACTTGTACTTGCTGGAGGATGGGACTGTAGACCGTCGGGGGGGCCACGTGGGATGGACGGCTATTGGTGTGCCCGGCACGGTCGCTGGTTTCGCGAAAGTTCATGAAGAGCTAGGTTCTTTACCATGGCAGCGTCTGGTAAGTCCTGCTATAGAACTCGCCCATGATGGCATCGTTCTGGGCCCCTACCTGGCTCGATCGTTGGCAGGTACGGCACGTAGCTTTGAACCATATCCGGCGTCCCAAAAAGCTTTTCTACGAGCCGACGGTACTCCGTATGAGGTAGGACAAAAACTGGTCCAACCAGACTTGGCTTGGTCGCTCGAGCAGATTGCAGATAAAGGCGTCGCAGCTTTCTACGAAGGCGAAATTGCAGAACGCCTGGTTGCGGCAATGGCTGAGAATGGTGGCTTGATTACCCTCGAGGACTTAGCCGCCTATGAAGCGAAAGAGCGCCAGCCAATTCGTGGAACGTACCGAGGGTTCGACATTATCTCGATGGGCCCGCCGAGCTCCGGTGGTGTGGCACTCGTCGAGATGCTCAATATTCTCGAAAACTTTGATTTCCAAGGATACGAGGCTAATGATACCGAGGTGGCTCACTTAATGATCGAGGCTATGCGCCAAAGTTATCTTGATCGTGCCACGTATCTCGGGGACATCGATTTTGTTGAAGTTCCCATCGCTAGGTTGACGTCGAAGGACTACGCTGCCGAGAAGGCTCGCTTGGTCTCCCTTGGCGTGGTCCGCAATAGTGAGGAGCTGGGCGAGGCTATTATTACGCCACCAGAATCTCCAGAAACGACCCACTATTCTGTCGTTGATGCGGCTGGCAACGTTGTCTCGACGACCTACACGATCGAGCAGGGTTACGGGTCGAAAGCAATGGCCCCTGGTACTGGGTTCTTACTTAATAATGAGATGGGCGATTTCAACACGTGGCCTGGAGTGACGCAGGGAAGCAGTATCGGCACCGAGCCGAATCTCATTGCGCCGGGAAAGCGTATGTTGTCGTCGATGACGCCGACCCTGGTTGCCAGCAATGGGAAGCCGATAATGGCTATCGGGAGCCCCGGTGGAAAAACGATCATCAACACGGTGTTACGTATTGTGGTGAATGTCATTGACTTTGAAATGGGTCTTGAAGATGCGATATCGGCACCGCGCTTTCACCACCAGTGGCTACCCGACCGAACAAGTTTCGAGCAAAATTTCCCTCAACAGTCTTTCGATGCGCTGATCGAAATGGGACACGTGCTGTCTGACCGGCGGGGCATCCAGGGTGACGCACACTCGGTGTTCATATTCCCAGATGGGGCCCGGATGGGTGTTGCCGATCCACGGCGCAACGGGGCGGCCGCAGCTTATTAATACATTCGCACAAAAAAGTAGTCGCCATGTTGTTATAATGGCGACCACTCCGCGCTTTTCAGTTGAAACATGCAAAGAGAAGCGGGCCGGTCGGCGCAGCCCTCAACCGACGGCGGGAGGCAGCCATCGGCCCCGGCCGGCCCGCTAAATCTCTTTGTTACACCCGCCAGCGGCGCGACGAGCATGACCGCTGCCCACCCCAATGCGGCCCGCTCGGCGCGCTCGCTGACGAGGCTTCTCATCTGTCCAGGCAATACTTGCTGCTGCAATCATGAGCACCCGGACGTAGCTCCACAGTTCATGCACTTGTAGCAGACACCGCTACGCACCATTAATGACCCGCAGCTTTGGCATAGGGGTGCATCGGGTTGAGGCGCGAAGGCGATCGGATCACCAGCACCAATGTCCTTCAACTGCGGTGTGGTCTCCACGTCGCCTATTTTGTTGTCAGCGGCGTCTGCGGCCTCTTTCGCTTGTGTTTCTTCAAGAGCCTCAAGATCTTCTTCCGTTTGTATACCGATCTCGGTGCGTTCCTCGATGCTAAGGAACCGCAAGGCCAGCCAACGGAAGACGTAGTCTGTTATCGACTTGGCATAGGGAAGTTCTTGATTGCCTGTCCATCCTGATGGCTCATAGCGTGCGTGGCTAAGCTTACCGACGAGAAACTTCAGCGGCACCTGGTACTGCAGCGCGAACGAGGTCATGCAGGCGAAAGAGTCCATCAATCCAGAAATCGTTGACCCCTGTTTGGCCATGGTAATGAAGATCTCGCCTGGTGTGCCATCCTCGAACAGACCTACGGTGATGTACCCCTTGTGGCCACCGATGCTGAACTTGTGGGTCAGTGACTGTCGCTCATCGGAGAGCTTGCGACGTACCGGTTGGTCGGTGAAGTCGGCGACTAGTGCCGCCCCAGCCCTAGCCCCGGCGCTTGCGGCGCTCGCTTGTCCAGAGGCACTTCCGGCGGTAGCTAGTGGTTGGGTGCGCTTGCTGCCGTCGCGGTAAACGGCTACTGCTTTGGTTCCTAGACGCCATGCTTCCATGTACGCCTCGCTGATCTCGTCCACGGTGGCCGTCTCTGGCACGTTGATCGTCTTCGAGATAGCTCCGGAGATGAAAGGTTGCGTCGCTGCGACCATTTTGAGGTGACCCATGTAATGAACGGCACGCTCGCCGCCGAGGGCACGAAAAGCGCAGTCGAAAACCGGCAGGTGCTCTTCGTCGAGGTGAGGTGTGCCCTCGATTGTGCTGTGTTCATCGACGTAGGCGACCATCTCATTGACCTGACCATCGTTATAACCGAGGTTCTTGAGAGCTGCTGGCACAGTGTCGTTTACAATGCGCAGGGTACCGCCGCCCACCAAGCGTTTGTGCTTGACGAGCGCCAGGTCTGGTTCGACTCCAGTTGTGTCGCAATCCATCATGAAGCTGATGGTCCCAGTGGGTGCCAGGACGGTTGCTTGGCTATTGCGAAAGCCGTGCTCTTCACCTTCTTCAACAGCTTGCTCCCACACCTTGCAAGCCCAGCGCCCAAGGCTTCCGGGCACCCGTGAAGAATCAAGCTTCTGAGACTCGTCGAGGTGCATACGCATTACTTCGAGCATTGGTTCGCGGTTCCGTGGATAGCCAGCGAACGGACCCTTAATCTCAGCTATACGGGCCGACTGCAGGTACGCCTCACCGCACATGATTGAAGTCAGGGCCGCTGCCCAAGCTCGACCGTCCTCGGAATCATAGGGAAGGCCCTGGTGCATCAACAGGGCCCCGAGATTCGCATAACCGAGACCGAGGGGGCGGTAGTCGAAAGAGTTCTTGGTGATGTTCGGGGTCGGGTACTCGGCATAACCGACGGTGATCTCCATACCAGTAAAGGTCACATCAACAGCACGGCGGTAAGACTCAATATCAAACGAGCTGTCTTCACGCACAAACTTCATCAAGTTCAGCGATGCCAAATTGCACGCTGTTTCATCGAGGAACATGTATTCCGAGCAAGGATTCGACCCGTATATGCGATCGGTGTTTTTACAGGTGTGCCAGCGGTTGATCGTGTCGTCAAACTGCATGCCCGGATCACCGCACTGGTGGGTGACCTCGGCGATCTTGGACATCAGATCACGAGCTCGATAGTCGCCAATCGGTGCTCCATCGACGCGGCCGACACACTGCCAACTATTGTCGCTCTCAACGGCTTCCATAAAGGCATCAGACGCGCGGACGCTGTGATTCGCGTTCTGAAAAAAAACAGAGGAATATGCTTCGCCATCGAGCGCTGGATCATAGCCGGCATCAATTAGGGCCCAAGCCTTTTTCTCTTCCCGAGCCTTGCTCTCGATGAATTCGACAATATCCGGGTGGTCGATGTCCAACATGACCATTTTGGCGGCCCGACGTGTCTTGCCCCCGCTCTTGATGACTCCGGCAAAAGCGTCGAAACCCTTCATGAAGGAAACCGGTCCGGATGCGATGCCACCACCAGACAGTTTCTCGGTCGAACCGCGCAAGCGCGATAAGTTCACCCCTGCGCCGGAGCCCCACTTAAAGATCATGCCTTCGGTTTTGGCGAGTTCAAGAATCGAACTCATAGTGTCGTCGACGTGGTTGATGTAGCACGCTGACGCCTGCTGTCGCTCTCCCGCAATACCGATGTTGAACCAAACTGGAGAGTTAAAAGCCACCATCTGATGTAGCAACAAATGCGTGAGCTCGTCGGAGAAGATCTCCGCATCTTCGGTGGTGGCGAAATACTCTCCGTCGATGCCCCACTGCGCCATGGTACCGACAACACGACCAATCAACTGCTTGAGGCTCGATTCCCGCTCCGGTGTGCCGAGTTGGCCATGAAAGTATTTCGAGGCCACGATGTTAGTGGCACGCTGCGACCAAAAGGCAGGGAACTCAACCCCGTTTTGTTCGAAGACAGTCCCGCCTTCGGCATTTAAGATGATCGCGTCATAGTGCATCCACTCGACAGCATCGTAGGGATGAATACCATCGGCCGTGAAGAAACGGTTAAAACGAAGGCCTTTACGGGTGGTCTTCTTGGCCTTGTCCGCCTTCGTTAAAACGGGCGTTAGCTCGGGCGATACCTCAGCCGAGTCAGTAGTTTCTGTATCAGCCGCTTGGCTACCAGGTTCAGAGTATTCGTCAGCGGCCATGGGTTTAAATCCTTCCAAAATAAAGCTGGTGGCTCAAGCGCACAGCCAAATACCTCCTGGCGACAAGCCGGTTTGCGCAGCCGGGAAACCCTGCCGTTATACGTTTCTCGACATGGGTTGTCAACTACTAAGCCACAATATGTTGGGGATTTTATTGCACACCCCTACAATAGGTTGTGGAAAACCTGTGGAACGCGGCTTGCGTGTATGCTCGAAAGTTTCGCTGTAAGTGGGGTGGTTACAGGACCGATTCTGATCACCAGTTCTTGCCGGAAAGAGACTGAGTCTCAACTGCAGAGCTAGCCACTTAGGGCAGGGTTGCATCCGGCACGCGGGGTGCTACGCTGCGAATATTCGTGGTGTAAACGATGAAGTAATACAGCGATCAAGTACCGCCTAGGAGTAACAAGAATGACGTATGTAATTGCGGAACCCTGCGTGGATGTGCAGGACAAAGCCTGTATAGACGTTTGCCCTGTCGACTGTATCTATGAAATCCCGGATGACGGTAATACCGAACACGGCGGCGTGGCGGAAGAAGGCCGCAAGAGCATGCTCTACATCCATCCGGAAGAGTGCATCGACTGCGGCGCCTGCGAGCCAGTGTGCCCTGTGGACGCCATTTTCATGGATGAGGAAGTTCCTGAAAAATGGACGGCTTTCACCGAATATAACTATGTGCTGTCAGGGGTCGATTTCCCGTAGGCGATACTTGTCGCTTCTACTCCTAGAGTTCAACTGCGAGAAAACAAAGGCCGGAGAGGATGTGCTCTCCGGCCTTTTCTCATTTGATTTAAACCAAGCCTGGCTTATGCGGACCGCATCTCATTAACCGGTTCCTCGTCAAACTGCACGTCGAGCGACTCAACTACAGGCTCGTTCCGGTAACGTCGCACAGCCGCAAACGCTTCAAAGCTGAGCCAGATCCCGATGACGAACAGTACGCCGCCAACGGTTAGTAGTAGCCAAGACTGATCGGCCCAAAAACCACGGAGCGCACTCGTCATCGCCACCAGGGTCGCGATCAACATGAAAGCCATCGGCACTCCTGTGTAAACGATCGACTTGCCACGGCGCAGTAGGTACAGCGTTACTGCCAGCAGCACCAGCCCAGCCATCAACTGGTTGGTTGTGCCGAACAGTGTCCAGAGCACCTTGCCAGCAGCCTCTGGACCGGTTGGTCCTTGGACCTGATAAAAGGCGAACATAGCTATAGTCAGAACTGCCATCATCGAACCGACATAACGATTGGCAAGTATCGGGACACGGACAGTTTCGCTTATCTCGCCGATGTTATAGCGCAGCAGCCGGGTGGCGGAATCAAGGGAGGTGAGGGCGAATGAGACCACCACCACCGCGATGAATGTTTCAGCCACCTGCTCAGGTATACCGAGCCCTTGAATAAAACGCGTTGTGCCGCCAATGAAAGCGCTGATGTTGTTACCGAGTCCTTGCGCTGAATCCCAACTAGCGTAATGGCCAAGCCACTCGTCGCGCGAGATGAAACCTGCTGTGCAGGCGAGCACCGCCATGAGTCCAAGGAGCGATTCACCAAGCATGGCTCCGTAGCCGATGAAAGGCGCATCGGTTTCCTTGTCGAGTTGCTTAGCAGTCGTTCCAGAGGAAACTAGCGAATGAACACCGCTTGCGGCACCGCACGCAATGACAATGAACACGAACGGATAGATTGGCGGCGCGCCGGCCGGGCTTGCCTCAAACGCCGGGGCGACAAACTCGGGATTGGTAACCACCAGCCCGGCGTACATGCCGCCGAGTCCAAGATACAGCAACAAACTGTTGATGTAGTCGCGTGGTTGCAGCAGCATCCACACGGGCAAGACACTGGCGAAAAAACCGTAACCGAGCAGCATCCACTTCCATTGCGATACAGAGGGTCCGACGATCGGGTTACTCATTCCGAGATACACAAACAGCAGCATTAGGAAAAAGCCGCCGGTCGTAACCTGGACGAGTGACCAACTCTTTTTATAGACCAATAGACCCATAATGATCGCGATGATCATCAAGGCCGCGGTCGGTAGTACCGATTCCGGATAGAACTCTGGCGAAAATAGAGTTGCGACCACGTCGACGAAGACGCCCATCGCAAGGGCAAGCAGAAAGAATGTAATGATATGGAACAAGCTCTTGGCACGCCTTCCGATGAGGCCCTCAGCGACCTTACCGATTGACATGCCACGGGCTCGAATCGAAAGGACCAGGGCGCTAAAGTCGTGTACCGCACCAACGAAGATAGCCCCCAGCACTACCCAGAGCATTGCCGGTACCCAACCCCAGATGACCGCGATTGCTGGGCCGAGCATCGGCGCAAGTCCGGTGATCGAAGCATAGTGGTGGCCGAACAAGACAAAGCGGTTGGTCGGCATGTAGTCGACATCGTCCCGAAGCGTGTGAGCTGGTGTCTCGCGATCAGGAGAAAGTTCGAAAACATGGTTGGCGAGAAATTTGGCGTACACTTTGTAAGCGACGGTGTACGCGGCAAAGCAGAGCAGCATGGCGATCAGTGGCGTCATCGTTCTATCCGTATTGTGCTGTCATTGGGCTCTCCACCCGTTATTTGGAAATTGTTGATCATTTCGCCTACTCCCTGACACTCTACAGCCTGCTAAGCCAGCGAGTTGCCGTTGGTTCTTGTCGTAAGCCCCTTTCTATACCACACGACAGCGATGCAGCGGCAATCAACATTGAAAGATACGGGCAGGAAGCCGGCGATCAAGAAATCTCCGAGCAGCTATCAAGCCGCACAATCCAGCCTGTTACAACTGAATGCTAGCCCGATCGACACTGTCTTTTCATTGAGGTGATAAATCTCGTGGTTACACTTCATCTGAAGGGCTTTCTATTGGGCAAAGGAAGCGCGCGGATTATGCCATAATCCATAGATCTCAGGGATGCTTTCGGGGCGCCGGATGAACGGCTGCAATCGAGCGCCCAAGGAGTCGCTTATGCACCCCGCAACCGACCTGGTGTTCAGCAACAGCTTTAGTCCGCGGATCCGGGTGCGCCGTTTGGGTGTGTGCTCTTTTGATGATTCCCTCGCGCTGCAGGAGCGGGCTGCGCGCTCAGTGAGGGCTGGTGGCGAAGACGAGCTTCTTTATGTTGAACATCCAGCGGTTATTACCCTTGGTCGGGGAACAACCCCAGACCAAGTGCTCACCTCACGCCGCCAACTTGCTGCCGCCGGAATTAGCGTCATTGAGACCAATCGCGGGGGTGGTGCCACTTTCCATGGCCCGGGTCAGATCGTGGGTTACCCGATCGTCAGTTTGCAGCGTCGTGGAATCGGCGTTCGTTCTTATCTGCAAGGGCTCGAAACGGCATTGATAGAGGCGTTGAAGAGCGTCGGTGTTACTGCATTCACAAGGCAGGGGCTAACTGGTGTGTGGACAGAATTCGGTAAGCTCGTCGCTATCGGTATCGCCGTGCAGCAGGGCATCACCCGCCACGGGTTTGCTCTCAACGTTAAGACCGACCTTGAACCATTTAGTAACATCGTTGCCTGTGGGTTACACGACCCTGTTACGTCGTTGCAGAAAATGAAGTGGGATGGTGACGTAGCGGAGTTTACCCGGCGATTCGCAGCGGAACTCGAATCGTTTCTCGGACAAGTATCTGTGCCCACCTCGCGCGCTATAGCCTTCGCGAGGCACAAGGTGCGAGCTTGAGTAGCCTGGCACCCGCAGGGAGCCATTCGAAGCCGGATTGGCTCCGTGTTCAGGCTCCCGGTGGGGGGAATTACGCACACCTAAAGAAGGTGCTGCAGGAGCGCGGTCTCCACACGGTTTGTGAAGAGGCGCGTTGCCCGAACGTTGGCGAGTGCTGGGGTGGCGGAACAGCTACGTTTATGTTGCTTGGTGACGTATGTACCCGTGGCTGCCGGTTTTGCGCCGTGAATAGTGGCAATCCAGGTGGCGCAGTTGACGTTCGCGAACCGAGAAAGGTCGCTGAAGCCGTGGACGCCACAGGGCTGGACTATGTTGTCCTGACGATGGTCAATCGAGACGATTTGGAGGACGAAGGAGCCCAACACGTTGCTGCTTGTATCGGTGCAATTAAACGCCGCACGCCGGCAGTGCTTGTAGAGGCCCTGATCGGCGATTTTAGTGGTCGTGATCGGCTCGTCGACGTTGTATGTGACGCTGCCCCTGATGTCCTGGCGCACAATATCGAGACAGTGGAGCGGCTGCAGACGGCTGTGCGCGACCGTCGTTCTGGTTTCAAGCGCTCCCTTGGGGTGCTGTCGCGTGCCAAAGCACACCATTTGCAGCCCCGCACCAAGTCATCGATCATGCTTGGCCTGGGGGAGCGTGACGACGAGATTATCGCGGCGATGAAGGCCCTTCGCCAGCGTGGAGTCGACTTTCTTACCTTGGGTCAATATTTACAGCCAACACCAGAACACCTACCGGTACAGAAATATGTCCATCCAACGACCTTTGACGCTCATCGTGAGAAGGGCGAGGCTCTCGGGTTTCACTATGTGGCCTCTGGGCCGCTGGTGCGCAGCTCGTATCGGGCAGGAGAGCATTTCATTCGTGCGTCGATCGAGTCGCGGAGGACCGACGCGAATGAATGATCGATTGTGCCATGTTGGATGCTGCACTCTGTTATTGGACGAGCTGAAGCGTGCCTTTAATGACCGATAACGACCACGGCCTTGCTTCTATTCAATGGGCCACGTGCTTTTGGGGAGAACATGTCTGACGAATTTAAACTTCCGGATATCGGCGAGGGTCTTGCCGAAGGAGAGATCGTCAAGTGGTTAGTCGCGGTGGGAGACACCGTCAACGAAGATCAGCCACTTCTCGAGGTGATGACTGACAAGGCAACAGTGGAAATCCCTTCGCCGCGTGCTGGCACGGTAGCAAGACTGAACGTCGCCGAGGGCGATGTGGTCCAGATTGGCACGACGATTCTATTGTTCAGTGATGGAGTGAATGCTGTTGCCAATGAGGCTGCGGCGGCGGATGTGAACGCGTCTCCCGGCGTTACCTCCGATGACCTCAAACAGGCGCGAGAACTTGCAAGAGCGGAACGCGACGCGGCCGAAGCCTCAAGAAGTGATCTGGCGCACGGGGAGAAAAAAACGGGGGGCGTGGCAGCACCTGCGGCCCGGCGCCTTGCCACTGAACTTGGCGTCGACATTGACAAAGTAAGCGGAAGTGGTCCCGGTGGGCTGGTGACCAAGGACGACGTCCGCAGCTTTGCTGATAGTGCCGCGCAGCCGCCGGATGTTGATCCTCCGGGCGCCACTGTGGACAGTGCTGCCCACGATGGGCCACCTTCAACCCCTAATCCTGATCTTAGTGAAGAACGGGTGGCGTTGCGCGGGCTACGACGCACCATCGCTGAGCGTATGTTGATTGCCAAAACGACGGTTCCGCACTACACGTATGTCGAAGAAGTGGACATGACCAAGGTGGTGACATTGCGGCGGGAGGCGAAGCCTAAGGCGGCTGAGCAAGGGATTAAGCTCACCTACCTGCCGTTCATCATTCGTGCTTTGGTGCTGGCCTTGAAGGACCACCCTTATCTGAACGCCAGCCTCGACGAAGACGCTGGGGAAATTGTACTCAAGCACTATTACAACGTTGGTGTTGCTACAGCTACTGATCGAGGTCTCATGGTTCCGGTAGTCAAGGGTGCAGACAGTATGGATCTTTTCGATCTTGCCTCTGAAATTACCCGACTCTCCGACGCCGCGCGCGATGGCAAGATCGCACTGGAAGATCTACAAGGAGGCACGTTCACGATCACCAGTACCGGTAACATCGGTGGCTTTCTTGCCACGCCGGTGATCAATGTTCCGGAAGTGGCGATTCTGGGGATCACCTCTATTCGTGAACGCCCTGTGGTAATGAATGGCGAGATCGTTATCCGCCACATGCTTAACCTATCTCTGTCGTGCGACCATCGGGTCGTCGACGGTGCGGTCGCTGCGTTATTCGTCCGTGATCTTGTTAAATTCCTGAAAGATCCCGGAGCCTAACCGATGACTAGCTTGTAGGGATGGAACTATGCCCGAAGACAAACGCGTAGACGTCGCTGTCATTGGTTCTGGACCGGGTGGATATGTAGCCGCGATTCGTGCCGCCCAGTTAGGGCTCAGTTCCCTAGTTATCGAAAAGGAATTTATCGGTGGAACTTGCCTGAATATTGGCTGCATCCCCTCTAAGGCACTGCTGGAAGCAACCCATAGGTTGTCGGCCATTCACGAGGCGAGCCAGTTTGGCATCGAGGTAAGCGACGTGTCAGTTGACTATCCACGCATGCAGGCAGAAAAGCAGAAGGTGGTTACGATGCTGACACGTGGTGTTGCTGGACTCCTCCGCAAGGGTGGCATCGACCTCTTGGAGGGGATTGGGCGGTTTAGAGGCCTGGGCGCGATCGAAGTGGACCTGGCTGATGGAGGCACCCAAGTTGTTCAGGCAGCGAACGCGATAATAGCCACTGGGTCGGTCCCAATGGAGATCCCGGGCGTTCCGTTTGATGGGGAGACGGTCGTATCGTCCCGCGAGGCACTCGAGTTCAATGAGATTCCGAACCAACTTGTGGTCGTTGGGGCGGGATATATTGGTCTTGAACTAGGCAGCGTCTACTCTCGGTTGGGTAGCAGCGTAACCGTGCTTGAGATGATGGATAAGGTCCTACCAGAGATGGACGAGGATCTAGGTGTTGCCGCCCACGAAATCTTTGCCAGACAGGGTATGGAGTTCCATCTTGGGGCAAAAGTTACTGGGGTGGAGATCGAAGAGAAGGAAGCGATCGTCCGTTACGAACTCGCCGGAAGCGAGAGCTATAGCACTGCCGACAAGGTGCTTGTCGCTACGGGCCGTCAGCCCTTCGTCGATAGGCTCGGACTCGAGACTGTAGGGCTCGAGCTTGACCCGCGCGGTTTTATCCCTGTCGATCCCGGTATGCGCACGGCGGTCGATGGTGTCTACGCAATCGGAGACGTTGTGCCGACGCCGATGCTCGCTCACGTTGCCATGGATGAAGGAATGGTTGCCGCCCAGTGCATCGCTGGGCAGCGGTCGGAGATGAACTACACAGCTATTCCGGCAGTGGTTTTTACCCACCCGGAAATTGCCTCGGTCGGCTTGAAGGAGCAAGAGGCGATCGACAATGGGCACACTGTTCGGACCGGGCGGTTCCCGTTCCGCGGCATCGGCCGTGCACGGGCCCGTCGCGATGTGGAGGGCTGGGTCAAGATGATCACCGATGCCGAGAGCGAGAAACTCCTTGGTGTTCACTGTATTGGTGCCGAGGCCGGCCACCTCATTCACGAGGCAGTTGTAGCCATGGCCTTCGGTGGTTCTGCCGAAGATATCGCGTTAACCGTCCACGCCCACCCGACATTGTCGGAAGCGATGAAGGAAGCGGCTCTGGCGGTCGACGGCCGGTCGTTGCACATCTAGCAGGGTGCTGCCATCGAAAATCTGTTTAACGCACGCCTCATTGGTACCGTGGAGCGTATCGTCTATGAGCAGGACGGTACCTCATGGGCAGTTATCCGTCTGCGTCTCGATGACGGCGATGTGGCAACAGCTGTGGGCGATCTCGCTCCGGTTTTCGAGGGCGAGCGACTCCAAATCGATGGTAGCTGGGTCGACGACGCTCGTTTCGGTCGCCAGTTTCGTGCGGACAAGTCGGTATCGGTGCGACCCACGGATGAAGTGGCGGTCGAGCGCTACTTGGCATCTGGTGTGGTGCCCGGTATTGGGCCCGAGATCGCGAAGCGGATCGTTAAGATTTTCGGTGACCGAACCCTTGAGGTTTTCGACGAGACTCCAGAGGAGCTCCTATCAGTCCGTGGCATCGGAAGGGTTCGTTTGCATCGCATTAAGGAGCGTTGGGGGGAACAAGCGGCTGAGCGAGGGACGCGAATTTTCCTGCAAAGTTTGGGACTTGGCCCGTTCCTAATCAATAAGATTCTCCGTGCTTGGGGTCAGGACAGCGAGCAACGGGTGCGCGAAAATCCCTACGCTCTAGCCGCCTCGGGCGAGATCCCGGGAATCGGGTTTCGACGTGCTGACGAAATTGCCCGGCAGTTCCCGAAGTGGGGTTCAGAGACCGATGCGCGGGCCCGTGCGGGTGTTCTCCATGTGCTTGATGACCAGGCCACCCATGGGCATTGCTTTGTGCCATATGAACGCCTTATTCGGGTTGCCTGTGAACTCCTTGGAGTTGATGACGAGGACGTTGTCCGACGCGCGGTTGGCGGGTTGTTGGATGATGGCGATCTAGTTTCTGAACTGCTAGATGACGATGAAGTTGCGGCATTGAGCCCGAAGGGTTCCAGCGAGGCCGAGGATGACCCGACGGCTGACGATGGACACCGTGCCGTATACAGGAGGGCTTTTCTGGAAGCCGAAAGACGCGTTGCGCGCCGACTACTGAAGATCGCTGCGACACCGGCCGCTGATGGCAAGCTAGGTGCTTTCTCCGAAGACCGAGCTGCCAAGGCGGTCGAGTGGGTTGAAGACCAACTCGGAGTTGAACTCGGGAGCGATCAGCGGAACGCGGTCGGGGTTGCTCTGTCACAAAAGGTGCTGCTTTTCACCGGTGGCCCGGGTACAGGGAAGACCACTCTGATTGATGCGATCGTTCGTTGTGGGCTAGCGGTAAGCGCCCGTATCGCCTTAGCGGCACCGACTGGACGGGCGGCGAAGCGCCTCTTGGAAGCCACAGGCCATGCCAGCATGACAATCCACAGGCTGCTTGATTACCGCCCGCACGACGGCGGCTTTGGGCGCAATATGGCGTCCCCGTTGGAGGCGGACATGGTGATCGTCGACGAGGCCTCAATGATCGATCTATTCCTGATGGATGCGCTGGTTTCCGCTGTGCCCCCCCGCGCGGTTTTGGTTTTGGTCGGGGATGCCGACCAGTTACCACCCGTTGGGCCGGGCGCCGTTTTGAGGGATCTCCTGGTATCAAAGGCGTTACCGACGGTGCGTCTCACTGAGATCTACCGGCAGGCGCGGCGTAGCCTTATCGTCCGCAACGCTCACCGGGTGAACCAGGGCGAATTGCCTGAGGGCATCGAAGGCATGGAAACATGGAACGAAGATGTCCTGCGGGATTTCTATTTCATTGGCGAGGAAGACGCTGATCGCGCCCGCGATATCGCTCTGGCATTGGTGTCGGAGCGTATTCCTGCCCGCTTCGGACTCGACGCTATGAGAGATATTCAAGTTGTCGCGCCGATGCATCGTGGTAAGGCGGGCGTGTCACGGCTCAATTTGACGCTACAGCAAAGGCTCAATGATGTCAGTGGCGGGCGCGCTGTTGGTGACTATATATTGCGCCCAGGAGATCGTGTCATTCAACAACGCAACGACTACGATCGAGAGGTATTCAATGGCGATGTGGGACGGGTCGCCGAAGCAGAGGCCCAAGGCTCGTTGACCGTTGTGTTTGATGGCCGACGTGTCGAGTACGATCAGGAAGCAGCGCGTCATCTTTCCCTCGCCTATGCGATATCGATACACAAAAGTCAGGGCAGCGAATATCCGGCTGTTGTTGTCCTTCTATTAACGGAGCATTACCCAATGTTGCAACGCAACCTTCTATACACAGCGCTGACCCGTGCCAAGAAGTTGGCAGTCTTGGTCGGGAGCCGACGCGCTGTGCGTCGTGCTGTTACAAACGCTGCGCCGCTGCGCCGTTGCACCCGTTTGGCACGGCGCTTGTCGGAACAGCCAACGCTGCCTGGGAGCAGTTCATGACCTCCAAGTTAGCGTTGAGCTATTTGACGGTTGGTGCATTTAGCGAGAATTCTTACGTTGTCGGCTGTTCGGAGAGTGGTTGTGGTGTACTAATCGATCCAGGTGGGGAGGTGCCAGAGCTGCTCAGAATGGCCGCTGATATGGGGCTGGAGATCAACGAAATCTGGTTAACTCACGCTCACCTCGACCACGTTCTCGGCTTGACCGAAGCGGTGGAGAAGACTGGTGCACCCGTTTGGCTCCACCCCGAGGATCGGTTCCTTTATGATGCAGCTCCACAGCAGGGCGAGGCTTTCGGTTTTCCGGTTGGGGTGCTTCCCAAACCTGCTGAATCGTTGGAAGCGGGGCAGCAATTGAAGCTCGGTGGCCACTCAGTCGAGGTGCTCCATGTGCCTGGCCACAGCCCCGGGCACGTCGCGTTTTGGTTCCCTGGGTCCCGACTGTTAATCGCTGGGGATGTTCTATTCGCTGGTTCCATTGGGCGTACCGATCTTCCCGGGGGCTCCTATGAGACTCTTATGGACACGATTCGCCAGGTGGTCGTTTCCCTTGGCGACGATGTCAGGGTGTTTCCTGGGCATGGCGATCCGACAACAGTTGGGGCGGAGCGCAGGTCGAACCCGTTTCTCGTCGCGGGATAGCTAAATGCCGACAAATCTTTCGCAGAGCACGCCGGAGGTTCACTTCGATGGCCTTGAGACGCTTTGGGTGCAAATTACCGGTACGCTGTGCAACCTGACCTGTACACATTGCTTTATCTCTTGCGCTCCCGACAATCACGCCCTTGAGTTTATGTCCCGGGAGAAGATCCTTGCCTACATCGACGAAGCTGCCACGCTTGGGGTCAAAGAAATCTATTTCACCGGTGGGGAGCCGTTTCTCCATCCGTCTGCCATCGAAATTCTCGACGATGCACTAGCGGTGGCACCGACCGTCGTGCTGACCAACGGTGTACTGATTACTGAGCGCACAGCCGCTCGTCTCAGTGAGATCGCTGATGCTTCTTTGTATTCACTGGAAATTCGAGTAAGCCTAGATGCTCCAGACGAGCAAGCTAACGACGCCATTCGTGGGCCGGGCGTTTTTCGCAAGGCGCTGCGTGGTGTCCGTCGTCTGGAGCGGGCCGGGTTAATGCCGATTGTCACCGCCTGCGAGTTGGTAGTTGAACAGGGTCCCGACGACGTGGCGATGATCACCGATCGTCCGATGGAAGGGCCCTTGCCGGTGGGTGTTAATCCTGAGCTCTTGCCGCCGCCACCGTCCGATGACCAGTTCTATAATCGGTTCCAGTCCTTGCTGCACGAGGAAGGTATCAAGCGGCCGAGGCTCAAGATCCTGCCCGTGTTTAACATGGGCATGCTGGAGGGGCGCCGGGCCGACCGGTTGTTGACCGAAGACATGTTGGAGGAGTTCGATACCGGGAACCTTCAATGCTCCTCCGCGCGTCTGGTCGCAGAAGATGGGGTGTACGCCTGCCCGATCTTAGCTGGGGAGTCCGGTGCGAGGTTGCCCGGCAACACCCTTGCCGAGGCCAATAAGTCAATCAGTTTGTATCACCCGTCGTGCACGACGTGTTTTGAAACCGGGATGACATGTCGGAATTACTGAACACGACTCAACCGGCAGTCTGGAGTGATCATCCCCATCGGATGGTCAGGGCGCCCTGCGGCGGTACGACGACGGCGTCTTTCGACCATGTTTACCACCGCGTAGCGCTGTTCGGAGGTATTTACAACAACTACTGGGCGCTTGAAGCGGTAATCGCCGATGCGGTCTCACGTGGTGCCGATCTGCTGTTATGCCTAGGCGACATGGGAGGGTTTGGCCCGAGCCCGGAGCGGATTGTTCCTCTATTACAGCGTGCCGGGGTTCCTTCCATAGCTGGCAACTATGACCAATCGCTTGCCCAAGGACTCGAGGACTGTGGCTGCGGTTATACCGACCCGGCTGACAACTATTACGCACAAATTTCTTACGCTCACACGTTTTCCAACACACCGGTGGAACATCGCGCCTGGCTCGGATCGTTACCACAGCAGGCCCGTGTTCAGGTCGGTGAACATTCAGTTCATTGTTGCCACGGTTCGCCGCGGCGAACCAACGAGTTTTTGTGGGAGACCGCTACATCCGACGCTCTATTAGAACGTTTCCTCCACGACTGCGATGCGGATGTGCTGGCCTTCACGCATACGGGCATCAAGTGGCAGCGGCGGTTGCGAGCTGCTGGGAGGGAGGCTCTTGCGGTCAACGTCGGCGTCATTGGAAGGCCTGAAAACGACGGGACGACGGGGGTCTGGTACACGATGATCGATGGCAACGACGGGCTCGACGTTCAATTTATTGGGATTGAGTATGACCATGAGCTCCTGGCTGCGGAGATGGTCGCCGAGCGCTTGCCGGAGGAGTTCGTCCAGACGACGCTCACCGGGTGGTGGACGACCTGCCTGGAAATTCTGCCCGCCAAGGAAAGGCTGCGGGGCCGTTATTGATCGACGCCACTTATTGTCGTTACGGGGGCAGAAACACTCACTTATGCACGCCAGCTCTAACTTTCACTATCCCGCGAGGTAGCGTTCCGCGTCGATTGCGGCCGCACATCCGTGGCCTGCGGCAGTGACCGCTTGCCGATAGTGGTGGTCGTGTACATCACCGGCTACGAAGACACCTTCTATTGGGGTAAACGGAAAATGGCGTCCGTCCGGCGCCACATAGCCCTGTTCGTCGAGACTGATGGGCGACTCTGTAAGTATCTCAGTATTCGGGTCGTGACCGATGGCAATAAAGCAGCCGTGTACTGAGAGGCTACCTTCTTCTCCGCTCTTGTTGTTGGCAATCCGGAGACCCTGTAACCCGTCTTCCGGATCACCCAGAAATTCGAGTACCTCTGTGTTCCAGAGAAACTCAAGTTTGTCATGGGCAAGGGCGCGGTCCTGCATAATTTTGCTGGCCCGCAGTTCGTCACGACGATGAAGCACGTACACTTTACTGGCGAAACGGGTAAGGAAAAGGGCTTCCTCCATGGCTGTGTCTCCGCCGCCGATCACGGCGATCTCCTGGTCACGGAAGAAGGCGCCATCACAGGTGGCGCAGGTTGAAACACCGTAACCGCGGAGCTCCATCTCGTTGGGTAGGCCGAGCTGTTTGGGTGAGGCCCCAGTCGCTATGATCAGAGCCTGGCACGAGTAAGTTTCATCATTTCCTGTTGTTACCTTGATTGGCTGCTTGGTGAAGTCAAGCGTTTTGGCACTCTGATAAGACAGGAATTCGGCTCCGAAGCGCTCTGCTTGCACCTTCATACGGTCTATGAGCTCGGGCCCCATCACACCGTCAGGAAAACCGGGAAAGTTTTCGACGTCGGTCGTCGTGTAGAGCTGGCCGCCGAACTCAAGGCCTTCGATAACGAGGGGTTTCAGGCCGGCGCGACCTGTATAGATTGCCGCCGTTAGCCCGGCACAGCCGGAACCAAGGATAATGACATTGCGGGGATCGTCCAAAGTTTACTCCTTGTAACTCCAGAACCTACAAGGATTGTACCGTCACAGTGTGGGCAAGAGAACTCACCGCTGTTACCGAGGATGGTGTATTGGCTGGTCTGACGCTATGCACTTGGTGGGTTCGGAAGTGCCTAAGTTTGGCATCCGGGTTGTCCCCTAACGGCTTCCTGCACGTTTTAGAAGTCTACCTGGCCGTGAGTCCATCATCTGGCCATCATCAATGACCAGGGTCCCATTCACAAGCAGGTAGTCGACACCCAGGGCGTACCGCATTGCGTCGGCCCCGAAATCTGCCTCATCCTCCAGTTGTTCTTCATCGAATACCACGAGATCGGCGATCATGCCGGGGGCCACAACTCCACGAGTGTAGAGGCCAAGCCGGTGTGCGGCCATTGAACTCATTCGACGTACCGCATCCTCAAGTGTCAGGACACCGTCTTCCCGAACGTACTTAGCGATCACTCGAGGAAAGGCTCCAAAAGCCCTTGGATGGGAACTCGCAGTTGTCGTCGGGTTCACCGGGGCCGCATCAGTGTCAATCATGACGAAGTCTGCACGAAGAGCTTGCCGTTTCTGCTCCTCGTTCATGCTCTTCGGATTCACACTAACGCCCCCAGTCTGCACGAGGTCAAAAAAAGCGTTCCAGGGGTCAGTACCGAGCACCTCCGCAGCACCAGTGATTGAGCGATTAATCACGTTCGGATCAACCGCTTCTGGAGCTGCAACAATCAAAACGTTATTCCAGTCCATACCAACATGGCGATACCAGTTCTCCCAATCTGAGGTGCCTTCAACCTCTGCCCTTAATTGGTTGCGCACCTCGGGATCGGAGAGTGTGGCCAGGAATGCATTGGTGCCCTCAGCATAGTGCCGAGGGTGCAGGAACGAATTGAGACCAATGCCATTACGGATGTAAGGGTAGATATCAGCCGTGACGTCCATGCCTTCTGCACGAGCAGAATCGATGAGCGCCAGGGAATCAGCCATAAGAGGCCAATTGTCCTGACCAGCGGCCTTCAGGTGGTAGATATGTACAGGAACGCCAGCACCTTCCCCAATAGTGATTGCCTCTCGGATTGCCTCCAGGACCGCATGGCTCTCGTTCCTCATGTGAGTGAAATACACGCCGCCATACTCTCCAGCGACCCTTGTTAGTTCAATAAGTTCTTCTGTGCGAGCATACACAGCAGGCGGATATATCAATGATGTAGACGTTCCGACGGCGCCATCTTCCATTGCCTGGCGGACCAGCGCCTTCATCTCCTCAAGTTGCGCAGTTGTCGGTTGAACGTCTCTCTCCCCAAGTACCACACGCCTGACCTGCGTTAGACCAACATTGTGAACCACATTGATAGGAATCCCGAAGCGTTCCATGATTGCGAAATACTCTGCATACGTGTTCCAGCGGACCGTTTCACCGTCGATGATCAGAGGTGAACTCTGTGTCTCGGCACTCTGGGGTGCAGGAGACCCTCCTTCGCCGGAGAGGTATGTCGTGATTCCTTGGCGTAGTTTGCTCTCTGCGCTCGGTGGATCCGTGATGAGCACGAGGCTGGATTGCCCCATCATGTCGATGAAACCAGGACTCACAATACGATCTTTGGCCTCAATGGTACGAGCAGCATCCCTTCCGCTTAGAGAGCCGACCTCAGCAATCACATCGCCTCGAATGCCCACGTCAGCTCGAAACCAGGGATTACCGGTTCCATCTATGACACGAGCACCGGTGATGAGCACATCGAACGGTACCTCTCGGTCGGATCCTGATTCGCTCCCGCCCGATGGCACACACCCAAATAAGGTGACAATTGCAACTGAGGTAACAAGGGGAACGACCATGCTATGTATAGTGCGAGACATGAGTCCTCTTTTTAGACGCCCCAAGATCGGGGATTTGTTGAAATCGGGATCGTGTTCCAAATATGGGGGCCTGGTTGCTGATCTCATCAGCGTGACCCCATCATAGGAAGCCGCGTTAGAATCGCAGAGTCAACATACTGAAGGAGGATTCGATCGTGCAACCCGTAGCTTTAGTTACCGGCGGCGGCGTGCGTGTTGGGCGGGCTATTACATGGGCTCTAGCTTCCTCCGGCTACCGAATGGTGGTGAATTACCACACCTCTGCCACAGCGACCCAAACTCTCGTCGACCAAATTCGTGAAGGGGGTGGAGACTGTATCGCGGTGCAGGCCGACGTTGCTGACCGCTCACAGGTAGATCGACTGCTGGGTGCAACACTGGAGGAATACGGTGGGATTGATGTGCTGGTAAACAATGCTGCCATCTTCGACGAGCAACCTTTCCTTGAAGTCGATGACGACCTTTGGCAGCGTACTCTCGCCGTAAACCTGACTGGCTCCTACTATGTCGCTCAAGCAACGGCCCGCGTCATGGAACGCGGACGTGGTGGCCATATCATCAACATCTGTGGTACCGCTGGGATCGCGCCGATCGGCTACTACACGCCATACTGTGTTGCTAAGGCTGGCGTCGACATGTTGACTCGCTGCATGGCGGAGGCGTTGGCGCCCCATATACAGGTCAATGGGATCGCTCCCGGCACCGTCCTTTTTCCTGAAGGAACAACTCAGGAAGAGCAGCGTCGGGTAATCGAGCGAATTCCTGGTGGAGCGATCGGCCGGCCTGAAGACATCGCCGCCGCCGTCTGCTTTCTTACTAGGGCGCCATCCTATATGACGGGTACTATCATCGCTGTAGATGGTGGTGCTGGTCTTGGGGTAGCGTGACGGGCGGATGAGTGCCTCTGGGATTCGCGTCGTGTTAACCGGTGCAGCAGGATACCTGGGTACCGTGTTGGCTCGACGTTGCGTCGAAAATGAGGCAGAGGTTCTCGGGCTCGACATTCGACGCCCTGGAAGCAACTGGCCTACGCAGGCCAGCTTTGCGATCCATGACGTGACTGATTCATCACTGGCAACCCGACTGAACGATTTTGCCCCAGACGTGCTCGTTCACCTCGCCTGGATCTTCGACCCAGTTCACGATCAGCAGTATGAAGCACGTGTTGATGTCGATGGGACCCGCAATGCGTTCGAGGCCGCCGCCGCCGCCGGCGTGCGCCGGATTTTCTACCCGAGCAGTACCACCTCCTACGGTATCGATGTGAATCGGTCGCGCCCATTGCTCGAGTCCGACCCGCCAGTTTCTAATCCGACCTATCCTTACGGTCGATTCAAGGCTGAGGTTGAGCATTGGCTTCCCGAATTCCGCGAAGCCAACCCGAGTATTGATGTCGTTGTAGCGCGTACTTGCATCGTGATGGGAGCTCACACAAAGAACATCGTCACCCATATCACCGGGTGGCCGGTAATGTTTCGGGTGGCCGGAGCGAACCCGCCGATGCAGTTCATGCATGAGACGGATGCTGCGGACATGATGTGGTGGGCGATTACCGAAGCTCCCGCTGGCACGTTTAACGCAGCCAGTTCCGGGGTTGTGTCGTACAAGGAGATCTGCAAGATGGCAGGCCGGCTGTGCATTCCTCTCCCTGCGTTTTTGCTATATGCCGCCGTTGAATTCGGGTGGCGCCTTCGTCTCCTGCGTTTCCCCTCAGGATTACTTGACTACATTCGTTACCCGTGGGTGGCGGATACGGTTCGCATGACCGAAGAACTCGGTTTCCGCCCGAGGTTTAGTAGTCGTGACGCGCTCCAAGCGTACCTGCAAGCGAGCGGTTCTCAACGGTCCCAGGAGACACCGAAAAGGATTAGATGAGTGTTGATTCCTGGGTTAGTTTCTGTGGCCCCCTTGTTGGACAGGTGATGGAATCGATACTCACCACCAATCGCAAGTTCGTCTTGGACTAAGTATTGCAGCCCGAGTCCGACCTGCGGCGTGAAATTGCGAGTCGTTTCGCCGGGTGGCACCTGCTCGTCTGTGTACAAGATACCCGCACCACCGAGGAACATCGGTTGCCAACGATTTGTGGTCCATGTGTAACGGAACAAGACATTGAGTCCCAATCCCGAGGCACTCGGGTCTTGATCGATCCAAGCTTTGACGCCCTCGACCACTAGCGCAACCTTTCCACGCATCCACATAGGCAACGGGCGACCTCGGTAAAATTGTGGCTGCCAAGCCACCCGAACGATGACCTGCGAAATTGAAGTTGGTGTGCGCGCCACATCATAGACTTTGCCGTTGCCCCAGCTAAGGAGAGCACCGATCTCGAGGGTGTCAGGGTTTAACCCTGCGTCACCCGGGATGGTTTGAGCCGTTTGAGGCACATGGATGCTGGCCTGCAACGTTGTTGCTTGAATGGCACCGCAAGCGGCTAAGGTAATCAGGGTTGAGGCAAACATATTGTCCTGCAGACGTCCTCGATAGTTCCTCTACTGTTGGGTGTGATCGAGTTACTCGGATCAGTAGTCATTCGTGAACCTTCCCTCGATCGAGTTACTGTCAAGGTCTTCTCGCCACCCTTCCTGGCGTGAGGGTTCTGTCACCCGAAGATAGGCAAGAAAGACGACCGCGAGCGTGGTGATTGAAACACCCATAATTAACCACAAATGCTCGGTATAGGTGGTTTCGTTAAAGATCAGTGGAAGGCCGAACAAGGCGATTAGGTTGTTCAGCCCGTGCGCCAGGATGGCAGGGTACAGTGAGTCCGACCGCCATACCAACACAGCGAGGTAGGCGCCGACGAGCCCCACTGGTAGCAAAACGATCGGGTTTAGGTGGAACAAGGCGAACAATACGGCGCTTGCAATGATTGCTGAAATCCAGCCGCCGCGATGCCGCAACAGGTTTAGTAACAGCCCGCGGAAAAGAAACTCTTCACAGATCGCTGCGGTTATTACGGCTGCAAGAAATAACATCAATAAATCGAAGTTAGTCTCGGTTGCCACGAACTGCTGTACGATTTCTTCCATCATCTGCCGGGTCGGCGAGTTTTCTGGAAGCTGGTTGGTGATGGCGAACTGCATTGCGCCGCCGGTTGCCTGCAGAGGAATTGCGGCACCCATCGCCATGTAATAGTGGATTGCCTTAGCTGGGCGCAGGGCGAACGCTTGGCGGACCGGTATCTTCATCATTTGGACAAGCCACAGCGAAAGTCCAAGAAGGCCGAGAAACTGAGCCACCATGAGAGTAACGCGAGAATCCAGACCGGCCAGGGAAAGCAACCCTGATAGCGTGATGTACACCAGCAGCGCCAGACCGTATATAACGAGGGCGACACGGCGAGACGAAACCGCGGGGGGCCAGGGCATAGCTTCTCCGCTGTAGGAATTAGAAGTGGCGCGTTATCGTAACATCGCCTCGGACCCCATTCTTAAGACGATTGTCTCCTCAGCCCCAGTCTAAAAGGCGATGAGTATGGAACGAACACCAACCTCTCCCACCCCCTATAGTGCTCACCTGGGTATCGAAATCGTGGAAACTGGCGACGGAACTGCGTTATTGCGGTTGCCGCTGCTGGAGCACATTTGCAATCGTCGGGGTGTCGTCCACGGTGGTGCACTCGCGTCGTTGCTCGATTCAGCCCTAGGCGCAGCAGTGATCTCGTCGATTGATCACGAGGAGTGGTGTGGAACCCTCCAGCTTTCGGTGCAATATAACGATCCCGCGCGTCGTGGGCCTTTGGTCGGCGTCGGACGTGTTGTGCGTCGAGGTCGCCATGTTGCCTTTGCTGAAGGCGAGGTAACCGACGGCGAGGGCCAGATTGTGGCGAGAGCCCACGGAACTTGGGTGATTTGGCCGGGGCATCCAGATGGTGAAGCTACTTCCAGTTAAGCTCCCGCGTGCTCTGACTGGAGCCGCCTATTCGTATATCAGGTAGCATACCCTTAGCGAACCTTGCTGGACTATCGGTGAACCCTTCTATATACTTGCTATTGCTGGGTTTGCAGCGAATTAGACGGTTCACAAAGGTTA